>Ga0209666_1000058_pt1 | contig 87798 bp, 85 predicted proteins | sample SaaInlV_125m_DNA_FD_184679 | JGI IMG/M metagenome (GOLD analysis project Ga0209666, IMG submission 184679) | Marine microbial communities from expanding oxygen minimum zones in the Saanich Inlet - Saanich Inlet SI037_S3LV_10m_DNA (SPAdes)... | ecosystem: Environmental > Aquatic > Marine >...
GAAGCAGATGTTGTTGTTGAATTTAGTCCAACCAAATCTTGTCCATATACACTTACAAAATATTGTTGATAGTCACTTAATGAAAGTGCATTCAGATTAAACTGAGATCCATTGTATGGCGTAAATGCCATTACATCTTCACCTCCTATTGAGGTTCCAACTGCTACATAATAAAGAGCAATACCGCTTGTCGCATCATAGAAATTGTCTAATGATATTTCTACGTTTGGATTCTGAGTAATATATTGCGTATCTGATAAGTTTGTAATAGATAAGTCTCCTACAACTGGTCCTACCCTATCAACAATTACTGATACTGTATTTGAAGCGAAATTAGCATATCCTGATGTTGCTCCAACACATGAATTTTCAAGAATATCAACAGTCACTTCTCCATCTGCTGCTGCTACAACATCAAAACTATATGTTCCATTGCTTCCGCCATTAAAATTACTTACTGAGCCATTAGAAATAACTAAATCACTTTCCGTAAATCCTGTCATAGTTTCTGCGAATGCAACAGTAACAGCGAATCCATCATTTGTGGTTGCATAAGATACGTCAGAGCTTAATGTCACATTCACTCCATTAGCAACTTGCTCCCAGCTTCTTGAAGCAGCCCATGCATAGCCATCTAGAGCTTGCTGTTCTGAGAACATACGCATTTGGTCGTCATAAACATAATCCATATAATTCATGAACTGATCACCCTTACCACTAGAAGAAATACAACTGTCTTCACTTTCTCTTCCATAAAAATTACCACTACCTGCTGGCCACTCATAAATATTTGCACCTCTATTATTTACAGTTTGGGGAGGAATATCAGCCCAATATTGAGTACCGCACGTATTTCCATTAAAAACATGATTAAAAGTAAAATTATGACCTAATTCATGAGTTAATGTTCTACCTCTATTGTAACCACCAGTAGTTCCAGGACTTTCAACAGATCCTACTGAACCAGCTAAAACCACCGATTCAGGATAGCCTAAATATGCTTGACCTAAAAGACCGCCTGTTAATGGGGCAATATAAATATTTAAAAATCCATCTTGATACCCATTATCAGGGCAATTACCACAACTTGTTGAGCTTGCTAAACTACTTGCCTCACTCACACCACTTACGGTAGACTGACTAATATTGTATCTACGAATAGATATATCTTCAACTAAAGAACTACCAGACTGCTCTCCTTGCGCTCCTACAAATTTAATTTGATGAGTTCCTCTTGCGGCTTGATGACTATAGTCAACGCCAGGAGAAAAAGGGGCATCACTTGGATTTGGAGAAGATGGAATTTCGTCTCCATCTGGATTTTGATTTTGAAAGTCTAAATTAATTTGATCAAAATTTGCTCCAATTTGAGCAGCAGAAACATTTCCTGAAGCTGAGCTATATAATACATGAAATACTACCGGGATATAAATAGTATTTTGACTATCAGCATCTGTACGCCATTGAGGATTTTCTTTAAGCAATTGCTGGCCTCGCTCAATATAAGCATCACGTTTCGCAATAAAATCTGGATCAATTAATTGTAATTCTTGCTCTAATTCATCTGTAGCACATCTAATCCAATTTTCATGATCATGGGTGTGTTGTGCATTTAAAAAGGCTAGAAATGATAAGGTTAATAATATTTTTTTTGTCATAATGTAAAAATCCCTTAATAATTAGTATAAAAAATTTGCTGGAATAAATATACTGGCTATTCTATAAAATTGAAATAAAAATAAAAAAAGCTATGACTTAAAGATGCGCTCAGACTTTTGATAATAGGTTTTCATTGTTTCTAGTCTTACTTCTTCATAACCCCTTACATCATCTGGTAAAACAGAAAAATTGATTAATGTTTCATATTTACCATTTCCAATATCAGGAAGATTTTCAATAATATTTGATTTATAATGCTCCAAAACTGCTTTATCAGCTGCACGAACATCGCTACTAAACAGCGCCATAAAGTCCAATTTAGTACCACGAACGAATTTTAGGTTTTTAAGTAACATATAAAACGGTCTAAACCATGACCCCAATGCTATTTTTGATTTTACTCCAGGCATTCTATTCAACAATGGAACATTTTCTAACATTTTTAAAAATGGGGGATGTAACATATAATGCACTTTTGCTGAAGAACCAAACTCTTGGCTTAATGCCATGTCTAGCTCAGCTTTAAGAGAAAGCCTTGCTACTTCATACTCGTCTTTAATTGCCATTAATTTAAATAAGTACTTTGCAACATTTTGGGATAAGATAGATGCTGAACGCTCTTTCTTTTCTGCTTTATATACTTTTTTGATGAATGCAGCATATTCTTCAGCATATTTTATATTCTGATATTCAATCAATTCTGGAACACGAAATTCTAGTATGTCACGTAAATCTTTATCAGGCTTAATTGAATTAATTATTTTTTTAGCTTCCTTAGTAACCTTAGGTGTCGGCTTTAAGTCTCCAGTTCTATACATGTCAATTGATTCTATCCATGAAGGATCAGACACAAGAGTTCTTCCAATATTGAAAGCATCTGTATTACTTTTAACTGCAACCCCATTAATATTAATTGCCTCTACTAAAGAACTCGAATCAATTGGAATAGATCCCGCCTGATAGGCAGCACCGATAACAATGAAATTAGCTTGCATATTACTTCCAAAGAAATGTTCAGATAGCTCGGTAGCGTTTAGCAATACGTTTTTTTTGGAAAAGTCTTTAATCAGTCCAACCATGTGCTCTGCTTCTGGATATTCTGACTTTGTTGATCGTACCATATCACCTGTTGGAATTTCTGAAGTAGAAATTATAGAGATAGAACGCTTTGGATTTAGTTTCTCCATATTCTTCGGATTTGCACCTGTTAGTAAGTCAAATACTAAGTAAGCATCTGATTCTCCGTTAGCAACTCTGCTAGAACAGTCAGCATTTTCTGGCTGTAAAATCTTTAAGTGAGATACTACTGATCCACCTTTTTGACTAAGACCTGTCTGGTCTAATGCTACAACTTTTTTGTTCTCTAAGAATGCTGCTGTAGATATAATTTGATTAACAGTTACAACCCCCGTTCCTCCGATTCCAAGCATAAATATATTACCAATTTTTGCATTCAATTTTTTGGGCTCAGGAATTTTGCTAGCTTTGATATTAATATTAGGTAATGCTCTTTTATCTTCTTTTTCTGAAGGAATAACTTTAATAAATGAAGGGCAATTTCCATCTACGCATGAATAGTCTTTATTGCATGAAGGTTGATCTATTTGTGTTTTTCGACCATACTCTGTTTTGATAGGCTGAACACTTAAACAATTTGATTTAACTCCGCAATCTCCGCATCCTTCGCATACCGCTTCATTAATAAATATTCTTTCTTTTGGTTCATGAACGAGCCCTCTTTTACGTAATCTACGCAAATTAGCTGCACATGATTGATCATGTATTAATACTGTAACTCCTTTTACTGCCTTTAATTCTTTTTGTGCTTCAATAATATCATCTCTATGCATGATGATCTGATTTTTTGCCCATCGAGACTTTTCAATAGAGTTATAAGCAGATGGATCATCTGTAGTGATGATAACTTTCTTTACTCCTTCAGCTTTTAAATACTTTGTTAGCTCAGGCAGATCTAAACCTCCGTCTGGATCTTGAGCTCCAGTCATAGCTACTGCACGATTATATAAAATCTTGTAAGTCAAATGTGAATTTGCTGCTACAGCTTGTCTTAAAGCCAATGATCCTGAATGGAAGAATGTTCCGTCTCCTATATTTTGGAACATATGTTCTTTTTCAACAAATGGTTCCATCCCTGCCCATTGAGCACCTTCTCCACCCATATGAGTTGTTCCAAAAGCTTTTCCGTCATCTACAAACATTGCCATTAAGTGACATCCAATACCTCCAAAAGCAGTATCGTCATCTGGTAATTTTACAGTTGATGTGTTGTGAGGACAACCAGAACAAAAATACATGGAACGAGATGAAAGTGATTGTGCATATACTCTATTATCAATTTCACTTAAAATATTAATTTTAGTATTTGGAGAATCAATCTTCAGTTTTTCTGAATATCTTTTATAAAGGATTTTAATCAAGCTATCAGCTGTTAATTCCCCATATCCAGGAATAAGATGTTTATTACGCTCATCAAATTTTCCAACAATAGTAGGTTTATTAGGATGATTATACATCTCTTCCTTCACTAGCATTTCAATGAAAGATCTTTTTTCTTCAATTACAAAGACTTCATCAAGCCCATTACAAAATTTATCAATCGTCACAGAATCAACTGGGAAAGTTGCACCAAGCTTAAGAATTCTAATACCAACTTTGTTTAAATAATCAGTTGTCCATCCCAAGGATTCAAATGCCTCAATAACATCATAATATGTTTTTCCAGCTGTTATAATTCCAAACTTATCTTGATTACCTTCAACTGTTATTTTATTAATAGGATTGCTAGTTAAAAAATGTTTAGCTGCAGTAATACGACCTAAATGAATTTCTTTTTCTGTTGGTAAACTATGATGTCCAACTAATTTAGCATTTTGTGTATGCTTCCAAGGCTGGCCATTATAAGTAAAATCAGGAATGGTGATATTAACTCGCTGAGGATCTACATATGCACTACCGAATGCATCTGCAATATCCGTAACAATCTTAAATCCAGACCATAAACCAGAATATCTCGACATTTCATAGGCATAACGACCTAAATCAAGAATCTCTTGAACATTACCCGGATAAAATATAGGCATCATTGCATCAAATAGTGCTGGTTCAGATTGTGAAGGCAATGTGGAAGATTTACACGATGGGTCATCTCCAGCTACTGCAAGTACGCCACCGTTCTTACCAACGCCTAAAAAGTTAGCATGCCTAAATATATCTCCGGTCCTATCAACACCAGGAGCTTTTCCGTACCACATACCTAAAACACCATCATATTTAACATTGGATACCATTCCAGCCATTTGACTTCCATAGATTAGAGTAGCTCCAAGATCTTCATTTACACCTGGTATAAATTTTACATTATGTTGATCTAAAAGTTTTTTATTTTTTACAAGATTAATATCAAGCACTCCTACTGGAGATCCTCGATATCCAGATACTAATGTACCTGTGTTAATACCCTTAATGACGTCCGCCCTATGTTGATCAAGCAACAATCTTACGAGTGCTTGTATACCCGATAAAATCACTCTACCTTCAAATAGGGTATATTTGTCATTGAGACTAAAATTATTTTTTAAGATTTGCCCTGCCATAATAAGTTGTTTTTTTTGCTTAGTTACTTGCTACTCAATTTAAAGATTTTTTTAATAATTCAATGGTTTATTTATCCAATTTAAAAATTTTTTTGATGGACTCTACAACTTCTTCAGATGATTCTTGCTGTACAAAATGACCTGCATCTGTTTTGACTGTTTTAGCCTGAGGTAAAAGCCTTTCTGTCCTCCTTCTTAACTTCCACATCACCGGATCATTAACCCCCCAAACAATCTCTGCTGGCCCTTCATATGACTTTAGAAATTCTTCTACTTCTTTTTCTATAGGAACGCTTGGATGCTTCATATTGTTAGGAACCATTCTCGCTAAAGCTAACGGTCCTACATTATCTTTAAATTTTCTTAATGGATATTTATAGATTTTTAAATCTTCTTTTGAATATGAGCCTGGAATACCCTCAAACTTCTTTAAAACAGATAGCGGAAAATTAAACACTCTAAATAATAAATCACTTATAACAGGCAATTGAGAAAGGCTATGAAACCATGTGGGCGTAAATCCATCTTTCGGCGCTGTTACTGAAGTGTTCATTATTACTAATCCATCAATTTTCTTTCCTGCCCTCATCGCACCAGCAACACCAATCATACCACCCCAATCATGGATTACCAATCCAATAGATTCTTCTTTGATTGTTTTAAAAAAACTGGCCATCCATTCTGTATGAGCTTCTAAAGAATGTTCGTTTATCTCAATTTTATCAGAAAATCCAAATCCAATTAAATCTGGGACGATCAATCGTACTTCAGAGCTATTAATCTGGTCTAGTACTTTTTTATACAAATATCCCCACATGGGATTGCCGTGAACAAGTACAATAGGTTTCCCTTTCCCTTTTTCCATGACGTGCATATTTTTTCCATTCACATTAATATTATAGTGATTATAGGGCAAGCGACGTTGAATCCACTCAGGAATTGTATTGTATGATAGATTATTCATGTATTATAAAAAAATAGTAAAAAAAAGTTTTTTAACCTTGACTAAAATAAAAAAAATTAAATAATTTACAAGTGCCAGCCAATTAGCTTTTCGAAAGCTTAAGTATTTGCAAACAGTCTCTTTATTAGAGAAAAAATATACAATTATTACGTATAACTGTGTATTGAATTAAATTAATTAAAAAGGGTAAGAGTATATTTAGAACTATGGCAGAAGAAATTAAAATAAATTTTCCGACAGAAAATGAATCAACTCCGAACATCGATTCGGATCTAAAAAATCAAATTTTAGGATTTAACATCAAAGAATCAATGGATGAGTCAAATCAGACAGATGAAGAGGTATGTCCAAAAGAATTTGAAATCGATGAGTATTATAAAAATGACGATTTAGGCAAAAGTGTACTAAATATGAAATATTTAGCACCTTGGGAAAAAAATCCATGGGATTTATGGAAACGTCAAGCTAAGGCGCTAGCTAGCGTAGAAAAAACAAAAGACCTTCAGGAAAAATGGGAAGCTTTATTTTTTGATGCACTGAAAAATTTCAAATTTGTACCAGGCGGAAGAATTATGCATGGTGCAGGTAGAGAGGATATTACTACTACACTAAACAATTGTTATGTTGTAGGAATTAAAACAGATTCTATCAAATCTATATATGATTGTGTTGTACAAGAAGCAATGACATACAAGTATGGTGGTGGATGTGGACATGATTTATCTATCCTAAGACCTTCCGGAGATGCTATTTTAGGCACTGGTGGTGATTCTTGTGGTCCTGTTGGATTTATGAATTTATTTAGCGAAAACACCAATACTATAGCACAACATGGTAGGCGTGGTGCAAATATGCAGACATTGAGAGTTGATCATCCTGACATTCAAAAGTTTATCGAAATCAAAACTGGCGATGTTGATATGGTTAAATATTCCAATATATCTGTTTTCTTAACAGATGATTTTATGGAAGCAGTACAAACTGACTCTGATTTTGATTTACAATGGGGTGGAAAAGTTTATGAAACAGTAAATGCCAAAGATTTATGGATGAAGATTATTGAACATGCTCATGCCAGCGCAGAGCCTGGATTATTATTCTGGGATACTATGAAGAAATATCATAATGCAGAATACTGTAGTCCTCTAGTTTCAACAAATCCTTGTGCAGAACAACCTCTTCCTGATGGTGGATGTTGTAATCTTGGTGCTTTAAACCTAGAACGCTTTGTTGACGATAGTGGCAACTTTGATTTTGAAGGTTTCCGTGAGACAACAGCTGTTGGTGCAAGGTTTTTAGACAATGTCGTTGATTATAATGTTGATCGTCATGCGCTAGAAGACCAAAAACAAAATGCTATCAATGATAGAAGGGTTGGATTGGGAATTCTTGGCTTAGGTGATATGCTAGTTAAAATGGGCATTAAATATGACTCAGATGAAGCATTAGAAATTATCGGTAAGGTCATGAAAATTCACAGAGATACCGCATATGAAACTAGCGCTGATTTAGCACAAGAAAAAGGTGGATTTCCTAATTTTGATTGGGATGGGTATTCTGAAAGTCTTTTTGTTCAAGACCTTCCACAAGAATTACAAGAAAAAATCAAAAACCACGGCATCAGAAACTCTACATTAACTACAGTAGCACCTACAGGAAGTGGTGCTATTGTTGCTAGAGTAACTTCTGGGGTAGAGCCAATTTTTGCTACCTCTTATAAAAGAAAAGTGAAAAGAAATGATAGTCTTGGAAAAGAATTTGATACTTTTACAGTCTATCACCCTGTAGTTCAAGAAATGTTTGGTGATGATGAAAACTTACCTGACTATGTGATAACTGCACATGATGTAGATCCATATTTCAGAGTAAAAATGCAAGGTGAAGTTCAAAAATATATTGATAGTTCAATTTCTTCTACGGTTAATTTAGCAGAAGAAACTACCGTAGAAACCGTAGCTGACATCTATATGACAGCTTATAAAGCTAATCTTAAAGGTATTACAGTATATAGAGAAGGATCCAGAGAAGGTATTCTTATTACCGATGAGAAATCTGAAGAAGGAAAAGCTGTTGAAGCAGCTGAAACTGGTAAGAAAACAGCTAGAAACAGACCTCAGATTACTACAGGAAAGACAAGAAGAATGCGTACAGGAGATGGTACCCTTTATATCACTGTCAATGAAGATGAAAATGGATTATGTGAAGTCTTTACAGCTATTGGAAAAGCAGGCGGAACTGTTGCTGCTCAAACAGAAGCGATTAGTAGACTTATATCTCTCGCATTAAGATCTGGCGTAGATCCAAACAGTGTAATCAGTCAATTAAAAGGAATTAGTGGACCTAATCCAACATGGGAAGATGGACAATTGATTTTATCAACTCCTGATGCTATCGGAAGAGCTCTAGAAACCTTTCTTGATGGTGAAGAAGCTCCTAATTCTAAAAAAAAAGTTCAATTTGAAATAGCCGATGAAGCTCCAAACCATGCAGCACCGCAAGGTATGTATTGCAAGGAGTGTGAAAGCCATGGAATAGTTGACGAAGGTGGCTGCCTACTATGTAAGGATTGTGGCTGGTCTAAGTGCGAATAACCCCAGAGAATCTTACCTTTAACGATTTTCCAGATTTTACGCCTAACCTTACTCCCTACCAAATATTTAAATTAGGTAGTTTTGGAGGAACATACTGGAGACCTATAATCTCAAAAACAAATCAACAATCCTATAAAGATCTTCATTTAGAGCTACCAAATGAATGGTGGAGTGATATAGATCTTAAATATCTTACGTCAGACAAAAAAAATCTTACATTAAATAGATATAAAGTTCATAGTGGTACTAATCTTGAATATTGGGAATCAAAAAATTGGATTAATCCAATAGATCCCTATGGTTGGGTACAATGGTATTGTCACTTTTTCAATGGAAGAAGAAGTAACGATGACGGACGACAAGTCCAGAGATGGAAAAACTTTACAGGCCCCAATGGCCGATGGAAACTAAGGTTAATTAGTATGATTCTTAAGAAAAATACTAAATATAATGACGAATTAATTAGTCCCGTAATCAGACAAGGGTTACAGCATTGGGGATATCAATTAACAGAACAAGATTTTCAAAAAGCGCTTTGGGAAAAATAAATTAATTATCTAGTATTTCTTTTTCTTTAGCTTCTTGATTTGAATTAAGTCTTTTAATAAATGAATCTGTAACATCCTGCATTTGATCCATAAATCTCTTCATATCATCTTCAGGGATTTTTTCATCTTCTTCTACCTTTTTAGTAGACTGAATGATTTCTCGACGAATATTTCTAACAGAAATTCTGCCATCTTCAATAATTTTTGAGGCGACTTTTACTAAGTCTTGCCTTCTTTCTGCAGATAAGGGGGGAAAAGTAATCATAATACTATTACCGTTATTTGAAGGGTTGAGACCTAAGTCTGATTCTAAAATAGCTCGTTCTATATCATCGATTGCCGTCTTATCAAATGGCTGTATACTAATAGTAATAGCATCCATTACAGATATATTTGCAATCTGGTTTAGCGGAGTATCGTTATCATAGTACTTTACATTAATTTTATTAAACATATCAGGATTAGCTCTACCTGTTCTAATTTTACCTAACTCAGATCCAACGAAAACAATAGTTTGTTCCATCTTTGTCTTTGCAAGTTGAATATTTTGATCTAACATAATTAACTAATTGTTGTTCCTATATCGTTATCAGATAATGCATTGTATAAATTACCTTCTTTTGTTATATCTAAAACAAGAATAGGCATTTTATTTTCCTTGCATAAAGTTATTGCTGTTAAATCCATAATTGCTAACTCTTTTTCTAAAACTTCTGAAAAAGAAATATTAGTATATTTTTTAGCATCAGGATTTTTTACAGGATCTGAATCATACACTCCATCTACCTTTGTTGCTTTAACTAATAAAGAACAATCAAGCTCTACTGAACGTAATGCTGCAGCGCTATCAGTGCTAAAAAATGGATTCCCAGTACCACCTGCAATAATGACTATTCTACCCTTTTCTAAGTGTCTAATAGCTCTTCTTCTTATATATGGTTCTGCAATTTTAGGAATATCAATACCTGATAAAGTTCTAGTTTCTAATCCTAATTGTTCGAGTGAATCTTGAAGTGTAACAGAGTTAATAACCGTTCCCACCATACCGATATAATCTGCTGTAACTCTATCCATACCTTTTTCGGATGCATCTCTTCCTCTAAAAATATTTCCAGCACCTAAAACAATTCCAATATCAATATTTAGTTTTTTTAGAGAGGCAACTTCTTTTGCAAGCTGTTGAGCTACATTAGGGTCAATACCATAGACATGATTTCCAGAAAGAATTTCTCCGCTAAGTTTTAGGAGAATTCTTCTTTTATTTTTTTGCGACATTTAATTGTTAGACTGTTCGCCTAAAGCAAAACGAACAAAACGATTTATAGTAATATTTTCTCCAAGCTTGGAGACACCTTCTTGAATTAATTGTCCAATTGTAACGTCAGGATTTTTAACAAATGACTGATGAACAAGACAATTATCTTCTTTGAATTTTTTTAATTTACCTTCAACGATTTTTTCTACGACATTATCTGGCTTACCGCTAGACTTTGCTTGATCAGTATAAATTTCTTTTTCTTTAGCAATAAGATCTTCAGATAAGCTACTTTCATCAATAGCCATTGGGTTAGAAGCTGCAATTTGCATTGCAATATTATTTGCTAGGTCTAAGAAACCATCAGTTTTTGCAACAAAATCAGTTTCACATCCTATTTCTAATAAAACGCCTAATTTGCTACCGTGATGAATATAAGAAACAACTAATCCTTCATTTGCATCTCTAGAAGATTTTTTTTCTGCTTTTGCGATACCAGATTTTCTCAAAAAATCTACAGCTAAATCCAAATCTCCTTTAGAGTCGACCAAAGCTTTTTTACAATCCATCATTCCGGCTCCAGTTTTTTCTCTAAGAGTTTTAACTAGCTTTGCATCTATACTCATAAAACTATGCTTCCTTTTTTGCTTCGGATTGTTTCTCTTCTTCGTCAGCTTTTGCATTCTTTTGTGCAACCTCTATAATAGCGTTAGCTATTTCTGTTACTAGTAACTGTATAGTTCTAATAGAGTCGTCATTAGCGGGAATTGGATGTGTGCATAATGTTGGATCTGTATTAGAATCAACAATACATACGATTGGTATTTCAAGTTTTTGTGCTTCTTTAATAGCGATAGATTCTGTTTTACCATCCACGATAACTATCATGCTTGGCAATCTTTTCATATCTTTAATCCCTCTATGCTGGTCTGAAAGCTTAATTTTTTCACGATTTAATTGAAGAATTTCTTTCTTGGTTAAATCTTCGAATACTGAAGACCCTTCTTTTTCTAGGGAATGTAATCTTTTAATACTTTTTTTAATTGTGGAAAAATTAGTTAATGTTCCACCCAACCATCTCTCTACTACATAAAACATACCGCATCTATCAGCCTCTTGCTGTATGACGTCTTTAGCATGCTTTTTAGTACCAACAAACAGTATTTCTCCGTTCTTTTCTACAGTACTAGTAATAAACTTTACAGCTTTTTCAAGACCTTCAAGCGTATGATCTAGATTAATAATATCAATGCCATTCTTCTGGGATATGACATAGTCTTTAAAATTTGGATCAGTTTTACTTGAAACATGCCCAAAATGAGCACCTGAATTTAATAAATCTTCTTTTGTAATTTTTTGCATATATATTTTATCTCTTAGAGAATTGGAATTTCTTTCTTGCTCCAGGTTGACCATACTTCTTTCTCTCTACTTCTCTAGCATCTCTTGTTAGCAATCCATGTGACTTTAATTGAGGTCTAAATTCTTCGTCTATTTTTAAAAGAGCTCTTGCTATACCAAGTTGAATTGCTCCAGCTTGACCTGTAAGCCCTCCACCAGAAACATTAATGTTCAAGTCGTATTTATCAGTAAGATTTAATACTTCCAAAGGTTTCATCGCGTGAATAACTAGAGATTCTCTTTTTAGATGTGAATTAATATTTAATTTTTTATTAACAGTAGAAGTTCCGGAGCCATCAGATAGATAAACTCTTGCAGTTGACTCTTTTCGTCTTCCAACTCCATTAAATAATTCTTTTTTCATTAAATAGAACTCCATTCAGTTGGTTGTTGTGCTTCTTGTCCATGATTAGAGTCTTTATAAATTCTAAGATGTGTCAAAATTTCATTTCCTAATCTATTTTTTGGTAACATACCTTTAATAGCCTTTAAAAGTACTTTATCTGAATCATTTTTCATTAAATCTTTATAGCTAGTAAACTTAACACCACCTGGATAACCAGAATGACTAAAATATTTTTTTGAATCAGCTTTGTTACCAGTCAGCCTTATCTTATCTGCATTTACTATAATCACCGCATCGCCCATATATAAGTTAGGTGCATAATTAGGTCTATGCTTTCCTCTTAGTATTTGAGCAACTTGGGATGCAAAACGCCCCAATACCTGGTTATCGGCATCTAGCAACCACCATTGTTGCTTTATATCTTTTGCTGATACTGTACTTGTTATCTTTTTCATTAGTGTCTCAAAAATGCCTCAAAACTTAATCGATGTGATTCCATTAGTCAATGATTAATGATAGGTAAATTTATAAAGTATAAAACTTACTTTTTGATACTACATATTTAACTTTTCCAACCATCTCTTCACCAATGAATGGTGAGTTTGAAGATTTAGAATAAATATCTTCATTTGAGAAGGTCCATTTTTGATTTGGATCAAGGATAGTAATCTGGGCTTTCTTGCCAATTTCAAATAAATCTCTATCAATATTCATAACTTTTCTTGGATTGACTGTTAGCTTCTCAATCAAAGATTTTAAACTCATACCATTATTCTTTACTAAAACTTTATTCACTGCACCAAAACAGCTTTCAAGACCAATCATACCAAATGCTGCATCATTAAAAGTAGTTTCTTTGTCTTCGAGTGTATGTGGAGCATGATCTGTAGCAATACAGTCAATAATACCACTCTTGATACCCTCAATAAGCTTCTTTCTATCTGCTTTTCCTCTAATTGGCGGACCAACCTTCAAATTTGTATTAAATTCTTGAATATCTTCGTCTGAAAAATATAGGTGATGAGGACAAACTTCTGACGTTATAAGACCGTCTTTTGATTTGAATTTCTTAATTAAATCTACAGATTCTTTAGTTGATACGTGTAAAATATGTAATCTAGCGCTTAAAGATGAAGCCAATAATAAATCTCTATAAACCATCATAGCTTCAGCTAAGCTATTATTACCTTTTAGTCCTAAATTGCTAGATGTTTTACTTGCATTCATAACACCGTCATTTCTGAGATAAATATCTTCGGCATGATTTAAAATAGGTGCATCAATCATTTGTGCATATCGTAATGCCAAACTCATAAATTGAGGATTCTGTATTGACATACCGTCATCTGAGAAAGCAATTGCACCATTTTTCTTCATTAGCATCATTTCAGTCAAATGTTCGCCTTCTAAATTTTTTGATACTGCACCAATTGGAAAAATTTCTATTGGTAAATCTTTACTCTTACTTGCTATATAATATACATGCTCTGGAGAATCTATAACGGGATCTGTATTAGGCATTGTACAAACTTGTGTGAAACCTCCTGCAATTGCAGCTATAGATCCTGACTCTAAATTTTCTTTATCTTCTCTACCTGGCTCCCTAAAATGGACATGAATATCGCAAAAACCATGTGTAACTATTAAACCTTTACAGTCAATGATATTATAATTCTTACCCTTAAAAGGAATAGAATCTGCAATTTTAGAAATGGAGCCATTTTCAACTAATAAGTCGCCAATAAAAGTCTTCTTTGAGAATGGATCAATAATCCTACCACCTTTTAATAAAAGTTTTTTTGTGTTTTGATTAGCTATCATAATTTTTCCGATTTATCCGCAAGTAAAAGGTAAAGAATTGACATTCTTGAAGCTACGCCATTTAATACTTGATCTAAAATCACTGCATTATCTGAATCTGCAATCTTGCTATCTATTTCAACTCCTCGATTCATTGGACCTGGATGCATAATAACAATGTCTTTCTTTAACTTATTGATTCTTTTATAAGTCAAACCAAACTCACTATGATACTCTCTTTTAGACGGAATTCTACCTAGGTGCATTCTTTCAAGCTGAATACGTAATCCTATTACTACGTCACACCAATTTAATACTTCATCAATATTGTGAGTAATATTTACTCCAAGTTGCTTAGCATTACTTGGCAATAAAGTACTAGGACCACAAACTACAATTTCAGCTCCTAGTTTTTTGAGAGCAAAAATATCACTTCTTGCTACCCTACTATTCAGGATATCGCCTATAATACCAACTTTTAAGTTTTTTATTTTACCAAATTTTTCTTTGAGTGTTACCATATCTAAAATAGCTTGCGTTGGATGCTCGTGAGATCCATCCCCAGCATTAATCACTGCTCCATCAATATATTCAGTTAATTTTAATGCTGATCCAGGATGTCCATGTCTAATAACAGCTCCATCTATTTTCATTGCATCAATATTTTGAATTGTATCTTTTAAGGTTTCTCCCTTCTTGACACTACTTGTTGATGAGGAAAAATTAATACTATCTGCACCTAATCTTTTTTCAGCTAGTGTAAAACTAATTTTTGTTCTAGTAGAATTTTCAAAAAACATATTAACAATCGTTTTTCCCTTTAATAATATCGCTTTTCTTTCTGGGCTTTCTAGGATTTCTTTGAATTTGAATGAAGTATCAATTATTTTATTCAAATCAGAAGTTGGAAAATGTTCTAAACCGATAAGATGTTTGCTTTTTAGCATATTTTTTTCTCCAATTCCCGGAAACTTAGCTTATTTCAACTAATTTATCAACTATATCATTAACCGTGGTATTGTCCATATCAAATACATGATCAAAACTCTGGTTATCGAACCATTTCATTTGTCTTTTTGCATATTGCCTAGTACGAATGTGAATTTTTTCTATAACATCTTCTAATGATATTTTTTTATCTAAATATGATGATATCTCACTAAAGCCTATATAATCTATATGATCAATATTGTAATTATGATCTTTTATATATTGAACTTCATTTACCATACCTTCTTCTATCATAGATAAAGTTCTTTTGTGGATAATTGATTCAAGAGATTTTCTCGACATCCTAAGATATACAGTATTGATATTTTTATAGAAAGCGCTTTTTTTATTATCAGACTTAAAATTTTCTGTCATATTTTTTCCTGTAATTTTATAAATCTCAAGAGCTCTAATTAACCTTCTTTTATTGTTTGGATGAACCTTTTTTGAATATACTGGATCAATAGAGACTAGCTGCTCGTAAAGATTATCTGAATTTCCATTATCATACTCTCGTTCGATATCAGTTCTAATTTCTAGATTTGTTTTACTTCCCATAAAAATACCTTCTATCAAAGACTTGAGATATAATCCTGTACCTCCGCAGATAATGGGTGTTTTATTTTTATCTAAAATGTTGACAATTTTTTGATCTACCATCTCCATAAATTCGCCCGCTGATACTGTTTCATGTAAATCTTTTGTACCAATTAAATGATGCTTAATTGTATCTAAATCTTTTACAGATGGTTGAGCAGTGCCGATTGGAATCATTTTATAGATCTGCCTAGAATCTAGCCCAATAATTTCACTATTTAATTTCTTAGCTAATTTTATTGATAAACTTGTTTTTCCTATTCCGGTAGGACCAATTATTGCAAAAATATTTGTCAAACTAGATTGATGCCTGTTAGTAGATTAAAAATCAGCTTTGCTGGTTCAAATATAACAATGCTAAATATACTTAATCCGCCAACCAGCGATAATAATACCAGCCCCATCAATACACGAGGACCATAATATTCAATTTGATATAATGTTCGAGGGTCTCGAATAAACAAAGGCAATAATCTTGAGCCATCTAAGGGAGCAATTGGAATGAGATTGAATAATGCTAAAACAATATTTATGAAGACAAAAAATATCATAGCACTAGTAAATAATTCTGGAATACTAAAAGGAGCAATAGTAGAGAATCTTAAAAAAATAGAGCCTAGGATGGCTAAAAAAATATTCGAAGCAGGGCCTGCAATAGCAATTAACATCATATCTGTTCTAGGCTCCGAAAGATTTCGCATATTAACAGGTACTGGCTTTGCCCATCCAAAACCAAGGAAGTATAATGCTAATGTTCCAATTGGGTCTAAATGACTAATAGGGTTTAGATTCATTCTATCTTGATAATAAGCTGTATAATCACCTAAATAATAAGCTACTCGAGCATGAGCATATTCATGAAAAGTTAATGCAAATAAAATACATGGCATTACAATTAATTGCATTTCTAGTGGTGCGCTTGCTATTCCCATATCGAAAAATAGTTAATTCTTATCCTTTTCAAAAGCTTTCATATATTCACTATCAATAAATTCTCTTGATAAGTGAGTATAAATTTCTGTAGTTGATATATCCGCGTGTCCAAGAAGTGCCTGCACTTCTACTAAATTTGCTCCACCATCAATTAGGTGAGTTGCAAAAGAGTGTCTAAAAGTATGTGGAGATATTTTTTTGGGAATAGCCGCTCTATCAATATATTTTTTAACTGATTGCCATATTGCAGCTCGAGTGAGTGGCAATCCATTATTACTCAAGAATACAAACTTTGATCCTTTAGTTGATCTCTCAGATAAAATTCTACGAGATTGAGTTAAATATCGTTCTAACCATTTTCTTGCATAATAAGTTAACGGAATCATTCTTTCTTTATTTCCCTTACCAAAGAAACGAATAAGATCTAAGTCGAATTGTATATTATTTACTTTAAGATTACACAACTCGCTAACTCTCAAACCAGAAGAATATAGCATTTCAAGAATGCATCTATCTCTTAATCCTAGTAATTCATTATCAGTATTTTCAGATTGAAAAAATACTTTATTTATTTCATCTATGGTCAATATTTCTGGTAAAGCTTTTGGTACCTTAGGAGTAAAAACTCCATTAAGAGGATTGCTATTAATAACTTTTCTATCCAAAAGAAATATGAAATAAGAAGAGAGCGAGGAAAATTTTCTCTTTATTGATCTGGGAGATAATTTTCTCTTTGAAAGCTGCCTGAAAAAGTTTTTTGTATGTTTAGTTTCAACAACCACATCTTTAAAACTAATCTTATTCTTTTCCAAGAAAACATTGAAAGATTTTAAGTCTGAAAGGTATGCACTAACAGTATTTTCAGAATAATTTCTTTCGATTTTTAACATTCTAGAGAAATCATCTAAGTTAATTAGCATTTCTATCCAATTAATTCAATATATGACTTTGCGTCAAGCAATTTAGATTGATCAGCATTATTATCTAGCTCAATCTTAACCATCCAGCCATTTTTATAGGGATCTTCATTTACTTGCTCAGGAGTATCGTTCAAGTCTTCATTTACTTCAACAACTTTACCTGTTAATGGCATATACATATCAGATACAGTTTTAACTGCTTCGATTGTACCAAAAACATCTCCATCATTAAAATTTTCTTCTAAAGTAGGAAACTCTAAAAAGATAATGTCCCCTAATTCGCTTTGTGCAAAATCTGTAATTCCAATAGTAGCAATATTACCACTTATTTCAACCCATTCGTGCTCAGATGTATACATCAAATTGTCTGGATGATTCAACTTTCTCCCCTTTCATTTTTTTAAGAAAATTACTTAAAAAATTTATATCAAAATTTCCATTAATAAAGTCATTATTTAATAAAATCATTTCTAATAGTGGTAATGTTGTTTTTGGTCCTTCAATAAAAGTTTCTTGTAGAGCTCTCTGCATCTTAATTATAGCCTTTTCTCTGGAAGAAGAGTGAACAATTAGCTTTCCAAGCATAGAATCATAAAATGGCGGTATTTGATATCCTGCATAAATATAAGAGTCAATACGAACTCCAATTCCCCCAGGAAAATTAAGAGAATCAATTTTCTTGGGAGATGGTGTAAAATTATTAAAGGGATCTTCTGCATTTAAGCGACATTCAATAGAATGCCCTTTACTTAAAATCATATCTTGATTAAAAGACATTTCTTTACCGTAGTGCATCTTAATCTGTTCTTTAACAAGATCCATCATATAAACCATTTCTGTTACAGTATGTTCAACCTGAATTCTGGTATTCATTTCAATAAAATAAAAGTTTTTATCTTCGTCTACTAAAAATTCAACTGTTCCAGCTCCAACATAATTTACTTTTTTAGCTAAATCTAAAGACTTTGAAGTAAGGACTTCCCTTAGCTCGGCATCAACAAAACTAGATGGACATTCTTCAATCAATTTTTGATTATTTCTTTGTACAGAACACTCACGCTCTCCTAGATGCACGTAATTACCAAATTTATCACCCAACACTTGGACTTCAATATGACGACCATTATTTATAAATTTTTCTACATATATTTCAGGATTATCAAAAGCCTTAGTTGCTTCAGATTGTATGATACTAAATCCTTTTTCTGCTTCTTTGGCATCATGCAATACTCTCATACCTTTTCCACCGCCGCCGCCAGAAGCCTTTAACATAACTGGATATCCAATTTTTTTAGAGACTTCCAGAAGGTCATCTACAGAACTCAATACATTGCTACCAGGAACAATCGGTACTCCTGAATCTTCAGCAACCTTCCTTGCATTAACTTTATCGCCCATTAAACTAATAGTATTAGAATCTGGTCCAATAAAACAGAAACCATTCTCTTCACATATTGCACTGAATTGGGCATTTTCTGCTAGGAATCCATATCCGGGATGAATTGCATCAGCATTAGAGATTTCGGCGGCTGCAATGATCCTAGGTATATTTAAATAACTTTGCAATGGTGGGCCCTCACCAATACATATTGCTTCATCTGCAAATTTTATATGCAATGAATATTGATCTGCTTTTGAATAAACAGCTACGGTTTTAATACCCATTTCTTTGCATGCGCGAATCACTCTTATGGCAATCTCGCCTCTATTTGCAATAAGTATTTTTTTGAACATATCTTATTCAGAACAATTTAGAATAAACAAGGGTTGATCAAATTCAACTGGGCTACCATCTTCAACGAGGATCTCTTTAACAGTCCCACTTCTTTCACATTGAATTTCATTCATAATTTTCATTGCCTCTACAATACACATCGTATCACCTTCACTAATTGAACCATTAATTTGTATAAATGAATCAGAATCTGGATCTGGAGATGAATAAAATGTTCCAGGCATAGGCGAACGAACAGTGAAAGTATTTGTATCTGCTTTCGAAGAAATAGTATCTTCTTTATCTAAAAGCACACTTGGTTTATCTAGGATGGATGTGACTACATTTGGTGATAGATTACTAGAATCAGAATTTATAATTGGCGGTTTTTTAGTCACTTTTATTTTTCTAAACCAAAATCTGACTTCTATTTCATTTATGTCGCTATTTTCTAGTATATATATAACTTCTTTTAGCTTGTCTTTCCACATAGGATTATTGCTTTACTCTTTCAGAATAAGTACCAGACTTTGTGTCAATTTTTAAAGTATCACCCTCGTTGATAAATAAAGGTACTTGAAGCTCAAGTCCAGTTTCCATTTTAGCTGGCTTTGTTGCATTTGTTGCTGTATTTCCTCTATGTCCAGGATCTGTCTGAATAACCTTTAGAATTACTTTTGCTGGAAGATTAATATTAATAATATCATCTCCATCAAAGACAAGATCTATATTTTCTCCCTCTTTAATATATTTATGACCATCCTGCATCATTAGCTCAGAAACTTCGACCTGATTAAAAGTTTGATTATCCATAAAAATATAGCTAGTTGCATCTTTATACAAATATTGGAATTGACTAGAAGTTACTCTAATAAACTCTAAATTTACTCCAGCATTAAAAGTTTGATCAATCACTTTACCTGACTGAATATCTTTTAATTTTGTTCTAACGAAAGCTGGACCTTTTCCTGGCTTTACATGCTGAAACTCTACAACTTTCATTCTTGAATTTTTAAAGTTTAATATAGATCCATTTTTAATATCAGCTGTTGTACTCATAGTGTTAACTTAATTTAATTAATTACTTTATAACAGTTTTCTTACAATTTTTTTTGCTAATTCTAAATCATATTTTTTTTCAGTATCACTGTATTCTTTATTTGCAAATTTTACTGAATCAATTTTTTCTAATAGGCTTAATAAATCTTTATCATCAAAAAAGGTAATCAATTCTTTTGAAGTCATTTCAAACGAAATAACATAAAATTGATTTTCAAGATACTTCTTTAGAATAACTGAAAGCTTATTATAAAAAACTTCTGATGATACATCATTAAACTTTAAGTTATTTAACTTTTTAACTGAATCTTTTTTTGGATCTTTATTAAAATATTTAATTGGATTTACTGCCATATTTCTATCTCTTTTTTTCCATAGATAGTATATAAATAGTAAGAGCAATATTATAATTGACATTAAAGCTAACCTGTATTTCTCATTAGGGAATCTAATCTCTTTTATAGGCTTATCACTTTGAATACTAACTATAGTACTATCAATGACAGACTCAACATTTATATGTAAAGAATCTGTACTAAATATTGTGATATCAGTAGAATCTGGAAAATTTATACTAAGAAGATATGGTGGTATAACTACTTTACCTGTGTCCCAGAATGTTATTTCAAAATTAATATTCAAAGACTCATCCAAAGTATCTATTGTTGAGCTTTTGATTATGACTTTAGAAGAATCAGATATCCATAAGGAAGAATCAGACCATTGCATATCTTCGATAGAATAATAATCATCAAGATTATCCAAATTAATATTAAGATTTATAGGATACCCAATTTCTGTTTTTTCAAGATCTAGTTCATAACTTAACTTGGTATCTTTTAAATTATTCGAACAGCTAAAGAGTATAAATAAACAAGGTATAATAATTCTAGTCATAAACTTATGTACGTTTAGCTCTTCTCTTGAAAAAGCGTGTAAGCGCCTTAATGTAATCTTCATTAGTTCCAATTTGTAGTAGATCAAAACCAATATTTTTACATCTTTGTGCAAAAGTATTTAATCTTTTAGAAAAGTCTTTCGAAAAATCTAATCGTACTTTTTCATTAGATGTATCAATCCATACTCGTTCATTTGATTCAGAATTATGTACTTTCATTAAACCTAAATCTGGGAATTCTTTTTCAAAAAGATCATATATTTGTATACCTATTACATCATGATTAAAGTTTAAATATTTCATTTCAGTCCAAAAATTATCATCCATAAAATCTGATATTACAAACATAACATTTTTTCTTCTAGAAATCTTGCTTGCAAATTCAAGGGCATTTTTAATAGATGTTCGACTTTGCTTTTTATCATAATCATGATTGACAAGATCTGTGATTAAGCGAAGCACGTGTGATCTACCTTTTTTTGGAGGTATATATTTAATTATTTCGTCGCTAAAAAGAATCAAACCGACTTTATCGTTATTTTTAATTGCAGAAAATCCTAACATTGCTGCAATCTCAACTCCTAAATCAATTTTTAATTTGCTTTTAGATCCAAAAACACCCGAACTACTAACATCAATGAGAAGTAGAACTGTTAGCTCTCTTTCTTCTTCAAAAACCTTTATATGAGGCTTTCCAGTTCTTGCTGTAACGTTCCAATCGATAAATCTGACATCATCTCCATGTTCATACTCTCTTACTTCTGAGAAAGTCATACCACGACCTTTAAAATTTGAATGATAATCTCCACCAAAAAAATCATTTACAATATTTTTGGTTCTGATTTCTATTTGACGAACTTTTTTTAGTATTTCTTTAGACATAAATTAAAATTATGGAACAGGAATTTCTTTAAATAGCTGGTCAATTAATTCCTCTGATGTCACCTCTTCTGCCTCTGCTTCATAAGACAATAACATTCTATGTCTCAAGACGTCTTTTCCTATATACCTAACATCTTCAGGAATAACATATCCTCTTCCATCTATAAATGCTTTTGCTTTAGCTGCTAATACTAAATTGATAGATGCTCTTGGAGAGGCTCCAAAACTAATCAAGTCTTTTAACTGGCCTAATTTAAATTTTTCTGGGTTCCTTGTAGCAAATACTATGTTTAGTATATAATCTAAAATTTTAGGTGCAATATAAATATCATTAAGAAGAGATTGAGCCTCTAAAATTGTTTTAGAGTTAACTACGGATTTCTGTGTGGAATCTATATTAGTTCTAGCTACCCTTGACAAAATTTCTTTCTCTTCTTCCATTGAAGGATAATCAACAAGAACTTTTAGCATAAAGCGGTCTACTTGTGCTTCTGGCAGTGGATATGTCCCTTCTTGCTCTATTGGATTTTGTGTTGCCAGTACAAGAAAAGGTAGATCTAATTTAAAAGTTTCTTCTCCAATTGTAATTTGTCTTTCTTGCATTGCTTCAAGCAAAGCACTTTGAACTTTAGAGGGTGCTCTATTAATTTCATCTGCTAATATAATATTAGAAAAAATTGGTCCCTTCTTTGTCATAAAATCACCGGTCTTTTGATTGTATATCAAAGTTCCCAGTAAGTCAGCCGGTAACATGTCGGGAGTAAATTGAATTCTTTTAAATTCTGAATTAATTAAGTTAGCTACAGTATTGATAGTTAGAGTTTTCGCCAAACCAGGAACACCTTCTAATAAAATATGACCATTAGATATTACAGATATTAAAATTTTGTCAATAAGTTCATCTTGTCCAACAATTACCCTTGCAATACCTTCTTTTAAATCTTTAACAAATACTGACTTTGTTGCAATTTTTAAATTAAGTCGATTTAGTGCATCCTTATTCATCGTTTTCCTTTTTTATTATATGCTGAGTTTCAAAAGTGCTGTTTGTTAACGGCACTAAAAACCCATTACTTTTCTTTATATTCAGCTCTCCAGCTAAATCTAATACATTTTTTCCAGAGATTGAGACTCTTAAATCTGTTATTCCATTGAGATTATTATTATCTAGCATTGCAAAGTATATATCTGTTCCATTTACTGTTAAATCTAAATATGGTTCCAATATTTCTTCAAAATTAATAGTGCCTGAAACTTGTAAATTTGGTTTTTTTTGCAGCTTTAATCTAACTTTAGGATTAGTTACAGAGCCTAATAAATTAACTTGCCCTATATTGTTAATAATATTTAAATCTAAGCTGAGATTTCTGATAGATTCAGGTTTTAGATTTACTGGAAATTTTATTAAATCCATTTTTGTATCTCTTACTTTTAAAATACCATTTAGTATTTGAGTATTTTTATCCGTTGAAACCTCTGGGTCTTTTATATTTATATCAAAATAAACTGATTCATTTTTATCCTCAAGCAAAGATACGTCTTCGAATAATCTTCCTATATAGTAAGCTGGAAAGTCTTGATGTGACTGAATATCTAAAGAATAACTTTGAATATCTGATCTATTATTAGATTGATTAATGTTTAAAGATATAGAAAATTTTCCTATCTCTGAATTGCCATCAAATAGTATTCCATTGTCTGCATTAATGCTTAATGGAAAAAAATTATTGTCTTTTGGCGTATCTTCACTAGCCATACTATCAAGATATTTGATGTTAAGAACCGGCTCTTTTAGATGAACGTTAACACTGCCAATCAAAGAATATAGTATTCTCTCAGTATTAAAAAAATTATTACCCAATAGCATAATATTTGTATAGGATAGACTGGTTCGTAGAGATGCGTTGTTTGCACTTATGAAACTATCATTACTTTTCTTGATTGTAATATCTTTAAATAAAAGATACACATCTATCTTATCGGTATTTGCAATGAGATTAATCGTTGAAGATGAATCAAAATCAATATTATACTGTTTTGATAAAGATGCTATGGTTGGGTTTGATTTATTAATTTCAAACTCAAGCCCCTTTCCTATATATACATATAAAGAAATGCTAATAATCACAATGAACAGAAAAAAGGTTAGTGCTATGCTTAGAAATGTTTTTAGTATTTTGTTTATTAGGCTATTCATTTGTTCAAAAACTAACTATTAATAGCCTAATAAAAAATCTAAAATCTAATCTTCAACAACTTCAAAATCAGCATCTTCGATCTTCTTTTCATCTTTTTTTGATGAATCATTCGAAGGCTGATCTTCTTGCATAGGTGGTTCTGTTCCATCAGTAGAATTTGCATACATACTAGAAGACTTAGAACTCCATACAGAATTTAAGTTTTCTATTTCTGTCTTGATATCATCTACATTACCAGAAGTATTAGCTGCTTTGAGCTTATCGAGGGCTTCGTTGAGATCTTTTTTATCATCTTCGCTTAATTTATCATCCAAATCTTTCATTTGTTTTTCTGTTTGATAAACTAATTGCTCTCCTTGATTTTTAGTTTCAATCTCTTCTTTCTTAATCTTGTCTTCAGCTTCGTGCTTTTTAGCATCACTAACCATTTTTTCAATCTCTTGATCAGACAATCCGCTTTGAGCTTCTATTCTAATACTTTGCTCTTTTGAGGTAGCTTTATCTGTAGCTTTTACATTTAAAATACCGTCAGCATCCATGTCAAATGTTACTTCAATTTGCGGTGTCCCTCGCGGTGCAGGAGGAATACCATCTAAGTGAAATCTGCCAAGACTTTTATTATCGTTAGCTAATTGTCTTTCCCCTTGAACTACATGAATCTCTACCATTGGTTGATTGTCTGCTGCAGTGCTAAAGATTTGAGATTTTTGAGTTGGAATTGTAGTATTCTTTTCGATTAAACCTGTTGCAACACCACCCATAGTTTCAATACCTAATGTTAATGGAGTTACATCAAGTAACAACACATCATCTACATCACCTGCTAATACACCTGCTTGGATAGCTGCGCCAAGAGCAACAACTTCATCAGGATTAACACTCTGATTTGGTTCTTTACCAAATATTTCTTTTACTTTATCTTGAACTGCAGGAATTCTAGTTGAACCACCAACTAAAATTACTTCATTAATATCCTTAGCTGAAAGTTTAGCATCTTTTAATGCTTGCTTACATGGACCGACCACTTTTTCTACAAGATCTGAGACTAGTTTTTCAAAAGTAGCTCTTGTTAAGGTAATATTAAGATGCTTTGGTCCTGATGAGTCAGCAGTAATAAATGGTAAATTAATTTCTGTTTGCTTTGAAGATGAAAGTTCTTTTTTAGCACTTTCTGCTGCTTCTTTCAATCTTTGCAAAGCCATTGGATCTTTTCTTAGATCAATACCTTCATTCTTGTTGAATTCATCAGCTAGCCAGTCAACAACTTTTTGATCAAAATCATCTCCACCTAGTCTTCCGTCACCATTACTAGCATTAACCTCAATTGTTTGACCTTCGTCATTTAAGATATCCAGAATAGAGATATCGAAAGTACCTCCACCTAAATCGAATACAGCTACTTTTTCATCTTTCTTTTTATCAAACCCATAAGCTAATGATGCAGCAGTTGGCTCATTAATAATTCTTTTAACATTTAATCCTGCAATCTTTCCAGCATCCTTGGTTGCTTTTCTCTGTGCATCATTGAAATATGCAGGTACAGTTATAACAGCGTCCGAAACATCTGTTCCAAGATATTGTTCAGCCATTTGTTTCATTTTTTGTAATACCATAGCACTAATTTCTTGTGGCTGATATTTTTTACTGTTTACTTCGACATTAACTTTGGCGCCATCCGTAGTAACTGTATAAGCTACCTCTTTAATATCTTTTTTGATTTCAGCAGGAGTTCTGCCCATAAATCTTTTAATTGAATAAATAGTATTGTTTGGATTAGTTACAGCTTGACGTTTTGCAGGATCTCCCACTAAACGATCTCCCTCTTTTGTAAAACCTACAACTGATGGAGTAGTTCTTCCTCCCTCAGGACTAGTAATGACAGTTGGCTCTCCACCCTCCATTACTGCTACACATGAGTTTGTTGTACCTAAATCAATTCCAATTATTTTTCCCATAAAAATCTCCTAATTTTTTAGTTTTAACTATTATAATAGATGCAAAGAGTATGCCAAGATAATATATATGTCATATATGACAATTTATATGCCTTTATGGCATATACAAGACTTTATTTTATAATTCTAAGAGTGTTCCGTTGTATAGGTTCATTTTTTTATCACCTATACTAAATACTTTTTCATCATGAGTAGCAATAACAAAAGTTAAATCAAAATCGTTATTTAACTTCTGAAATAAATCAATCATCTTTATGGCATTCTTCTCATCTAAATTTCCTGTAGGCTCATCTGCTATTACAATTGATGGCTTGTTAATAATAGCTCTCATTACAGACACTCTTTGCTTCTCTCCTCCTGATAAATCAAGAGGAAAAGATTTCTTACGATCTGATAAATCAAAATATTCAAATAGCTTATTTAAATAATCTGTATCATTATTTTTACCTGCAATGAGAGTTGGAATAGTAACATTTTCAATAATATTAAGTTCTGCAATTAGATTGTGAAACTGAAATACAAATCCAATATGCTTATTTCTAATTGAATCATAGTTGTTAATTTTTTTTAGATTATTATTGTTAATTACTATTTCACCGCTATCGGGTTGATCAAGAGTTCCTAATAAACTTAATAAAGTAGACTTACCAGACCCAGATGCACCTTTGATAGTTAATATGCTTCCTTTATCAAGATCAAAATTTACATCCTTCAGCACTTGAAGAGTTTTATCTCCATCTTGAAAAGATTTTTTAAGATTTCTAGCTGATAATATCATATATTTTTATTTATCAATTTAATTGGACTTATCTTTTTAATAATCATTAAAGGTAATGTAGCAAATAACCCAATAATTATTATAGAATAAAATAATAGCAAAGCAATATCTTTGAAACTAATTACCATAGGAAGCTTACTGACTAAATAGAAGTCTGGATTTAACATAAATATACCAAATGTATGTTGTAGAAATATGACTAATAAAGCAAATAAAATTCCACTTATTATAGCACTGACTGCTAAAAGATAACCATATACTAAAAATATACCAGATATGTTATTTTTACTCATTCCAAAAGTACTCAAAATTGCCATCTCTCTTGTTTTCTTAGTAGCAATTTGCATTACAGAAGAAGATAAATTGAATGAAGCAACGACTATAATAAGAAATAATGTAAAAAATGTAATCTTTTTCTCAATTTCAGTAGCATCAAATAACTGCTTATTTCTCTGTTTCCATGAAATAATTTTTTCATTAGGCAAAGGTATTATATGATCTATATTTCCAATGATTTCAATGTCAGTAAACTCCTTATCAGGAAAATTATAATCCTTTGATACCGTAAAAACTAAAAATTCATCGGATCTTAATATTCTATTTTTGAATATATCTTTTATAACTAATTGTTCAATAGATGGCGTTGCTAAATAACTCATATTTAGTTTAGTACTATAAATTGATATAGAATCACCTATACTAAAATCCATTCTTTCAGCTAAAGATTTGCCAATTATAACTTCTCCTTGATTTAAGTCCTGACTTTCTGAAACTAGCTCTAAATCATAAAAATTTTTAAATTTTGAGCTATCAACACTCTTCAAATTAACTAACGATTGCTTTTTATTTTTTGATACAAAGAATTCTTCTTCATAATACGGAGCGTATTGGATACCGTTTTTTTCAAAAATATCTATTAACTCTTTATCGCTAACATAATCAAAGGTATTGATAGCATAATCTCCATATATCTTCTTTGTTTCATTTTCTAGTACACCTTGAAAACCGTTAAGAACAGCTACTGAAAGAATAATTGATGCAGCACCTATAAACAGACCTACAAAAGATATGATATTGATCATACCTCCCTCTAACATATTTCTTGGCACTAGAAAGCGTTTTGCTATTAATAAAATTACATTCATTAGTTTTTTAAAATTTTAGATGGATTTATAGACAAAAGATACGCCAATGAAATACTTGAAAATAATATGCTACAGATAAGACTAAAGAATAGAGTATAGATAGCGTTATTTATACTAAATATTATAGGTAAATAACTGACAAAATAGATATTCTCAGCAAGAGATATAAATTGAAACTTTTCTTGCATGAAAATAATAATTAAAGATAGCAAAATTCCGAATATTGCTCCAATGAACGCTAATACCATTCCTTGAATAATAAATATTAATGATATTTTTCTATTAGATATACCATAAGTCTTCATGATTGCAAGATTATATCTTTTTTCATAAAAAAGAATGTTTATAGATCCCATTAAATTAAAGTATGATACTAGCGCTATTAAACTAAAAATAAAAATAATTGGCCATTGTTGTGTATTAATCCATTCAAAAAGATCGCTGTGCCTATCTTTGAGACTTAATTGATAAAATGGATAGTCTACATTATCTATATTCAGAGATGGATCAAAATTCATCCAACCAGTTATGCTATTGTCTAAATTAAAATAAGATTGAACTGTATTTATAGGAATAAATACTAATCTTGAATCATAATCCTCTATACCAGAATGATATATTTCTTTTATCTCTAATAATAAAAATCTACTTCTTTCTTTTCCCTTTTTAGATATTAAAGGATTGAAAATAACAATTTCATCTCCTAATGATAGATTGAGGTTCTTTGCAAGCAGGCTACCGACTACAATATGATCTTCATTTATAGTATCTAGATTAGTATTTAGGTTACTGAAAAGATTAAAGTTCTTAAAATCTTTAGCATCTAAACCGTATATCAAAATATTACTGCTACTATCTTTTGATTTAAGGATAGCTGGCTTTTCAACGTAAGGGACTAGACTTGATGAAAAACTACTATAAAAATCAGGCATTAATGATTGATCTGTTGAAAATTCGTCTTCAAATAAATGATTAATTGTTGTATAGCCACTAATAGAAGATAGTTTTTCAGATACCTTACTCTCAAATCCACTAACTGCACCTAAAACAATATTTAATGAGGCTATTCCAAAAGCTAAACTTACAATTGAAGCTATATTGGTAGTTTTGAATAGAAAATTACTTTGTGATGAAAAAAATAGTCTTCTTAAAACAAGAAAAACTAGTTTCATTTTAAAGATTTAAGTGTGGGAAAGATAATTGCGTCTCTTATCCACCTGGTGTCAATAAATAGCATGACTAATCGGTCAATACCAATACCAACACCTGCAGTTGGAGGCATTCCAATTTCTATCGCCTCTAAAAAATTCTCATCTACAGGGAAAGCTTCTTCATCTCCACTATCTTTTTTAGCTGACTGATCTTCAAATCTTTTTCTTTGGTCTATTGGATCGTTTAATTCAGAAAATCCATTTGCAAATTCCATACCTGCGATAAACAATTCAAATCTTTCAGTAAAATCTGTGTCGCCATCTCTATTGACTTTAGCTAAAGGTGAAATTTCTACAGGATGATTCATAACATATGTAGGATTGATTAAATTTGGTTCAACTTTTCTTCTCATTATCTCATCAATCATTTTTGCAAGACTATCAGTTTTTTTAACTTTTAAATCTAACTTCTTACATACATCAAATACTGCTTTTCTATCTGTTAAATCAATAGAATATCCGGTATGCTCCTTAATTAGTTCATCCATTGTTTTTCTAGCAAACTTTTTAGTTAAATCAATATCATTTCCGTCCCATGATATTTTTTTAGCACCTAAATCTTCTGCTATTTTCTTGAACATTTCTTCAACAAAATCCATCATAAAGTTATAATCTGAATATGCTTGATAGAATTCAAGCATAGTGAATTCTGGATTATGACTTCGATCAATACCTTCATTTCTAAAATCTTTAGACATCTCATATACTTTTTCAAATCCACCTACAATTAATTGCTTTAAGTATAACTCTGTAGCAATTCTTAGAAAGAATTCTTGATCTAATGCATTATGAAATGTTTTAAATGGCTTAGCATTAGCTCCACCATATATTGGCTGCAAAACAGGCGTTTCAACCTCTATATAGCCATTCTTATTTAAAAACTCTCTTATGGAGTTAATCATTTTAAATCTTGTGATATAATTATCCTTTGTTTCAGGATTAATAATCATATCAAGATAACGTTTTCTATATCTTAATTCTTTATCAGATACTGAATTGTATTTTTCTCCATCCTTCTCTTTAACATCAGGGATAGGTCTTAAGTTTTTACTTAATATAGTTACCTTTTCAGCTTTTACAGTAACTGCTTCTGTTTTTGTAATAAAAACTATACCATTAATTCCGATAAAATCTCCGATATCGACTAGCTTGAATAAATTGTAATTATCTTCTCCAACATCATCTCTAGCAATATATAGCTGAACTCTACCTTTCTCATCTTGGATATTAGCAAAAGCAGCTTTTCCCATTTTTCTTAAAGACATTACTCTTCCAGCTACGGAAACATTTTGGTCAACATTATCCTTAGTAATTTCTAGAGTTGAATGAGTGCTATTAAATTCATAGGGATATGGATTGATACCTAGCTGGCGAATTTTATCTAATTTTTCTAGACGGTTAGCAATTATTTGTTTTAAGCTTTTATTTTCCATACCGAAAGAAACTTATTTATTTTTTTCCATTTTATCTAATAAATAACTATACATAAAGTCATCTATATTTCCATCCATAACTGCCTTTACATTACCTACTTCAAATTTAGTTCTATGGTCTTTAATCATATTATATGGATGAAATACATAAGATCTTATTTGATTCCCCCAGGCAATATCCTTTTTTTCTCCCTCAAGTATTTTTTTTGACTCTTCTTGTTTTTCAATCTGCAATTGATAGAGTTTTGACTTTAACACCTTAAGAGCTTGCTCTTTATTTTTATGTTGAGATCTTTGGGTCTGACATTGAGTAACTGTTCCTGTTGGTAAATGGGTGATTCTAATAGCAGAATCAGTTTTATTAACATGCTGCCCTCCAGCACCACTAGCTCGAAATGTATCTATCCTTAATTCTTTTGGATTGATTTCTATTTCAACATCTTCATCAATTGATGGATAAATGGATACGGAAGCAAAAGAGGTATGTCTACGACTATTAGAGTCAAACGGTGATATTCTTACCAATCTATGTACTCCTATTTCTGACTGTAGTAATCCGTAAGCATAATCTCCTGCAATTTCAATAGTACAATCTTTAATACCTGCTTCGTCTCCTGCTTGAAAATCAATAACATTAAACTTGAATCCCTTAGACTCTGTCCACATAGAATACATTCTATATAACATTTGAGCCCAATCTTGACTTTCTGTACCACCGGCACCTGGATGGATTGAAATGATAGCATTTTTAGAGTCATTCTTTGAATTGAGTATTAATTTTAATTCAAACTCTTTAATAAGCTTTGCAAGATGCTCGATTTCTTCTGAAAACTCTTTTTCTTCAATCTGTCCATCATTTAAAAATTCAAACATTACTTTGATATCGCTAGCTTTTTCAGATAAACTTTTTCTTAAGTTAATATCTTTTTCACACATAGAAATTTCTTTCATGATAGACGTGGTTTTTTTGTTATTATCCCACAAAGATGGGTCTGAGATTTGATCTTTTAAATTATTTAAATGAGCATCTTTAGCTTCAAGGTCAAAGATGCCTCCTAATTTGATCGAACTTTTCTAGGAGAGAATTATACTGGTCTTTTAAATCCATGTACTAAGTAAAAATCCTAATGTAAGCAAGATACCAGTTAAGAAGTGAATTCCAATTGTAGAAACATTAACAATTAACAATTCATATGGAAGCTGTTGAAGATTTGCATCTTCTTTTTCCCACTGATCTAACCAGCTGCTTCCTTTTTTTGAAGCAAAATTAAAGATTAATAAAGGAAGTAAAGCTATAAGGGTAAATAGATTACCAGTATATAAAGATGCGCCAAGAATAATTGTAAATGACAACATCATTAAATTTTTCCATACTTTGAAGGGAGCTCTATAATTTGCTTTGTTTCCAGGCCCAGCCAGCCTAACAACCCAACTATTCTTATTAGCTGCTTTGTCAGCATTGTAGTCTTGAAAACAATTAATAAATAAAACTAATGCTATAAAGATACCAACAGGGACTGAAAAAAGTAGAGTAGTTATAGGATCTACTGACTGATTCTGCATGTAAGCTGCGCCATAAACCATTAGAGGACCAAATCCGATAAATACTGCTAAATCACCAAGGCCATTGTAAGCAAGTTTTAAAAAACCTGTATACATAATACCTAAAAATACTCCTATTAATCCCAAATACATTAACATGGACATAGCTAGATAATCTCCAAAAAGAAGATTATTAAGCTCTAAACCAATTCCAATTGTAGAGGTAAAAAATAGCACAGATACTAGTAACATATTTGCTGGGGTCATCAGCCCAGATTGAATTGTTCTTGATCCTCCATTAAAAGGACTGGCTAATTTATTGAGTTCATCGTTTCTAGATTTATGATCAAAATAGTCATTGATAGTATTTGTCCCACATTGGGCAAAGATTGCTCCGAATAATACAAGCCAAAAAATTGACCAATCAAATGTACCAAATTGCTTGTAAGCAATAGCCGATCCTAATAAAATTGGAGCAATTGTTGCTGTCAAGAATGGCGCCCTAACAACAGTCATCCAATATTTAATGGTTCTGCCTATATTACCCAATAATTCTGATATTAAACTCGGTTTATTCTCAGGAATTTCTATCCACTCAAACTGAGTTTCTGCGAAGAAATCAACATACTTTATGACTGTTGGCTTTATTTTATAGTATCCAACTACATCATTAGCAATTAGGAAATCGTCATGCATATATTCAGAAAAAGCTTTAGTAACCTTCAATATTGCTTCTCTGGCCTTATCTTTTTCTTCAACATCGGTTATCTTTTTAGCAAATCCATCAATTTGTAATTCTTTGATTCCATCTTCACCATCAGGTCTAATAACGCATTGGACTTTTGGATTGAAAGCAATCTGAACAGCCTTTCTAGTTGGATTAAATGTAAAAAAATATATATCTAAGCCGTCATTTGAAAAATACACATTTGCTGCAGATGAATTTCCTGCAACACTAGTAGAAAGAGTCATAAAATCTGATCTTTTCATTAAATCCATAATTTTTGCTTTTAACATATTATTCATCCCCTATATCACTCATCTTTTCTTTTAAAACATTACCCAATTCTTCTAAAGTCAGCGCAGAACTTATAAAATATCCATTCTCTGCGATAGATATTTTTCCTGTCTCTTCAGATAATACCAACGCGAGAGCATCACTCTCTTCTGAAATTCCTAATGCAGCTCTATGACGAGTTCCCATTTCAGGATTTAAAGTTTTACTTTCTGTTAATGGTAATATACATGCAGCTGCTTCTATAATATTACTATGAATAATGACAGCTCCATCATGTAATGGAGAAGAAGGATTAAAAATCGATACTAATAATTCAGGACTGAATATCGCCCCCATCCTAACTCCATCAGCACTAATAGTCTTTAATGAATTTTCTCTTTCAAAAATAATAATAGCACCCCATTTGTTCTTTTTAATCTCACTGATACATGCAATAATTTCATCCTGGATAGAAAGTTTTTCAATCTGAAATAATTTTCTTAATATTCTATTCTGTCCGACAGATGTCAAGAGTCTTCTAATTTCTGGTTGAAATAAAATGACAAATACAACTACCCAAACTGTTTGAAATAAATTTAACAGCCATGAAGTCGCTCTGAAACCAAGAATATTTACCACAAATCCTGCGAAAAAGAGAATTAACAGACCAATTAACATCTGTCCCCCTCTAGTTCCTCTAAAATAGGAATATGCATAAGAAAAGATGAATGAAATGAGTACCAGATCAAATAAATCGGTGAGTGTAAATTTTATAAAGCTGATTTCAAATAGATTCATATAAGCATAATTTAGGTATTTAAAGTGTTTGAATTAAAAATTTTATTTGCAATTATTAATGCTCTATTTGTTTCTACTATATCATGCACTCGAAATATCTTACATCCTCTTTCTAAAGCTATAACATTTGATACTATTGTGCCTTCAATTCTATTATTTTCGTCCACATCTAAAGTCTTACCAATAAAAGATTTTCTTGATGCTCCAACTAATATTGGATAACCAAGCTGAGTAAACTGATCAATATTATTAATAATTGAAAAATTATTATTTATTGTTTTACCAAATCCAATTCCTGGATCCAAAATAATATTATGCTCTTTAACTCCATTTTCTATAGCAAATTTTGCTCTATCTAGCAAATGGGTACTAATGTCTGATATGACATCATCATAGGAAGGGTTTTCTTGCATTGTCTTGGGATTACCTGCTATATGCATCAAAACAACGGGACAGTCATACTTTTTAATCGTATCGATCATTTTATCATCGAATAGTAATCCACTGATATCATTTACAAGATTTGCTCCAGCATTACATGCACAATCAGCAACTGATGATTTTGTAGTGTCTATTGAAATAACAGTATCTGTTTTTTCTCTCAATTTCTTGATGACAGAAATCACTCTAGATAACTCTTCCTCCTCGGATACTGATTCAGAAAATGGCCTTGTAGATTCTCCGCCTATATCAATAATATCTGCACCATCATCAATCATATCCATAGCATGGCTTACTGCATTAGTAGGATCTAGAAATTTTCCACCGTCAGTAAAAGAGTCTGGAGTAACATTTAATACTCCCATAATGAGTGGTTGTTGATCTTCTGAAAGCAACCAATCATTTAATTCAGAAATATTCACTGCTTATTTATTGATTTTTTTTGAGAGTTTCTTACCAGCGACTAACAATTTAATATCTGCTTCATCGATTGTTTCATGTTCTAATAACTGTTCTGCCATTAAATGCAATAAGTCTATATGATCTGTTAAAATCTTATGTGAAGTTTTTTGTGCATCTTTAATAATAGTAACCACCTCATGGTCAATTTGCTGAGCAGTCTGTTCACTATAGTCTCTATGAGATTGAATTTCTCTTCCTAAGAAGATTTCTTCATTCTTTTTACCAAACGACATTGGACCCATAGCCTCACTCATACCCCACTCACAAACCATTTTTCTTGCAATACTAGTTGCTCTTTCGATATCGTTTGAAGCGCCTGTAGTAATTTCATTAAATATAATTTCCTCAGCAGATCTTCCACCCATCATTACAGCTAATCTGCTCAAAATATATGTCTTAGAGTATCCATGCTTTTCATCTATAGGCAATTGCATCGTAACTCCAAGCGCTCTTCCTCTAGGAATAATAGTAACCTTATGAACAGGATCTGCTTCAGGAGAAAAAATAGCTACAACAGCATGTCCAGCTTCGTGATAAGCTGTTACTTTCTTTTCTTCATCTGACAAAACCATACTTTTTCTTTGTACGCCCATCAACACTTTATCTTTTGCTTCTTCAAAATCATTATTGTCTACAGTTGATTTTCTTTTTCTAGATGCTAAAAGCGCCGCTTCATTAACTAGGTTTGCTAGATCTGCACCAACCATACCTGGAGTACCTTTTGCAATATCACGGAGCTTAACAGACTTTTTATTAATCTTAATTTTTTTTGTATGTATTTTTAAAATATCATATCTACCCTGTAAGTCAGGTACATCAACAACTACTTGACGATCAAATCGACCTGGTCTTAGTAATGCAGAGTCTAATACATCAGGTCTGTTAGTTGCAGCCATAACAATAACGCTACTACTATTTTCAAAACCATCTAGCTCAACTAGTAATTGATTCAAGGTTTGTTCTCTTTCATCATGACCTCCACCAACTCCTGCCCCTCTTTGTCTACCTACGGCATCTAATTCATCTATAAAAATAATTGCAGGAGAATTTTTATTAGCTTGCTCGAATAAGTCACGAACCCTTGAAGCACCGACACCTACAAACATTTCAACAAAATCAGCTCCACTGATACTGAAAAATGGAACACTAGATTCACCTGCTACAGCTCTAGCTAATAGAGTTTTTCCAGTACCAGGAGGGCCAACCAAAAGTACACCTCGAGGTATTTTTCCGCCTAATTTTTCAAATTTCTTTGGACTTTTTAAGTAAGCAATAACTTCCTCTAGTTCTTCTTTTGCTTCTATACATCCAGCAACATCACCAAATTTTACTTTCTTTTGCTTTGAAGAAAACATTTTTGCTTTACTTTTTCCAAAACTAAAGACATTATTCATACCATTATTTGATCCCTGCATTCTTCTTATCATAAAAATCCAAAAACCAATCAATAATAACCAAGGAGCAAAACCAAGTAACCAACTGGTCCAGTCAATCTTCTCTCCTTCGAAATTGTATTCAATCTTCTTTTCGTCCCAAATTTTAATTTGTTCAGTATAATCTGCTGGAAGGTAAACAACAAAAAGTGTTCTCTCTGTGAACTCTGCTCCATTTTTATTTATTAATGTTGCGGGTGTAGACAGCTCTCCATGAAAAGAATTATCATTCTCGATTGAAGCTTCTTTTATTTGACCCTCTGAAAGCAGTCTTTTATAAGTATTATAGGATATTTCTACTTCATTCGCTGATTCATTTGGTAATAATGATAGAGATAGCATCACGAAGAATAAAACTGCAAGCCATACAAAAGAGCTTGAGTTTTTAACTTTAGATTTTCGCTTTAATTGTTTTTTTGGTTTTTTTGTTGGCTTTTTCATTTGGAAGTGAATTTAGTAAAAATGGTTATTAAAAAAACTATTTCCTTAAGAAATTTAGTTTTGCAATCAATTTACTTTTCTTAGTCAGCTTGTAATTATTACTAATCTGTTTTCCTGCCAACCATACAATATCTTTTTCATTGCAAACTGCAAGCGTCTTATCCTTATCTATAGAAGATACTTTTTGATCAGTCAAATATTGATTAACCTTCTTTGTACCCGATAAGCCTAATGGGCTAAAAGTATCATCATTATCTAAATTCCGAATAATCAACTTGTTATTGAAATGTTCTGCATCTACATACTCAAAGCTAGGATCTTTTAAAAAGATTTTTGGTCTTTTGTCATAATTCCAGTGAAATAAAAAATCATTATTTTCAATTATCTCACCTGCTTTTACTTCACGATATACTGGAATAATATCTAAATTTTCTGTTAATAAAATACAATCTCTGTCAATTAAGATTTTAGTTTTATTGATTATCTTTTCACTACCTACAACTTCCTTATTTAGAAAAGCGCTTAATTCTGCTAATAAATTTTTAGAGAAATAAAATTCAGAATCTTTCGATAAGATTCTTTTTATGATATTTATTTTTAGCAAGAATGGTAAAGTCAAAAATCTTCCTTTATTGATATAATAAATATTTTGAGAAGATCTCATATCATCAGATTTAATAAACTCATCAGTAGTAAAACTCAATAATTCTTCCATATCTTTAGTTTTTTTCTGAAAATCTTCGAATGGCTTATGAAGATTTGGTTTAATATTTTCTAATAATGGAACAACCTTTTTTCTAAGAAAATTACGAGTTAATGTGGTATCTTGATTTGTTGGATCTGTAATGAAAGCTACTTTATTTTTTTTAGCATATTGTACAATTTCACTTTTTTTAATATTAAGCATTGGTCTAAAAATATTATTATTTAATGAGCGAATACCAATCATAGAACTAAAACTTGAAGCATTTAAAATTTTCATTAAAATAGTTTCAATCTGATCATCACTATGATGAGCTGTAACAATATAATCAGCATTAACTTCCTTGCAAATTTTTACAAGTTCAGAGTATCGTTTTTCTCGAAATTGTGCCTCTATATTACTTTTTATTTTAGATGAATCAATAGAGGACTCTATAAAAGGTATATTGTTATTTGAACAATAATTAGATACGAGTTTGCCCATTTTTTTACTATTAGAATGACTATTATGATTGATATAGCAAGCTGTAATTCTTGATAAGCTAGGATTCTTATGGAAAAAATCTAACATTACCATAGAATCTATACCCCCGGAGATTGCTAAAAGAAGATGTTGTTTTTTTTGATTATCTAAACTTTTTAAATTTTCAATAATTCTATTTTTCATATTTCATTAAGTATGGATTAGTCTTCAGCTCTTCATAAAGAGTTGTTTCTTCTCCGTGTCCAGTTAATAAGGTTTGATCACTTGTAAAAGAATTTACAAAGAATTTCAGTGATGTTGCCATATCTCTTGAACTACTTAAAGGAAGATCTGTTCTTCCAATAGACCCTTTAAATATTAGATCGCCACAAAATACTAAGTTATCTATAATGAAACTTACGCATCCAGGAGAATGTCCTGGATTAAAAATGATTGAAAAAGAAAAATCTCCTACTACCAATTGTTTATCATCACAATCTATCCAATGAGAAACAGAAGGTTGTCTTGCTTCTACACCCCAATATCCTGCTGCTCTATGAAAGTTTTCTACCACCAGCTCATCCTTATCACAAACATAGAGTGGAAGCTTGTATTTGTCTATTAAATCTGCAGCAGATGCAAGATGATCAAAGTGTGCGTGAGTTGCTAAAATAGCTAAAGGAGATAAATTTTTTGATTGAATAAATTTATCAATTAGCTCAAAACCAAACCCTGGGTCTATGATTATGCAATCATTTTTCTCATTATATACAATATATGTATTCTCTTCGAGCAGCTTAGTAACAATTCTCTGATATTGTATCATTACACTCTTTGAAAAAAGAATGGACTTAGAGAATTTATTTTATCTTGATATGAATGTGGATTTAAAAACCTAACTGTTGCTGCAATACTTGATAAAATCGAATTTCCATCCTGGGGGGTAAAACAAAACCCAGATACTTCATGTTCATTTTTAACATTGATAGAATCCTCAACTATAACTGTTTGATTTAAAATTCTTCCATATAAACCTTGATCTCTTCCAAAAGAAAATACTGCATTCGATGATTTATGCTCAGTTAACGCAATTCTATCATTACGCTCCAATAAATCGATTATTTTTTCTTTAGAAGTAGGCTCCTTAAGCTTCAAATTAAACCATACTGTATGCATATACTGTGTATTTATTTTTAAAGCAGAAGAAAATAAATTTAAATCAAGATTCATTGTATTAAATAGTCCAGCAGCATCTTCAGCATGATGTGTGCCATAAATTTCATGATCATGGCTATTGACTGTCGGAGCTGGAACATAACCTCCAGTCTGACTTATATCATTACTTCTACGAATACATACAAATTTACCATCAATAAGATTATCTGGCGAAATACTCAAAGCAATAGTATTAACTAGACATGCAATATTATGCGTATTACAAGACACAACTTGTAAGAATTGATCATCAGAATTAATAACATGGTCATTAATGCCCCTTGCATATTTTTTTCCAAATCCATTTTCGCTACCTTGAGCTAAGAATCCTTTTACCTTATCAGTATATTTATGATAAAAATCTTCTTTGTTTTTTAGGCCTGATCCACCTGGTGTGCAGTCAATAACAACAGATGCTCTAGCGATAGCTTCTTCCATAGTAAACTCTGCTTCTAAACCAATTGCTTTAAATCTATCTACCCTGTCTTCTAATACAGATAATCTTGCACCTTTTCTAATCAAATTATCAATTTTTGGCTTGTCTATTGAGAGTGCGGAGTGTTTATGAAATGTAACTTCATCAATCCCTAAGTTACTTTTTTCCTCACATAATATTCCAATTAGTGGTTCACCAATTGTTCCAGTACCAACGACATGTACAATTTTTCTTTCCATGTTATTCATTTCCTCTTAGAATAATTAAATTGTTACTCAAAAAGTATAGAAAATAATCATATTAAAAAATGCTTATTTATAAATTTCTTAGTTTTTTGACATTTAATACAAACCAGACTAATAAAACTATAAATACAGCCATAAATGCTGCTACAAAATACTCTAAATAATTATACATAATTTTGCTCTCTATCCTCTAAGTATAAAACTTTCAATTTTAAGTATAACATAGCAAGCATAAGATTAGTAAAGGCAAATAAAGAAAATAAAAATGGAGTTAAAATTCCTGATGGCTGCTTATTCATCTCTACTTGTGGGTGAGATTGAATTTCAGCTGCCCAAAACTCTACGGATAAAAATATAATAGGGATATCTAAAAAGGCAATTATTCCTACTATTGCAGAAATTAAAGCTACTCTCTGTCTATAAATTCCAATATTTCTCAAAATAAAATAGCCTGCATAGATAATAAATAAAACTAAAGTGGTAATAAGTCTTGGTTCCCAAATCCATGGCTTTCCCCAAATAGGAGTTGCCCAAATAGGACCTGTCACCAGGACTAATCCAGTAAATATTGTACCAATTTCTGCTGCTGCATGTCCAATTCTATCATACTTAAGATTTCTTGAATAAAGATATAATAATCCTGAAAGCATTACAAAAAAATAAGATAGAAAACCTGACCATGCTAATGGGACATGAAGATAAAATATTTTCTGTGCCCATTCTTGATCTGGTACCATTGGAGTAAAAAATACAATCCATATAATATTACAAATCATTATAATTGCTGATAATATAAATAAAGATAAATTCATTAGTATTTAATTAGCCTTTCAAAAAAGTTAATTCCTAAAACTGTTGCCATAATTGCAAAAGTCAATAATAAGATTATTGATTCTATATAGAAAGCTATCTCCACTCCTAAACATAAAGCAATAAATATATTTGAAGAATGAATTAAAAGAGGAACAATCATGGGGAACAAAATAAGCGGGAATAAAAAACTTCGCGTACTGTTTAATGAAGTCATTAAAAATATAAGTATTCCTAGTCCGATGAGTCCAATATTTGATGTTAAACAAAGCGCTAAAATCTGAAAAATTATATCAACTTCTATAGTTGTAGATATTAAGCTATAAATCATAAAAATTAGCAACTGTACGCCAAGTAAAATAAGGGAAAAAGTGATTAGTTTTGCTAAAAATAATAGATAATTGTCTGCAGGAGATGTATAAATTAAATCGTATACTCCCTCTTCTTTTTCGCGTACGAATGAATTCTCAATCAATTTAATGGACGCTAAAGCAATAATAATCCAAAAAAATCCAGATAAGATAATAATTTCATTTAATTCAGATGGAGGGAATGAAAAAACAGAAAGCACTAAGCATGATAAAGAGAAGAAAGTTATATAAAATAAATTATTAGATGATTTTATTTCTAAAAGAAATTCATTTTTAATTAAACTAATTATCACAGAGCAATCTTTCCATTCTCTAGTTTGATAGATTCATCGCAAATATCTGATATGTGCTTAAAATTATGTGTAGAAAAAATAATAGTTTTGTTTTTTGATTTTAAATTTAAAAAAAGATCTCTGAAGATATTTTGAGCACTATCATCTAAGTTGGTAAAAGGTTCATCAATCAACAGATATTTCCATGATAAGTTTAACGCGATAAGTAGTTTATTTCTCTGAAGATTCCCTTTAGATAAATACTTTAATGGCAAATTTTCAAATTCTTTTAACTCCAATAAAACCAAATACTTTTCATAATTTTCTTCACTAAAATCTTGATTATACAGTCGTAAAATACATTTAAGATTATTTAATATAGTTAAATCGCTAAAAATATTTGCTTTATCATTTAGAAATAAAAAGTTAGACCCATTATAATTAATATTACCAGAATCAGTATTCATAATATTAGATATGCATTTTAAAAAGGTGGTTTTACCTGAACCGTTGCGACCTAATAATGCAACTAACTTTCCTGAATCTATAGTACAAGATATATTGTCTAGTACTTTAATATCTGAAAATGACTTACTAAGATTTTTAACTTCTAACATTATTTAATATTTTTCAATAATGGGTAGTATACAAACAGAATAACCATCAAATATAATGCAAAAATAAAAAATTGATTAAACAACTCCATAATCTCTCCTCTTGGATGGCCAGAAAGCAAATAAAGAACCAATTACCATTACGATTCCACCGATCCATACCCAATTTACTAAAGGATTAATCATAATTTTAAAATAGCCTTGATTTTTCTCTGCATCGTAAGCAGAAAATATTGAATATATATCTTTTCTCATGGTACTATAAATATCAAGTTCGCTGTGAGGCTGACGTTTTTCAGGATCTGGATTCCAATAAAAATAAATTCTTTTTTCTGGATATAAACTTGTTAATAGATTATTACTTTGATCTATAACATCCATATCGCTAATAAAAGCATAATGATTATCTCTAGCTTCACTTTTAATACTATTAAGTTTAAAAATATAATTAGCAAAATAAATTTCTTCACCAGGAGATAAATTAAACTCTTTTTCTACTTCAAATGCTCTTCCAATAAATCCTACAAAAAGTAAAGTAATTCCAATGTGGACAATATATCCTCCATTTTTATGTCTATTATTTAACATCATACTAGTAAAAGCAGATGCAATAGATTTATCTTTACTTTTTGATTTCATATATGACTTTCTAAACTCATTTGAAATAGATGTTCCCGTAAAAGCTATTCCCATACATGTGACTAAAGGATATAATTGAAATGGTCCAAAAAATAATGAATATATTACTCCGGATACAAAACTGACAACCATAGGAATTTTGAAATTTGATAATAATTTTGAATTAGAGGTCGTTCTCCATGAAAGAAGAGGGCCAATCCCCATTAAAAATAATAATACTAACCCAATGGGTACATTTAGCTGATTAAAATAAGTAGCTCCAACATAAATCTTTTCTCCATTCCAGGCTTCTGAAAGAATAGGAAATAATGTTCCCCATAATACAATAAAGCACATTAGAAGTAGAATTAAATTATTGTATAAAAATCCTCCTTCTCTAGATGAAAAAGAATCAATTTTTTTATCTGATCTTAATAGATCAAAACGCTTAAAAAACCAAAAGACGGTAAATAAAATTAAACTGGTTAAAAAACCTAAGAATAATGGTCCTAAATTTTCAGCTGTAAATGAATGAACAGAAGACACTATTCCACTTCTAGTAATAAATGTACCTAAAATAACTAGCAGGAAAGTTGATGCTGCTAATAAAATATTCCAAGATTTTAACATCCCTCTTTTTTCTTGTATCATAGAAGAATGAATAAATGCTGTAAGTATAAGCCATGGCATTAAAGAAGAATTTTCAACTGGATCCCAAGCCCAATATCCACCCCAACCTAGCTCATTATATGCCCAATATCCTCCTAAAATGATACCTGCAGATAAGAAAGTCCATACGATTAATGACCAACGTCTAATGGATTGAATCCATTCAAAGGTAAGTGATTTTGATATTAAAGCAGATAGAGCCATTACAAAAAGAATAGTAGTACCAATAAAACCTAAATAAAGAGTAGGTGGATGAATGGCCATTGTAACATTTTGTAATAATGGATTTAACCCATTACCGTTCTGTACAATAATATCAGATGATACGGGCTCAAAAGGGTTTGCTACAAAATTAGATAAAAGTAAGAAAAATCCGAAAATAAAAGAGAGCATAATATAAGACCAAAATTTCAATTCATGCATTTTTCTTAAAGTAACATTAATATAAATTAAAGAATATATAGACATAATGAATGTCCAAAAAAGTAATGATCCAGCTTGCCCAGCCCACAAAGCAGTTACTTTAAAAAATAAAGGGGTTTCATAGCTCGTGTATTGTGAAACATATTGTAAATTAAAATTACTAATTAGCAACTCATTCAACAGACAAAGAGTGGCTAAGATAACACAAAAACAAACTGCTATTAAACCTCTTTCAGATACATCTAAAAAGATTTTATTTTTTTTAATAGAATAATAAAATAGAAAAAAGAAGGTTGATAATATTAATCCGCCACTTATACTTAGTGCTAAACTTCCAATTTGAGATATCATTATATCTTTTCTATATTTTTTAAATCGCCTTCATATCTTGAAGCGCATTTAGTTTGAAGTTCAGTAGCAACAATTAAATTATCATTAAAAGAACCAGCAACTACAACTTCTGCATCATCCTTAAATAAATCTGGCCTAATACCATAATAATAAACTTTTAAACTGTCATTTCCCTGGTAAACATAAAAAGATACTTCTAATTGATCTTCATTATTGATACTGATTGAATTAGGCTTAATTAAACCGCCAACCTTAACACTGGTCGATATAGAAGAGTCTATTGATACAAGCTCTTCAATTGTATAGTAACGAATAGTTAAACTATTATCTTGCTTAACATTAGTAAGATATATAGTCCAAATAACAATTAGTGCAAAAACTAAAATCAGTGATGTATAAATTCTATTCATAATTTAGATTCCAAAAGATTCTTCCCATTCCCCATAAACTCCCTTCATTAATTCTACAATTTCTCCGACTGTACCGCCAAGCTCTGCGACTTCAATCAAATAAGGGACTAAATTTAAATTATTTTCGCAAGCATTTCTTAATTTTTTCATTTTTTTATCTAGTGATTTATTATCTCTTTTTTTTCTAAGTTTTTTAACTTTCTTTTCTTGAATTTCTTGAGCCTGTTGAGATATTTTTAAGATTTCAATTTCAAGTTTCTCATTTTCATCAACAAAATCATTTAGTCCAACAATAATTCTTTCTTTTGAATCAATTGATTCTTGATATACAGACGCTGACTCGGAAATTTTCTTTTGAAAATAACCATCTTCAATCGCTGTGATTGTTCCACCAAGATTCTTTATTACTCTAAAATATTCATTTGCTTCTTCTTCAATTCTATCTGTTATTTCTTCTACGTACCAAGAACCTCCCAGTGGATCTGCTACATTAGGCACACCTGTTTCATGTGCAAGGATTTGTTGGGTCCTTAACGCTATTTTTGCAGCTTTTTCAGAAGGTAGTGCTAATGTCTCATCAAGTGAATTTGTATGTAGCGAATTCGTTCCACCTAGCACGGCAGCCATAGCTTCATAGGCGGTTCTAACAATATTATTTTCTGGTTGCTGAGCTGTCAAAGAACATCCAGCTGTTTGCGTGTGAAATTTTAATTTTAAAGAATTTTCATTTTTAGCACCATATTCATTTTTAAGTTTATTCGCCCAAATTCTTCGTGCTGCTCTATACTTTCCTATCTCTTCAAAAAAATCCATATGTGAATTAAAAAAGAATGATAATCTATGTGCAAAGTCATCGATTTTTAAACCTCTCTTTAAAGAAGCTTCTATATAAGTAAATCCGCTATTAAGCGTAAATGCTAATTCCTGCGCAGCAGTTGAACCGGCTTCTCTTATATGATATCCACTTACTGATACTGGACTATAAAATGGCATATTCTCTGAACAGAACTCAATAACATCCACTACTAATTTTATTGATGGTTTTGGGGGAAAGATAAATTCTTTCTGTGCTATGTATTCTTTAACAGCATCATTCTGCAATGTTCCTCTTAAGTGGCTAATATCAATCCCATTTTTCTTTGCTAAGGCTACATAGAAAGCGAACAAGATAATTGCAGGGCCATTAATAGTTTGAGATACAGAAATTTTTTCTAAATCTATATCCTTGAATAAAATTTCCATATCATCCAAAGAAGCTACATTAACACCACAAACACCTACTTCTCCAGATGAGAGTTCATGATCAGGATCATAACCCATAAGTGTTGGCATATCATAAGCAACAGAAAGTCCTGTCTGGCCATTTTTTAATAAATATTTATATCTTTCATTTGTTTTTTCTGGAGTACTGAAGCCGGAAAATTGTCTCATAGTCCACAATTTTCCTCTATACATATTTTTATGAATACCTCGAGTATATGGAAAAGTGCCAGGATCTATACTGTACTTATTATCTTTTGTATTAGAAGAATAGTACTCTTCTAGCTTATTGCCACTCAAACTATCAAAATTCTTTTCTCTATCTAATGTTTTTTTACTCATAGCTACCTATCAACAAATTTAACAATTTTTTCGTATAATGCCTTACTATCTAAGCCCACTTCTTCTAATAATATATTTCTTGGCCCATGATCTACAAAATCATTTGGAAGTCCTATATTTAAAATATCATTCTTAAGTTTTTTACTAGAAATCCATGCTGTAACACTTTCACCAAAACCTCCATCTAAAACACCCTCTTCTATAGTAACAATCTTAGAAAATTTTGAGCAATTATTTTCTAAGTATTCTAAGTCCATAGGTTTAATAAATCTACAATTAACAACCTCTGATTTAATATCTCTTTCTTTTAAATTCTCTACGATATCCATACTCCTCTTCACCATTGATCCAACTGCTAAGATTAAGATATCTTCTCCTTTGTTAACTACTTCCCATGATCCAATTTTTATGATATTAGAATTAGTATTATCAAAATCAATAGATGACTCTTTTGGATATCTAATACTAAAAGGTCCTTCCGTATGATTGGTTGCTGTAAACATTAAATCTTGTAATTCATTTCCATCTTTTGGGGCAGTAACAACCATTCCCTGGATGCATTTCATATATGCAATATCTAATACTCCGTGGTGAGTAGCTCCATCTTCACCTACTAGACCTGATCTATCTAAACAAAAAATTACAGGTAATTTTTGTAAAGCAATGTCGTGGATAATTTGATCATACCCTCTTTGTAAAAAAGTAGAATAAATTGCTACAATTGGAATTTTACCATTTACTGCTAGCCCTCCGGCAAATGTTACACCGTGTGCTTCTGCTATACCTACATCAAAATATCTATCAGGAAATTCTTTTGCAAAATTAACTAATCCTGTACCTTCTCGCATTGCAGCGGTAATAGCAACAATATTCTTATTTTCGTTTGCTAAATTGCATGAAACTTCTGCGAAAACATTTTGAAAAATAGGTACTTCGCTAGTTTTCTTTACAGGAGTATCTTTCTTTTCTTTTACCCCATGATATTTAACAGGATCATGTTCAGCATAATCTAGCCCTTTGCCCTTTTTCGTAATAGTATGGAGCACTACTGGAGTATCTAATTCTTTTATGTTTTTTAGAGTAGAAACTAACTCATTTATATTATGTCCATCAATAGGACCAAAATATCTGAAGCCTAAATCTTCGAATATTGTAGTCGGTAAAAAGAAATTTTTTGCACTTGATTCTACTTTTTTTAATAAAGCCTCAATAAATTTAAGATGCTTTGGTAGCCTAGAAATTAACCTTCCAATCTTACCTCTTACATAGTTATAAGATTTGTTAGTAGCAATTTTAACTAAATAATTTCTAAATGCTCCTACATTAGGACTGATTGACATATCATTATCATTCACAATAACCAATAATTGTTTCTTGAGATGTCCTGCATTATTAAGCGCTTCAAATGCTAGGCCTCCAGTTAATGCCCCATCACCTATAATACTTACTACTTTAAATTTTTGATCATTTAAATCTCTTGCACATGCTATTCCAAGTCCGGCAGAAATAGAAGTTGATGCGTGACCAGCTCCAAATACATCATATTCACTTTCAGTTCTTTTTAAAAATCCACTTAACCCTTTATACTTTCTGATAGTTTTTAAAGAATCAAATCTCCCTGTTAATACTTTGTGTGCGTAGGCTTGATGTCCGGTATCCCAAATAAGCTTATCTTCAGGTGTATTATAAACATAGTGAAGAGCAGTAGTCAACTCAATGGTGCCTAAGGTTGGAGCTAAATGACCACCTATTTCATTAATAGTTGATACAATATACTCTCTTAATTCATCACAAATAAATTCTAGCTCTTCTGAAGAGTATGACTTTAAATCTGATGGCGATTTAATATTATTTAAATATTTCATATTTATCTTTTAAAACAAATTTCATGCAATAGTGTTTCATGTTGTAATTCAGGATGGCAAGTAATTGCTATATGCATACCTTCTCTCACTCCAACAACTTCATTATCGTGCTTACATATTATTTTGACATTCTTTCCCATGCTAGTGATTTTAGGAGCTCTAATAAATGATGCTTTCATTGATTTAGATTTAATATTTTTTTGTACTAAATTAATTGAATCATCAAAAGAATGAACTTGCCTTCCATATGCATTTCTACTTACTTCAATATCAATAATATTCATGTTTAAGACTTTTTTATCAAAACTATTTTTTGACATCAGTATTAACCCTGCACATGTACCAAGAATAGGCTTATCAATAGATAAAGATTTGATTCCATCGATAAAACTTTGATCTCTTAACAAAAGGTTTGACATAGTTGTTGATTCTCCTCCAGGTATAATTAATCCATTAATACCGGATAAGTCTTCTAAAGTCTTAACTAATTTTGAACTAATCCCAATTTGATTTAAAATATGAATATGGGATGCAAAATTACCTTGTAAAGCTAAAACTCCAACCACAATTACTCACCTCTTTCTGAAAACCTCTGATCTTCAGGAATGTCTGACATCAATATTCCTTTCATAGCATCTTTTAAGTTATACGATGCACTAAGGACTTTCTTAGCATCTGCAAAATGGGTAACAGATTGAACTATAGCATGTGCACGTTCTGATGGATCTTCACTTTTAAAAATTCCGGAACCAACAAAAACTGTTTCAGCACCTAATTGCATCATCAAACATGCATCTGCTGGAGTTGCTATTCCTCCTGCTGCAAAATTAGGAACTGGTAGCTTTCCATTTTTTACAACTTCTTCTACAAGCGCTAAGGGAACTCTAAACTCTTTTGCTTTTTCTAATAGATTTTGATCGTTCAATGCTTTTAATTCTGAAGTAATCATTTTCATATGTCTAACTGCCTCAACAATATTACCACTACCCGCTTCCCCTTTAGTACGAATCAGTGCTGCACCTTCATCTATTCTTCTTAATGCTTCACCAAGATTTCGTGCTCCACAAACAAATGGAGCTTTAAATGGATGTTTGTCGACATGAAAATGTTCGTCAGCCATTGTTAAGACTTCACTTTCATCAATAAAATCTACTTCTAAAGCCTGTAAAATTTGAGCTTCTGCAAAGTGACCAATTCTACATTTTGCCATTACTGGTATAGAAACATTATCTTGTATTTCTTTAATCATATGAGGATTGCTCATTCTAGCTACGCCTCCATCTTTTCTAATATCTGATGGAATTCTTTCTAAAGCCATAACTGAAACAGCTCCTGCTTCTTCTGCAATTTTTGCTTGCTCTACATTGGTGACATCCATTATAACGCCGCCCTTTAACATTTCAGCTAAAGCAACTTTTGTTTTAAAATCGTACTCTTGACTCATGAATAATTTCCTTCTCTGTTGTATTTGTTAATTCTTTGACTTTTTTAATTACTGAATCGATAATCCAATCAGGAGTTGATGCGCCCGCAGAAATACCTACTGAATTTATATTATTTTTAAACCAAGATGTATCAATTTCTGCAGCATTTGTAACTTGATAAGTATTTTTATTTCGTTCAAGGCTCAATTCTGTGAGTCTCTTAGAATTGGCACTTGTAAATGATCCAATTATGAGCATCATATCTGTTATCACTGACAACTCTTTAATTTGTTGGTGATTTCTCTTAGTAGGAAAACAAATAGTATTTATAAACCTTAAATCAACAACTTTGGTCATTAAAATATTAATAATATCTTGAACATTTTCTATTGCTTGAGTTGATTGACTAACTATTCCGGCTTTTTTTGTTTTTCTTAATTTTTGTGCCTCTTCAATAGATGCTATAATTATGGCGCCCTCAACTTGGCTAGCAATACCTATTACTTCATCATGCCCATGATCGCCAATGATAATGATTTTTCTTCCTTCTGCATGCAACTCTTTAACTTCTCTATGAATATCGTGTACTAGCGGGCAAGTAGCGTCAATAATATTCATTTTTTTATCTTCCGCTTTTTTCCATACATCTTTTGATGTGCCGTGAGCACGAAATAAAACTGGTTTGTCTTCTGGAATTTCTTCTAAGTTTTCTACGACTTTTACACCCTTTTTTTCTAAATCTTCTACAACGTTCTCATTATGTACGATATCTCCCAGCATATAAACCTCTCCATGCTGTTTGCTAACATCGTATGCTGCATTTACTGCATCACGAACTCCGAAACAATAACCTGCTGATTTAGCTAATATTATTTTCATCGTATTTATTTATATAAGTTGATAACATATTTAAAACATTTGATTTGACGTCAGAAAATTCTCCTTCAACTAGAGCTGCTGCAGCAAATGGATGTCCGCCGCCGCCCATTTTTTTAGCAATCTCGCTTACTTTGTATTTTCCCTTTGATCTAAAACTTAATCTAACTTTTCCTTTTAGGTCATAAAGCATCATGGACACTTCTACGCCCTTTATACTTCTAAAAAAGTCTGTAAATCCATCAAAATCTTGATTAGATCCATTTACCTCTTTTACCATGTCTTCATTAATGGCAAACCATGCTAACTGACCATTACAGTCAAAGTTTAAATTCTGAATTACATTACCCAGCAATTTAATTCGACTGACAGATGAGCTTTCATAAATTTTTTGGTATATTTTTGCAATATCCAGCTCAAGACTAATTGCATCTACTGCAATCCTGTGACTCATTTCTGTGGTGTTACTATGTCTGAAAGAACCCGTATCTGTAAGTACAGCTATATAGAGTCCCAACATTATGTCTTTATCTATTATAGCTTTATCAATATTGCAAAAATATGAATATAATATTTCTCCCACTGAGCAAGCTCCTAAATCGATAAAAGTGTTGGTAAAAAAATTATTATCAGATTGAGGATGATGATCAATACTTAATGTTTCTATAGAATTATCTTCAACAATATAAGCTATATCTCCAAGTCGATAGAAATCTCCAATATCTAAAATGATACCTAAATCAGCATTTTTAATAAATCCCGAACTATCACCATCTAACTCATGAAAAATTTTATCAGAGTTCAAAAAACTATATGTATCAGGAACAGGAGAATGATTGATAATTCTACAGTCTTTTCCTAATTTTGTTAAGTAGTGATAAACTGCCAGAGCGGATCCTAAGCTATCTCCATCCGGATTAATATGTGATGATATAAAGATCTTATCTTTATCAGCAATAATTGATTCAATTTTTTTATAATCCATAAAAATTACCTTTTCCAGGTATTTTCAGAAATATTTTCATTTTTGTTATAAAATCTTGATAGAACAAAAAAGTAATCAGATAATCTATTCAAATACATAACAACATTATTGTTTTCTAAGCTATCTGAGTATAGTTCAACAACTGCTCTTTCTGCTCTTCTAGTAATTGATCTAGCTACATGAAGATTAGCTGAAAAAAGGTCTCCTCCTGGCAAGATAAATTCTTTTAATGGGTCCAAGGAAGAATTATAATGATTAATATACTTATCTAAGGAAGTAATAGATTCATCTGTAATAATATTTGCACCGTCTTCATTCAAAGATATTTGACCTCCAATGTCAAATAAGTCATTTTGTATAAGTTTTAATTGATCAACAATAGAAGAATTTTTGCAAGCAGTATTACATACACCTATAACGCTACTCAGCTCATCTATATCTCCTAAAGCGTGAATGATGGCATCATTTTTATAAACTGATCCACCGCGAGCTAATCCAGTTTTACCACTATCTCCATTTCTAGTAGTTACCTTAGTAATCCTCATCAAAGAAGTCCTGAAAGCCATAAATGAGTAAGAATACTCATCACATAACCTATAAAAATAACACCAGTCCATCTTAAGTGACTTGAAAAAGTATATATTCCTTTAGCCTGTCCCATCAAAGCAACGCCTGGAGCGGATCCAATAGAAAGTAAGCTACCTCCAACTCCTGCAGTTAGAGTAATAAGAAGCCATTGATTTAAATCCATTGTTGTAGTATCATGCATCTGAATTACTGAGAACATGACAGGTATATTATCTATCAATGCAGATATGATTCCCATCAATGAATTAGCAACAGTAAATCCAAGACCATCATACAAAGTAGTATTCAGTAAAGCAAGATAGCCAATTTTAGATAGCCCAGCTACACACATGATAACTCCGTAAAAAAATAAAAGTGTGTCCCATTCAGCTTGCGCAATTTGTTTAAATATTCCAAAAGGTTGATCGGAACCATCTCTACTTATTTTACTTTGAGCTGAATACGATCTTTTCAGGTAATATCCATAAAGCTGTAAAAAACTTAAACCAAACATCATTCCAAAAACTGGTGGAAGATTTAAAAAATTCTTGAATGAAATTGCCATCATAATAGTGACTAAAAACAATAAACTAATTTGGATTGCCCCTCGCTTTAAAATAACTGGTGGATTTTCTACATCGTCAGCAGAACCTGTGATAAAAAAGCTCATTATAAATGATGGTATGATAAAGTTTACTAAAGAAGGTAAAAACAGTTGAAAAAATTCTGTGAATTCTACATAACCAGCTTGCCAGATCATTAAAGTCGTTATATCGCCAAATGGACTAAATGCACCTCCAGCATTAGCAGCTACAACGATATTCACACAACTAATACTGGTAAAATTCTTATTACCTTTTCCTACAGCTAAAACTACAGCACACATAGTAAGAGCGGTTGTAAGATTATCAGCAATGGGAGATAAAAAGAAGGATATAAAACCAGTAATCCAAAATAACTTTTTATATGAAAAATTTTGATTTAGAAGGATGGAACGTAATTTTTCAAAAACATTTCTTTCAGACATAGAATTGATATAAGTCATTGCAACAAGAAGAAATAACATTAACTGATTGAACTCATCAAAAGCATGCATAATTTCTTTTTTCACAGCATATGAATCTCCAGTCTGAGCGCCTACCCAAGCAATCATTGCCCAAATTAAACCTGCTGCAAAGAGAACGGGTTTAGATTTTCTTAAATGAGTGACTTCCTCTGTCATCACAAATGCATATGCAATAATAAATAATATTATTGAAATAATTCCTACTGGATGATTTAATAATTCCATAAGTGGGAATTTAAATCAAATCATTTTAAAAAATGACGAAAATCGAATAAATATTATTTAAATTGTTGGCATGGAATATCTATTAGTAATTATAATATTTGCACTGAGTGCCTTAGCAATGAATATTGGGTTAATTTTTAAAAATAAACCTCTTCAAAAGGCATGTGGAGATTCTCCAGATGGATGTGAAATTTGTGGTGGCGAACCTGATAGCTGTGAAAGTAATACTTAATTTGCAGGGAAATCTTGTGAAACTACCTGTTTAAAACTCAAATCTGGCTCAACAAAAATCATTAGTCCTTCTATATCTGTGTCTTGAAAAAAACTATTTATATCATTCATTTCCATCATATAAAGTGCTGTTGCTAAACCGTCTGCTTCCATACATGATGTTTGAGTAAAAATTGATATAGATGCTAGCTTGGACATGATAGGATACCCTGTTAAAGGATTAATCTCGTGATGATAAAATCTATTATCCTTATCGATATAAAAATTTCTATAATTACCTGAAGTAGCAATGGACCCATTCTGGATTGGAGCAATATATTCAATTTCATTTGATATATTATCTATTGATGGGGTATTAATACCAACTTTCCAAATCTTTTTATCTGATTTAGATCGAACTTCTCCACCAATTTCTACAAATATATTATCAAAGTTTAAGCTCTCAATAATTTTATCTACAGCAAAGCCTTTAGCTATAGAACTTAAATCAATTTGTACTCTCGGATCTTTTTTCCTGATTCTACTACCTTCGATCTCAATCAAATCTTGACCCACAAAAGCTAAAACGCTATCTATGTTTGTTGTATTTGGAATATCTATGAATTTATCTGGCCCAAACCCCCAAAGATTAACTAGCGGCATAACAGTGATATCGTATAATCCACCTGATATATTGTAATACTCAAAAGAAGATTGTACTACAAATGCAAAGTCTTCAGATATGTTCATCCATTCGGTACTTCTCATTCTGTTAAATTGTGATATCTCGCTCTCAGCAATATATGTAGACATTTGCATATTGACATTTCTCAATATTTCTTCAATCTTATTTTGATTTTCTTTGATTTCGTCATTGCTCTTTACTCCTGTTACATATTTAACAGAATATGTAGTTCCCATTGTCCTTCCTAAAATAGATACAATATCATCTATATTATTTTTTGAGGGCGAATTACAACTAAGTATTACAAAGAAAAGTAAAAAGACTAATTTTCTAGCCGAAATCATCATAAGCGATCATATCTTCTTCAACGCCTAAATCCCATAACATTTTTTGAACTGCGCTTATCATCATTGGTGGACCACATAAATAATATTCACACTCAGATGGATCTTCATGATTTTCTAGATGCATATCATTAGCAACTTGATGGATAAAACCGGTTGGCCCTTTCCAATTATCTTCTGGAAGTGGATCTGATAAAGCTACATGATATGTAAAATTATCAAATTCTTTTTCTAATGCTAAAAATTCTTCATGATAAAACATTTCTTTTTCAGATCTAGCACCATACCAAAATGAAATTTTTCTTTCTGATTTCTCAGTTTTTAATAAATGGAAAATATGCGATCTCAAAGGAGCCATTCCAGCGCCACCTCCAATATAGACCATTTCTCTATCTGTATCTTTAATAAAGAATTCTCCATACGGTCCTGAAACAGTTACTTTATCTCCTTCTTTCAAATTAAAAGTATATGAAGAAGCAATACCTGGAGGAACATTAGGATTATTTGGTGGAGGACTAGCAATACGAATATTTAACATGATCATATTACCTTCTGCAGGATGATTTGCCATTGAATAAGCTCTAAAAACTGGTTCAGTATTCTCTGCAGTATATTGCCAAATATCAAATTTATCCCAATCGCTAGTATACAAATCTTGAATTTCAAAATTTTTATAGTTTAAATCTTTATATTTTGGAACATCAATTTGAATATAGCCACCCGATTCAAAAATGATAGGATCATCTTCTGGTAGCTCAAGAACTAATTCTTTAATAAAAGTTGCAACATTTTCGTTTGATTTTACTACAGCATCCCATTTTCTTATACTAAAAATCTCATCTGGAACTTGGATTTTCATATCATTTCTAATTTTCACCTGACATCCTAAACGCCAATTATTTTTTTGATCTTGTCTATTAATATATGCGGTCTCTGTAGGTAAAATATCTCCACCACCTTCAATAACCTGACATTTGCATTGTGCGCAAGTACCTTGACCTCCACAAGCTGATGGAAGATATACATTCTGATCTCCTAGTGCTGCTAGTACTGTACCTCCAGTATCAACATTTATGGATTTGTCTGGATCGTCATTAATTATTATGGTCACTTCACCTTGCGGTAATAAAACATTACCAACAACATTTAGGACAATGACCAGCAAAAGGATTACTGAACTAAATACTGCTACTCCTATAAGAATATCATTCATTATAAATCAATCCCCGAAAATGCCATGAAAGCCATAGAAAGTAAACCTGTTAGAAGCATAGCCATACCTACCCCTCTTAATCTTGGCGGTATATTAGAATAACGTAATCTGTATCTAATAGAAGCTAATGCTACAATTGCTAAGAAAAATCCTACCCCAGAACCAAAACCATAAACTACTGTCTCAGATATTGTGTATTCTCTTTCAACCATAAATAATGAACCTCCAAGAATAGAACAATTAACCGCAATTAAAGGAAGGAAAATTCCAAGACTATTATATAGTGACTGAGAAAATCTTTCCATAAACATTTCTACAAGTTGTACCATTGCAGCAATCACAGAAATAAAAACAATTAATTTTAGAAATCCTAAATCTGTATCCTTAAAGTCTTCACTAATCCAAACTAATGCACCTTTATCAAGAATGAATTCCCATAAAAACCAATTAATTGGAGCTGTAATAGTCAAAACAACTACCACCGCCATACCAATCCCAACTGAAGCATTAATATTTTTAGAAATAGCTAAAAAAGAGCAAAGACCTAGGAAGTATGCCAATACTATATTTTCAATAAAAACAGCTTTGGTAAAAATACTTAAATAATGTTCTAAACCGCTCATTTATGCATCCTCCTCAACACCAGCCACTTCTCTTTGAAACCAAATTACTAGACCTAAAATAATAAATGCTCCTGGAGATAAAACTAGTAAGCCAATATTTTCATAGCCAGCAGCATACCATGAATCAGGGATGCTCCAAAGAACATAACCTGCTCCTCCGTCAGGGAGAGTAATAGTTCCAGCACCAAATAATTCCCTAAAAAATGAAACAATTATTATTATTAGACCATACCCCATACTGTTTCCAACTCCATCTAAAAATGCTTTTGATGGCTCATTTTTAAGTGCGAAAGCTTCTGCTCTACCCATAATAATACAATTGGTGATTATTAAACCAACAAAAACTGAAAGCTGTTTACTCATATCATATAAATAGGCTTTTAACAATTCATCTACAACAGATACTAATGATGCGATCACGGACAGCATTATAACAATTCGAACTCTAGCAGGTATATAATTTCTGATTAAAGATAATATTACATTTGATGATGTAAGAACAAATAAAACTGCAAGAGTCATAATGATAGCTTGGTCTAATCTTATAGTAACTGCTAAAGCAGAACAAATACCTAATACCTGAAGCGATATTGGATTGTTGACATTTATCGGGTCATTTATAATTTTTTTTGATTCTGTACTAAATAGTTCCATAGTCTCTAATTTTATTTAATGTTTTTTCATATCTCAACAAATCTTCTAATAAAAAGTCAGTTACTCCATCAGCAGTAACTGTTGCTCCAGAAATCCCATCTACTTGGTGAATAGAAGCATTATTGGAATCAGAATAATCAACTCCACCTTTAATTACAGTAATACTAACAATCTTACCATTTTTATCACGAATTTTTTTTGGTATATATTTTAATTCTCCATTAGACTGCTTTTGTGGATGATTGACAAAATTGTCTGTAAACCACTTTTTTTCAACTTCTCCACCTAAACCAGGGGTTTCGCCATGCTTGTAGAATTGAATTCCAAGTACGGATTCAGTATCTGGGTTTAATGCAATATATCCAAAAATAGTTGACCATAAACCTTTTCCAGCAATAGGCAATGCTATTCCTTCAATCTTTTCGTTAGATACTCTCATATAAACTGGTAGAACGTCTTTATTTTTTTCAATATCAACTTCTTCAATATTGCATTCAACAATTTGACCTTGAACATCAACACATTTAGCGTCAATATAGTTTTTAAATGTTTGTTCAATACTTTCATTTGTTAAAAGCAAATTTTCATCAAAATTTAATGATCTAAGTATAGTTTTTTGAACATCTGCTTTAAGATTTTTATCTTGTAAATCTTTCACATTTTCTTTAGTAAAAGATAGCATAGTACCTAAAATAATAGTTACGATAAAAACAAATCCAAGAGTATAATTATTGCTATACATTTCTATTTAGTCTCATTTTAATATTTGATTGAATAACATAATAATCTATTAGCGGAGCAAACATATTCATAATTAAAATTGCTAAAAAAACACCTTCTGGATAAGCGGGATTAATAGAGCGAATAATAACAGTTAAAACTCCAATTAAGAATCCATAAATCCACCTACCAGTATTTGTATGGGATGATGTAACTGGTTCAGTGGCCATAAATACTGTTCCAAATAAAAAACTGCCAATTAAAATATGCTGTAGAGGGGTAATAGTTAGCATAGCATTTGGAGTTCCACCCGATTGTAAAATACCATCCACTGTTAGATAGCTTAGCAAATTAAACAATACAGAAGTAAAAACTAGTCCAAGAACACATGAAACCATAATTCTCCATGAAGCAATTCCACAATAAATAAGAAAAATTGCACCTAATAAAATTAATAATTTATTTGTCTCTCCAATTGATCCAGGGATTAATCCCCAAAACATATTCATTAAGGAGTAATCAAATTGAGTTGAAGCGGCAAATAAATTTGAAGCTGTATCATATTCAACAGGGTTCGCTGGAATAGCTAATGCTGTTGCACCGCTATAACCATCAGGACCTACAGCCCAAACCTTATCTCCTGAAATCTTAGTTGGAAAAGCAAAATACATAAATGCCCTAGCAGTTAAAGCTGGATTAAAAACATTTGTTCCAACACCGCCAAAAATTTCTTTTCCTATAATAATACCAAAGCTTGTTCCCATAAAAACTTGCCATAATGGTACGTCTGGTGGCATAGTTAGTGGAATGAGTGCACAAGATACAAGAAAGCCTTCATTGATTTCATGCTTTCTGATCATTGCAAAAGAAATTTCACAAATTGCTCCTGCTATAAAAGTAATGATTAAAATCGGTAAGACATATGTCATCCCAATAATAAAATCGTTCATGACAGAGCTAGACACACCCATAGCTGCAGAATATAAATATCCAATATTGTAGGCACCAAATAAATAGCATGGTATTAGAGCAATAACAACAAAAAACATTGTTCTTTTGATATCCATATTGTCTCTAATATGAGGACCAGACTTATTTTGAGAATCTGTTGAAAATAATATAGTATCGGTTGCTTCCCATAAAGGATATGCAAAAGATAGTGGCTTACCTTCCTGAAAAAGCTTACCAGATTCTGCTAATATTTTTTTTAAAAAATTCATCTTATTTATCAAAATAGACTGTGTCTAATCCTTTTCTAATTATTGCACCTACATCTGTTTTGCTGGGACATACAAATGAGCATAATGCTACATCCTCTTCATCGCATTCATAAATACCTAATTGCTCCATTTCTTCGAAGTCATTTGCTTCAATACTGCGGGCTAGAGCATTAATATAAATATCCATTGGAAATACCTTTTCCCATGCTTCAATGGGAACGAAAGCTCTATGACTACCATTTTGAAGAGTAGTAAAACTATAAGGAGATTTATTACCTCCCAAATAAGCATTAAACACACTATACTTTGAAGCTCCACCAGGATGCAGCCAGCCTATAAATGACCTGTCAAAAGATTCTTCAATCACAGAAATTGAAGAGTGATAAAATCCTAAATATCCATTCATCATAGATTCTTTTCCTGTTAATACATCTCCAGAAATAACTCTAACCTTATCAGTACTTAAATTTCCTTTACAGTGTGATTCCAAAGACGCACCAATTCTTGATTTGAAATAAGAAGGATTATTTACAACCGGACCACTTAAATTAATAATCATTGTTGGATCAAATATTCCATCAGAAAATAACTTGCCTAATATAGGTAGATGATGCCCTTGGACAGTCCAAACAGTATCTTTACTAGTAATAGGACTGATATGATTAATAATAACACCTACATTACCAGCTGGATGCGGTCCTTCTACTTCAACCATATCAATAAAATCTAAATCAGACAAATATTTGAATTCTCCAGGTCTTACAGCAACAAAAAGCTTTCCTTCTGTTAATTTTTTTAAATTTATAAGAGCACTAACAATAGAGTCTTTATTAGATGCTAATGTAAAATTGTAATCAACTGATAAAGGAGCTGTATTTGCTAAACTAACAATAATAGATTTTGGATTATCTGAAGGATTTGCAACCTTATTAAATGGTCTTTGCGTAACAAATGGCCACATATTTTTTTCTAATAAATAATTAACTACATCCTCTTTATTTGATAATTTCTTCTCATCAATGTTAGGACTATCATTTTCAATATCAGAATCAATATTAAAAATGATTTCTTTTATAGCTCTTCTTTCACCATATATAATTTTTGAAATTTTACCCGATGCGATTGCAGGCCACTTAATTTCAGGATTGAGCTTATCAAAAAATATAGGATCTCCTAATTTTACAGAATCACCTTCTTTAACTAATAACTTAGGTTTAATGTATCTAAAATTTTCAGGAGAAAGAGATACTGTAGTATTTTTTTGAGGTGCTAAAATTTCACTGGAGGCAACCCCAGCAATATTAATGTTATGGCCTTTTTTAACTTTTATTTTCAACATAAATTTAGGCGCTTAGTCTCACCCTTATTTTAGACATGAGAAAGTAATAAAAAAGTTGATGGAGTTCTAGATAATATTTAAAGAAATAGAAAAAAAATTATTTTTTAGCTTTCCATTCAAAATAATTCCCATCATAAGACACTTTTTCTTGCCATTCTTTTACTTTGTTGTCTATGATATTTATAGCATCTGAACTTACATCTTGTAATAAATCAATTGTTAAATCTCCAACTGTTTTTGCGCTGACTCTAGAAGCCTTAATATTGCCTTTTCCAGTCACAGCATTTCCCATTCCATGAACTTTATCTAGCTCGTCAAATTTTCCAGATTCTTGATCTACAATATTATATGTAGAACCATCCATAGGTACTCCTTCAATTGGTTCAGGTAGACTGCCAATCGAACTAATTATGATACTTCCTTTTAAAACATCTTCAGAACCTTCGATAGCAACCGGTCTTCCATCTACAATTTCATTCTTTATAATTTTAAGACCTTCTAAATTATCATCTACAATATGTAATCCTGTTGGCTGCGTGCACTCTGCAACTCTAAAAAGAAACTTATCTTGCATGTTCTTAAGGACTTTTCTACGAGCTAACTTGCGCTTTGCAACCATATCAGAATCTGAATTATCAGGAATAGTAGTTAAGGGCATATTCTCAACATCTCTTCTGTAAACAAGTGTGGCTCCATTAATATCTAATGAATCATAGTCGATATCATGCATTTCTAAATACTTTGAAATACCTTTATGCTCCATTGTTACAATATCGAACCCTTCAATTTTAGATTCAACTTTCTGCTTTACTAGCTCTAATTGTATAATTTTACATACATCAATAGATGCTAGTCCGCCGCCAACAACTAAGGCATTATCTTTGACATCTACTGAAATTCCCTTATAACTAGATTCATGATAATGATTAAACCAGTAAACAAATGGGTTTTGATAATAAAAATTTGAAAAATTTTCAATTTCGGTAAATGGAAATGATCTGTCTTTCCATGCACCATTTGCAAAATAGATACAGCTCCAATCTATTTCATATATATCTTTAAAATGTAAATCTTTACCTAACCTTGTAAGCGGAACAAAGTCTACCAATTCATGAGACATGATATCATCTATCTTGAGGTATTCTTTAGTACGTTGTTTATCATGCCATCTTGGAAGTCCATCTTCAATTTTTCCATATGGCATATGATTTTGGTCAATAATAACACAACGAACTCCTTCTGCTGTCAATTTTTGTGCAGCAGTTGAACCTGATACCGCACCTCCTATAATTAATACTGCCTTCATTTTAATACTGCTTTCATTAATTTGTTTATTTCTTAAATTTATCCGGTATGAAATTAATAAATTATTTGATAATTCAAATCATTCCTTTTTTGCCAAAGGTTTTTGTTCGTCTTGTGGCATCTCCCTATATCGCAGGTATTACCGATGATGAAATGTTAGTTAATGTGCAAAAGCTAAATAATAAAGGTTATGATGTAGCTATTGATATTTTAGGAGAACATGTAAAGACAGAGAAAGAGGCTACAGAAATTACTGAGCGCTATGCAAATCTATATGATAGAATTACCTCACAAGATCTTAATGCTAATCTATCTATTAAATTAAGTCATATTGGACAAGATTTAGGTTATGATATTGTGAAAAAAAATCTTTTGATATTAGTGGGTGCTGCAAAAAAAAATAGTAATTTTTTAAGATTAGATATGGAGAATATTCCATATACATCAGAAACAATCAAACTCTACAAAGAAGTATTTAAAGATTATAATAAAATTGGAATAGTAATTCAGGCGTACCTTCACAGATCAATGCAAGATATTAAAACTTTAAGTTCTAATTCCTTTAATGTTCGAATATGTAAAGGAATATATGTTGAAGATCCTGAATTAGTTTTTTCTAGCTATCAAGACATTAGAAGAAATTATATTTCTCTTGTTAAAGAGGCTTTAAAAAGAGGTGCATATGTAGGTATAGCTACTCATGATGAATATTTAATGGATGAGCTTTATAAATGGATTCTTGAAAATAATATCTCTAAAAAAAGTTTTGAATTTCAAGTACTGCATGGCGTACCAATGCATAAAAAACTTAAAAAACTCATTGATGATGGTAATACTGTAAGAGTTTATGTTCCGTATGGAGATAATTGGTATGACTATTCAATTAGAAGATTAAAAGAAAATCCAAAGATGGCTGGATATATAATTAAAAATTTGTTCTCTTCAATTTTTAGACTTAAGTAGATTTTTTAAATCTATATAAATAAAGTAAAATTATTCCTGCGCAATTAGGTATCATAACTTCTGGGGTAGACCAAGAAATACCGTCAAAATGAAAATCAGATACTGGCCAAAAGATTTGAACGGGGAAAAAATCTTTCGTATGAAAAGGAAAATCTAGAATAATATGGAAAGGCCATGCTAACATAGGCCAAACCAACTCTGTTCGATACCTTGATACTAATGCAATAAAAAAAAATGCAATCAAAAAGCTATGTGATAAATTATCCATGAAGAAAAGCCAATCTGGAAATGGTTCTAGCTGTTTTAAACTCTCAAGTGTCGGTAATCCATTATATTTTAATGAACCACTAAAAAACTTTACAATGAATAAGACTCCAAAAGATACTAAGTCTGGCATAGCTCCAAAAAAAATAGCTAGTTTCCAATGACCTCTATAACCAAAAAGACCTTTACCCCACAGTGCATGACTTAAGGTGTCCATATATTATTTTGCTAAAGAACCCATAGGATCCCAAGGCTTTAGGGGAATCGCTTCTTCGTTTTTATAAAGGTTATATAAATCATCAGAAAGGTAGTCTTTATGTACTACAACTTCATAATTATACTCATCAAACCACTGGTCTGACATTATATGATAACCTTTATCTCCAACTTTATTGCCCCAACTATTCTCTACTCTCCATTTAATAGGTTTATCATTTGCATCCAAATCTACTCCAGTAAATAGCATTGCATGAGTCATTTGACTTTCTCCATACTGCAAACGATCGGCTTTGTTCATAGAAAAGCTTGATTGATAAAAAGAATTAAAGTCAAATAAATCCATATCCATGACTCCTAATTTTCTATCAAAATGCTTTCCAACATCGCAACCAAACCATACAGGATGATCATCTTTAATAGAACTTACTGATGCAGCTTTCATTTCTTCGCTTGTGACATTAAGATATCGTACTGAATTACCTTCAACCACATTTCCAAGCGCCTCAACAGTATAAACTTTCCTATACTCTTTATCTTCCATAGGACAATTGATAAGACATACATACTCATCAAGATTTAATCCAACATGATCATCAAAAAAAGATTTTGGAGTTAGATTTTCAAAACTAATGAAATTCTTCTTTTTGTCATATGTTTGCCAATTAAATGATGTTGGAGGTATTCCAATATGCATTGTTAGCATCTTATATATCTGCTCAAGCATATCAGTTTTAATAGTTTCTAAATCATCTCCTGAAACACCTTTACTTATATTCTGTCTTAAGTCTTTAGCATTCTCACGAAGTTTTCGAGCTATCATTCGATTCATTGTAGATGACTGGCTTGAAGAAAATGACTCTGACATTTCTGACTGTGGAATAACACCATACTTATCAATTAAACTAACCCACATATCCCACTGTCCGCCATCTTCAATTGGATTTGAAAGAAGGTGCATTACCATTCTACTATTCCAATCTTCAGCTGCAGAATCTATAATACATTCTAAGAAGTAATTTGCTTTTTCTAGCTTATCCCAAAACATAAAATAGCTCTGTGAAAATTCAAAGTTCTTCAAATTATGTTTCCTACCAATATAAAATCTAAATAAATTTAATCCAGCAAATCCCCAACATCTTCCGCTAGATTTTTGATTAGTAACTGTCATTTCACCTTTTACAATATTTGAAAAAGAATGATTAATACTTCTGTAACGATCCCAGTTTATTGTTAGGTCGCTCAAATCTGTACGAATCATTGCATTTCTTGCCACTTTGACATGATGATCTGATTCATATTTTTTTTGAAATTTCTCTATTGTTTTTAATGAAATTGAATTGGCCATTTGTTGTCCTTTTTAAAATTAGTTATCTATTTTTATCCCAAAATACTTCAGTAATAATATTCAAATTTTCTTTTTTTAAACTACTTGTTCTCTTTAGAATAGCAGTAAATGCTTCAACTTCTTCTTTTGTCACTGGCGAACCTATATTATTCCCGTTAGAGTCTAAAGAATTGTCTAAAACATTACCTTCGCTATCAAATATAACCCAGAAAGGTATACCGGTTGCATCCCCTCTAAGTGAATTATAAAAATCTACAGCCCCTGGATTTTCAAGCTTCTTATTTTCTTCTGGATATTCATTAACCGCTAAATGAACTGTAACATAATTATCATCAAAGAAGTCTTTTGATAAATCATTAGCCATATTTTTATCCATTCGTTTACACCAAGTACACCATGAAGCATCAAACATTAAAAAAACATTTTTATTCTCTTTTTTAGCAGTTGCATAGGCAAAATTCATTACTTGATCTTTTGATGGAATAATATTTTGAGCAGTAATGATATTCATAAAGAATCCAAAGATAGTGAGGCGCAAAATTAAGTTCATTATGACCCTCTTTTTCCCCAGACCATTTTTGTTTTTAAAGTCTGATAATAATCATAGTCTTCAAAAGTAATAAATTTAACATGGTGCTTTGCTTGTGAAATTTTTACCGTTGAATCGTTAGTAAAATTTTCAATGTTTTGGCCATCAGAAATTAACTTTAGCTCCTTTTCTGAATCACCGTTAAATCTAAATTCTATATCAACATCAGCTGGTAAAACTAAAGGTCGTGATGTTAAAGAGTGCGGAGAAATTGGAGTCACTATAATAGAAAATACATCAGGCTGGACAATTGGACCTCCAGAAGATAAAGAGTATGCAGTAGATCCCGTAGGAGTACTAATAATAATACCATCTGATTTGTAATCACTTACATGTTTTCCATCTATATACAAAGATAGAGAAGTTACTCTATAAGCTATTTCATTTTGGACAACAAAATCGTTAATCGCAAAATGAGATTTATTACTATTGGAAATTTGGGCATCTAGAACCAATCTTTCTTGAGTAGTAGATTGGCCATTTTTAATCATATTTAACTTTTCAGTTAATTCTTTGGGTGTTATTTGTGCGAGGAATCCCAATCCTCCAATATGAACTCCTAAAACTGGCACAGTAGGGTTGCTAAAAATTCTTACACCTGCAATTAATGTACCATCACCCCCTAAGCATAATAAAAAATCAATATCTGGCGGTACATTAGAGTCGTAAAAATTAGAGTGGTTAGAAGCAATTTTTAGGTGCTCTAAGCTATCAGGTAAAAATAATTTTATATTATTATCTTTTGCCCATAGCATAACTTCATGGACCAATCCTGGAACTTCTTTTTTTCCAGGATTTGCCCAAATAGCAAAACTTTTCGGTTTCATCTTAGTTATCTATTTTTTCTTTTTATGTCTGTCTGCACGTAAACGTTTTTTACGTTTATGTGTATTCATTTTTCTTTTTTTTCTTTTTTTACCGCAAGGCATCAAGTGCTCCTATTTAATAATCAATTAATTCATCGTTTACAGTTGTTTTCATTAATTTAGAAGGTTTAAAAACAGGTACATATCTCTCTGGCAAATAAACCGGATCTCCTGTCTTTGGATTTCGTGCTTTCTTTGGCAATCTATGCTTTACTGCAAATGTTCCAAACCCTCTTAATTCAATTTTTTCATTTTTACTTAATGTCGTAATAATTTCTTTGAAAGATGTATTAATAACAGCTTCCACTTCTAATTTAGTTAATCCCGTTTTCTTTGAAACGCTATCTACTATATCTTGTTTAATCATAATAATAATTCTCCATCAAATTTTTACTTAACAAATAAGGTTAATTTTTGACCAGGATAGATTCTAGAAGAATTTTTTATAATACTATTCCACTCCCTGATCTTGCTAACCTCTAAGTTATGTTTGTCTGCTATTCCGCTTAAGGTATCACCAGACTTGACAATATAAACATTTTTACTCGGAGTATCCTTATCTGGTTTACTGTTTACAAATAATGATAATTTCTGGTTGGGATATATATTTGAAGTATTTCCCATATTATTCCACTTCCTTATTTCAGCAGCTCTCGTATTATATTGTTCTGCAATATGACCTAAAGTGTCTCCACTTTTCACTTTATAAATAATCTTTTCAGGGTAATTTGAATATACTCCACCTTTTACCGGAATTTTTAGAAGCTGTCCAATAGTCAGCTTGTTAATATTGCTAATATTATTTATAGTCTGTAAATCTGCAACAGACACACGATATTTAGAAGCGATCGAAATGAAATTTTCGCCCTTTCTAACTCGATGTTCTATTTTTTGTACAGCAAATTTTTGTTCATCAGGTAAAGCATTAAATTTTTTATAGAAACTATCTTTCTTGCCATAAGGAATATTAAGACTGTATGACCCACTTGATGGTGTTGCTGGTTGTCTTAACTCTGGATTGAGACGTTGAATAGTGCTTCGTTTCGTACCTGCCGCCTTAGCAAGGATAGTTAGGTCGGCACTTTTCTTAATATTGACTTCATCATATTTAAGAGGATTAGACTTTGGAATTTTGAATCCATATTTTTCTGGATCTCTTAAAATAATTGCTGATGAAAGAAAGTATGGGATATAATTTTTAGTATCTTTTGGTAAAGAGTATAACTGCCAATAATCAGAGGTTTCATGTAATTTTAATGCACGATTAACTCTTCCTGGACCTGTGTTATAAGCTGCAAGTACTAAATACCAATCATCGAATTGCTTATATAAATCTTTAAAATATTTAGCTGCAGCTTTAGTAGATTTTTCAGGATCTTGGCGCTCATCAATGTACCAATTTCTTTCTAGTCCATATTGCTTACCTGTTAGATACATAAATTGCCATAAACCTACCGCCTTAGCTCTTGATACTGCCTTTGGATCAAAACCAGACTCAATCATTGAAACAACAATTAACTCTTCAGGAAGATCATATTCTTCTAATATTGGTAGCATCATATCTCTGTATTGAACATACCTTCTCAACCAAATATTAAAACCTTTTCGTCCCTTACCTTGAAAATATCTAATATAACTCTCAACCTGTGAGTTCATCACGAGTGGAATATGACCTTCTCTATCATCAATGATAGTAAATTTTGTTGTGCCCATTTCTACTGATTCGTTCTGATTAGTTATTGATGCAATATCTCGTCTAATCAAGTCTGCTGTTAAGAATTGAGTTGAGCTACCTATTGTATTTAGTCTTGTTGTATATATTTGAATAAAATCTGATTGAAATTTTTCAAATTCTATTTTATCCAGTTCTTCTCTTACTCCTAATTGTTCAACATCCGACAAAAGGTCAAAAATTCTTTTAATATTATAAACAACCTCTACAGTATCCTGATTAACATCAGCTATTACTGCATCCGATAAAAATTGTTTTGCTTCGTTTAAAATAGATGAAATACGATTTCCATTACCAAGAAAAGCTGCATCACTAGTATTCATAAATGGCTTCTTAGATTTTGGAATATTTGAATCTTGTCCCAGGATATAACCTGTTAATATCATTAAAATTATATATGACTTAATCATTCTCATAGGGAAGGGAAATTATCTGTAAAGTAATTGAGAATCAAGCTAGTGTTTTTTTATTTTATCGATATAGTTAGTTGAGCTATATCCATCATGAAATTTTAATAATTCTACTTTTCCGCCAGTATCAATGACTTCCTTTGATCCTACTACATTATCCAATGTATAATCTCCACCTTTTACTAGAATGTCTGGCATAATCATTTTAATTAATTTTAAAGGAGTTTGTTCCTTAAAACTGACAACATAATCTACACACACTAATTCTGAAAGCAATAAAGATCTATCTGATAGAGAGTTAATTGGTCTTGATGGACCTTTTAAATTTTTTACAGATTCATCAGAATTAATACCAACAACTAATATATCTCCTAGCGATTTTGCTTCAGATAAGTATCTAATATGTCCTACATGTAGGATATCAAAACATCCATTTGTAAATACAATTTTTTTATTACACTTCTTATCTGATTTAATAGCATCTATACTATTTTCTAATTGATATTTATTATTATCCATTTCTTAATTTAATAATTTGATTTTTAATACCCATCGTAATCTTATCACGGTCTTCATAAAGGCTGTTGCTTGTTTTTATAGGGTTACCAAAAATGATAGTTACAATATTCGAACTCTTTGTAAATAATCCTCTATTCCACCAGCTGTATGAACCGATAATAGCAACAGGAATTATTGGTAGCCCAGTATCAATTCCAAGTACCGCAGCTCCTTTCTTAAAATCTTGTAAATTTCCATCTTTTGATCGTGAACCTTCTGGAAAAATAGCAACTGAACGAGGGTGTTTTTTCATATCCAATTTTAAATTTTCTAATGACCTAATAGCATTTTTGTTATTTCTACGATCTACAAGAACAAATCCTGCAGTTTTAATAATAGTATTAAATATAGGAATCCTATCTAATTCTTTTTTAGCAACAAAAACTAGATATTGATTAACTGCTATTAATAGGACTTGAAAATCAATTACTGAAGAATGATTAGGTGCAAAAATATACTGCTTATCACTATCAAAATTTTCTCTACCAACAATTCTTAGTTTGATACCGAATAATCTTCCTAAAGTCTTTCCCCAATTAATTCCATAATACTTGAAGTTGCTTTTATTTTTTGAAAGCAAAATTGAGAACATTGATATTGTACCATAAATAAATGTCCATATAAAAAGGTTTAGATAAACCCAAATTTTTTTCAATTATTTAATCTCCGCTAGGCCCAAATAAGGCTGCAGAGCTACAGGAATAGTAATTGAACCGTCATGATTTTGATGAGTTTCTAATAATGCAGCAAAAATTCTTGGTGTTGCAAGACCTGAACCATTAAGTGTGTGTACATAATCTACTTTACCATTTTCATCTCTGAATCGAATATTTCCTCTTCTAGATTGAAAGTCTTCAAAGTTACTACAAGAAGATACTTCTAGCCATTTTTCTTCACCTGGCGCCCAAACTTCTAAATCATAGCATTTTGCGGCAGAAAAACCTAAGTCTGCAGTACATAGCTCTATAATTCTATAATCGAGCTCTAATAAGTCTAACAATTTTATTGCCTGATTTTTTAAAGATTCTAGTTCTTCATATGAAGAATCTGGATGTACAAATTTCACCAATTCTACCTTATTGAACTGATGTACTCTAAGTAAGCCTCTGGTGTCTTTACCGTAAGAGCCCGCTTCTCTTCTAAAGCATGCAGAATTAGCTAAGTAGTATTTTGGGATAGCAGACAATTCTAAGATTTCATCTTTATGGATATTGGTTAATGGTACCTCAGCTGTTGGTATTAAATATAATTCATCTTTTTCTATATGATACATATCTTCATCAAATTTTGGTAATTGACCAGTTGTTATAGCAGAATCTGGCTTTACTAAAAATGGAGTAAAAAACTCTGTATAATTATAGTTTTTCAAATGAAAATCTATCATAAAATTAAGTAGTGCTCTCTCAAGTAATGCTCCATTACCTTTATAAAGAGGAAATCCAGCACCAGAAATCTTTGCTCCTGCTTCAAAATCAACTAAATCAAGTTCTTGAGCAATATCAACATGACTTTTTGGTGAAAAATTTATCTCCTTCTTTGATTCACAGTCCCTGATTAAAGCATTGTCTTTTTCTGATGTTCCAATAGGAACTGAGCTGTGAGGGATATTAGGAAGCTCTAAAAGCATATTCTTTAAGTCTTTAGATTTTGTACGATGTTCTGCTTCAAGATTTTTAATAGTATTTGACAACTCTTTTAGCTTTTCGAAAACAGAGGTATCAGCCTTACCTTCAGATTTTAAAATACCGATTTCTTTTGATTGTTGATTTTGATCAGATTGTAGATCATTAAGTTTTTTTGTCAATTCTCTAAGACTTACATCAGCTGATATAATATTATCTAAATTTATAGATTTATCTCTTTTTGAAAGCCTATCTTGAATTAAAGACTGTTGCTCTCTTATATTTTTTATATCAATCATATATTTATAATTTAATTAATTCTTCCAAGATATTAACATTAATCATTTGTAAGGTAATATTTTCTTCATCTAGAATTTTAAGTTCATATTGTCCAGAATTTGCAATCTTTAATTTATTAAAATAGTAATCTGACATAGGATTAAGGTATAAGTTTTCTTCATGAATATGTATTCCATCTTTGTAGATATGAATCTTAAAATTTTTCTTATTTGCATCAATACCATCTGCAAAACCATATATAAATACCGGTTCATTCTTATAATAATTTTCATTACCTACAAAAAATTTATAGCTTAGATCTTTCTTTTTAGATACCCAGTCTATTGCTTCTTTAATGTATGCTTCATCGCCTTGTAGTAAATATTTATATAAAAGCTTATCATTTATCAGGACTGATTTAAAATGATTTTTAGAAAAAAATGTTTTTTTTGAAATATTTTTTAAATCCTCTTTATTAGAAAGATTTATTCCAAATAAAGGACTTATCTTTTGAAATGAATCTAAGTCTTCTCCTCCTCCTTTAAACATTATCAAAGAAGTATTTTCAGAATATATTTTTTTGATGAACAGGTTGAACCATCTATCTGAAATAGGCATTTCAGGAAAATTATCAAAAATAACTATATCATATTTCTTGAACCAAAAGTCTTCAAAGTTGTGTAAATGACTATCAAACGTTGGAAAGAAATGGTCAAAATTATTATCAATTTTACTTATGATAGCTCTGGAATTATAATTAAGAGTACCACTAATAAGTGCAATGTCTAGCTTCTCAGTTTTTAAATTTGTTGTAAAGCTATGTCTGTTATTAGAAATATTGCTTTCCAATTTTAAACTAGAAAGTTTTATATCAAATATATTACTAAAGTTAACATTGTCCTTAATTAGAAATGACTGAAAATAAGTATGTTTATTAGCATATAGCTTCATTTTATCTGATGCTATTAGCTTTCCCCCGTTAGATAATGTAATCTGAGTTAATCCATCTCCATTTTGATTATTAATTTCAATATCAATATAAATAGATTTTTTATCAAGTCGATTAGGATATACAATAACATTCTTTATTGCTATGTCTACAATATCTTTTTTATCATCTGATTCGACTATTTCTGATGTAATAACATCCTGTATAGTCAGTTCGTTATTCATTTCAGAAGTAAAAGAGTTCATGTATAAAGATGTTGCTAAGCCGGTAGCAATTAATAGTAAAAAAAATATCCTATAAGCACCCTTCACTTCTAAAGTACCATTCCCCTAGAATAAGCAGAAAAATTTATACCTATTTTAGCTGTATTATTATTAATTTTTTTCTCTCCTAAAAATGCAATCATATCCGCATTATCAGTACAATATTTCATAGATGGAAAGATGATAGTTTGTTCTAATTGACCTAATTTTTCTCTTAGTCTTTGATTTGCAGCAACTCCACCGCAAACTATAGCTGTATTAATATTTAAATCATCCATAGAGTTTTTCATTTTTCCAACTAAGCTATCAACGATTGCTTCTTGATAGCTAGCAGCAACATCATCCAAATTATATTCATTTTTATTAACACAATTAATAAGAGATGTTTTGAGCCCACTAAAACTAAAATTATATGTTCCGTCATTTATAATAGGTCTTGGAAAGTCTATTAACTTTCTATTTCCAGTCGTGGCTAACTTTTCTATTTCTGGTCCACCAGGATAATTCAATCCTAATGTTTTCGCTCCTTTATCAAAAGCTTCTCCACAAGCATCATCTAAAGTTTCACCTAATAAAGTATATTCAAACAAATTTTCTACAAGCCATATTTGAGTATGTCCTCCTGACACAAGTAAATTAATGAAAGGTGGATCTAGCTCTTCAAATTCAATAAAAGCTGAATTTAAGTGAGCTTCTAAATGATTAATTGGAATAATAGGAATACCTAAGCCTTGAGAAATCCCTTTCGCAAAGGAAATACCTGACAAAAGAGAACCCATCAATCCTGGACCACTTGTGACTGCAATTGCCTCTAAATCTGAAAATTCTAAATTAACATCTCTAAGAACTTTTTGTGTTATTTCAGGTAAGAATTTTTCATGCTCTCTCGAAGCGATTTCAGGTACAACTCCACCAAATTTTGAATGGATAGACTGTGTTTTTGTATAACTTGAAATTATTTTTGAATTGTCACATATAGCGACACCAGTTTCATCGCAAGATGTCTCTATTCCTAGAATAATCAATTTATTTCTTTAATGACTAAAATTTCTAAATTATTTGGAGATAAATCTTTCCACTCTAAAATAGAATCAGGAATTCTTACTTCCGGTGAATAAAATTGCTTATCTGCACTCCAAGACTTCTCAAAGTTAATTAAAACTTCTATATCAGTGGATACTATACTAGCAATTTGATCTAGACCTCCAACAATAGTTAATGAAACTGTAGCGGGATTAACAAAAACATTTATGTCATTGGGCTTATTAATTAATTTTACAGGAATTCCCGTTACAATTGTTTCGCTAATAGGTTGAATATTAATAAATCCTTTGACTTTTTTTGGATCAAAATCAACAACCCTATTAGGATTGATAATCAAAAATTCAGACTCTATAGATGACATCAAATCTACTAGGGTATCTTTTTGAGTTTTTACAAAATTAATAGTATCTACGATTTCTTGAGGACCTCCGATACTTATAGAGTCTGGAAAAAAAACTTCTTTTCCAACCTGTATATATCCTGGAGCAGTTGAGACTATTACTTCTGATTTAATAGGTACTTTTTTTACTAAATATTGATCAAGATTAATTTTTATACTTCTAGGAGAAATAACTTCAACAAATTCTAAATCTAAAGATTCTGGTAAAACTATTTTTTCTGGATTATTTTTATAATATTGATCGAGTTCAAAGTTATATTCGTCTGCTATACTACTTAAATCTATTACAGCTTTGTAGTCTTCATAAAAATGATCGAAAAATCTTAGCCAAATAAATGCTCTACCCGATCCTTTTAAAGTAACAATAATACTTTCAGGAACCTCTTCCTTATATGTCTTCTGTTCTTGAAGATTCCGAGCAACTAGTGGAATTGATGTTGTAACAGAATATGTATCTTCACTCTTAATAAAAAACCAAAAAATAAACGCAATAACAAAAGAATATAAAAGTCTTTTGATCTGGTTAGTATTAGTCAGCATCAGGATGATCAAGCATTAAGATGACATTCTTATCTTGCTCCTTAACCTCAACAACTAATAAATCAATAGAGTCACCTGGTTCAATAGAAGGTAAATAATCTTTCTTCAATTCTTTTGAAATTTTATCTGAAGGAACAAGACCGACTACATCATCGCCCATATCAATTACAACTCCTGAATCATTTACAGCTGATACAGATCCTTTAAGTTTATCACCCGAAGAGTATTTCTCTACAATTTCAGACCATGGATTATCTGCTAATTCTTTCATGCTTAGCAAAATTTTTCTATCCTTATCTGAAATATCTATAACAACAAACTTGATTGTATCGCCTTCGCCAACAAACTCTTTTGGATGAAGCGGATTTTTTGTCCAATGAAAATCTGTATTTCTTACAAAACCTTCAATGTCTTTTCCTAAATCTACATAAGCTCCGAATTTTGTAACTTTATTAACAGCGCCCTCTTTCTTATCTCCGATGCCAACCTGTGAAGATATGTCATCCCAAGGGTCTTTAGTTAATTGCTTAATACCTAAACTTATTTTTTGCTCATTTGCATCAATGAATAAAATTTTTGATTCTAAAGAATCACCAACTTTATATTGATCTTGAAGATTTTGAATATTTTTAGTCCATGATATTTCAGATATATGAATTAAACCTTCAATACCTTTCTCAAGCTCGATAAAGATTCCATAATTCATAATACTAACAATCTTACCTATAATAGTATCACCAATACTATACTTATCTGGTATTGTTTGCCAAGGATTTTCAACTAATTGTTTCAATCCTAAGGAAATCCTGGAAGTTTCTTTATTGTAATCAATAATTTGAACAGTGATTTCATCGCCTATGGATACAATTTCAGATGGATGATTGATTCTACCCCATGAAAAATCAGTGATATGAATCAAACCATCAACACCGCCCAAATCAACAAAAGCTCCAAAATCTGTTATATTTTTAACTAGTCCTTGTAACTGTGCACCGACCTCAATCTTCGTCATTAGCTCTTGACGTCTTTCATTTAATGACTCTTCTAATATTGCTTTTCTAGATACTACAAGATTTTTTCTCATCTCATCTACTTTTACAATCTGAAAATCATATTCTTTACCAACTAAATCATCAAAGTTCTTTATTGGCTGAACATCAGCTTGAGATCCTGGTAGAAAAGCTTGTATAACACCTAAGTCTACTACGAGACCCCCTTTAACGCGCTTAACAATTTTTCCTTGTACAGGCTCTTTGCTTTGCTCAAAGTCTTTGAGCTCATCCCATCTCTTAATGAAATCTGCTTTGTATTTTGATAGTGTAATATTTCCATCTGTATCCTCAAATTTTTCAAGGAATATATCAATATTAGAGCCTATTTCAGGTAAATCTTTATTATTAAATTCTGATCTACTAATTAACCCTTCTGATTTAAAACCAATATCTACCATAACATCATTATCGCTAATACCAATTACTTTTGCTGATATGATTTGATTTTCTGATATATCATTAAAAGTCCCTTGATATTCTTCCAATATATCGTCAGCTAATTTTTCAATTTCAACCTGATCATCTTTGCCTGAAATCACTTTAACTCCAGCAAATAAATCTTTACTTAAATAATCTTTAATTGTTTTTTTAGAAGATGTTTCTACCTGTTCAGGTCTATCTTCTGAAGCTGGCTTTTCTATAATTGCCTCTTCAACTACTGCTTCTTCTAATACCGCTTCTTCTATTACTGTCGGCTCTACTATTTCTTGATTTGTATCTTGTTTAGGTTGATCGTTCATATTATTAGTTTCTTTCAATGTGTTTAAAGATTTGATTTACTTGATCATCGATAGTGCAGGTTGATGTATCAATTACAATTGCATCTTTTGCTTTTTTCAATGGAGAAAGTTTACGACTACTGTCGTACTGGTCTCTATCTGTCAAATCTTGTTTTATTTTGTTAACGTTTAATTCCTCATTTACTCTCTTAAAATCTTCTAACCTTCTTTGTGCTCTAACATCATAGTCAGCTGTTAAAAAAAATTTATACTTTGCATCAGGAAAAACTACTGTTCCAATATCTCTTCCTTCAACAACAAAGTTACCATCCTTTGCGGTATCTTTCTGTATTTTTACCATTTTTTCTCTTACAGCCTTTATCGCACTGACCTCACTTACTGCGCCTGTAATTTCCTTACTTCGAATTAATGTACTAATATCTACATTATCTAAAAGTAGTTTAATTTCATCTTCAGATGTAAAGTCTAATTCCAAATTTAAAATATCTAACATTTTTTTTACGTGAACCTCGGAGCTAATATCTACAGAATTCTGCCTTAAAAAATAAGTAACAGCTCTATACATAGCACCTGTATCTAAGTACTGATATCCTAGCTTGCTTGCTAATCTTTTTGCGGTGGTAGTTTTACCAACGCCAGCAGGTCCATCAATTGTTATTACCATAAAAATGCTCAGAAAGTTAGTTTTTCTTGCAACAAATGCCAAGATGTTTAAAATCTTATCCTTTTCTTGTTATTTTATCTAAATACTGCTTTTCTTTCTTTGTTAATTCTCTCCATTGACCTTCTTTTAATTGATCTAATGTAATATTGCCAAACTTAACTCTTTTTAATTCTATGAGATTTAGACCTGAAAACTTAAATATTCTTCTTATCTCATTCTTCTTACCTTGTTTCAAAATCATGTTTACATGAATAGTATTTTTAATCTTTTCTTGTGAAATAATTTTTGCTCTACCTCTTTCTCCTGAACCTATAAAAATACCCTTTTCAATCTTTTTAATAGTTTTTTCACTAATTAATTGATCGGTTTTCGCAATATACTCTTTTGGTATTTTATTTTTAGGATGAGTTAAAAATTGAGACAAATCTCCATCATTTGTAAGTAAAATTATTCCAGTTGTATCCTTATCTAGCCTACCTACATGATTTAGAAAAGGTTTTCTAGGCAACAAATCAAAAATTGTCTTTCTACCCATCTCATCACTTCGTGATGATATAAATCCTTTAGGCTTATATAAAATGATTGTAGTGTTATTTGAATTGAGAATTATTTTTTGATCATCTAGTCTAATATTATCTTTTACGGGATCAATTTCTTCAAAAGGATCCATGACAAGCACATTGTTAACCGTAACCATTGCTAACTGGATTGATTCCTGTGCTTTTCTTCGGGAAATAATTCCCGATGATGAAATAAATTTAAAAAGCTTCATTGATGATTCCATTATCTTCAGAATCTATAATCTCAGAAATCTCACTAATTGTTGGCATTTCAGATAAATTTGTTAACCCAAAATGTTTTAGATATTCATCGGTAGTATGATAAAGCAACGCCTTACCTAATGAATCGTCTCTACCGCCTATCTTTATTAATTTTTTGTTTAATAGGTTTTTTATTACTCCCTTACAATCTACTCCTCTAATTGATTCAATATCTATTCTAGATATTGGCTGCTTGTATGCAACAATCGCTAAAACTTCTAGGCTAGCATTAGACAGCATGAGTTTTTTAGTTGGCATATACTTCGATATAAATGGCTCAAATTCTTTCTTGGTTACGAGCATATATCCCTCTCCTACAGCCTTGACTTCAAATGCACTATCAGAGTATTTAGCATTAATATCTATTATCGTATCATCCAATGAGGGTATATCATCGTTATCAAACACTCTTTCAATATCTGATTGTAAAAGAGGTTCCGATGCAACAAAGAGTAAAGACTCTATAATTAACTGCTGTTCTTTCATGCGGTAATAATATTTAATTTGATTTCAATATCTTCAAAAGTATTTTTTTGTTTACAAATCAACTCAGACTCCTTTATCATGTCTAATACAGCCAAGAATGTAACAATAATTTCTAATTTACTTTCTAATTTCTTGATCAAACTAGCCAAAGAAATAGTTTTCTTATTTTTAAAATTAGATACAATGAACTGTTTTTGTTCCTGCAATGATATCATCTCTCTCACCAAGGTAAATGGCTTATCTTCGGATGCATTATCAATAGCAGCTTGAAATATTTTTGAAATATCAAACAAGCTGACTTCATTTAAAAAGTCTGCAGGATTTAGCCTTTTCTGAAAAGGGATTTTATCATTTGGTCTATAGAATAAATCTTGATTCTCCTCATGTATTTCTTTTAATTGATGTGCAATCGTTTTAAAGTTTTTATACTGCAATAATTGATCTACTAAGCTAATTCTTGGATCATCGATATCTAAGCCTTCTTCATCCTGCTGTCTAGGTAACAACATTCTTGTTTTTAATCTTAGTAACAATGATGCCATAAAAAGAAATTCTCCAGCTATTGAAACATCGAGTTTTTTGGCAGTATTAATAACATCAATGTATTCTGATGTAATTTTAGAAATTGGAATATCATATATATCTATTTTATCTCTTTTAATAAAATATAGAAGTAGGTCTAATGGTCCTTCAAAATTTTCTAGCTTTACATTAAACACTCTCTAAACCATTCCAATAGATTTTTTGACATTTGAGAGCGTATCAGATGCAATAATTTCTGCTTTTTTTCTTCCTATCTCCATTAAATCAAAGATCTCATCAGGATTATCTAAATAATGCTGCTTCAAGGTTCTCTGTTCCGAAAAATAATTCATTATGCAATCATACAACTCATTTTTAATACTCATATACTTTAAGCCTGGCGTAGCATATCTATCTTTAAGTTCACTTCTTTTTTCTTCGTCCAGAAATAATGAATACATATTGAAAAGAGGAGTATTTATATCTTTAGGTTCATTAAGACCTGCCGAATCTGTTACAATATTCATTATCTGACTCTTCATAAATTCTTCATTTCCAAAAATAGGTATAGTATTATCATAAGATTTACTCATCTTTCTACCATCGATACCAAATATTATCTCGCTATTTTCATCAATATCAATTTCTGGAATAGTAAAAACTGGACCATGAGTATTATTAAATTTTATAGCTATATCTCTAGTCATTTCTAAATGTTGTTTTTGATCTTTTCCAACAGGAACTATATCAGACTGAAATGCTAGGATATCTGATGCCATCAATACTGGATAAGAAAATAATCCCATATTTGGTGTCAATCCATTTGCAACCTTGTCTTTATACGATGTAGATCTTTGCATAAGTCCGACGCTAGTAAAATTAGACAGTATCCATGTTAGTTCAGTCACTTCTGGCACATGAGACTGAACCCATATAGTAGATTTTTTATGATCAAGTCCTAAGGCTAGCAAATCAGAAAATGCATTAAAGGTATTTTTTTCTAACTCTTCCTTATTATTAATCGATGTCAAAGAATGATAGTTCGCGATAAAACAAAATAGATCAGAAGAATCTTGAAAATCAATCATTCTCTTAATCATACCAAAATAATTTCCGATATGTAATAGTCCAGAAGGTTGCGCCCCACTTAATATTCTTTTTTTCTTCATTTTAATTCCTATTTGTAAATAAGTAATCTTTCCAACCTGCATTTTTATTTTTTACAAACTGGTTAAAGTACATGAATCTATTAGGTTTTTTCGGTTGTTTCATCAATTTCATATTTGTTTCTTTGAGTGCCTTACTTCCCTTTTTTGTATTACAAGGAGAGCAAGCTACAATTAGGTTTTCCCATGTATCTGAACCGCCTTTAAGTTTTGGAATGATATGATCAACTGTTAAGTTTGATTTTGATCCACAATATTGACAACATGAATTATCTCGAAGCAGTAAATTTTTTCTGTTCAAAACAACTTCTAAGCTGTTATATGAAACATATGTTTTTAACTTTACTACACTTGGTACCTTTATTCGTGTTGAAGGAGAGTATATATATTTATCATGATTAATCAAGACATCAACTTTATTTAAAAAATATAGGCATAAAGCACGCTTGGAAGAACATACTGTTAGGGGTAAATAGCTAGCATTTAATACAAGAGTGACACTGTTGGTGATGTTTGTATTTGGATTATTTTTTTTCATTGTATTTTAATTTATGAAAATAATCATTCACATTTTATAAAAATAACATTAAGATTGCCCAGAGTGAATGTAGGGAATACTAGTGAAATTCTAGAACAGTCCCCGCTACTGTAATTACTGAGATTTAATTATTACCATTCCATGAAAGCTGGGAGAAGGTTTTAAATCGTTAATAGGTATAAGTCAGGAGACCTTATTTACTAAAATAATAAAACTAAACTTCGGAGGAAAGTATAATGAAATATTACATTTTATTATCAGCAATACTCATATCTAATCTTTTTTCACAAACCTTAAATGGGACTGTCATTGATATAAGCGGTCAGCCTTTATCGCATGTAATAGTAAGAGAATTACAAAGCGAAAATCAAAATGATAATTGGACTACTACAAATGATAATGGATCTTTTGTCATTGAAGTAAGTGAAGATTCAAAAATTGAATTGAAGAGAATTGGATTTGAGAGTAAAATAATTCAACTAGATATTAATGTATCTAAGCTATTCATTTTAGCAAATGAAAATGTCAATTTAAGAGCAGTTAATGTTTACGGTAAGAGTAACTCAAGATACTTAAAAAACGCTAGCTTAAAAAATAACTTAGGTCCATTTTCAAGAAATGGTTCTTTAGTTCAACTACCTTCTCTTGAATTGAGAACCTACGGTGGATATGCAGGCGTAACATCAGCTTCTTTTGATGCAGGATTTGCTCGCCATACAAAAGTACTATTTAATGGTGTAGATTTAACTGATGCTCAAAATGGACAAGTAGATTTATCTTCATTTCCATCGTTTGCCTTGAACTCAATTAACTATAGATTAAACTCTGGTACTACTTATGGTTCTGGATCAATTGATGGAACATTGGATATCAATACCAAAAATAGTCCAAATAGAATTTTTTATAGTTCAGGTGATTATGGATTTAATCAATACGGAGCAACATATACAATAGGAAGAGAAAAATCAAAACGAACTATAACTTTTGGGAAAACTACCTATGATGGTGATTATGAGTTTAAAGACTCTGTATCTGGATTCAACAGTAAGAGAAAAAATAATTCAATAGATCAATTCTTCCTTGCAATGAATAGAGAATTTCTTGTAAAAGATGACTTAATAATTAATATAAATTCTTTAACAACAAAAAATACTAGAGGCGCCGCGGGAAGTACTAGCTTTCCATCTGCTCTTGCAACAAGAACTGATGAATATGAATTATATTCACTTTCATTTACTAAATTTTATGTAGACAGTAATCTTAAAGTTTATATGAATCGTTCAACTAGCAATCAAGTATATGATGACCCTGATGAATCTTTTCCAGTTTTCAGTGAACACGATCTTGATCAATCTTCGTTTGGACTAGATTTTGCAAAAGAAATCACTACTAACTTGGATTATCGACTATCTGCAAAACAAAAAGTTGATAGTATTAGTAGCACTGATTTAAGTAACCAAGAGCTCAATTCTAGCTCTGCTACATTTCTATTAAACTATACTGATAGTGAGAAAGACTTTAAGATATCACCGTCGACAAGATTTGACAAACAATCTGGTAATGATAAATTAACTTACAATGTCAGCTTTGAATCTGTTGATCAGTTTGCAAAGGGTGATTTATCTTATTTTGACTTTGGACTAGATGCAGGTTCCTCGTTCCAATTTCCGACACTGAATGATTTATACTGGCCAGATGGATTATATAGCGCTGGAAATCCAGATTTAAAACCAGAGGAAAGTGACTACTTTTCAGTTAATATGACAAATAATTCTGTTGTTGGAAAATTTACAGTAACAGCAACAATGAAGGATTATGAAAACTTGATATTATGGCAACCTAATGATTCATCTAAATATATACCTATAAACGTTTCTTCCGCATCAAGAACATCATATAATATTAATTTCTTAAAAGAGTTTGCAAGCAGTCAATTGCAAATATCATATAATATTTATGATAGCAAAGACAATGATATGGATAAAAAATTATTATATGTTCCAGATTATTCAGCAAACATATTCCTATCTCATAATTTTAACCACAGTATAAATATGGTATTCAACTATAAATATACTGGAAAACGTATTTTGCAATATGGATCTGATTGGAGCAATCAGACAGATGGTGATGCTTTTGGCATACTAGATCTTAGTATTTCTAAAGATTTTGATGCATTAAAAACAAGCCTGATAGTAGACAATCTTCTTGATGAAACATTTGAATCTACATTAGGGTACCCTGAACCAGGCAGAAGTATCAAACTAGTAGCGGAATACAATATTTAATCGTCAAATTCCCAAATAATACCAAAAGATAGGAGGCTATTCATTGGATTGAATAGTTCAGCATTACTAATAGAATAGTCTCCATCAATTGGCAATCTATGGAGTGCATTCTTTAATCTTACTGTTAATAAAACATCTGCAATGGATATATCTAAATCTAAGCCAATATTATAGCTATCGTTGTAATGAGTCGTATTATCTGAAACAGGCATATTTCTAAAATAATCAAAATAAAAATCGGAATGATTACTTGATAAGTATAACAGCGAAAGCTTACCTGTAATCCCCAAATTTTCATTTATAAAAGATGTGTTAAAATGATAATCCATCTCAATTATATCCGATCTATTTGAACTTATAAGACTGTCATAAAAATTATGGTAATGAGTTAAACCTATCTTACTTCTTTTTAAGGGTATCAAAATTTTTGTCTTAAGCGAAAGCATATCATCAGAATCAAATTTATAGGCGATATTTTCAGGAATAGTAACACCTTCTAATACATTTTTTGTGATAATATTATTTGCTTGAACATACTTTAAGGTTGAGACTAAGGAAACTTTTGTCTCTAAAGAATAGTTTAATATAAATGAATCCCAATTTTCTGTTTTTTCATCATTTAGGCTATAATCATCAAAAAGCAACCTTGTTGATTTGTTCCTTCTCTCTAACAATAGTTCAACTGCACCAAAAGTAGCGCCATAAGATATATTAGGACTTACATTGTCCCCGATATAATCGATACCATACTTTAAGCTTCCGAATGGGAGCTTATTTCTATTAGTGAGATGTAATGTATTTCTAGTGAAAGTTTTCGAAGATATTTTATCTTTATAATAACTGTTATCTAACAAAACTTTGATTGAAACATATTCATTATTAGAAGCATTAAAATTTAATCTATTTCTTTCTAAATCAAACGCATAGCTAATAGGGTATTCAATAATTTCTTTTTCATCAAATTTACTAATATGATTTACTTCGAAATTATAATGCCATTCATCTTTTATGAATATATCTCCAATTGTTAGTGATAAAAAATCGGAGAATTCTTTGTTAGTAGATGTATCTAATCCAGACTGATTGTCAAAAATAAAAGCAGTATCTTCCCTAAAATATCCACTTGAAAAGTAAAGATTATGTCCGGAGACTATAGTCTTATAATCAATTTTATAAAATAAACTAAGTGGACTAGAATCTGCATTTGCAAATTCTGAATAATTACCAAAAAAACTGTTTTTCATAGCTAAAAACTGAAAATCGGTATTTTCGGAATTTTTTTTCAATCCTATATTAAGTCTATCGAAACCATAATCACCAAATTCATATTGAAACTTACTCTTTACATAAACTGAGTCTGATGGCATATCCTCAAAATCAAAAGATGAAAATTTATTTCTAAAATTGGTTGAAGATTTATCTATAAGCAAATTATCAAATCGCTGATCTCTATCCCAAAGAATCTGATTATTGCTTAGCTCAACTCCAAATTGACCTGACATATCATAACTGATGCTTTCTTGAGTGAATAATAGTGATATTGTAAAAATATAAATTAAAATAAACTTATTTATCACTTTTGGCTCATAACATTAACATGTGAATCCATATAATTAATCGTATGTAGCAGCACCGCTTCAAGTGTTTGAGGCTCAACAGGACTTTGCCATTCTTTTCTGCCCTGGTAAGATAAGATTAAATGCTCCAAGCTCAATTTATCTTCATCTGGAAAACGTTTAGCTTTTTTAATATAATTGTTTACGATATCTCTCGAAAGAATAGCATTACCCACTAATCGCCTTTCATTTGACTTAGGATGAGAGAATCCCATATTAATTGAGTACAGCTTACCAATTTGATGTAAACATGCCCCCGTTAAAAGTAAATCTGTATCTACCTTATAATGCTTTCCTAAAATTTTAGAAATTTTTATTAATGAAACAGTTTGCTCAATTAAGCCACTTTGATAATTATACTGATATGAAATACTAGCTGGATAAACTTGAAATTTTTGCTTATGATCTGCCAATATTTTTTTTACCAATTTTCTTAAATGCACTTTTGATATTTGATCAATTTCTTTGCCTAAAAGAACCCATAATTGTTTTGCGTTTTTTCTAGAGCTCGGAATTAAGTCAGATGAACTGAAACCATATTTTGCATATTTTTCAATAGATGCTCTATTAATATTTTTAATTTTAATAAATATATTTTCACCATATTTATAAGTCGTACCTTTTATGGCAACAGGATTGCCTATATCAAACTTTTTTGATAGAGATTCAACATTATCCCATAAACGAGCTCTTACCAACCCTGATTTATCTTGTAATAATAAATCAAGATAAATAGAGCCATCTTTTTTTCTTCTCATTTTTTTCTGAGTACAAAGATAGAACCCTTGGAGCTTCATTCCAGAAACTAGATTACTAATGAGAATTGATTTCATTTAAAGATTAACTCTCGATATGATTACACTTAGTACCTGTACAGGTAGCAGATAGTTGATGGACTCTCTTTGTCACTTTAAGATTAAGATCTTTGGCAATTTTGTCTTCAATTTGTGATATACTATTATCAAAAAACTCAAATATTTCTCCACAATCTTCGCATACAATATGATCATGCTGAGGTGTAATAGTTTTCTTATTATGTTCATATAAGAATTTACCATTATCTAAAATAAGTTTTTTTAGGAGACCGTGCTTTACAAAAACATCGATTGTTCTATATAAGGTCGCTCTTGAAACATTAATTTTTTTCTTTTTAAGAGAAGAAAGAATAGTTTCAATATCTCTATGTTTGTTAGTTGCAGAAAGTTCATCCCAAATGTCTAAGCGTTGCTTTGTAGCTCGTAAGCCTTCAGCTTTTAAGACTGATTCAACTTCAATATGAAATCTACATGGTATTAAATTTTCCATTATCCAAATTAGCTAATCTATTTTTTTTAGTCTAGCATATTTAACAATGAGCTTTTTCCTCAATCCGCCATCAAATTCAACACCAACTTTTTGGTTCTCGCCCGTTCCATTTAATACTAAAATAGTACCAACACCAAACAGGTTATGCTGTACTTGATCGCCTACTTTGAAATCATCAAACTCTGTTACAGTTCTAGATATTTGAATTGTTTTCTTACCACCAGAGCGTACAACTCTTTTAGTGTAAACTGTCTTATAAGGCTTAACCTTAATAACGTCTTGATTAATCTCATTTAAAAATTCTGATTGTATAAAAGAGGATGTATTTAATGCGCCAAACTTCCTTCTATACTTTGCATTTAATAAATATACTCTTTCCATTGCTCTTGTTACTGCGACATAAAATAATCTTCTTTCTTCTTCTATTTGATCTGAATCATCATCCATACGTATTAAAGGAAATAATCCTTGCTCAAGACCAGTAACAAATACTGTTGAAAATTCTAATCCTTTTGCAGCATGTATGGTCATAAGTGTTACAGAATTTTTCTTATCATCCCAATCATCTAGGTCTGTATAAAGCGATATTTCTTGTAAGAAATCTTTGAGATTACCACTTGAGTTTTCTGCAAAACGATCAATACTTAATTTGAGCTCTTGTATATTATCGTAGCGATCTTGTTCTGCGGGATTATTTTTATAGTAGTTTTCAATATTGAATTCTTCCAAAAGAGCACGTAATAATTCCTTGCAGTCTAATGTATCTAGTAAGTCATGAAACTTATTAATTGATAAATAAAAACTTTCGATGGAGTCTTGTTGCTTACCTCGAAGTTTAATATCTCTACAAAATTTTAAGCTTTCAAATAGCGAGATATTTTTTTCTAGGGCAAGATTTTTAAATATAGTAATGGATTTCTCTCCAATACCTCGAACAGGAAAATTAATAATTCTTTTTAATGCAATATCATCGTTTGGATTACATACTACAGTTAAGTAAGCCAGTACATCTTTAACTTCTTTTCTATCATAAAACTTAGTACCTCCAACAATATTATATGGAAGTCCCTCTTTCATCATAGTTTGTTCTATCATTCTAGATTGTGCATTTGTTCGATATAGTACAGCAAAGTCTTTGAATGCACCTTTATTAATCTTTATTTCGGTTTTTATGGAATCACAAATTGCATTTGCTTCATCTTCATCGCTCCCAGTAGAAATAAGTGAAATCTTTTCTCCTAGCCCTTTTGTAGCAACCAATTTTTTTTCTGCTCTATTAGTATTATTAGAAACTACGGACCATGCGCCATCAAGAATACGTTGAGTAGACCTATAATTCTTCTCCAATTTTACCTCGACTGCGTTTGGAAAAGTATCTTGAAAATTTGTTAAGATATTGTCAATATTTGCTCCTCTCCATCCATAAATAGACTGATCGTCATCTCCAACCACTGTGATATTTTGATGTTCTCCTCCAAGAAGACTGATAAGCTCAAATTGTGGAGAATTAGTATCTTGAAATTCATCAACTAATATATATTTCCATGCTTGCTGATATTTGTTTAATAGAGCTTTACTATGCTTAAATAACTTAATAGGCATTCCAATTAAATCATTAAAATCTACAGCATTATTAGATAATAATAATTCTGAGTATCGCTTATATACTTCTGCAATTTTTTCATCTTCGAAGGTATTAGCTTTAGATTCAACTTCTTCAACTGACATTGAAGCATTTTTAAATTTATCAAGTTGTGATCGAAGAAAATTAATATTTAGTTCTTTAAACTCTACAATATTTAATTGCTCTACTACTTCTTTTAATAATGCCTTTTGATCAGCAACATCATAAATGGTAAAATCGCTATTATACTTATCATCTAAATAACTAATATGCATTCTTAAAATTCTAGCTCCAATCGAATGAAATGTACCAACATTTACACCGTCACAATTAATGCTATCTTTAATGCGCTCCCTCATCTCTGCTGCGGCTTTATTGGTAAATGTTAAAGCGAGGATCTCATTAGGCTTATAAATCTTATCTTTAATAAGATGCCATATCTTGTAAGTTAAAACTCTTGTCTTTCCGCTACCAGCACCTGCAAATACAAGTACAGGATGTTTAACAGTTTTGACCGCTTTTAGTTGTTGAGTATTTAGATCAGTTAAATTCATCGATTCTCTCTTTTATATTTTTTATATAGCCTCTTTGCTTTTAAATGATCTTTTTCATTCGTAGTAAATACATGCGAGCCATCCCCTTGAGCTACGAAAAACAAATAGTCTGTTTCAGCGGGATATAGCGCTGCTTTAATCGATTCAAATCCAGGATTATTAATAGGGCCTGGAGGCAATCCGTAGTTTAAATAAGTATTGTAAGGCGAAACGCGTTTTAAATCTCTAAGACTTAAGGCTTTAGGTGGGCCTTTAATTAAGTATTGTATAGTTGGATCTGCTTGTAATTTCATTCTTTTCTTTAGTCGATTATGATAGACTGAAGATATAGTTACTCTTTCTTGATCAAGCAAAGCTTCCCCTTCAATAATCGACGCTAAAGTTACAACCTCATGCACCGTAAATCCTAGCTCATTTGTACGTTCCATGAATGTTTTATCAAAGTTGATCCAAAACTCATTGATCATCGTTGTTAAAATTTCACGACTGCTTGAATCTTTAAAAAAGTAATAAGTGTCTGGGAAAAGATATCCTTCTAATGAAGACGCTTTAATGTTGAACTCTGAAATAAATATTGGATCTATAAATAATCTATTATAGTCATCAGATTTCTCAAGTAGATTATTTGCATTGAGAAATATTTGCGTGGAAGAAGAACCCTCTGGTATTGTTAATCTAAGCCTAATTGGACCTTCCGTGAAAATTGTATGAATGATGTCTTTAGTGCTAACTTTACCTTCAACGGCAAATGTTCCAACTGGAATTTTATTTGATAAGCCGCGAAAAAAAACTCTATATTTAAAAAAAGATTTATTATTAATAATATCTTTTTCATGCAAAAGATTTGTTACT
>Ga0209666_1000059_pt1 | contig 87211 bp, 92 predicted proteins | sample SaaInlV_125m_DNA_FD_184679 | JGI IMG/M metagenome (GOLD analysis project Ga0209666, IMG submission 184679) | Marine microbial communities from expanding oxygen minimum zones in the Saanich Inlet - Saanich Inlet SI037_S3LV_10m_DNA (SPAdes)... | ecosystem: Environmental > Aquatic > Marine >...
TCTCTTCCAGACTCTCCTGTTGTACCTTTAGGACCTATAGCACCCTTAAGACCGTCAACACCTGCTTTTCCATCTCTTCCAGACTCTCCTGTTGTACCTTTAGGACCTATAGCACCCTTAAGACCGTCAACACCTGCTTTTCCATCTCTTCCAGAAGTTCCGGGCGTGCCACTGCGACCTCTATTACCCCGAATACCTTGAATACCTCGAGATCCATCTCTTCCAGATGAGCCTATAAATCCTCGGTCACCTTTTTCTCCCTTGGGTCCCCTAAGTCCTTGAATTCCTCTAGAAGCCTCTTGTATTGCCAAAGCTTTTTGGACATTAAGCTGCCCGACTGTTATTATTCCAGCCTGTTCTTGTTCGTAAGCTAAATTAATAATATTAAACATAATCATCCTAGAATAGAGCAATGACTGTCTACCATAAGACGCTATTCTTCTAGCTCTTTCTCCTACACCACACGATTCATGATCAAATAATTCACCAGACGGTTTATCATTTGGATCTACGCCTATTTTTACTAACATTTCTATGTCACCCAAATCTTTCTCTTCGACTGAATCGGCCTCTGTTTTGAGACTTGGATCTTTTACGCATACAAAATCATTTATCATATTTTCATATTCTATAATTGAGTCATCTGCGTTATTTTTGGCTATTAAACGTTCTCCAATACGTTCATCCTCTTGATTTTTAAGCCATTCTAATTTAAGTTCTGCATCATAACTAAAAGTTTCACCTAAGAATCTTCTACAGCCATCTTCACTTCTGCATATTCTTTTAGAATCTTCTGATTTAAAAGAAACATCTAATATATTTTGTAAATTATCTATGTTAGGATATGGTCTATTTTCATTTGGTAAAGATAATAGTATTCTTGATTTTAAGTTATTTGAATATCTATAAATTTCTTCATATTCGTCTTCAAGTATTTTATAATTATCTTCGGCATCGGCTACAAACTGAATAAGATATTCATTAATTCTAGCATTTTCTTTAATTTCATCTATAGCATCTTTAAGATCGTTGATATCTGGATTTGGATTTGAATCAGATTTTAAATTATTAGTTACATTTTTTTTTAATATAGTAATTTTAGTATTAATTTTATTGTAAAGTCTTTTAGCTACATCTATATCATTTTTGTATTCAGGTTTGTAAATACTAATGGCGCTAAAGGCGGGTTCATTTCCTATAGTAATTAAAGCATCTATATCTACAGTGTTTTCATTTTTACCGTTTACAATAGAATTTAACCGTGAAATAAATGCATCTGGATCTTTTAGAGCCTCATCCTTAGAGGCCACAAGTCTCATTAGAGTAATTCGAGCATCAATTATAAAACCATTTTCCGAATATCTTTCCACATCATCGTAACCTATTCCAGTGCCACCTATTATACCACCGTTGTGCATACTTTGTGCTCCGTCAAAAATATCTCTTAAGTTAGGTATGCCCCAACCTTCTGATTTTTTTGTAACACACCCGAGTGTACCTTTGGTTAATGACCAATAATTTTCACCCGCACCCTTGCCACTATAAACACCCCTATGAACTTCTTCTGAACCCCTAACCCCATTTGTATTTTTAATCTTTGATTCAGACCAGTGTGCCATTGAGTCTTTATATACAATTGACTTTCCACCTGGTATCACTTTTATTGTTTCATCTCTGGGGCGAGATTCTTCTCTAATTTGACGGTCTAAATTACTATCGCATAAGTTAACTAGTTTATATCCATCTCCCTTTGACTTGTATTTACCGTGCATCCAGTCATTAAATCCGTTAACAGGCCTAAATCTCCCTGTTATGGTTTCAAAAGCTTTCCCATTCCAACCGGATCCTCGCCAGTCTCCAATATCACTGACCCCCATACTCCATTCAGAATTTTCCGCAATACCTTGCGTCCCTTTCATTGCAATCACAACATCTTTATATTCTAAAGCATCTTCTAATCGTTCTAAATCTGGAAAAGGAATGTCTTCAGTTGGTAACGCATCTCTTACAGATATATAAAAAATCTTTGTCAATTCAGACACATCTTCTGTACGTTCCGGTAAGTCGGATCTTTTTAACGTTTTATCTGAGTTAGTATTGGACTCTAAACTAGAATCTATACTCCATATTATTAAATAACTTACTGTAAAAATAAATATAAGTGTTAATAAATGTTTATCATTCATTTACATTTATATTTATTAAATATTTTTATTGATGATTTAAAAAACTAAAAAACCCCCCGGTGTAATAGAAGAGGAGCCTCTTCCCGGATCACCCTTTTCACCCCTTTCACCCTTTTCACCCTTTCCACCGTCAGTACCGTCAGTACCATCATCTCCTTCTTCTCCTTCGTCTCCCTTTTTACCGTCAGTACCGTCAGTACCATCATCTCCTTCTTCTCCTTCGTCTCCCTTTTTACCGTCAGTACCGTCAGTACCATCATCTCCTTCTTCTCCTTCGTCTCCACTGTCTCCCTTATCTCCCTTTGCAGCTGCTGTACCAGGTGTTCCTTCTTCTCCCTTTTCTCCCCTTTCTCCCTTTTCGCCCTTTAATCCTCGCAAACCGTTTTCTCCTGGAACCCCCTCTATACCCCGTGGACCTCTTACTCCTGTATCTCCCTTAAGACCGGGGGTTCCGGGTGGACCCTGAGGGGATGGGGGTTGGGGTTTAACACTGAAATCCCCCAATTCGGAAGCATCTAGGGTTCCCTGTAAAAGTAAAGCCTGTTCATTTGCAGTTAATTCGTCTTCAAGGAAAGAAGGGCATCTATAAAACTTAGAAGATTCTTCGGCCTGATTCGCAGTAGGTCTTTTTCTACCGTCGTAGAGGGGTTCGGGTTCCATATCTTTTGTAAATGGTGTTCCTTCCTTATGAGAACAGCGCCTCGCGTTATAGGTCGCTTGAGAGCATTGTCGCGCGTAACCATAATATAAGCCAACGTCATTCATATGGATAAAATCTGAGCAACTATTACCCTCAGATTCTTGTTTTACATGATCAACCCAATAACAATTTACCTGAGGAACACCACATCTATCATCTGCATCCCTATTGTACATACGATATGGATTGAAAAAAATTTCTCCTATAGTACCCCCAGTCGACGTCTTAGCTATACCTTTTAACGTGTCGTTATCGTATTCTATTTGTACATCTGTATTTCTTATTTCACCAGTAGATCTGTCAATTAATGCCCGATCTCGCATATCTACTAGTCCTAATACAGTTTCGTCGTTTGCCACGACCCAGAGATCTCTATTACTTAGTAGATAATTTATATGAGGCCATTTAACAGGTTCCCCTGTTTTTGTACTTGTTAACTGCCATGGGTCCCATTCAGGAAATTCATTTGGGTCTATATATTGAGGATTGTACTTCATAACATCACCGTCTTTACACACCCCATTGTTCGTCGGTCCATAATTTGGAAATGGTAGAGGTAATTCTCTACCATCATCATTCGTAGGGTAAACAACATTTACATTTACGCGTAGGTTGTCGGCTTTGAAATTTTCGCATTTGGGGTCATCATCTTGTTCTATAAAAGGTTCGTCTATATTATCTAACCTAGTTCTAGCCTGATAAATGGCTATAAGTCCATTTCTTCCACCCAACCATGGAGCAACTGTTTTTATATTTCCGTCAACCTCTATAGTTATTTTATCGGCATTTTCAGGAGACTTGTAAGGATTTACTGAATATCTTCCGGGCCTTCCGCGCCCATCGCCTCCATAACCTCCTTCGCCCTCACCCCCTGGAACATCTGTCACATATTTCTTCCATTCATTACTATCATCGGTTATACCTCCAGGGGGGGAACATAAATCATCGTCGGTCATTTTTATACCAAGTGGATTAGTTGTATCGTCACCCTCCTGCCATGGCTGATCTTTATTATCAATGTAAAGTCTGCATTGACCTAAGTTAACATCATAAGTTCTATGACTATCGGTCATGCCAAAATAAGGATAATTTAAATTACGTGCAATAGTTGCACACTGATTTACCGTAAGAAATGATCCATCTCTTGGAACTACCAAATCTTCCTCAAGGAAAGGTGTTAAACCTTCTACCTTTCTTGTAATACCGCTACTACTTCCATCACCACGCATAATATCCCCAGTTCTTTTATAACATCCAATGTATCTCTCAGTAGGTACTATTTTTCTATTTAGATTATTAAATGCGTTTAAAGCCCTCTGAGCATATCTTTCTGTTTCTTCTACTCTAAGTTTTACCTCATTAGTCTTGTAATCCACTTCTAGATTATTATATGCACTTCTAGATTGTGCTGCTAAAGCCTGAGCCTGATCACTAAAAGCTTTAGCAGCACCCCATCCAGTTACACCATATTTTTCAGCATATTCAGCATTTTCCATACCAGTCTTTACAGATGATTCGGTGCCAATAATAAATTGTACCTGAGCATCAGAATTTTCTCTAAATTTATTAAAAAATAACTTCAATGCATATATTAGAATAAGCAATATTATAATTCCTATTACAATTGCTATTAAATCCTTAATTTTCATTTATAATAAGAATATATATTTTTTTTTTATTATCAACCAGAAAATTAATAGTCCCCGAACCCAGGAAGTGTAAAAGTTTTTTGGGCAGATTCTATCCAAGGTATCATCAAATCTACTGCTTCACTATTTATATCTACGTCAATTTTCATTCTGTTAACTTCTTCTTCTACGTCAATTTTCATTCTGTTAACTTCTTCACTATTTATATCTACGTCATTTCTTAATTTAGATATAGAGCTTCTAGAACCCATCACAAGTATAAGTAATACAATTAACATTATAAAAACGGGGATACCAATGGACGATAATAAAACAGCTGATACCATCTTTATTTATTTAATAGTATATATTTTTAATTATTCAAAAAATAACATAAGGGAAAATAATATATACATATTATGTAATGGATACATTAATTTCAGCTATTTCGGCAGGTGTTGTATCGAGTATAGTATGCAATCCTTTAGACGTTTTGAGAATAAATAAACAGATAAATAGACCCATAGGTGTAAATATTCAAAATTGTTTTAAAGGTCTTTCATATGCAATTTATACGATAACACCATTTTGGGGATTATACTTTTCTATATACGAAGAATTAAAAACTTATCATAATTTAAATATACCGGCAAGCGCATATATATCTACATGTATAGCAAGTACAATTACAACACCTTTATGGGTTATTAAACAAAAAGCACAAACCGATAAAATGAACGAAATACATAAAATGACAATTAGTAATTTTTACTCTGGGCTAATCCCTACTTACATTCTAGGATTAACTTTTACTATTCAAATTCCTATATACGAATATCTAAAAAGTAAAACAGATAATTCTACTTTTAATACATTTATAAATACATCTATTTCTAAGACGGTTGCTTCGAGTATATTTTATCCATTTGATACTGTAAGAGTTGTGTTGAGAAATGGGGGAAATTTCTCAGGAATGAAAATACATCACTACTATAGAGGCATTGGTGTTTATCTTATTAGAAGTATACCTTATCATGCTAGTGTTTTTTGTACATTTGAATTTGTAAAGAATTTAATGAATGAAAGTCCCTGTAAATAACAATCGGCTAGATCGTCTTTTTTTTTATTGCTTTCAAAAAAATCTTTATGAGATTTAATAAGATGTCTAGTATGAACTATACCTAAATTTTTATTTCTAGTGTATTTACTTTTAGCTTTATGTTCTATTTGAATATCACAGCATTTTAATTTATATTTAGCGGCATAAAATTGAATTCTAGCATTTCTTTGTTGCTCATGATTAACTCTAAGTATAAAATAAACATAAATAGCAGTTGATATATTTCTCATTTTAGGATTGAATGACGGTTGCTTTTCAAGAAGAATTACGTCAGCTTCTTTAAGGTGTTCAAGTTGATCTAATTCTTCTATAACCCTAAGAGTTTCGTTTACTCCTGTACAATCTATCAAATTCCAATCTAAAATAGTTCCATCTAGAGAATCTAACATGCAATATGCTAAATTTTTAATTCCTATATCAAAAGATAAAATTATCATTATATTATATACAATGTATTTTGTTTTTTAAATAGATTTTAAATTCAATAAAGGAATTAAGTCGTTCATATCTTCTTTCTTTTTTTCCTTTTTACTTCTAATGTTATTGATATCATTGATATCCCATGATACAAATAATTTATTATTAGCTAAAATAACTATACAAAATCCTTCATTAATAAGCTTAGTATATAAGAAATTAGTTACATCTCTCACATCATATCTTGGATAACCAAATGTATAGCCCTGGACAGTATATATACATCTTAATTCTCCATTTTTAGATAAATGTGAAATTTTATCGGTTAGTTTAGAAAGAATTTCTGTTTTTAGATTGTTATATCTATTTTGTTGTCTCTTTTGTGATTCTATAACATGTTGTAAACTATTCATTATATTAATATACAATAAACATACTTAAAAATTTTATTTTAAAAAAGCGCAGAAGATGTTTGTATTGTTTTTTTAACTTCTTCGTCGTCTTCTTCGTCTTCTTCGTCTTCGTCGTCTTCGTCGTCTTCGTCTTCATCAGAAGAATCTTCGATCGATTCGTTATTTTTTAGTTTTAAGTTTTCATTTTCATTTTCATTTTCATTTTCATTTTCATTTTCATTTTCATTTTGAATTTGTTCTGTAACCGGGGGAGGAATTAATTTAGCAATTTCTCCAATTGGTATATCTTTCTTTAATTCATTTTCATAATTAGAGTCCACGTCATCATCTACGTCCTGATTAAATAAATTTTCAGTGTCATTTAATTCATCTAAAGATTTTTGAATTGGACTTTCTTCCTCGTCAAATGCACCAGATAGATACTCATTTAGGATGTATTCTATTGGAACCTGATTTGATATAGAATCTGTAATAGATGTAGTTATTATAGTAAATAATCTTTCTTTATCGCTATTTATTATATATGGATGATAATAAACCTGTTCAGATGCATTTATTATTATTTTGTGTAGAAAGTTATTAAGATTTGGAACTTTTATTTTTATTGCTTTATCATCTGCCTTTATTCTAACACATGCCAATATTTTAACATGACTTACGAATATGGCGGTTATTAAATCCATTAAATAAGGATACTTTTGATTTATTTTTTGAAGATACTCCTCTAAAGTATAACTAGACCATCGAGGAACTTGTTTAAGTTCTTTTTGGAAATTAGAATATGAAAGATTTCTTCGTAAATTATTTTTCTGTGAGTTTATAAATACATTCTTAAGCAATTCATACATTTCTGGTTGAAGAAGTGAAATTAACTGTTTAGTATATTCTTCTTTGGCTGCAACTATTACATTAACGTTTAATGTTTCAGACATAATGATTTACAATACATATTTTATTTTAAAAACTCAAATTAAACACTAAAATTAAATATACATTAATTGTAACTATGCCTTGCAAGAGAAGTGAAAAAACAGTAAACTGGGTTTTATCAAGCGATTTTATTAATAAAATTAAAGAATCTCTCAGTAAAGATAAAGTTGAAATAGCCGGGAAAATATTATTCAAAGACGATGAATATTGTAATAAAGACGTTTGCAATAAAAAAAGTACAGAGTTTAAAATTAATAGAGGTAATGAAGATTCTGTTGCTACTCCTTATGGTATTGTTAATTTTCACACACATCCAAAACAATGTTACATAGATGCAGATACTATATATGGCTGGCCTTCTGGTGAAGATATTCGTCAATGTATATCATTTGCCAAAAAAGACAATTTAACACATATTGTTTTTAGTCTAGAAGGTGCATACATTATTAAAGTAAACAAAATAATAAATAACACACAAACAAAAATGGTAGAAGATATATTAAAACATACACATAGATTCAGAAGTCCTAATCCTAAAAGACAAAATGATGCCTTTAATGATATGATAAAAGTTTTAAGACTTCATAAACAAACAAATCCAGTTAAAACATGGTTAAATCTTTTAAATAACATGTCGTTAAAAAATATTTATACACTATACAATAATAAATTTAAAAAGAATTTATCTATACCCAATGATAATACTATTGTATTTTCAGTGGAGTTAGTTAAATATGGAAAAACTATTAATTTTAAAACTAATTACATTAGTGAAGTGTGTCATAGAGAATCTTTTCGGTAGATTCTTCGGTAACACAAAGTATTTCTGGTGTTTCATAGAAATTAACTAAGATTCCTTTTTCACAATTTACATTTTTCAGATATTTTTTAAGTTGAACTGTTTCTTTATTAGTTAGTCTCGTGCTTTGAGATTTTAGTTCAATAATGAGTTCAATATTATAAGGAACATTTTGTTTATAAATAACTATATCAGCCCTTTCAAAACCGATGTATATACCCTTGTAATGTATAGGAATAATAACTTCGGTTCCACAATAATAGCCCATTCTTTCTAGTTCAATTCTTAGAGCATTCTGATATATATTCTCTTTATAAAAGTCACCTAGTTCATTTTTTACATTTTTTATACACATAAGTACATGTTGGATTAATTCATTCATTCTTATATTAAATATAAAGAATGCTTTATATTATTTAAAAATTAAAAGAATTTAAAGAGCCTTCTAGAGAATTTACTTTTCTCTTATGAGAACGTTCTTCTGGGTTATGTATCATTTTTTTAATTATGTTAAGATAATTATTATGATATTCGGTTGATTGATTTCCGTCAAAAATGGTAACATTTCCCAGAAGACCTGGTAATAGCCATTCGTCGTGGTATTGTTCACATTCCCTTAGGTATTCCAGAGTGATATTAGCTTCAGCATCGCGACCTCTTTCATCAACTCGATAAAGGCAGTTTTCAACCGAAGTTTTCAAATAAATAAAGTTCGGTTTTGGAATATCTTTCATAAAATTATCAAACCATAATCTATAACACGAAAGTTCTATATCATTAATTTTACATGCTTTATACAGCATCCTAGTAAAAACATTAAAATCGGTGTAAACACATCTTTCTGTGATTATGGCACTGGCGCCAATTTCTTTAGCTTCTCTTATAGCACCCTGTAGTCTTACTAGGCGAGAGATATATGCAGTCATTTGAAAACAAAATGCGTATTCATAGGGGTGATTATAAAATTGTTGCAACAAACTAATTCCATTATTGTCCTTAATAGATTCCCATGTATCGACGGGTTCTTCAACGAAAATAATGTCAGTTCTATTCGATAGTTGTTCACGACAATAATTAAAAAATGTTGATTTCCCAGAGCCAATATTGCCCTCGATAGAGATGATCATTTTATAATTATATATATGTTATGTTTTTAAATAAATTAATCAGAATAAACATATGTCTTTAAGTTTATCTTTTAATTTATTTTCTATGTTAAAATCTTCAATAGATACTTTATGTTCGTCAAGATCTCTTATTGAGTATTCAACTAAATGTAATTTTTCTTCACAATTTGTTTTTATTTTAAATTGGGATATTTCCCATCTTACATAAAATGCGGTTTTTGTAAATATTATAACACAACATTTTATAATAGCTATACCAGATAATTCATCTTGTAAGTATGAATGATCTATGGATCCATTCTTATTTTCATAAAAATTACAATTTTCATCATAAAAACATTTTAATTTTTTATCGTCTATACAATCTCTATATAAAGTTTTACAATCTTCGAGTGTAATATGTTTCCCAAACCACGCTTCACTGTTTTTTGAAGTTTCTTTAATAACTTCTTCTCCTATCCAGGCAATGTCTTTTTTTGTTTTAGAATCAAGTTCTAAAAGAGCTTTATTATTTGGTTTATCCAATTTTACTTTATTTTTTTTTACTTGAATTATGATGTCTTCGTCATTTAATATTATCTTAGAATAAAATACACCGTCTTGTATTTTTACAGGATTGTATACACCAAGTGCAGAACTCATTGATTAATAAATGTTATTATTTTTTATTAAGTTAATAAACGAGAATGAAACTTTTATTTTATCATTAAAAGTTGAACAAGTTCGTGCCTTCCATTATTACATATAAAAGAACAAATTGCTTTACCTCCATATTTTATTTTTTCTTTTGTTATATTTTTACTGTCAGAATCAAAGATCTGATAATTAATGTCTTTACCTACATAAATAAGAATAGATTCATTTGTATTTAAATTAGATTCTATTTTTTTAATATTATATAATCTTTCGATATATCTACTTAAATTAAGAAAAACACAATGATTTTCTGCTTCTCTATTAATATAAAAATGTAAAAAATCCTCATCTTCGCCTAAAGAAAATAACATAATAGGACTTTTTATTTCTAATTGTTTGTCTTTATTTATTAATTTCCTGTCGTCGTTTATTGTTAATTGAAGCATATCTATGTTTTTATAAGATATCATCTATAATCTTATAATATATTATAATAATATACAATATAACGAAAATTAAGTATACATTCCATATGGTAAAGTTATTATTTTACTTTCTTTATTGTCTTTAAATATTTCGATAGAGTGTTTAAGATCATCTAGTTGTATTGTATATGTTTTTTCGCTCCCAAAACTCTTTCTACAATTATGAATCATTGCCTTTTCTATTATATTTTTTACGTCTCCCCCATTGCCTGTAAATAATTTATGTGTTTGGGTTACAATGTCAATAATTTCCGATTCATTACAATCCGTTTCCCAATCTTTTTCTTTGATTTCTTTATAAAAAATTTCAGTAAGTTCTTTGGGTGTATAATTATCTATTGTAAATGTCCAAGGAAAGCGTCTCCTAAGTCCCGGATTAATACTAAAAAAACACCTATCGAGTTGTTCTTTATATCCGGCTATTATACATATAATTTTATCAGAATTCTCTGTTAGATATTGATTTATTGTATCAACACATTCCTTTGCGTAAATATCTTCTGTAGATGCGCTTCCTATAGAATAAGCTTCGTCTATTAAAACAACTCCATTTTTACATTTATTAAGAGCTTTTGTGGTTTTAATAGTTGTCCCACCGAGATATTCAGATATTAAATCAGATCTTTTTAAAACATTAAATTTAACTTTTCTAAATATACCTATCTTTGCATACACTCGAGATAAAATACCTGCAACAGTTGTTTTACCTGTCCCCGGGGGGCCTTCTAAAACGGTATGTAACATTATTTTTTCGTCCATGTCCTGAATAAAGAATAATATCTGTTCTAAAACCTGAGTTTTGAGTTTTTTTAATCCGGTCATACTATTAAGTTCTTTTAAATCGTCTAAGATGTCAGGTAGTAAATTCATTTTAGACGGATAATACTTTCTTAGTCTTTTACTCGGTAATTCTTTTTCATCATAATCTGATACCATGGATATTAAAGAGTCTAATGTTTTTAAATCATAACATTTTATATCGAAAGTTTCGCCAGAATTATGTCCTAATTTTCTTTTCATGGTTTATTAAACAATATATATTATTTTCTTAAATTTATAATGAACGATATAGTTCGAAATATAATATATGAGATATCGATTGAAGAAAATATAAATTTAGGAAAAGTTATAGATAAATACTGTAAAGAATTAAAAAAGTGTTTTAAAGAATATTATAATACGTACGGATTAGAAGATTATAAAATGAATAATATAGATTATATGATATTATATAATATATGGAAGACATTAAATTTGAGGGGGTGTATAGAATCTTATTTAATTATAATGTATTCTTATTATAAGTTAGAGGATTTTCATTTCCCAATTAATAAATTTAAATCAGGCCTCAAATGTATAAAAATTATAAAAGATACAAATACAATATCTATAATAGATTCTATGATTAAATTCGATTAAAGTTATATAAAATCATATTATATATCTATTTAATGAAAATTCCTCTAAAATGTTTAAATGTTTATACTACAAAAACACAAGCAGAGCAGATAAATAAGATTATATTAAGTTATATTAACGCTAAATGGGCAAAAGAATCATGTATAATAACAGATGCTACCGCATGTATAGGAGGTAATTCTGTAATGTTTTGTAAAGATTTTTATAAGGTAATATGCGTCGAAAAAGAAAATGACATCTTTTGTATCCTCAAATCAAATACAGAAGAATATTCAAACTGTCAATGTTATAATGTTACATATAATTATGTTAAATTTTTAATTAGACAGGATATTATTTTTATAGATCCGCCTTGGGGTGGAAACGAATATAAAAATAAAAAAAATATAAAACTGTATCTTGATAATATCGATGTACAAAAAATAATTAATGAGTTGTATAATTTTACAGATTTGATAGTCCTAAAAGCTCCTATAAATTTTGATATTAATTCTCTTAATACTTTATTTTGGTATCATAGTGTTCATAATATAACAAAATATTCCAGAACAATTTATAATATAGTAGTGTTCTATAAACGGATTTAAAGAAATAATTAATAATATAATAGGTACTTGAAATATCTGTACGGTTGCCCGAGTGGTTTAAGGGGGCAGACTTAAGATCTGCTGGCTTCGGCCTCGTGGGTTCGAACCCCACACCGTACAGATATTTCAATAAATTCATATAAAAAAACTTTAAATAAACTTATTAAATGACAACATTTTATCCATATATAACCGATTTTTACAAAATAGACATGGTTATAATCTTAGTTTTAATATATTTTGTATATTATAACATCTAAAAATAATAAACATACCTCTTTTATAAATAATAAAAATATTTATTTTATATTAAATGAGTAGCGAATTCAGACATTTCATAACCGATAATTTTTCATCGGCAAGAGTAATAACGGTTCTTGTTCATACTTACATAGCTACATTAATCTATGAAATAATTAATCCAATTATATTCACAATGATAGATCCTAAAGATGTATTAAAAAATCTTAAAGTTAAATTAACAGGTGATAAATCAATCAACGTAGGTAGGGTAATATCAGATCTCATAACTATAATATTAATATTTTCGGTGTTATTTTATTTACATAAACAAAAAAAATAATATGTAATCTATAATATATAATGTACAGATCCTTAAAAAGGAAAGATAAAAGAGTTAATTATTTATCTTACGGACAAAATGAACCAGAACATAAAGATATTGACGATAAAAAAGTAGATGAATCTAATCTACTTGTAGCAGACAGTGACATATCTCCGTTAAAATTGGATGTTAATAATCCTCAAACAGAATCTATTATCGAATCAAATAAGGAAAATGAGAAACCTATAGTATTAAAACCCAATGTTAATAATAAAGATAATGAAAACGATAAAATATCTAAACCTTCTAAAAATAAATCACTATTGTGTATTGAAAACATGTTATTATTAATAATTTTCTCAATGTTAATTTATTGTTTATATGTATATATCAATAAATCCAAGGGAAGATCTTTTTTTGGAGCCCGAGACTGTGTATCATATGACATATCTAGAGCATATGATATAGTAAAATAAAGTTAAATATTTCTAAAAAATAATCAACTTAAAACACAAACTTCATAATATTGTATAAGATAATATGAAGCGACTGTTTTTTCAGGAGGCATATAATCAAGCTTTGAAGTCAGAGATGAATTTTAATCATGGTGCGGTTTTAATATACCGGGGGAAAATTATAGGACGTGGATATAATACATATTATAACACTAATTCTAATGAGAAACGTTCATTGCATGCAGAGGTAAGTGCCGTCTTAGACGGACTTAGAAGAATTAAGGCTGAGGATTTGAAACGTTGTGAACTTGTTATAATTAGGGTTAATTCACAGGGTCATTGTGTAAATTCAAAACCATGTCAAAACTGTACGAACTTTATACTGAAACATTCGATTAAGAAAGTTTATTATTCTTAAATCAATATACTCCTCCATTCGGGTTCGAACCGAAGACCTCGCGGTTAACAGCCGCACGCTCTAACCAACTGAGCTATGGAGGAATGTATTGATTAAACTTTTTAGGGATTTAATGTTTAGGCATTTTTAATTAGGCGTTATCATCATTTGAAATATCATTTTTAAGCATATAAATAATAATCATATCACTAATCATGTTAGACAATGCTTTATCTTTTTCTAGTATTTTTTTTAGTATATCTGGGTTATTATTTATTTTTTGAATAAACTCGGAGTGTTCAAGGTCATTCATTTACTTACTTATATATAATATTTTATTTCTTTAAACTATTTACTCCTGGGTTTCTTCGCTCCCAACATCCTCTTCATCTTCGGAGTCTACAATAGAATATCCAGAAAGTTTATTGCTCTTAAAGATCTTTGCCTGTAGAAGCTTAAAACCTACACCAAATTGAGTCTTGCCAACAAACCAAACACCCGTAGACTGAATAAGACAAACAGCCTCTGAACCCCTTGGAATAGAACTTAGATCGATATTTCCATCCTCATCTACAACATTAATAGAATTCTTATTCTCATCATAAACGGCAAACTGGGGAACCCCATTTACAAATGGAAGCTTTACCTTTAGATTAGATGGCCACTTTGAGTCCTTGGGAAACTTTTCAGCAGACTTGTAAAACTCACTAACAAGTTCTTCGCTTAGTTTCTTTCCAAACCAGGTTGTCTCTTCCATAGCACAAGTCTTTGCCTTATTGTCGATAGAGCGAATATTCTCAGTAAATTGTAGAAGCTGAGGATTCTTAGTCTCGTCATTTGCTAGAGCAACTGAAATGTGATACTTAACTGCTTCTCCGTTTTGTGGCTTAGATTGATCGATTCCAAATGGAATGCGAACACGAGATGTCTGAAGAATAAACGCCCCATTATTCTGGTCAGTTTCGTAATTAATAAGAACGCTTTGTCCGCCTAGCTTATTTTGCCTGGGCGCTAGAAACTTAATAGAAGAATCGTCGAATTCGCTGGGGAGTACAATCGTGTGGGACATGTTTATTAGATAATATAGTATATATATTCTCTTTAAGTTCATTAAGCGTAAAAATATTAATTTAAATTATTTTTAGCTAGTGTAATAAGATATGTTAGCAGCTTGGACTTTTTTTTATATCTTTTTTATAGTAATTATAGTAGAATTTTTTACTTATGTGCGTAAAAATGAACACTTTAAAAACACAAAAGGGAATAGAATACAGAGTGATTACGACTTTAATTCAAACGAGACTAAAGAAGTCTTGTTAGATAAATATTCTACTTTAAAAGATGTACAAATAGAACTTTTACCTGGTAAATTTCTTATAAAGACTTCTGATGATGTATTTATTAAAATTAAAGACCGTATTATCATACCAGAAATCAATTTATTATACAATATCACTGAAGAATTTACATTAGAAATTATAAATGTAAATGGTCAGAAAATAAATTATTTTTATAAAAAAATATAAACATACAATAAAATGGTAAGAATTGTTAGAAATTTTATGAATTTTAGCAATAAAGATAAAGTTAATATAATCGTTGCTTTAATAGGTTTGTCTGTAGTTATATTTATGTTAATGAAACTTATTAATATGTTTAAAAAATCTCTCTCTAAAGAAAATTCATTTAAAGGAACTCCATCTAAGTTACCATTCCGTTCACGAACTATAGAAACTTCTATGGCTAGAACACGCCGCCGTGCGAATGAACCTTCTATGGCTAGAACACATCGCCGAAAAAATGAAGCCCGTGGGCACAGCGGTGGGTTCCTCAGCACACAAGGTAACTTTACACTCAGTTCTTCTGGGAGAGGTGGGAGGGGTCCATACGGACCCATATCACCCCTAGGGCAAGGAATCTCTAAGGGTGCCAGTGGCTCACCCCCCTGTGACCCTGCTGCGGGAGAGATTGACAACCCCTTTTACGGACAGGGTGGGGGTTCGAACGACCGCAAATGTCTAGGACCATGTTCTAACGGACCTCGCAACCCAAGAAGTGGTAACTGCGCCGCTCAGGGCTCGGAAAACCCGTGGTGCACGAGCAATAGCATACCCGGATGCTCTGGCTACAACTATGGTAGCTAATATGTTAAATTCCTGAATATTAAAATAAAATAAAATAAATTCATTATTATACAGTATATCATGGCTAAGAGAATGAAAATGAAAATGACCCCAAAACAAATAAATCAGTTATTGGGTCTATTAGTTGTTTTAGGAATTATTTTATTACTATTAAACTGTATGTATAATAAAGGTAAAGAAAGTAGTTATTGTGAAAAATCAGCCAATGATGATAAAATTTCAGATTTACAAAGACAAGCAGCTATACAAATCGAACAGACTAAATTTTTAACATCCAATATGTTTAATTCTTAAGTATTAAATTACAAAAAAATACAAACACTAAAACAAAAGAATATAAATGTATAGAACATAAATACTAAATTACATTCTATACATCTATGGATCCCATTTTTATTGAAGAAGAAATTCTTGATGAAAAAGCAGAATATGACGAAGAAACACTTGAACAGATTGAAGAAGAACGGTGTTTGTATATAATCGACGAGTTTAAAGATGACATAATAAAGGAACCCGAATTCTATTCTATTAATAATATTTCATCATTTGAGATTTATAACTTAACCCGCATAAATCATAAATTTACTAAAAACACCCTATCTGAACACCAGCTAATTCTTTTTGACAAAATGTTTTTATCTATATACGATTATTCAACCACGGTATCAAACTATAACTTCATAGCTGACAAGATATTTAAAAGAATTTACATTATTTAATGAATTTTTGATATTTTTTAGATTCCCTGCTTATAGTAGTTGTACTTACCCCAGTCTTATTATAAAAATATGATAGATTGTAAGTATTGTAAAAAGAATCCCTTTTAGAAGCTTTTTTAGAAATAGCATATATAATTCCATATATACCATTATCCCCTGGGGGAGGCATGCCAGCATTTCTTATAGATCTTTTAACAAGGTCTAATTCTCTTATTAAAAATGGAGTTAATTTTAAATCTATATCACTTTTTAATTTAATATTTACGTATTGCTCATATTTCGTATTAATAAATATTTCTTTTAGTTTAGAAAGTTCAGATGATATACTACCAACATCCACTCCAAGTTGTCTAGACAATCTTTCAATTGTGATTTTCAGACCATTATATGTTATCACACTATAAATTATAAGAGCGGCTAAAGATTTTTTGTTATCACCTCTTAGATTATCAGTTTTTATTATTAAATGAAACCACATTTCTATAATTTCCTCTTTTATCTTATCGAAAATTTCAGGATTATACATATATTCAGATGCCAATGAATCTATTCTATTTAGGATGTATGTTAAATCATGTTGTAATTTTTTTTCTTCGGGGTTCATATTAACCCATGTATTTACACGAGATAAATCCCTATTTAAACCATCTGGTGATATAAAACTTCCCAGTTTCCCAGTATTTAAATTTTGTTTAAAAGTTTTATATGGATTTATAGATTCATCTAACACTGTTCCACATATTTCACATACTTCCATGTTATTTTTAATAACTTTAGAGTTACCTTTACATACTTTACAAATATCTTCCAACCTTTCATATAAACTTTCTTCCCCTTCTTCTTTCTTTATTAGACCATGTTTTTCTATACAATTTAATAAAAAATTTTTTTTTAATTTATCATTTGTTATTTTATTTACATGTAATTTTAATAACCGTATTGTAATTTCTTTGGACATATTTAATATATATTAATATAATTTATTATATTTTTATATAATAAGTTATAGTAAGTTATGTCTCAGTTAATATACGAAGCTATAAGCGTAGGAGTCTTGACAGTTTTATTCGGTAATGTAATTGCATGTGTATTAGATTTTGCTATACTTTCTCCCAAATTAAAACTAAAGTTGCCTATAATGTCTTCTAGGGATAGTTTGTATCAAATGGGTATACTTTTATTTTTAACAGGTGTATCTATACACCTTTTCTGTGAATTAATGGGAATAAATAAGTGGTACTGTAGAGAAGGGTTCGCATGTAAAAGATAAATACAATATCAGGTGCAGTGAATTTAATTAAGATAGTATTAATAAAGAACCCTCGCGGGGGATCGAACCCCGAACCTTAGGATTAGAAGTCCTACGCGCTATCCAATTGCGCCACGAGGGCTCTTTATTAATACTTAATTTAATATGTGAAGTAGTATGGAACATTGATATTATTTACACAGTTGTCTCTTATAAACTCGGGACATAAATTATTGATAATTTCCTGATTTTTATATTTACAACCCATAGTTAAAAAATTTATATACATATTTGAATAAACCATACACTTATTTTCTCCTAGGGTTTTTACATTTTTAAGGTAATACATTAATATTATATAATTATACACTCTTGGGTAATATTTTTTACATACTCTTTTTTTGGCTAAAATTATATCTACTTCCTGACAACACGTCTCTTCACCGGGGGTTTTGGGGCAGGAACCTTTGGGTCTTCCTTTACAACATCTTCGTCGGCTACTACCTCAGGCTTGTGAGCAGGCGTCTCTGTTTCCTTTGCAGAGGCAATCTTATCCTTCTCAGAAGGTGGGTAATGAGGCTTTAGATAACGCTGAATGTTAAAAAATGTCACCGGCTGATCTGGATTCCTGAGAAGAACCTTTAGCTTCTTAGCTTCTGGTGTAGTATCAAGTAGAATAAAACGACGATTATCAGGATCCTGTAGATTATTAGTCTTAATGTAATTATTGATTGTGGTAGTTACTTCCTGGCGAGAATGTTCGGTATTCTCGGGGAATCCTAGGAATGAACACAATTCGTTTGAAATTGCAACTGGGCGCTGTAGAGCAGAAACCTTCTTAGGAGCATTTGGATCTACTTCGGTTACACGCTTTTGGCGCTTACCAGACTTCATAGCCTTATTTACATCTTTCTGTAGAGCCTTGAGACGTACATTCATAGTCTTAAGAGTTTCAGTAAGAGTATTAAAATCCTTCAATAGAAGGTCAAACTTATCAGATGGAGTTAGAGGCTCTGTCTGTTCGATAGTGGTCATTATATACTACTTAATTGTATATTTCTTTATATAGGTTTAAAGGGATATTTTAATAATATATAAAAATGAATAATATTTTACCAGATTTAGTTAGATTTTTTAGAGATAATAATAAAAAGGGTAATTGTATAAAATTTACCCTTGGGAAATATACAAACGAGTTTGGGTTTGAACCAAAATTATTCAATAAAAATAACTACGAAAAAATTAAATCCTCGTTTGATTCTTATATGAAATGGGGAAAAACCATAGAGGAAGTCATATCAGAGGGAGATGAAGCCCCGATGAAGGTTATCGATAGTATTATAATTAATAATAATGGACCTTATGATATATTAGTTACCGCTGAGACTACAGAAAAGGTAGACATTACTGATCCTAATCTAGATGAAATTAATTTATATACATACGAATGGAAACGTCATAATTTTCTTTTAAAAAATTACACATTTTTAATCGGGGATTCTATTCAAAAATTAGAAATCTATACAACCGATAATAATGTATCTAGTGAATATTTAGCACACTCAAGTCTATTAAAGATTAAAGACATAATGGACATATGTAAGACTGGAGAAAATTTGGAAGAAAAAATGGAAATTTTACAAAAAAATTAACAGTTTAAAAGAATATTACAATAACTAAATTAGAATAGTTATGTTTAAGTTTTTCAACGAGAATAACCAGGACATTAATTCCGATGACGTTTTTTCTATTATAAATGTAACTCCAATAAATGTGTTATTTTATCAAAAAGCTTTCATTCATAAAAGTGTTCTAAGATTCTTAGCTAAACAAGAAGAAGAATCTTTAAGGGTTTCATACGAAAGATATGAATACCTTGGAGACTCGGTTCTTAATCTTGTTGTCGCTAATTTTGTTTTTCATAAATATCCCTATAAAGACGAAGGATTTCTAACTAGAATTAGAACTAAACTGGTAAACGGTAAAACACTTGCATATCTTTCTAGAAAAATAAATTTAAATAGATTTCTTATTATTAGTAAGAATGTTGAAAACATAGGTGGAAGAAATAATGACAGATTCTTGGAAGATATATTTGAGGCTTTTATATGTTCTATAAATCTTGATCTTGGATTTAAGTATGCTGAAAAATTTATATTAGAAATTATCAATAAATACATTAATTTTGAAGATCTAGAAGAGGATAATAATTATAAAGATATCCTACTAAGAAGATGTCAGCAAAGTATTCAAGTAAATCCAGAATATGAACTAGTAGAAACTGCAGGACCTGCGCATAAAAAGGTATTTACATCTGTAGTACTGATAAACGGAAAGAAATACTGTCAAGGAAGTAATAAAACAAAAAAAGAATCTGAACAAATAGCTTCTAGATTAACCCTTGAATTTTTAGATAGAGAAGGACTTTTTTTAATTGGTTCACATGTAATTTAATTAGAAGCCCCCGTGCTTCCAAAACCACCCGAACCGCGATCAGTTGTATCATTAACAGTTTCTATCTGAAACTTAGGAAGAATTCCATCAAAAGCTACAATTTGAAAATAACAACATCCCTCTTGAAATAAAACATCTGTTTCACCAATATTATCAACTACCGCAATTACATTACCTCGGTAATTTTTATCTATAATTCCTACAGAGTTTGCTAGTCTTACACTAGTTTTTGAAATAGAACTTCTAGGAAGAACCGTATATCCGTGGCTAGGATTTGTTTTAATATTAAGATTTATCTTAAATGATTTAGAATTAGCTGGTATAATAACTGATTTTTGCATTGGAATATCCAATCCAACATCCTGATTTTTCCTCGCCTTTTCATAAGTTGGATGATTTTCCCAATGATGAGAATCTTCGGGGTCTATTTTCAAGAATAGAGGCATAATAATTTATATGTTATTATGATTAAATTTTTTAAGTTAATTTAATTTAATTTAAAGTTATAACCTATAATATCATAAGTTATGTTGTTAAGAAACTATATTAAAAACACTACCATTAATAAAAGATTCATTTCAATTCTTATCCCGAGATATAATGATTTTATTATTAATAAACCTCAATTACCTATTCTATCTTCAAGTCCCGGTGTTAGTTCTGAACCAGAATATAATGGACTTATCGAACTTCAAGATAAAATCAAACATGTAAATACTGATACGTATGGTCCGCCTGGATTTGTTAAACTAGTCGACTGTATGCCAAGATATATTCCCGAGAGTTGTAGGGATTTAATGTGTGATCATGCTATTGTTCAGGCTGCTAGAGTTTCATTTAATCAGGGTATTAAAACTCCTGAACAAGACAAAAATCTAATTGATTTTCTTATTAGACATAAACATACTTCTCCATTTGAAATGGTAAAATTTAAATTTCACATTAAATGTCCAATTTTTGTTCAGAGGCAATGGATTCGTCATAGAACAGCAAATGTCAATGAAATTTCAGGAAGATACTCTGTTATGAAAGGAGAATTCTATTGTCCTAGAACTATATACGACCAAGGAAAATTGAATAAGCAAATGTCTGGGAATGAAATTAAGGATGAACATATTAAGTATAAATTCGAAGAATATATGACAAATTCTTATAAACAATATGGACTATATAGAGATCTAATAAAGGCTGGGGTATCCAGGGAAATTGCAAGAATTGGTCTTCCTCAAAATATGTACACCGAGTTTTATTGGTGCATTGATTTGCATAACTTATTGAATTTTATCAGACTTAGGTCTGCGGAAAATGCACAGGGTGAAATAAAAGAATATTCAGATGCTATGAAAGAGTTAATTGAGGATCTTTGCCCTAATACAATTAAATCATTCGATAAGTATTCAAATACAACAACTAATTAAGCTTTCAGTAAATTTTTTACATATATTTTTCCTATCTTCCATACTTTTATTATTTAAATTTATTCCATTTAAAACATCGCCCCGAAATTGTTCGTCAATTGATGTTTCAATGTAATCATTTACATTTACATTATTCTTAGATTCTCGTTTAGATGTTTGAAATTCTATATCAGAATTTATTTGAAATTGTAAGACTTTTAATTTTAATATCATTCTTTTTAGAAATTTTTTTTGATATTCATAATAATTTTCAAGTATACTGTTAAATAGTTTAGTTTTTTGTAGTAAAATTTCATTGTCATGTGTTTTTTCAAACACCAATTGATTTATATTTATTCCTTTATGTGTTTTAGAATACACCTCATCGTCTTCTATTGAATATTTTTGTTTTGATATGTATTGTGTTATAGATGTCATTATGTTTATGATTGTAGTATGTATCTTTTCTGTTTCGTCAAAGTTATATTCTCTTTTATTTAAATCGTCAAACGGTGTAGGTTTAAAAAATACATTATTTCCAAAAATATTATCAAGTTTTATATCTTTAAGAGAATTTATTATCTTAATGTAAAGTTTATAGTACATTCCATACATCCTAGATAAAAACTCATTAAATAAACTAGTATAATTTTTAATGTCTTCGTATGTTAACTCTATTTGAAAAAATAAAACATCTAAGGACATTAAATGCGTATCGTGTTTTAAAACTTCTTGGAGGTATTCTTTATAAAGATCTTCTAAATTTGTACATTTCTCATTTATGTCTTTTATTAAAGAGTATATGTCATTTTTACAATCTTCAATATATAGGAAATCTTCGTTGTTATTCATCCCATTAATTTATACATCTATTTTAAATAAAATAATTGAAACATGGACAATAAGTCTGAATCTAGCGTTAGAGAATACACCCCATGGGAAAGACATCACGAAAATATATTTATAGATTGGGCAGACAAAGCCTCCTGTTATAAAATGCTTCATGCCAGTTCTAATATAAAATACTCCAAAAAACGAAACATGTATACTATACCCGTTATTGTTTTATCAACTTTAACGGGTACTGCAAACTTTGCTTTAGAAAGGGTTCCATTAAAGTATAGATCTGAATGTTCTATAGTAATTGGAAGTGTTAATATATTGGCTGGTATAATAACAACCGTTTCTCAATTTTTTAAAATAAATGAGTTATCTGAAGCTCATGCAACGAGTTCTATATCGTGGGATAAATTTCATAGAAGTATAAGAATAGAATTATTAAAATCCCCTGAAGAAAGAGTTGACGTGACGTATTTCATGAAAACATGTAGAGACGAATTTGATAGGTTAATGGAAACGTGTCCCCATATAGATAGTGACATAATAGATAAATTTAAATCTCAATTGACATCTGGAGATGATAAAAGAGAGATTGCTAGAAAAATTAAAAACTTCAATAAAATTATAAAACCGGATATTCTTAATGACATAACCACTATACGCGACGTAGTTTATAAACAGGATCAACTTAAAATAAATATATTAGAAAAGGAAAAAATAGAAATTGAAGAAAATGAAAAAAGTAAACATATTGTTAAAGTTAAAATGGTTACTAATTTTATAGATTCTTTCACAAAAAAATATTCAAGGAGACCGTCTGTTGATGAAATGTTATCTAATTTAATTGATATATCACCTTATGATTTAAGAATTATAATGTCTGAAATGGGTTATAGTTAAATATTACAAAAAAATACTAATTGTAAATAAATTTTATAAAACTACATAAAAGTAAATTACAATAATATTGTAATGACTGATAAAGGCTATTATGCAGTTTTTCCTGAAATACAAATTATATCACAAAGCGATGATAAAACAAAAACATACGTAGACAATCTTAAGTTGATGGCAGCTCACACTTTATACGACAGACATGGACAAAAAATAAAACTCACTGATAAATTATCAAAAGAATTGAATGTACCGGAACCTCCAGTTGGTTGGGCTGTATCTGAAAAATATGATGGAATTAGATGTTTCTGGGATGGAGAAAAGTTTATATCGCGAGGTTCAGGACTAGGGAAACCAAAAGTTTTTACATACGTTCCAGATTTTTTTACCATGGCTTTTCCACCAGGTGTTGCTTTAGATGGAGAATTATGGATTGGGAGAGGAGAATTTCAAAAAACAAGTAGATTATCAACACTTAAACCAGGTAAAACATATACATCCGATGAGATAGACTATATGTGGACTACTGTTAAATTCAAAGCATTTGATATTCCATCTGAATCATCGCTATTCGAAGAACGTATGCAAATACTGGGTAAAATCATTAAAATATGTGAATTGTCCTGGAAAGAAGATTATCCAGATATGAACTTTCCTATTGAAATAACAGAACAGGTAAAAATAAAGTCTGAAGAACAATTAAACAAAATTTACAACGAATTAACTTCAGCTGGCGCAGAAGGTGTCATGCTTAGAGCTCCAGGTTCTCCGTATGAAACTAGAAGGAGTAAATATCTTCTAAAGTATAAGAAACAACAAGACGCAGAATGTATTATATTAGAATACATTATGGGCGATGGTAGACTTAAAGGACTTCTTGGTTCAATAAAGGGAGAAATTATAATAAATGGGAAAAGAACGGGTGTAATCACTAATGTAGGAACTGGATTTTCCGATTTGCAAAGAGAAAACTACCTAAAAGAAGACTCTCCGGAATATATCCCAATTGGTTCAATTGTTTCTTTTAGTTTTATGGAAATGACTAAAGATGGAGTTCCAAGACATCCAGTTTACAGGGGTATTCGAGATGACATCTGAATTCAGATGTACCTTTTATTACCTCTGACAATTATGTATCTCCCACCCCTAGGACCTATATTAATTTTATACAACCTGTTATTATACATATGTTTATATTTTGTGTTACCAAAATCTGTTCTCTTTCTCTTAGTTGTTTTTTCAGGAAATGGTATTTTAACTTTATAGAAGTATTGTTTAATTTTTTCAAGTATTTGAACTTCCATTCTAGAGTAACTTGTATTATTTTTAATTATTAATTGAACTTCAGCCGCCAATTGAAGAGCTATACTATCACTTGATGTGTTTTTTACAAAAGGTTCTCTAATTGTATTAACAAAATCTACCCAAGATCTATTCCAGACATTTAAATCAGACGTATTTCTAAAATAAACCATGAATATAATACTAAATATACCACAATAGCCCGGATTAACAGAATCTTCGCCTCTATTTAAAGGTCTTTGAGGAGAAACTGGGTCAAATAGTTCGTAAGTAGAATCTTTTGATTTTATGTAAAATGGATGATTTTTGGTATCAACATAAGGTTCGTCTCTCGGTCCATTTACATAACCATTTGCATCAAATATAGCAAAGCCTTCTTCTAAAAATTTATTCTTAACTAATATAACAGAATGAGGTTTTGGATAAATTTTTAAAGGTAAGATATCACGCGGAGTATTGATATTGACTATGCTGTCAATTTCTTTTTGTGTGTATAATTTACCCCTTGATATAGTTTTTTCAGAAATCCCTGCTAAAAATTTTTCTAATTCAGGATTTTTTCTATTACAAACTTTCCATATATCAAGTCTACTCATTAATATTTAATATATAATTTATATTTAATTATTTTTTTAAATAAAGTATATTATTATATGAAATTTGATAACGAAGATTGTTACAATTACATTACTATAAATGAAACTAATAATCCTGTTATACCATCTTCGGATGTTACAATTATACTTATGATGGAAGGTTCTGATAGATTTAAATACGACCCTTTTATAATGTCATTAAGTAAAAAAACTATAATCCAGTATAACAAGGGTTATAGAAATTGTATTAAAGATGAAGAAGTCACTGCTACAACTTCAGATATTACACATTCTTATTTCACGGCGTTTTATTACGCAAAAGACTACAATAATGTAATCGTTCTAGAAGAAGATGCCGAGATTTATAGTAAAGATTTAATTGAATATAACATTGTTAATAAATTCATAGAAAATGAAGAATTTAATGTGTTTACATTTGGTTCTTCGGGGATATTTAAAAGTTATAAACCTGAAATTTATAACTACGACATATATACATTAACGGGATATACTTTTGCTCAAGCACAAATCTTTTCAAAAAATGCAAGGAAAGAACTTTATAAAGAAATTAAAGAAAATAAATATCAAGGTGACATAGACACTGATTATATAACTAAACTAGACAATTTATATAGTTACAAAAATCCTCTAATAGTTCAGTTATTTCCAGAAACTGAAAATAAAACTAACTGGGGTAAAAATAGTATTATTGGAAGTTTAACTGCAAAACCAATGAAAGCTTTAGTAATAATTACTGATTTGGATAAAGATACAACCGGATGGAAACACATTTACCGGTATAATCACTTTAAACTATTTATAGATTATGCAATTGTATCATTGGGTATATATACATTATTTAAAATAGTTAAATGGATATATCCTATGATGAAAATGCTAAAATCAAAATCAAAATCAAAATTAAAATTTAAAAATAAATTTTACAGAAAATAAACCATATTAAAAATATAACATAATATTAACCAATAAGCATGGAATTATTACAGGACGAGACTTATAAACAAGTGTTAACGAGTTATGAAAAACTTGTTAAAAATTCCCTAGCTAGAAATGAAAAGTATGATATGAAAAAATTCATAGGAGGTCTTCCTGTAACAATGGAAAAACAAGATATGTCTATTATAAATACTAAAAAACCAAACGGTAAAAGTGAATATACAGTAACACAAAAAGTAGATGGAACAAGAATGTTAATGTACATAACGACTATACCAGATGTCAAGGGTGGTAGAATGGTATATTTTATTGATAGAAATACAAATATCTATAGGGTGAGAAACTCATCTCAGGATAGTTTAGATCCTTTAGACTCTAGAGAAATGTTAATAGATGGTGAAGTTGTGTTTTTTGATAAAGATAATAATAGTTATCCATGGTTAGACATCAACAGGACTAAAGCAGTTTCATTTATGGCTTTTGATGTATTATATGCACCTAATAATATAGATATAATAGATGGAGAAAGAATTATAGGTCAGGATTCATCAATGATAGTACCCGAAGATGGGAAACTTAGAACACAGCCCTGGCCCTATATAAACAGGTATGATATACTCTATAAATTAATCATGCCTGGGAAGTTTAATAATGAAGAGCCTCTGTTGTTATCATCATTTAGAAACAAGAACTGGTTTAATGTAGAGATCAAACCTATTTACTTTCTTCATAATATAATGGATAAAGAAAAGTTATATACACCAACAGAAAATGGGGAACTTCAAAAACTTCTCATGAAACATAGAAAAGATTTTTACAATATAGTAAAAGAAAAATATAAAAAAACTATAGACACTTTCATAAGCAAAAAAATTACACTAGACGGACTCATATTTACATCTGCAGATACTCTTTATAACATAGGACCCTGGAATAAAGCTGATACAACTCAGTTTAAATGGAAACCCAGTGATGAACAAACAATAGATTTATTGATTCTAAAAACTGGTCGCGGAACAATTGTTAAATTTCAAGATAAAAATGGTACACTTCGCAATTGGACCAGAAAAACATATGATTCATTTAAAGATGTTACAGTTGATGTACCGGATTATGTACAAAACAATTCAATAGCTGAATTTCAAGTAATTTCCAGAAATAACTTTAAGTTTAAAAATGTTAGACGCGATAAAAACACTCCAAATTCATTAAGAACTATTCTAAATGTTATAAGAAGTGCTGAAAACCCCATTGACATAAATGACATTCATTATTTTTCAAAACTTGGGAAAGGTTCAACAATAGAAGAATTAAAAAAAATACTATCGTATTCATCTAGGGCAAGTCTCCTTAGGTGTATATCAACTTCTAATATGACTCAAATTTTAGATCCACTTGATATAACAAATATACAAAAACAATTCAACCGAATAGGTTCTCAAGACATCGAAGTTGAAATGCGTTTAGGGAAAATTAATTACAGAGGAGATTTCAATCCTAATATAGAACAGGATATATACAATGGAATTATAAAAGAAATAAATGATTACAAAATGAAAAAGACTATTGAATATTATGTTGACACTTATTCTGACGAACTACCGGGTATCAGAACTAGACACATCTATTCAAATGACTTTAAAAAGTTTATTCTTTTAGACTCAATACTTAAAAAGAGAAATAACGATATAAACATAGATATGTCCAATTTATGGGAAAAAGACATAAGAATTTCTACGTCAACTGAAACTAGAGTAACAGATTATGTTACTTCTGGGAAGTATTACTTAAAACAGAGAACTTCATATCAGGATTCAAGCGATTCATTTCGTGTAGATTTTACATTAATATCTGAAGGTAATTTTGTTGATAGAAATTTTATAGAGTATGAAAGTCCTAATAGAAAAAGACAAATTGAGATAGAAATTTTAAAGAATAATATAGATATAAATGAAATGTTTGTATTTATAACTAATCTAATTAAATCTTAGAATAAATTAAGTTATCTGTTCCATCGTAAAGTAAAAAACCGTCTTTGAATACCCAATCTAAATTAGAATTAAAATAACTCGAATCAATTGGACTAAATTTAACAAGTAATATGTTCATTATTTCGTCATATGTTTTCATATTAGTTGTTTCAATTACATTTACTTTCTTTTTTATATTTAAAACTCTATTATTTACTACATTTCCTTTATTATCTCTATTTATAGAAAGTTTATAATAATCACCTACTTTTATTCCGGTTGGTATATTTCTTTTTAAAAATGTATAACTTCTTAGGAAGTCTAAATTAATATTGTCTATTATATCTTTAGAATCGTAACCAAAATTTATAGTTTCACCTTTTATTCCAAGAATTTGCAATAAAATAGTGTCTTTATAGATATCTTCTTCCCCAAAAACTATTGTTTTATTATCGTGTTTAAATACTAATTTATTCAGGGGATTGGAATTTATTATTTCATATGATCCCGATATAATATTAGTATATTCATCTGGTAATATTATTATTTCATCTATTACCGACGAAAATATACCTGATTTAAATAAATCGGCGATTAATTTATTTCTTTCATTTAACGTTCTGTCTCTAATGTCTATATTATTATATATAATATCTATTATTTCGTATTGATTTTTATCCAGAGTATCATTATAACTCAAATACCCTTCAAATATAATAGTATCTTTAAATGTATCAGATATATCTGAATTAATAGACAATAATATATCATTTATATAAAAGTTATTCTGTGGAGATAATACAAGATAAAATTTATTACCATCAGGACTTATCTTTCTAACATCGAACGGGTTTATAATTAACATCGGTATCGTGTGATATGTAAATGGGTAATACTTTAAAAGACTTTTAGGATTTATCTTATTTAAGAATATATCCGTGTTTGATTTAATACTTTTTTCATTCATAATAGATATATTATTCTTTTCTAATCTACCCTGTTCAGATATTGTTAGATTATTTATTTTTAAATTAGTGAGTATACAAGACAATAAAGAATCTCTATTAAAAGAATTTAATCCAGGAAATATACGAGAATCTCTTTCAAAATCAAATCCACTAACTATTATTTTTTCACCATTATATTCTACTTTAAATTTATTAGCTTTTTTACCACCCCCTTCTCTGGCACTTAGTTTCCCTATAACCTTAACCTTCTCAAATTTTCCATTTATTTTAACATTTGCTATTGAATTTGGTAAATTACTATTTGGAACTAATATACCAGAACCGTAATCTATTTCATTTGTTAAATCATATCTCCTAGAATCGTCTTTACCTGGAAACCCGTTTCTAAGATATTCTTTCATTCTTTCTATTGATTTTTTGTCTTTTGTTTCACAACAAGGATACCACAATTTATCATCGGGATCGAAAACACCCTCTGGTTTTAGATATTGATAATTTGGATCTGGACATGTCCCAGACCATGAATATGGTTCTGGTCTCATAGATTCGGAAAAATTTCTGGGATCATCCCCTGTTTTTCTTGTTCTAGTAAGTCTACATATTCTACCATTTGGGGCATAACCAGAAACTGTGTTGTATTCTTTTAATTGTTTTTCAGGACCCAATAAACTGGTCATTACAAATAGATCTTCATTTTCATCAAACATCTCGTTTAAAACTCTTTCTATTTTATTGAATAATTCTATAGATACATCAGAGTCTTTATTACCACATAAACCGTCATTTTTTTGTTTTGAAGTGCATTTAGATATATTTAACATGACGGAACCGTATTTATTAATTATAGCGGTTAATTTAAGTCCGTCTAATGGTACTACTATAACTTTTATATACTCTTTTGTCATTATTTCATTTCTAGTTTCTCTAGGTGAATAATATTCCCATTCTATTATTTTAAGACCTTTATAATAAACTATAGGAGATCCGTCTCTGGCTTTCTTTATTTTTGTGTTAATAGGAGATTCTATTATTTTACCATTTATATCATATGGATTAATAAAGTTATTTAATTCTATAAAATCAATTTGATTTTTTCCAGGTATGATTCTTTTAATATTAAACTGACCTGATGCAGAATGGATATAACTAGTACCGGGTATAATCTTATAAATTTTTTCAGCTTCCCCCGTTATTTCACTAAAAGTTTCATAATTAACTGATCCACTTAAATTAATTCTCTTTATAAGCTCATTAATTAATGAATCTTTCTTAACGGGATCTGTATTAATGTTTATAATATTTATAAGACCATTTTTACTTATTCTTATGGATGTTTTATGTTCATCTATTTCATGAGATATTATTAAATTGTTTAAGAATTGAGTCGTATCAGTTTTAGGTGGTAATTTAGACGGTCCTCTCTTTTTAACACGACCTTCATATTCCACAATTGTCATTTTATTTTCATGTTTTTGGATGTCTATTTTCCCATCTTTTATATTTACATTTTCTTCTTCTTCTAAATTAAACAAATCTGATACAATCTCATCTGTTATGTTATCCTTTAAAAACGCATCTTTGATATCCGAATAATCACCTGAATACCCGGGATCATTTAATATATAATCTCTAAAACCCCCAAGTGTTAAATACAAACTCTCATCTCTTGGTCTATCACAATTGTTTGCATGATTTGAACCTCCTAAACGTTGACAGATTGAACAATATGTTCCGTCTTGAATTGGTCCTATACCAGGTCGGTTGTAATTTTCTGTTATAGTTCCATCGTCGTAAACATTTTTCTTATATAGACTTAGTTTATAAAAACCTGTATCACCTTCGTCTAATTTAAATTTGTTTTTAAGGGTGTCTAGATTTATTATTTCAAGTCTGTTATCCTTTAAGTCGAGTTTATTTATAAACATATTTACCCCATTTATTTTAACATTACCGGACATGTAAATTTAATATAAATAAATATTTTATTATTACATTTTATTTAAATATATTTAAAGTATAATATTATTAATAACAATATGTCGACAAATATTGATAAATTTAATACTTTATTCAACGAGTTTATAGATAAAGTAATAAATAAATATCCTGAACAGTCTCTCGTGGAATATAAAAAAGCTTTTGTTCTTTTAAAACTTACATCACCCTCAACACCATCCAGTCTTTTTATGGCTGGATGCGTAGATTATAAAAACGAAATTAAAAATAGAGATGAAGTATTTTTTATAAATAATGAAACTATAAAAAATAGGATTAATAATTTTTCTGTAGACATCGGAATATATAAATACTGGAACGATCTTAGTGATAATACTAAAACAGCTATATGGGATTACATACAGTCTCTTTTTTTAATAGGAGAACTTATAATAAGTAAAACACCGTCTGAATTTAATAGAATTAGAAATTCTAATATTTTAGATTATAAAACAGAAATATCTGATTTATATAATCAAAAATTTTCAACAGACTTTTTAACAAAATTAAATTCTTAACATACATTAAATAATGACATCATATTGGTTTACCGACTTATGTGCAATATTTAATTCATTCTCAATAAATCCATTCTATGGAAAAGATAAAAATCAGCAATATAACTCCCTCACCAGACTAATAATAGTAGCTACAATAATAGCAGCAATAAATTATCCAGACGATTATAAAATTATAGTATCAACTGGTATGTTTTCAATATTATTATCAGTTTGTATTTATTTTTTAACCCTTAATTCATCTAATTCGATAGAGTCTAGAACTATAAGTAATTTACAAACTGAATTTGCAAATGAAGAAGACCGTGGCGGACTTACAAATAGAGGAAAAGAACTATTAAAAGATTATAACATCAACACTAAAAATTCTTTTTTAATTAATCACCCCTCATTAGACACCGAAAGTATTAAACATAGATTCGTCATGGATGGAAATAAAACCCCTAACTTAATAACAGATAATGAGGTGAAAAAGCCTGAAAATAAAATTTTCGGTCAACAAATTATAACGGGGACTGTTAAACAATTAAACACCGTTAATAAAAATTTATCCCCGGTGTAAATTAATTTAAATAAAAATAAAATGTATATTTATATTAAACGTTATGAATTACATAAGTGATATAAACACGTTAACCCCTTTAATAGAACATAAACCTATGAGAGAAAATAATATAAATTACGGCGGTTTAGATTATATACACATAAATTCTTTGTCATCCGAAAATAAAAATAATCCAGTGGTTAGACGTATAGAACCTATGAATCATGCAGCTCATCAAAACGGAATAAGTCATGAATTAAATGTACCTAGTAAACAAAGGTCTTTAGAATATTCATTAAGAGATTCTAATATGTTTGAGATCTTTAAAAATATTCCAGTTCCTAGAGTTGATCAATATACACTTATGGATGATACATCGAATGATGATGATGAAATTACATACCCTACGGCTCCAAGAATTGGTGGTAATTACAGTACACCTTTTAGTACTCCAAGTAGAAATATTGCAATACTAGACACTCCAACTAGGAGTGGAGACACCCACCCATCTGTTTTACAGAATAGAAATGCTAGGATGCGAACAGGTGTCGGTAAAAATTAAATTAAATTAAATATTATGCATTCAAAATATTATATAATTATATTATGTATTTATATAACTATATAATGTTTATGCAATCTAATGTAGGAACCTATGAAGTAAGGAGAGATCCTTTAACAAGCGAATTATCAATAACTCAACTTAGTCAGACAGAATATTCTATTAGACAAAGTGAACAATTTTTATATGATAATGATAATGACAATGATAATGGCATTAATATTTCTGATATGATAGAAGAATTTGACTCTATTCATACATTTTTTTCAGTTCAACGTGTTATAGAAATGATAAATAATATGGAGTTTACTACATCTAACATCCCAAAACCTACAATTTCTAATGAAAACTTTGAAAGATTAGAAAAATGTAACGAATTAACAAATTGTAGTATATGTTTTGAAAACATGAAAGACAATATTAAATTAAATTGTGATCACATTTATTGTAACAGGTGTATTAAAAAATGGTTGACTGAAAAATCAAATACATGTCCGACGTGTAGAAAAGAAATTTTAATTTGAATTAAATTAAATTAAATTAAAATATATCCATATAAATAAATGGAACTGCAAACAGTAGTAATATTTATCGTATTTTTATCATTCATTGGTATATATATTAATGTGTATAAATCTCCAAATCTATCAGATCCCGAGTTATTAAAATTACCAAAAATGTTTAGAACTAAACTTACAGAGAAGGAAGATTTAGACATCAACGAAATGTCGGTCGATGAACTTGCAGCTAGAATTGTTCAAGAAAAAAATGGAAAAAAAACTCAGTATAACGCAATTGGTGATATAGTTTCTCATGAAAAGGGGTATAAAAATAATGGTTTAACCAGTGGATTTATAACAACAGACTTCGATTCTAAGAATGTCTCGTCCGTTGGTACTAAAAGGCCTTACAACTGGTACGGCGCGTCGTCCCAAAGAGAATGGCCAGATAATAAAACAGTTAATGCAGGACTCCCATATAACGTATATCATCCATTAAACAAGGATGACTTAAAAAATATAACATCAAGTGATAAACAGAATAATGTTACTAAAATGGCGGGTCCTAAAATAAAAAAGGCAGCCGGTGAACAAACGGTTGGTGTTTTTATAGGGAAAGATAAAACTTACGACGAACTAGAGAATAAACAAAGTAATAAAGAGATTAATCAAGCCGTATCAATAATAAGAAATGCTACTGCAAATGCTAAAAAACAAATAGTGTCTGTAGATATAGTAGATAGAACAAAAATAGGCGAACGTTATGGAATGAAGAAAAATAACGCAATATACTCTTATACTGATATCAAGGTAAAACCAAACACAAACGTTTCTATGAAAGATAAGGATGCGGCAAATGTAATATCAAAGAATATAAAAGTAGACCCCATGGGGGATTTAATAAAACAAACATCTGAATTTATAAATTAAATAAAAATAAAATATAACATAATAATAAATGGATTATAATAATTTCCCAAATGAGTGGCAACAACCATTAAACAAACTTAACAGATATTCAAAACGTGAAATGCAATTAGAGGGTAATAAAATAGATCATGGTATCATAAATGTATTACCGAGAAAAAATATAGTTACATACGAACCTATTAGACAAAAAACAAGAACTTTACAACCAGGACCTTTAATAAAAAGACAGGTAAATAAAGATATAGGATTTGATTATAATAAAACAGAAAAACCTGCATTAATGAGTATTAAACCAGATGATAAAATAATAGACATGACTAATACACCCGGATTTTCAATTGGTAGTCAATACACGCAATCAAATATCAGAGAATTTAATTACGTTGCCCCTAAAAATAATATAATAAATTCACATAAGGATATAAATAGTCCTAAAATAATAAGTCAAACAAATAATATTACGCGAATTAATCCTAGAAAACTTTTAAGAAAAACTAATATGTTCGATACCGATAGAGAAATAACAAATTATACTCCTATACATCAAATAGAACAACCTTCATTAAGGATATACAATGTTCAGTAATTAATTTATTTAAATCAATACCGTATAAATTAAATATTATTTAATATATTATGATTAAATTATATGATGTTTAAAAAAAACCCTATTAAAATGTTTTATATACAATATATTATTCTACTATTATTTTTTATAACAATTATATTAAGTTTTGATAAATGTAGAACAGTTATAATCAAATCCCCTATTATAAAAAAAATAATATATAAATTAGCACAAAATAGGAATGAATTCATCCACGATAAGATAAAAAATATGTTACCATCTCCTCCTGCGAAAATAATGAACCTGGGTTGTGGATTAAATATTTATAGTGAATATTTAGAAAAATTAAACTACGATGTATTAGCAATTGATATTAATGATGTGTCTGTATCAAGTAATAAGGTAATATTGTATGATGGTAAAAATTTACCTACTTGTAATTATGATGTATGTTTATTATCAACAGTTTTACATCACATACATATGAAAAACCATGATGACATTATGAAAATGTTACAAAAGTGTTGTAAAAAATTAATAGTTATTGAGGATGATAATGATTATTATTTGACAAAGATTAGTTGTATGATAACAAATATTCAATTTTATAATCACCCAATGGCGTTTCGTAACTATAATGAGTGGTTGATATTTTTTAAAAAATACTGTAATATATTATCATCATATACAAATAAAAAACATTGTGTATTTCATTTAGAGTTTAAATGTTAATAATTATTCCTAAGTTTTTATAAGATTACATATTTCTTCGAAATTGTCTTGAATAGTTTTTTCAAAGCTAGACCTTAATTTAATAAAACTTCTTTTATTTGTATAGTCTATTGAGTATTTTATTGTTTCTAATGACAATAATTTAACATCTAGTATTTCTAAAAATTTTTTATCAATTACTACATTTGATAAAAATTTTTTTGTAGAGAGGAATCTATCTCTGTATACATTACTAAATGGTATTTTTACTATATACATATAATATTTATTTCCTGATGGAGTTTTTGAAATCATACAATGACTGTTTTTAATATTTTTTTTAATATCTATTATATCTCCTATACACCCAAGAGTTTCTTCCCATGTTTCTCTAGATGCAGTATTTTCAGGATCACATTTATCTGATAATTCTACACCTCCTCCAAAATTAGACCATCGGTTGTCTTTATCCTTACCTAACAAAAAATAGGGTGTATTATCTAGAGAATTGCAATAAAAAAGAACCCCGCTGCCATATCTTATATTATTTTGTATCATTATATAACTTATCGTTATTTATTTTTAAACTGTTTAATTTAAAAATAACAATTATGATACTATATAATGTATGAATGAAATTATAAAAAAACAGAATATAAATGGACCCATCGGTGTTTTATTTTCACGTTCCCAAGTACTTAAAAAAAATAATGACGTTAATTATAGTATGAGCGCCAATGTTCCAAATATTAAGTTAGTAACAGAAGAGTCTTTAAGACCCGTTGTTAAATTAGATAATAGTCTAAGAATAAATGATATAGATCTAGTTAAAGATGAAGACAAAGAATCGGTATCATCAGGTAGTACATTAGAAGCAAAACCCGTTGAACATAAGAAGAGTTTTGGTAAAATAAAACCAAGTCTTAAGTCTAAGTCGAAATTTAATCCAGAAGATTATCAAAATTTTGTAAATAATTCAAAGACAAAAGATCGTAAAAAGGAAGAATCTTCAGATGACGATAGTGGTAGTGAAAGTAGTAGTGGTAGTGAAAGTGGTAGTGAAAGTGGTTCAGATGATTATTCGGATGTTTCATCTCAAAGTAGCAGAGGTAGTGAATCTAAAACTAAAAATTCCAAACAGGAGAAACAAAAAATTTTATTACAACTTGTTGCACTGGAGAAAAGAGGTGTAGAATTAACAAAAAAATATTCTATGTCTTCTAAGTTAGATGAATTAAAATTCGAATTAAAATTACACGAATCAAATGCTGAAAAAGAAGCAGGTGTTAAACTACAGCAAAAGATTTTACTGGCTGCTGTATATGGATTAGAAATAGCTAATAATAAGTATGATCCTATTGGGGCTAAACTAGATGGATGGTCTGAGTCTGTTATGGATAATATCGATGATTATACAACAGTCTTTGAAAAATTATACGATAAGTACAAGAGTAGGGCGGATCTTCCAGCTGAATTACAACTATTTGTTACATTAGTAGGAGGGGCATTTATGTTCCATACAACTAAAACTTTATTTAGCTCTGCGATGCCAAGGGGTTTGAATGATACTCAATCTTCGGAAATAATGAAAAATATTAGTTCTGCTATGTCTAAGGAACCTCACCCCCATGTATCAAATGTATCAACGTCGGAAATAACAGGTCCTTCTTTGAATTTATCTAATATGTTTCAAAGAGCCGATGATGCATCGTCTATAGGAACAGTTGAAACATCTAAAGAGGTAACTATTAACCCTAGGGGGAAGAGGGCCATAAATCTATAATATTTAATTTATTTTTTAATAAAAAAAATATTTGTATTACTATAAAATAAAATGAAAGAATCTAATATGCAGTTACTTTTGGCACTTGCTGCAGTGTTAATAATTTATCTTCTTATGAGACCTGCATGTGCACCACCTGTAGGAACCTCCAGTGCAACGACTGTCTCAAACGTTGAAAATTCTCTTACTGCTCTAAAAAATGCAATAGGTGTACAGGGTCGAATGCGTAGAATGTTACCCCGTGAAGACATCGAGAGAAAGACGGAGTTAGTTGGTCTTAATGAAAATTGTCCACCAGGTTATACTATGGCTCCCAAAGGATTTAATCTATCAACCGGCGGCTGTCACGTAACATGTGGTGGAAATGGTATATGTGGTACAAAACCGGACGGTCTCGATGAGAATGGTATACCAGTTCCTCAGAGGTGTTGTCAGGAGAATATTTAAATTTAATTAAATAATAAAATAATTTGTATAATATAAACAAAACACAAATGACTTTATTTTATTCTAATGTTCAAAATAAACGCAATTCTTTATATTCTTACAACCCAAGTGCTGTAATCGGGTCATCTTTTGGTCTTGAACAAAGAATTCAAAAAAATGAAAATGAAAATGAAAATGAAAATAAAAACGATAATACAGATAGATCCGCCGATAGGATTCCTAATAGACCGCATACCGGGATGAACAAAGCTAAACAACACAATCCATTGGGTAATACTCTTAAAACAATGTATGAAAATGAAACCAAAAGACATTATGTTATCATTAAAAGGTTGGATAAAATAGAAAATTTTATGTTAATGATTCTTATAATTTTAGCGCTTATAGCTCTTAAACTTTATCAAAAATAAATAAGTTTAGAATTTAAATTAATCAATGTATATCTACTATTATTATAGAACGATTTTCTAAATTCTTCTATAGTTAAAGTCCCGCCATAATCTTTTAAATTTAAAATAGATGGCGCTGGGGTTATATTAAAATCATAACCAAATAATTTTCTATAGAACTGCCCCAGTAGATAAGATTTATGTTGAAAAATTTTATCGTTTATACAATAACTTTTTACGCAATTAGGGGAACAAAAATTACCAAATAGTTTATATCTATGAGTTTTACTACAATAGTCTATGGGTAGATAGAAAGGTTTATCATTAAAAAAATGATGACAGTTATAACATTTTAAATTATGTTTTATATCTTTTTTTTTATCTTTATTATATAAAGTTAATTTCTTAGATTGATCCTGTTTATAATTACAGTTGTCCTCTTCATCACTTGAAACTGTTAATCTACAATTGTCATTTGTACTATCTACGAAAAAATCAGATATATTAGTTTCACTGCTTTCTTTATCATGAACTTCTATAAAAATATTACCAAACTTTAGATTATTTTTTTTATATTTGTCGTTATTTATTTGTTGAGTCTCTATTACTGGAGTTACATCTGCTGTTTCTTCTATAAAATTGCTCTTAAATGGAGTGGTTTCAAATTTTTTCTTTCGACCTCTCTTTTTAGGTTTGTTATCTGTATTTTCACTCATTTTGTAAATATATTTAAAGACTCTTTATATTTTTTAATAAATGTGGTTTTTATATGGTGTTACAGTTGCATGGGTTTTAGCCCATCTTACAAATGCTACTATAAATCGTTTTATGTTTAATGTAAATCCGAAGAAAAGTTTAGACACTTTTGAAAGAACCGAAGACCGCGATGAATACACTCTGTTGTGCTATGTAATTACTTACGAAAATGGAGAAATTGAAGTTTTGGGCGAAACAACTGTAGACGAAATCGAAGAAAAAAATGAATTAAATAAGATAGATTATATAAATATTAAGTATATGTTTAATGGTAAGCTAATGAAATACATTACAAGAAAAATGGACATTGAATTTCCTATATATAGTTTTAAAATAGAACCTGAAAAACACACATACTATCCTGATATTATGTTTCTTAACAACCGTGATGTAACCGATTATATTAGACCCTATCTAGGACCTCTATGTAATTTCTATGGAGATCGAGAGGAACCTGTTAAACTACAGGATGCTTTGAGAGAACACCCTGATTATGATAAATTTAATTTTGAAGAAGGAACATTTATAATGATATCTAATAGAACTAAATTTTATGGTAGAAAAATTATTTCAAAAGAACTTCCGTGCAATAATGTTATATGGAAAAGACATGCCGCGGTAGACCCAAGAGATGAAGAACGATTAGTATCGGAAAATGAAATGATAATTTAATTGATATTTATATTAAAATTAATATAAACAAATCAGATAATATAATTCAAGAATAATGTCTTCTATTAATTCTGGAGTGGTATTTACATTCAAAACCGTTCAAACAAATGCTATACGAATTTTATTTGAATCTTTAAAAAATATACTATCAGATGTTAATTTTAAGGCTGACTCTACAGGACTTAAATTAACAGCGGTTGACGGAACTACTAGTGCTATAGTTAACCTTATGTTGTATTCAGAAAAATTTGAAGAGTACATTTGCGAGAATTCCATAAATATAGGTATAAGTTTAGCATCGGTATTTAAGATATTAAAAGGTATTAAAAATACTGATACAATTTCATTCACTATTTTAAGGTCGGATCCGAATAATATGATATTGACATCTCAAAACAGTGATAAAAAATCAATAATCAGGAGTAAAATTAAATTACTTGATATGGATGAAAAAATATATAATATACCGGATATTAATTTTGATTCATATATTACAATGCCTTCTTCAGACTTTCAAACTTACATTTCAGATCTTTCTAATATATCAACAGAGATAGAAATAAAAACTAATTCGGATAATATGACTATGACAGCTAAAGGTGACTTTGCAGAACAAAGTATAACTATAAATGAAACAAATGATACAGTATCGGATAATAAAAATGAAAATAGTGGGCTATATAATATTAAATACATCCAACTGTTTACAAAATCGACAAATTTATGCGGAACTGTAGAAATTTATCTTAAAACTAATTATCCTCTTACGGTTTTATACAACGTGGCAAATCTCGGAGTTCTTAAATACTGCCTTGCTCCAATTTTATAATTGGTTTAGAATAACATCCACATGATGTCTTTTTTAATTTATAATACAATCTCATCAATATACTTTTTATTTCTCTGTATATAGTTTTATACATATGAGTGTTTTTAAGAAGCTGAAGAGCTATATATAACTGTTTCTCATCTATTTCTATTTTGTACTTTTTAGTTAATAACTCGTCAACGCTTATAATTATAATATTTTCTATAGAATCGGGTGTAAAATCCTTAAATAATCTTTTATGTGTATGTAAAAACGTCATCAAATTTAAGATAAGAGGTAAATAATCTATTTTACAATCTTTAAGTTCTTCCTCGAATATATCCAGTAACCCATTAACTAAGAGTATGTTTATAAGTTTGATATAATAATCGTTTTCTCTTAATTCTAAAACAATTGCTTTAAAAGATTTCATTTATTTATATTATATATAATTATATATAACTAAATGGATAAACAATTATTAAATGGATTGGTATTATCATTTATAATTACGGCAGTTTTTGATTTGCTTTTAAATTTATTACCTTCTTATCTAGGGGGAGCAACCAGGATTAGAGAATATTTTAAACAGCATACACCATTGGCTGCTTCCCTTATAGCCGGTTTTGTTGGTGCGGTAACTTATGCTATTATTTATTCTATTTATTCCGGAGTTCCTTCGGCTACTTCATATAATTTTTTTGTAATTTTCTGCATTAGCGCATTAATAGGAATTCCTATGAGATATTCTGGTTTATTCCCATATCTAGATAAATATTATTATCAAGTTATGCCTAGAATACAATCTTACTTAGCAGATGGTTTGTCCGGTCTTATGGTTTCACTCATATATTATTATATTTTAGGGGAAATAGATGCCCTAACAACTGTAATCGGTGGTTTTACTATATCTTCTATTTATTCATTACCTATTTGATTTAAATGTAATTTAATTATATACAATATATATTAAATGAAATACCTGTACGATTTCTTTAGTTCGACTAATTGTAGAGCCGTATTATTATTATGTTTTATTCTATTAATACATATGTATATAAAAATAAAAGAATACACACATGAATTAAATATGATGACCGAAGAACCGTAATATGATAATGAATTTAATTAAAAATAAATATATTTACTTTATCATAAATATAAAATGGTCCTGCCAGTATTAGCAGCGGCAAAAATGGCAAGCATGGCGGCAGGTGGAGCCTCAAAATTAGCAGGTGTAAAAGGCAAGCTTAATAACATTAGAACGGCACAAGTAGGTTCCGGAAATAATACAAGAGGGCAAATACTAGGAGGGTACGCAATGTGGATTTTAGGCGGTTTACTTTTTATATCGATATTGGGACTTATGTTCTGGAAGGTGTTTATTAAAGAACCACGCATTGCTCCAACCCCAATGAATAATACGAGAGTTTCAAATAGAGAAATTACCAATAACCATAAGGAATTTATGTTTAGTAATGGAAAAAGAAGATATAATAATTATAAACGCAATCTTAATAAAATGAGCGGAGGTAATGATTTTGGCGGATATTACGGTATTCACCCAAGAGGATTCTCTCAGGGCGAATCAAGAAAAGCCCCTGTAATAGGTCAAAATGTTGAAATTGATCCAGCTGGCATAGAAGAAGATGAAGAAGAATATAACGCTAAAATAAAAACAATTGAAACTCGTAGACAAAAAAGTCTTTCTAAAACCATTAATAGTCGCGGACACAATACAGGTCATATACAACAGGTAAGTGAAATAAATACTGCTACAAATTTATCTTCTGGTAATGATTTTACCAGTTCTTTTGGGAGAAACAATGGTTCGAGAAATATTCAAAGATACATTCAACCACTCGAATCCAGGGGAGTATCCAATAATACGTTAAACTTCGCCAGTATCACGAAATAAATATTCAATAGGCAAATCACAACATTTTTTAACAATTTGTGTTTTATTTTCAGGATAAATTATATTAAATTTTTTTAAATTATAAAATGATAGTCTTTTTTTATTCCAGTTATTAAATATACTAATACTATCATTTACATCTATCACAACTGGCAGATTTTTATTTATTTTTCTTAGTATTCTCCCGACAGCTTGTTCTATATTACATTTAGGAGAAGCTAAAACTAATGTATCGAGTTCTGGATTATCATAGCCTTCTGAAGCCATTTGATATGTTGCAACTATAATGTCACATTTATTTGAAAGATTTAGTTCATCTTTTTTCATACCCCCATAATATAAACCAACTGTGTACATTCCACATATATTCTTTAAGTCGTGAACAATCTTTTTACAATGACACTTTCTATCTGATAATACAAGTATTTTACGCTTTTCCTTTGCATGTTCTTCTATAAGTCTTGTTATGAGATAATCTCTACATTTGATTTCTGTTACATTTGTTATACTTGCAGCACTGTTTACTTTACCATTTGGTAAGTATTTAATAGTATTATCAGGGTGTTCATAAAATGTATACACCTTTATAATAGGTTCTATTATAAGTAATTGTACATTCACCGCTACATCACCTAAGAACCAGCTAAGTGTATGTTCTAATTTATCTGCCCGTTTTAAAGTGGCTGTTAAACCTAGATTGTATTTTGATCCTATTTTATAAAAAGCATATGAAAACACCTTTGAACAATAGTGATGCGTTTCGTCCCAAATAGAAAGAGAAAACCTATCAAATGTATCATCTGGGTAATCTTTCATAGAAATACTTTGGATCATTCCTATACATATATCTGGTTCAGTGTTTATAACTTTACCCTGTATTATACCTGGTTTAACTCCTAAAAATTTTATTATTTGCTCTTTCCATTGTTCCAGAAGTGTTTCTTTATTTACAAGAATTATGGTTTTTACACCCAACAGTGATGCTATATAAAGGGATGCAAAAGTTTTTCCCCAACCGGTATATAAACATGCTATGCAAGATTCTTTTGTTGTGAGTTCTTTGTGTAGAGTGTTTATAACTTCTTTTTGGTAGTCTCTAGGACTTCCATTTATGTTAAAATTACAAAGATTTACTTTATTTTCTATAAGTTCACCTTCTTTGGAAAAATGTTTGGGTATGTACATTACACTTGCATTTAACGTATCTTTTACACATGTCTTGTAAAGACAGTAGTGTATCTGAATAGGAGCCCCTGGTATAAAAGGTGTAACTGTTAATTTTTTTTTAAGTTCATTACTCTGTTTACATTTTCTACCCTTCATATTTTTAATTATTTTTTTTAACTTTAAATATATTGTTTACTATATAAATGATAAACACTTCATCAGTTATTATTAATAAATGTTTGATAGCTTCCGTTATAGCAGTTTTATTTAACATAGTATATTCATTTGCAGTTCTTCCTTTTGCTACATCTGAACAAATTGTTCCAACATATGGAGTAGAAAACCTGTCTTATTTCTCACAGTTGGTACATCTTCTTGTAATAAACAATAGAGCTATAATTGCAAGCTCAATTCTTATATTTAATATTGTATTCACGTCTGTTAATATGGCTTTAAGTATGTAATTAAATATATATTTAAAAGGGTAATACATATTAATAATATAAACAGGTAGTTATATTATCGATATGAATTGCAATTGTGTAGTTAGATGTTTTGTATGTCAAACACTTGAACCGGATGGGGATTTTTATAAGAGGGTTTTAATTTCTACATGCGGAGTATATATTATTGACGGAAAAAAGAAATCTAAATGTGATTTTTATAATAAAAAAATATTAAAAACCGGAATAGTTATTGATAGTCCTATTATTGTAAAAAAAGAACATGAAAAATACATACTAGATGAATACGTTCACGGTGACGAAAAAAGCAGAAAAGACATTGAATCTAATATTAATTTACTCAGGATAGCACAGATTTACCCAGTTAACATTTCCAATTATATTTCATTAATAAATTATAACCTAAGAAAACTACAATATAAACCATTTTTTCTAAATAAAGAAAGTATTGAACAGCTAATTAAAAGATTGGAATATAAACCAGATGACGTAAGAAAACCCGTTGTGTTTCCTACTAAATATAAACCTAAATATAAACCTAAATATAAACCCAAAAAGATTACCAATAAAAAACAAAATATAAAATACGACATTGATTTGATAAATCTAGAATCTATTATAGAAAGCGAAGATTCAAGTGATTTTTCAGATGAAAATGAAAATTACATATTAGATATAGATTATGATACAGTTGACGAAGATGATAATATAGAAGAGGCGTTCAGTGATTAAAATAAATACCTGTTTAATATAATAAACAGATGTTATCATCAATACTAAACAATGAAACTAAAGAAGAATTCAAAACTGTTGTAGATATTGTAGTATTCCCTGTTAAAATTTATTGTATATTACTTTTGATATTTATTTTAGTATTAATATTTGAATTATATATATTAATTAATTTAAAAAAATCCAAGATACTTAGTTAAATGTTAGCTGTCACAGACGAAGAAATTCAATTTTTTAAAAAAGATATTACAGAATTTACTAATATAGAAAAACAAATAAAAGAACTGAAGGCTAAAATGAAACCTTATCAAGATAAAATAAAAGAACTTAATAGATTGAAAGATAGTAAAAAGGAAGAGGTTATCAATTTTATGGATTGTAATAAATTAGATATGTGTAATACAGATGACGCTTCTTATGAAATGAAAGAAACTAAAAACACTAAGACTGTCACAAAGGGTGATGCATATGATAGAATATATAAGTTTTTTTCAGACGATTCTGATATTATTACAGACATGAATGCGGAAGAAAAATCTAAGTATCTACATAATTACATTTATATAGAAGGGAGGGAAACAACTACTGTAAAAACTCTAAAAGCTAAATAATGGCTTATCTTCTATATCTGACATATCTTCTGAACTATAGTACATATTATTTTCTTCTATCTTAATTTTAGAAATAATCTTAATATATGTATCTTTTGTTAAATTATTAATGTCGTTGTTTTTATTTGTTTTAATTATTAATATGTCTCCATAAAATTTATCTTCCGTGAAAGGAATTATATGTATATTTAAGTGTTTATCTATTTTATTATATAGGATAATATAGTCGTTACATTTAATGTAATATTTATATTCTTCAAAATCGTCATTTTCTAAATTAAACTTAATCTTTTTAAATTTAATTTCGTCTATTTCGCCATTCTTTTTTAAAAGAAGCCCAGTCTTCATTATATAATGAATTTATTTTATTATACAGGTTTTAACGTGTATAAAATACAATATTTAATAATAAAAAATTTACTTAAAAAAATATATTATATTAACTTATATCACCCGATGTCTATATATGAAAATAACAGAAACTGGAATAACAATGTAAAAGAAAAAATTAAAAATGCAGACCGTGAGGCTATATTTGAGTTTTTTGAAGAATTAGATAAAAAATGGAGTATAAATTCTTCGAATATGGGTGAAATAATGAAAAATTCTTTTAGTTCTTTAAACACTAGTAATTTAGATACAATAGATATTGGTATTTTGAAAATAGAATTAGATAAAGCTATGTATGAAACAACCTTGGTGTTTACTAAATTTAAAAAACTAGTACCAGAATATGAAGAATATTCTGGTAGATGGAATAAAATATATGAAGTTATTTTCTATGGAGAAAGACTTATCCGAGATGTATATCTACTACATAGAACATGTGATCCAGAACATAATTCACTATCTAACGAAGATCCAGACATTCTGTTCAAGTATGCTAGATTTAAAGATGATTCTAAAAAGACAGCTTATCAGTGTCTTCTTCTTTATATGATTGAACAGTTTGCAGAAGATGGTTTTTCAAAGTTTAATGGAAATTTATATAGACCACTCTTGAAAAATGGTAATAATACCCATGCATGGCAAAAACATTGTACTCTTAAAGAATATTTGTACCAAAAAACAGATCATAAGATAAACTTTAATCAATGGAAGAATGCAACATCAAATGCTGGAAATATAAACTCGGCTGAAAAATACTTCACTGAGTTCATGGGACCAGAACTACCAGAACTTAAAAAAGATAGACACCTCTTTGCATTCAAGAATGGTAACTATATTACAAAATATAATACGGCAACAGAAGGAGAAACTCCTTACTACGAAGACATCTTTGTTCCTTATGGACAAAAACATCCATACATAACTAATTTTTCAGTTGCTGCAAAATACCATGATCAGGTATTTAACAATTTTGATGACATCGGAGATTGGTTTGATATTATTGAGTATTGCCCAACTTTTAAAAGTCTCTTAGATTATCAAGAACTTCCAGAAGAGGTTCAAAGATGGCTTTGTGTTTTTATGGGTAGAAAGTGTTTTAAAATTGGAGATCTAGATAACTGGCAATGCCTATTGTATCTATTGGGTCAGGCTGGTACAGGTAAGAGTACAGTTCTTATGAAAATTTTGCAAAAATGGTATGACGAAGAAGATGTTGGTATTATTTCAAATAATATAGACACTAAGTTCGGTATCAAACCCCATGTAAATAAGTTCATGGTATTGGCACCCGAGATTTCCGAAAATTTTAAGATGGAACAAACTGATTGGCAGCTTCTTGTAGAAGGTGGGAGAAACACGTACTCAGAAAAGTATAAAAACGACGAAACTATTGATTGGACTCTTCACATGACAATGGGTGGTAATAAAATTATGAGATATAAAAATAACTCCGAAAGTGTTTCCAGAAGAACAGTTGTTGTAAATTTTTGGAAAAAGGTTACAAAAACAGATACTGCTATAGATAAGAAATTGGCTAAGGAACTTCCTGTTATTATGAAATTGTGCATATCTGCTTATTATTCTGCTATCAGGGAGTATGGAATTAGGGGTATCTGGGATATACTTCCTAGATATTTTCATGAGAATAAGGAAGATATGGAACAAACGACTAACGCACTACAGAACTTTCTTAAGTCTGGTAAGGTTGTATTCGGTGATAAATTTTACATACCCGCGAAAGTATTTTCTCAAGAATTTAATGAACATGTAAGAGAAAATAATCTAGCAAAAGAACAGTTCACAAAGGATTATTATGGAGGTATTTTTACAAATAACGGAATAAAGGTAATTCAACAGGGTAGTAAAGAATATCCGCGAGGTTCTGGAATTGTTTTAAAAAGAACTATGTTTTTTAAGGGTATTGACATAATTAATGATTCTAATGATGAAGATGATCCAGAATAAATTATTTTACGTTGATATTATATAAATAAAATGTAATTAATATCTTATAATAAAATGCCAAAGACACAAGAACATTTACCTGATTTAGATATAACGAAAGATTCTTCGGTTAATAATTCTATCATTTTTATTGTTATACTTCTTTGTATTATAGTTATTGGCTCTTTTTTTATGTTCAAGGTTTATAAAAAATTACAGATGTTAAACAATGATGTTATTAATATTACTACAAGGGGCGATAGCTTTGATAGCAATTCTAAAGAACATAACAGACAGATAGACATTCTAGCTGAACACTTAAGAAGGGTTGAAACTAATGTTACAAAAGTGGAACATAAAATGGATCCTCCTAAGCACGTAGAAATATCCCTAGATAACCCCGAGACTAAAGTTTTAGAAGATATAACAGAAGAATAATTTAATAGCAACTTATAATATCTTTACATTTAATGAAATTGGAATTTGTTATATTTTTAACACTTTCGAATTCGTCATTGTCTACATATAATTTCCAATTTATTTTATTCAAAACATGTTTTTCTAAAGGTCCTCTTCCTGATATTTCAAAATCGCACATGAATTTATTTGATAATATTAAACACGTTTCAATAAGGTCTTTTATATTTTTATTATCGATAACCGAATTAGAATTTTTATACCTTCGAAGGTATATAAGTGTTAATATTATACTATCTAATTCAAAAATATCATTATCTTCAAATAAATTAAGTATCATTTTATATATACCTCTAGTGTTTCTATCGTCTTTAAATGAAAAATCTAAAATGTTATTTATATTAGAAATTGTTAACATATTAATATATTATTTCATTATTATTTAAAATTTTTATTAAAAATTTTAAAGTCTTAAAATATAGGGTTATATCAAAACCCCCTGTTAAAATAATACTACCTGGTCTAAATACAGCAACGGTTAGTTTATTTTTTGTTTCTGGGTCTTCAATTTTTATATTTATCCCCGGGTATTTACTTGGATCAAATGAATACCTGCTTATAATGGTTTCTCCTGTAGTATCTAGAATATCACATAATACATTCTGTTTGATGTTTTTCGATATTTTAAAATCAGAGTTGATCATACATATTCGAAGGTCTGTAATTTTTGAAAATTCCGGATTTAAAAATGCCTTAACTTCTGTAAGTCGTCTATATACTTTTCTCACCGCATAAGTAGCAGACATAACATTTAATACCCCAGCTAATTGAATATTTCCATTTTTAAATATTTTTAAAGATATTCTTTTTTTATCCTGATATTTTACTGTTATATATGTATTTATACAGTTATAAAAAACTTTAGAATCTTCATTATTAATAAATCTATCTCTATATAATTGATGATCTATTATAGAATTAAAGTTGCAACATATAGTCATTGTTGATATAGACCATTTTTTGAGTATATCGAAAGAACCTAAATTACTGTAAGATCTTATTTTCTCATAATCTTCAAAAAATGTTTTAAAATTTTTATGACATATACAAGGTGTGTCTATGTATTTTTGTTTAGGATCGCATATTTCACACATATCTCTTTATATCTCTTTATATACAGTTTCTTTATATTCGTATTTTTTAGTAATTTATGTGGTAATTAATCTAGATAAATAAGTTTTTATTAAAGTAGCTAAAGAATTATTATTAGTTATACTCTGAATACATGCTTCTATTACCATATTACTATCCTCTGTTGAATGATTTTTTATTAAAAATCTTGCATAATAAATCATTCTTGGTAGGATGTGAGTATATAAATCTAAATCATCTACATTGAGAGGTTTTATTATATTTAGCTCTGTTATTATATCATACATACAATATGTTATTATATTTAATTCTACATCACGTTGCATAGTTGGTGACACAATAACTTTAGTCGTATTTTGTCCATAATAATAAAGTATAAGTTTATTAATTTCTATTATTTTTTTATCTGTTATTTTCACCCTTGTACATGGATCTATAAAATTATCAGTTTTTTCTAAATAATTAATAAACGTATTGAAGTCATAATAAAAGAAGAATTTATTAATCTTTATGGATATAAAGGGATATCTTAATTTTTCTAATGATATCTTACATATATCATCTTTTATTAATTTTTTTCTAAAATGTCTTTGTATGTAAGTTACTGTTTTAAAATCGTTAAGTTTATTTAAGAGTTGAAATTTATTACATTTACTTACATATTTTATCTTATTTATTTTACATAATTTTTTCAGTATTCTGTATGATAATAATAAATTAAATTTAATTAACATCTATTAATGTTAATTAAAAAATATTTTTAAATTTATTAAAATGTTTAAAAAAATAATTAATATTATTGTAAATCATAATGAGTTCATTTAGATTATCAAAAAAAACGGTTCATAGCGATTCTAGAATGTCTATAAGTGCTAAGCATAATCAAACTATAAATAAAATAGAAGCCGAAACCGACACCCTACCGAGATACAAAAAAGAATTAAACGCATTAATAAAGTTAAAAAACAATAAACGAACGAATAAACTATTAAATATAGATAAAAAAAATGAAATATCAGATATAGATATAAAAATTAACAATTTAAATAATAAAATAAATTCTATAGAAAAATGCGAAAATTTAACGGAATATTTATTTAATTCTATTGATTTTATTAAAAATATAGACTGTGTCGAATATACAGAGAATATCGAAAGTAGTAATGATGGTATTTTTAAGTATGTGTCAATGGATATGGAAAAAAAGAATGAAGATAACTATAAAATGTATATGAAACAATGTTTCCCAGAAGAAATTAATAGTATAGACTATTCTTCAAACACATACACATGTAAGAATTGTGGAAATAATACAACTCAAGATACTCCATCTGGATTAAATATATGTTATTCATGTGGTTTAACAGAAAATAACCCTGTTTCTTCTACACCAGAATGGAATGTTTCTGAAACACATGATTTTATTAAACCCTATAGTTATAAAAGGACAAGTCATTTTAAGGAATGGATAACACAAATACAAGGAAGGGAAGGTACTTATATACCTGATGTTATCATAACTATGATAATAAATGAGATAAAGAAAGAGAGACTAACAGATAAAAGTTTAATAACATATTATAAGATTAAAGAATTTCTTAAAAAATTAAAATTAAATAAGTATTATGAACACATACCGAACATAATCCACCGAATTACAGGAAATAAACAGCTTATTATTTCACAACAACTTGAAGATAAATTAATTGATATGTTTAACAAAATACAAGAACCTTTCATAAAACACTGCCCCAAAGAAAGGAAAAATTTTTTAAGCTATTCTTATACGTTATATAAATTTTTTGAAATACTTAACAAACCTGAATATTTAATTTATTTCCCTCTTCTAAAAAGTAGAGAGAAATTATTCGAACAGGAGAGAATATGGTTGTTAATATGTAAGGAATTAAATTGGGTATTTTATAAATGTATCTGATATGTATTTAATACATAGCAAGAGAAGAAGCACCGCCCTTGAATAGAGAAGTTGTCTCACCTACACATGTTACGTTAACAGTGGTAGCCTTAGCATCCTTCGAGAAACTTAGAACAAGTCTAATGTTATCAAAACGATTAAGGGGTACCGACGAGCCACCGTACGCACGCGAAGCTAGGGGGAAAACATAAATAGACTTTCTCGACTGATCAGGGTCTCTCATGTTATTACCCATTACGTTATCGAGAGAATTGGAAATTAGACCAAGCGAGGAGGCAGTTGTACCATCTAATAACTGAGCATCAATTGTACCCGAGAAAGAGGACGAATTGAGCTTAAGCTCGGCGCTATCTAAACCACAACCAGCTTCGCCGGTTACGGTAATGATAAGGTGAGACGAATACAACGAGAAATGATCTAAATCAAGTGTGTAGTTCTGTTCGAAACCAGCATCCTGAGATTTATTAACATTCTGAGTCATCTTAAGACGCTTAGGAATACCCTGAGGTTGTGTCTTCATCATCTCACGCTCCTCGTTACACATAATCATACAACGACCGTAAAGCTTGCCTGGTTCTATAGATACCTGGGATGAAGTTGGAACAATGCTCTCATGAGAATCGGTGAATACCTTAGAAAGGTCATCAGTGAAATATACCTTGATTTTAACAGACTGGTGTGGCGCGGCGGCCATTAGATAACCATTCTCAGTGTTCTCGGTAAACCCCTGTAGCTCAGGAGCCATGGTCTTAGTTAGAAGTGGAAGACGAAGGAACATGCTTCGGCTCTGGGGGTTGGCTTCGGAGGCGGGAACTTCCTGGAAACCGCCCGCTAAAGTAGATTTACCTGTATTTACTAAAGCATCTAAAGTGTAACCAGATTGGTGCTTCCAAACGTAAGAATCGTTACTATTTCCAAGACTTGGGTTACTCATGTAGTTATGCAACGAGGAATTACCATCTGAGTTTAAATGATTAGGTTCGTATATAGCAGCTGTTCTACCGGCGGTATCCAACTCTACCCCTGTTGTGTTTACAAAACCGTTTGCCTGGGTTCCAAAACGCTTGAAAACACCCTCGCCCATCTCAGTGCAGTTACACGCTAAGATGTCATCATTTTCTAATGTCTGCCAGATCTGGGTACCGACCTGAAATTCTACGCGATCGATGATAGAAGCTAGACCGAAGTTATTAAATGTGAAACCATCGGGAATATCCTTTAGTGCACCCGAAGCTACAGTACCCGAGCCCAACTTAGATGTATTGGGGGGAGCGGTACATTTTACACCTACCTGTAGGTACAAATCTCCAAGAGCATCAATGTCATTATTTACTGTAAAAATCTGATTTCCACCCCAGCTAGTGGTACCCGAGACACCACTTGTTGGAATTTCCATAATAGACGAGCCGTATAGAAGCTGACGGGTAGTATCATTTTTGTTATAGAATACAGACATTACATCACTGTCATTGGCGGTAATTTTATTTGTAACAGCAAGACCCTGGGTCCCACTTCCATTATACGAAGCATGAGCAGCTACAGCTCCAGACATTTTTATTTAATATACGAATATATTTTTTTTTTAAATTAAATTCGTATATTAATTTTATTGAATTATCATTAGATTGTAATTTAATACATAGCGAGCGAAGCAGCGCCATCTTTGTATAATGCAGTTGTCTCACCGACGCAGGTTACATCAATTACAGCCGCTGGACCACTAATGGCATCAGCAGGTATTACATTACATGGCATAACCTTAAGCCTAATGTTATCAAAACGGTTAAGGGGTACCGACGAGCCACCGTACGCACGCGACGCAAGGGGGAAGACATAAGTCTTTACGTCATAAGAATCGTAATTCTTTGGACCAATTGAGAATGTGTTATTGTATAGACCTAAGCAAGAAGTAGAAGGGCTAGTCAACATACCAGTTGGGAGAACACCGGAGAACGAAGACGAATTTAACAGAAGTTCTACATTCTCTAGATCAATAGATGTGGTAATAATTAAATGCGACGCGTAGAGAGAGAAATGATCTAAATTGACAGTTGTGGTTCCGTTCTTTAAATCCTGCTGAACATTCTGGGACATTTTAAGACGCTTAGGAAGACCCTGGGGCTGAGCCTTCATCTGCTCACGCTCTTCATTACACATAATCATATGCTGACCATACAACTTTACATCTAGTTCACTAAATGTTGGAGCAGTTGGTACAGCTGGCTTACCGACCGCATCAACAATAGCCTGAACGTAATCACGTTGTTCAGTCGCGCGTACCAAACTAGCGGCGTTTGCGGCGGTAGGGGTATTAGTCTGTGTCAACGCCGAATAATCGACAAAGTCCTTCGCAGACTGCAGCCCCGCCTGAGCATCAGCTAGTAACTCGGGCTGATTACGAAGACCCGCGTCAGTTCTAGCCTTCCACTTAGTCGACAATTCCGAGACGTTGGCGTAATATAGCTTAATTTTAACTGTCTGGTGAGGGGCGGCCGCCATTAAGTAACCATCCTCTACCTGATCGGAAAACTTCTGCAACTCAGGACCAAGTGTCTTGGTGAGAATTGGAAGATGAAGATAACAGGTGTAAGTACCAGATTCTTCAATTTTACCTGGGGTATTCTGATCGGAGTAAGATACTGGAATTCCGCCCTCCTTAAGGAAGCCGTTAGCCTGAGCAGCCATTCTTTCATACTGACCCTCACCTAGCTCAGTTTTACTGATAGCTAAAATGTCTTTATTCTCAAGGGTCTGCCATACCTGAGTTCCTACCTGAAACTCAACCCTGTTAATTATCTTAGCTAAGAAATAGGGATCGAGGTAATTACCAGTCGTTGTGTCAATCTTTACACTTACAGCAACGTACATATCACCTAGACAATCGATGTCGTTATTAACAGTAAAAACCTGACTACCACCAAACGACGCTGTACCTCCGGTACCAGACGAGGCAATCTCTATGGTAGACGAGCCGTATAGAAGCTGACGGGTAGTATCATTTTTATTCCAAAATACAGACATTACATCGCTGTCATTTGCGGTAATTTTATTTGTAACAGCAAGACCCTGGGTCCCACTTCCATTATACGAAGCATGAGCAGCTACAGCTCCAGACATTTTTATTTAATATACGAATATATTTTTTTTTTAAATTAAATTCGTATATTAATTTTATTGAATTATCATTAGATTGTAATTTAATACATAGCGAGCGAAGCAGCTCCGTCCTTGTAGAGACCTGTTGTCTCACCAACACATGTTACATTGATTGTACCCTGATCGATAGTGTAACCAGATGATGTAATATCTGGATGAGTAAATGTAAGACTTAAGCGAATATTATCAAAACGATTAAGGGGGACAGACGAACCAGAACCCTGGCGGGACGCTAGGGGGAAGACGTAGTAACCCATGCTAGAATCTAGCTCTTGTTTATCAATCGAGAAGTCATTAGCATATAAACCTAGAGATTTATTTGTAATACCCTTTAGTAATTCACCGTCCAACTGACCAGAGAAGGAAGATGAGTTAAGCTTAAGTTCAGCATACTTTAGGCTGGGGGAAGTTTTCTGACCCTTATTACCTCTACCTGGGAAAGAAGCGCTAATAATAAGATGAGACGAATATAGAGAAAAGTGATCTAAATCAACAATGACTGGCTGATCTGGGTATATTTTCTGGGGGAACATAGTATTAACATTCTGTGTCATCTTAAGACGCTTGGGAATACCATTCGGCATATTCTTCACCTGCTCGCGCTCCTCGTTACACATAATCATATGCTGAGCATATAATTTAGTTGATAGAATAGCATTGGGAGTCCAGTCAACAGCCGCATTCGATACATAAGTACCAGTTCCAATTACGGTATCGTTATGGTCAACAACCGACCCAATGTAAGATGGATACGCGCGCGTTTTAACAGAGGTGTCCCAAACGTCCGAAAAATTTGCGTAATGCACCTTAACCTTAACATTCTGATGAGGGGCTGCCGCCATTAAGTAACCATCCTCGGAATTCTTAGTGAAGTTCTCTAGCTGGGGGCTTAGAGTCTTTGTAAGCATCTTAAGAGGAATGAAAGCCTGGTACTTCTTACCTGGAGACCACTCTGGAACACCAGGGGACTCGCGAGATCCGTCGCCCTTAACAAAACCTGTGGTCTGAAGACCTAGACGTTCATAAGAACTCTCGCTAATCTCAGTCGCGTTAATCGATAGTAGATCATTGTACTCTAATGTCTGCCAGATCTGAGTACCTACCTGAAATTCAACTCTTTTGATAATATTAGCAAGGGGGAACTTATCCTTAGCCTTGAGTGTGGAACCAGCCCATTCCTTAGGAATAAACTCGAGGACGTTCGGCGCGTTTGCCGCATACTCTGGAGTATCATTGAAAAGGGCAGACCAATGAGGATCTTGCATCTGCGTTGCCGGGGAGCCAATTTCAGCTAACGATGGTATGTTAATTAAATCCTGGCGAATTCCGATGGAAGGAGCAAAAAGATTCTGATACCAATTGAAAGACTGTATAGCATCATCTAGTGTCATGTATGCACCACCTGATGGTCTTGAAGCGTCATCGGGGAAAGTAATACCGAGGCTACCGGCGATCGCCATCGGCTGATTCCAACCAGCGTAACCCCATACTTTAAAAGACGAGTCGTTGTAAAACTTAACCATCTCAGCAAGATCAAACCGAGTGAAATCTACAATCTGCATCTCACTGTCAATCCATGCCCAGCCGTTTGGAGGGGTTGTATTGTATGTAACAGAGGCACCACCGGCGGTAGTACGAGTTACAGAGTGAGTTTCGCCTGGCGAAAGTTTCTTAAAATAACCACCATTGTATTCACCGGCACCACCCGCTCCACCGGCTGTTGTGAGAAGCTGAATAGCAGTTTGGAGACTACCAACTGTCTGACCTGTTTCACTAATGCGATTACCTAACGAACCTGGTGTTTGCTGTGATGTCGTGCCGTTCCTGCTCGACCTCACCTTTCCGGAAGCTACATAATATGTGCTTATCGTGGCGGGTATCGCTTGTGCAGGCATGGAGTAAGGCTGTCCCTGGGTAATAACCTCTCTAGCATGTGGAATTGTATCAACGGAGGCACCATCGCCTAGTAAATAACCCCATCCACCCTTAGTAGAAACTAAACTAGTCTTAATAGCAGTTGGAATGGGAGTGACTGGCTTATTCATCTCAACAGTAAGAGACATGTACATGTCACCTAAGCAATCAATGTCATTATTAACGGTGAAAATCTGGCTACCACCCCATGAGGCGTTTTTACCGGAACCCGATGTGGGAACTTCTAGAGTAGACGAACCATATAGTAACTGACGGGTTGTGTCTGTCTCATTCCAGAAAACAGATACTACATCACCGGCGGCAGAGTCGCTTATTTTATTTGTAACAGCAAGACCCTGGGTCCCACTTCCATTATACGAAGCATGAGCAGCTACAGCTCCAGACATTTTTATTTAATATACGAATATATTTTTTTTTTAAATTAAATTCGTATATTAATTTTATTATCTGTTATATATTATTAAAAATATTAGTATAATTTTACAGTCGATATACCATCTTTATAAGTTACTAATATTTCTCCCCTACATGTTACGTTAATGCTTGCCTTTTTAGAAATATTAATCCCAGACTGTGTTAACCCCGGTGCATTATATGTAAGTTCTAGTCTTATATTATCAAACCGATCAAGGAGAATAGAAGAACCACTAAACGCCTTAGATGCTAATGGGAAAACATAATATTCGTTACCAGGTGCAATATTTAAATTATCTATTGTAAATTCATTTGAGTATAGTCCAAGTGATTTATTTGTAATACCTTTAAGTATAGAAGCATCCATTACACCAGAAAACGATTTTGAATTTAAAAATAATTCTGCATTTTTTAAAACAGGGATTTTTGTTTTATCAGAAAAACTTGGGAAATTAGAAGTTATTATAAGATGAGAGCAATACAAACTAAAATTATCAAGGTCTATTATTATTTTATTATCAGGATATAGTTCTGATGGAAATATTTTATTTATACTCTGAGATGTTTTAACCCTTTTTGGTATAATACCATTAGCAGTAAGTTTAGCACCAAGTCCACCAAGCCCCCCCGTTGTCCTTTTCTTGGAAATATTGTTAAAATATTCTTTCTCATTTTTAGTCATTATAAAATGTTTCCCAAATAACTTACTAGTTAATATGGCATTTGGGTTCCATGAATAAGGTGCATTTGTTATATATTGACCAACACCCCTCTGTTTATTCTCGAGGTTGTAAATTGGGGCTGTAAAACCTTTTGTTGCATGTACATTATTTACATCCCAAATGTCTTCAAAATTGGAATAAAAAATTCTAATTTTAACCTCCTGTTCTTTTGCCAAAAAAGATAAAAAACCGTCCTCTGTATTTTGAGTAAAATTTTCTAATTGACCCCCGACAGTTTTTGTTAATAAAGGAAGATGAATTACAGCTTGATATGATTTACCGGGTATCCAATTATCATTTTTCGTAGATTCTCTAGTACCGTCTCCCCTCAAGAATCCGTATGATTGAAGACCGGAACGTCTATAAGCACTTTCAGATAATTCAGTTGCGTTAATAGCTAAAATATCATCATGTTCTAGTAATTGCCAAATTTGTGTACCTACCTTAAATTCTATTCGTTTTATTATCCTAGAAAGAGGGAAAGTAACTTTACTTTTTAAATTTGAGTCTGCCCAATGTGGATTATCATATTCATCTAGTTCGGGAGGTAATACAGCTCCTTCTGGAACTTCCTTGAACTGTTTCTTCCAACTAATAGGGTTACCTATATCTGGTAAATTAGAAAAATCTGTTATATCATAATTAGATCTTTTCTGAGCATTGTTTATTAGATTAAATACATCTAACATATTGGCGAACTTTTCATTTGCATTTTTCTTAGGTCCGGGTGTAGGTGCGGGTGTAGCAATATATGTAAATGCATCTGTTATATTAGAAGTTCCACTTATGATTTCATTTCCATCGACCGTTTGAATCCCCGTTTCTGGTGCTCCTATAGAAATTGTATTACCGTCACCTGAAATAGAAACGGATGAACCAAATCTATATCCACTGTCTTGTCCGTTTCCTATGTATTCTATAGATGTTTTTATTGTTGTAGTTCCTTCTGTGTAAGGACTGTGAGGTAATATATCCCCGTTAGAATCAATATTTGAATAAGGTATATTATTTCCAGTGAGATCAGTAACAATTTTAGTTGAATAATTTGATTTATCGTGCTTCTTGTCTTCTGATATTATGTTTTTAAGAATGTATGTATTATCAAGGGTTTTATCATAAACTAACACTTCTCCACAAGGAACTATATATTCGTCTACTCCATTAAATGTTCTATAGTAATCGCTTGAATTTTTAGCAGCTCTTTCAAGAATAGTTACTCGACCGTCCATACGATTATTTTGCGAAGAGTAATAATAGAGGGTTGGCGTGTCTTCAGATACTTCTATAGTTGTAATATTATTCTCAAAATCTATAGTAACCCCATTAGTATATTCGACACCTGAATTATGTATCCCATTAGGTGTTGTAGAAAATCTAATAATAGGATCTGGATGAACAGGAAGTATTTCAGATTCCTGGTAAAAATGATACGCATACATCCAATTAAATTCATATTCGTAAATACCTGGTTCATAAACCTTTTTATATAATTTCCAGGGCCCAAAATCGGTGCTAGTATTGTAGGGACTTCTAGGTGCAATACCCTCTCCCTGACCTAGAAAATCCCAAGAAGTTAAAATTATAGGCCTCCGATAAAAACCGCTATATGACTGATCCGCGAGGCCATCCTTGGTAAGGAGATAAACTATAGTTCTTTTATTAAATTCTCCTGTTATAAATGTTCCTTCCCATAATCCATGGGGATGATATAGTACCGGTTTTTCACTTGCAAAATTCATACCGGCATCTTCTAACTTAGTCAAGTCAAAATAGTTAGTGCTAAACCTAAAATTAGAGTGTCCATCACCGGTTTTAATAGACCACGCATGATCAGAATCAAATACATTATCAGATGTTACAACATAAGGCCACGGAGAGTTGGGACCAGAAAGGCTTTCTGGCCAATCATCGAGGGAGGGGTGTCCTTGAATGTGGCTAGCGTAAGGGAACTGTGCCCACCCAGGGGTCGATGGAGGGACTTCAGAGGCAAGATGAGGCGTTAAAAGAACTTTAAAGGATTGTGTGTTTTGTAAAAGTGGAGTTCCTTTAAACTTGTAAGTGTTTAATTTTACTAATTCAAGGTTAGGTTGAAGTTTATCGTTTATTCTAAAAAGATAATTAATAACTGATGAATCATCTGTATTCAAGATTGAACTGTCTATAACTACATTATATTCAATTGTTTTAGGTCCAGAATCTTTTGGTATATTCATTGGTGCACCTATTACTAGACGACTACCATCCAAGTTTAAATCTAGTGAGTATTTCATTCTGGGATATTTCCAATGAGTGTCTATAAAATCTAAAGGACTTTCAAAAACTGGTGATTCAGAACCTGCTATAGGATCACCTATTACAGACCTGTGTCTAAAACCTGTATCATGGTATCCTTCTGGATATATTGTATTTCCTATTTTAGTCCAAGCTCCATCAACAATATTATGTATTGTAATAGCAGGTTCTCCTACACCCCTACTTATATCGTTTAATCCATCGTTTATATAAGAATTGTATATAGAATATCCGTCTTCTGGTATAGGTTCTATCCAAGGAACTGCTCTTTGGAATGAGATTCTATTTCCCATACCGGATTGGTTTTCATTATAATAATAAAGTGTGGGCATTGATTTTGCAGCTCGGATAATTGTATGACCGAAACCAGTATTAGCCTGAGGAATGCCTAATATAGGATCAGTCCCCGTGTATATTCCGCCAGAACTATTGGATGTAACATTAACACCATCAATTGGTATATACTCAGTTCCCTGGTTATGAATACCATCTGGAGTAATAGAAAAACGAATGGGATGGTCTATTGGCCATATAAAAACATATAGATTTCCATGTATAAAATTTAAAGTTGGGCTCTCTACTCCATCTATAATAAATTTAAGTAGACCTGAGCTATCAACATCAAAAGTAACTTCAAAAGGAGCTCCGTCAAAAAACTGACTATTTAAAAAAGCGCGGTCTATTTTTTTATAACTAGACACGTAATTATCATCAGAACCGGCTACAATAATTTCTCCATTTCCACTAGCAGATATATTATTAGAGGCTCCAATAAGATCACCCCCTGATTCTCCTAGTATATCGTCCCCAACTTTATTAAATATAATAACACTATCTGTAAATTCATTCATCCTTTTATAAATTCTTATATTACCAGTTTGAAGTTCACCAGAGGCCCCAAAGGATATAATATTAGCATCATCACTTATTGTTACTGATGCACCAACATTTTCATTAACTGTAGTTCCTAAATATTCCCACTTCATAACCCACTGATCCACACCCGTCCAGTTGGGGTTGGTAGAAGTTACAAAATTATATACCCTAACTCTACCGGCACCTGAAATTGTACCACCTAGATCGTCATATGGGGCCCCTATAATTATTGTTTGACCGTCTGCACTTATCCCAACAGACTGTCCAGCCTTGGCTCCAGCAGATTCTCCATATATATCTGTCCCAACCTGACTCATTGTATAATTTGTTTGGGTCACGCTAATAATTTCAAGAACTTGAACTTTACCCGAATTAGTAACATTAGAGGAACTTAATGGAGATCCAACTATGACATATATAGGGGAAGGCAAAAACCCACCATGTGTCAAACCGGCTACTGCACTGGTTACTGCAGTAGAATTAACCGCCACTGCGCTACCAAATCCATCGCCCGAATTTATCCCTGAAACGCCTCCAGACCACCACGATGACGGCGAGTTATTATTTATCGTTATCAGGGGATCCCACCATAATGTACCATCCCCTTCCCTCCTATCATCTACAGACGGGATAGGGTTACCGCCACCAAGCTTTATGAATGCTTCTCTAAAGATTCTAATTTGGTTCAAATATGGCTCCCCTGATACTATCAAAGTGCCATATTTATTCATTGAAAGTGCGGTACCAACGGCATCTGAACTACCAGTCCCTTCTATATGAAGATTATTGAGAGCGGTCGCCAAAGTTGCTGCATTGTAAGTTCCGGAAGGGGCATTTGCTTGTTCTAACCAGTGGGTGGGATAAATATCTGTAAGCAAAGCCCAACCTGTAGAGTAACCCACCTGACCAAGAGTTCCACCTCCTTTTTGGAAAACCCTGATATGACCCTTACCCCCATCAAAACCCGGAGACCCTACGGCAATTCTATTACCAGCTGAACTTATTGATACTGAAGTACCTGCCATATCTCCCACTGCAACACCGTCTATATCGTCATTGTAGTTCCACGTTAAAAACTCTTTGACATAAACTCGCGCGTGTCCCTGTGATGATGAATTGTTTGGTGCCCCGGCTATAAAAGAATTTCCATCCGTGCTTAAAGAAACTGAATACCCAAAATTATCACCAGGACTTTCACCGTCTATGTTTACATTATGTTTGTTATATTCTGTTGCACTTACTGAATAACTATAGTCTATATCTAGTTCCAAAGACTTTCCATTTTCTATCCTACGAACATCTTCCCATGCCCATCTTGGATATAAATTGGGTCTTTTTGAGTATACTGCAACTGTATTACCATCTGAACTCATTGTCATGTCAATGGCCTCATGACCAGCTGGGACAGTAAGTCCAGAATACATATCTCCAGATGAATGATTCATATATACCCAATTTCCTTCTGAATTCTTTTCTATAACTCTTACCTCACAATTTGCAGGAGTTGGCCAACTTGGATTATCTGTTATTTGTACTCCCATGCCAATAATATTACCTACAGCACCAGAGGCTGTACTATAAGTTTCTAAAGGTAAACTTCTTCTATCGACGGGGGTTGGAGCATCTGTTATATACACTATTCTATTACCGTCTGAACTCATTTTAACAGCTTTTGCCGCCCATCTTTCCGGTTCTCCTGCGATGTATGTATTTCTTATGTATAAATTTATTATTTCAGGTAATTTAAAGTCTAAGTTTTGGAGTAAATAGTGTCCTCCGTTATTTGGGTCCCATGTTCCAACCTGATATTCACTCATTCTATTGAATGCATAAGCTGGATTAACTGGCATAGCATGTACATCAGTCTTTGTTGGCCAGCCATTTATCGTTCCATAATAACCGTTTTCGGGATCTTCATCAGAATAAAGTGGTATTATTTGATAATCAAAAACATTGGCACCAGAACTGGCGTCCCTGGGTAAGGAATAGCCTTCTCCAAGAGGAGAGGAGGTGCTTCCATGAATAGGTCCAGTATAACCGTTAGAACCACCTTGGGAAATAAATTGATTGTAATGCTCTTTAAGAGCTTCATCGAAATTTAACATTTTTCTGTATATATATTGATGCCATATATCTTTATCTCCTCTTCCAAAAAGTCCTAAATCTTTTATATAATTTACCTTGTGATTTATCCATCCATTTATTCTATCTGAATCATTATATCCTATTCCTCCAATATTATCCTGATTAGGACCATGGTTTGTAGGATCCCAGTATCTAATCCAAACATTACATGGATGTGGTTTATACGCATCTGAATTCCCCGGAAATCTCGCTTCTTTAAAATATGAATAATGATTGAATGGTATAGTTGCTTCCCCGAAAGTTGTACCAGAGGAATTTGTTTGATTTTCGATGTTTATAGAATTTCTTATTGTGTCAAATTCTTCAGTGTTTGAAAGACTAGGTTCATAAGGATTACTAGGATTAATACCATTTTTTTTAAAATTAATAGAATTCATATAACCAGAATTAGAAGCTTTTATGTCACGCGGGTAATTCACTCCGTATGGTAGAGGATGATAGCCCCCAGCGCCGGTATTTGCCAACATAAATTCTGACAATGTTGTTTCTTCGGGGGCTTGTAAAATTCTATGACCAATTCTGGGTCTCATTTTAATAAAATCAGAAAAAGGAACCGTTTTAGAGTCTAAAATTCTTTCCAATGATGCCCTAGCCCAAGATTTAGAAAGACTATGTGTTTTTAAACCTCCATTGCGGTTTATATCATAAATACTATCCCAACGATGTCTTCTACCATACTCTGAAATAAACCATGCCCATTTCCAATTATGAGCAGTTTCAGGATTTTCTTGCGATGGAATGCCGGACATGAAATAGACATTTCCGCCATACGGAAAATATCTGTATTCATCAATAAGATCATAATCTCCTGGGAGAATTTTATCAAGATCACTAGTTCCTCCCAACTTCCATGTTTTATAATCAATAAGTTCAATAGGTGCACAAGCGTGACTGTTATTTATTGTATTCCCTGATAAAGCTCTTAAATCTAAAGATGCTAAAGAATTTCCATCACCCGACAACGATACATCCCAAGCGCCAGGAATCCCTTTGTAATCCATATCGGCTCTACTGTATCTACCTACATAACCTTCATTAATAAATTTCCACCCATGAGTTTCTGTATAATCAAATGTCCCGCTCCAACCATTATATGGAGCTCCCGAATTTTTATTAGACTCGGCAACAACTATACGAGTACCGTCTGCGTTTATACTAATGTATTTATTGTTTGTAAAACCATGGAGTCCACCTTGTGTAAAACCAGCAAAATTAGTAGACTCTGCATTGAGATCCGCTGGTGTATTAGCACTTAAATCTGGATTTACGACACTACTATGATGATTTTTCCCCGTCCATTCTAAAGTCATACCATTAGCAGATGGGTCTGTAAAAATAGTATTACCATTTGCAAACCCGTTTTGAGGACCAGGAACGATAGTGTCATTTATACCAGGTCTCTTAGGTGGTGTAAATGTAGACTTAGGAGGATGTAATACACCTGATAGTACCCAAATCCCCTTTTTCTTTTTATACACTCTAATCTTTCCAATATGTCTTATAGTATCATCTATACTTAAATTATCAGGCCTTTTCATATAATGCCCAATTGGTACTCCGTGTACTATATTATCATGAGTCCAGTGCGGCGGCTGGCTGGCTGGAATTGTATTCCATGGCATATTGGCAGCGACGTCTTTAACACCTGCTGTTACCAGTCCGTCTCTAGATATTGTAAACCCCTGTCCAACTGCCATTGTATTACCATCTTCGCTTATGGCAACACACTCCCCGTTAAAATCTGTATGACCATTCGGTTGGTCATTTACAGAAAAACTATTAGATGTTATACTTTTAACTTCCCCATCTTGTAAACCAGTTGTCTGATTTAATGTCTCTAGTGGGTGCGAACGTGTTGTTTTGTCATTATAATAATTCACTAAATCAATAGTATCATTTTTATTAAGATACGATTTAAATAAATCACTTGCTACAACACCCTCAGAAGTGTATATCTCAAATTCCCCATTTCCATCTAAAGCTAAAAATTCATTACCAGTATGTTTTATTATATTGGCGTCTTCTTCAGTTAATACCCCGGGAAATCTACCTGGGGGTGGACCGTCTGTTACTTTAGCACTTAAATGATTGTCATTTGCGGTTTTGATTAATGATGTGTTTATCCAGTTATTAAACCCTTCTAGAATATTACCTGAATTATCATGGGGTTGATTTACCTGACTATCAACTGTTGTCATATGAACAGAATCAGACTTAGATATTATACCAGTATTAACTAATTCATTTGGTTCTTCGCCTGTTAATGGATTAGTATCATAATAAGTTCTTAACCCTTTTAATGTTTTTCTCTGAGCGGGAAGTTCCATCCAATGTTCATCATCACCGTCTCCTCTATTTGGGTATCCATTTTGTGAATATGCAGAAGGTATCCCATTAGAATCGTAACTAATAGATTCGTCTCTTTTAAAACCCTGTTGATAACCTATTATACTACTCTTAGGTTCTGTTTCACCTTCTTTTATTCCCCTAATAGAATAACCAACTGGTTGTGTATTATTTAAAAATTCATGATTTGGATCAGATGGTTTTTGTAACAGGGTGGTTATAGTTCTAGGATAAGAATCTTCTATAATATCTAAAACGGGGATATTAAAATCTACATTTAATGCCAGGTAAATGTCTCCTATACAATCAATATCCCTGTTAACAGAAAACGTCTGGCTACCCCCCCACGTACCCTGTTTTGTAGAAGTAGATGTCGGTATTTCTAAAAGATTTGATCCATGTAAGATTTGTTTATCTGTATCTGTTTTATTCCAAAATACAGAAATAACTTCTTCATCTTCATCATCTACTTTATCTAAGACAGCTAATCCTTGGGTTCCAGTGCCATTGTAAGATGCTATAGCTGCAAAAGACCCAGTTGCCATATAATATATATTATTAATAACATATATTATATTACAATTTAATTCGTATATTACATTTATTTTAGGCAGCAAAAGATATAGAACCACCAACGGTAGTTTGTACGGTAGTACCTACGGCCGTGGCAACAAGTTTTGGAGAACCTAAACTTGTCCATGCGGATGTAGAATTAAAACCAGTTTTGACCGGTCTACGAGTGTTTCCACTGATAGTTGAAGCAGCATCAATATTGCTCGAAAAAAGACTTGTTTTTATTCTAATGTTTAGTTTGGCATTATTGCATTTAGCCAATGGAATACCCGATGTACTGAACGCTTCATCGGCTAATTTTATTACATATATCCCAGAATCTTTCATGTCTTTTAATCCGAACTCATCTAGATTAGCTGTTTTTATAGCGCTAGATGGTATAAACCCAGTTCTTTCTCCACCTACTACTAATTCTATTGAATGCAACCAATCTCTTGTATAACCAACTAAAGGAATATCAGGTAAAAATTCTTTTGTTGTTGAACCTGTACTGGGTAACTCAAGAACACCGTTATTTTCAACTCCAGTCTTAATATTAGAATTACTTAATCCAGCCCCGATTTGATATGTAGATAGAGATGGCTCGGTTTCGTAATTAGTGTGTTTTAATAGTCCTAAACTATTAGTCATAAAATCTCCGTCATTATTTTCAGGAACTAGGGGTCCAGCCGTCTCTACCCCATCCTTACCACTATACCATCCATCGAATAGGGGTTTTTTAGTTAAATTTGTCATCCATGCACCATGTCCAGCAGCACCAGAAGAAGCGCCTGTTGCATTGGCTATAGTCTTAGCAGCATCATACTTATTACCCTTTGTAAATGGCCATGGTTTTGTCAAATTTCCAACGGCAAAACTGTTTGTATTATCAACAGCTGGTACTCTTAAAGATAATAAAATATGACTGCAATTGCATTCAAACTTGCTAATATCAAACGATATCTCTTTATACTCCCCCTGTGGTTTAGGAAGTGTGGTATAATTATCTCCAGACGCAGTAGGAGCGGTTGTAACAGCGTTTATAAGTTTTTCGGGATTTTCATACTCAAGAGTCTCTGATGTTTTCAACACCCTGTTAACAACGTTATTTCTTATAAAATTTTTCTCAGTTTCGGTCATCATATGAGTTGTAATAGTTGCACTAGTTTCAAACTTCCAGTTAGTTGGAATCATACTGGTGTTAGATGTTAATTTTTGAATACCAAACACAGGCCATATACCACCGGCCCCATGGAGACCCTCGTGTTCGTGACCAGTATTGTCAACATTTAAAGCGTCTGTAAACATAACTGGGTCAAATTTATTATAATAAACTTTCATAGATAGTGTATTTGTTGTAGAACCCGCCTGTAAGAAAGCGGAATTCATTTTAGATGATCTTCCTGTGAAAGGTATAGAAATTGACCATTCTATAATGTTATCCTTAATAGATGCGGTACCTATATTACCTGTATTAGGGTTATTAACATTTGTGAAAATATTAGGGTATTCCCCACTGTTGTCAGTGCTTCCAGACATTACACATGGGTTATTGGTTTCGGTTAAATTTCTGGCAAATATAGCATCAGGTGTAAGAGTATCTACAATCAGTCCACCCAACTTTATTTCTAATTTATGTATGAGGGTTAATAAGAATGTGTTTGAAAAATAAACAGCTGTGCTATTTGCAAAAGATGGGGGGTTATTTCCAGCATCAGAACCAACAGGTATATCAAATGACATTCTACCTGTTAGTATAATATTACTGATAGCATCTATGTCATCAGGTAAATCAAAAATGTCTTGATTTGTAGACTGAGATGGACTTCCAGTTGGGAACCCTGTCATACTACCAATAACAACCGTTTGTCCAGTTCCATTTATATACTTTGTATTACACTTTGTTAAAAAATCTGATTCTATCAATGTGTCTTCTACGTATTTATTGGCTCTACATACAGATTGAGAACCAGTTGAATTAAACGTCTTGATGGCTACATTACTAATACCCATGTCTTTTATTTAAATGTATATATTTTTTTTTTAATAAAAACGTTTAATTTGTGTTTTTTAAATAATAATGTATAATAATACCTGATGTCTCAATTTGAATGTAATATAAGAGATTTGATAGATTCTGATACAAACACGGACAATAACGAAATACATGTACAATCTGTAGAAGAAGAAGAAATTCCATTGACACTAGATCAGCGTCCGCAAATTAAATCAAATACTCCTAACAAAAAGATATCAAATAATGTAAAAACACCACAGAAAGAAATTGTAAAGTCTACTATTTGGGAGGTGATTTTAAATGATATGAAAGATAAAAAAAATCATAAGTTATTTATGGTAATTATTTGTATGTATATTTTATTGAATTCTCAACCAATTTATAAATTAATTTATGATATGTTTCCTTATTTAATGGAATCTGTCACAAAGGTTAATATAAAAGGACAGTTTTTAATAGCGATTTTAATTTCTATTGGAGTTATAATTTCAAAATCTAGTTTATTCGTGTAATGTAATCATTTCTTTTTAGACTTGGGTGGTCCTATAGATTGTGTTTTATTGGTAATCCTGTTTTCCATACCAAATAGAATATTTTCCAATGTAAATTTTTCAAAAATAGGAAGTTCTTCCTGTTTTGTTTTTGGTTTTTTCCATCCCAATGCACTCTCAAGTCCTGGTGTAATAGGTATAGGAGCACTTTGATATTCTCTACAACAACCAAACTCTCCTTCACTTTCGGATAGACACTTCTGACAAAAACCTGAAGGAGTTAACTTAAAATAAATATTATTATGAGAATGAAAATCTCCCTTATTCTGACAATACTTTGATTTTGTTGCTATGATATAAACAGGATTTTCTTTAGATTTTTGTATGATACGAATATCTTCAGATTTATACAATGACATAAAATTTTTAAAGAATTTAATAATAGCATGATATTCGCATGAATCTTTATCTAGTCTTGTAAACCCTTTTCTAGTGGAAGTATCTTCAGTATCTTCAGTATCTTCGTAGATTTGAAGATTAATAGTTTTTGTAACATTTTTTTCTTGTGTTCTTACGCTAGTTTTTTTAATAGCTAATAGATTGTCATTGATGTATTCATCTGTTAGTTTTTCATCGACGTCTTTACCATTGTAAACAGATTTAATGATGTATACTCTATTTTCGTAATGTTTAACACCATCTGATATAGAACACTTATCCGAACCAATAAGTCTAAGACCATTAGCATCATAAACACATTTGTCTATAATTTTATCCCAGTTGTCATGGCAGTTTTCTAATTTACCAAATTCTGTAGTAAGACGAATTATGATGTTTTTACGAATAGATTTAGCAATATCTTTATCAACAAAAATTTCTGGCCAATGTAGATGATACCCCTGTTTGATGTATTTTACACCCGATTTAATATTTTCTTTACATTTGTCGGCGGCGGTGATTATACACGTGTAGTTTTTTTTATAAATATTTTCGATAACATCTTGTATAACTTGAATAAAATTGGATATATCTATAATCTCCGTTGAATTGAAATCAAAATCGATAAAAAATTTAAATACATTTGTTTTTCTTTCTACTATACAATTTTTACAATTTATGTATTTTGAATACATTTCTTGAAACAATTCATAGTCCTTAGATATGTCTAATTTACCCCCATCTAGTAAAAAATGTGTTACATTTTGTTTATTAGAATCTGTTACAATTTTACCAGTAGAATAAAACCATGATGTTAGTGGATTATCCATTACAATACATATGTATTTATATATTAAAACTTTATATATATTAAAATTTACTCTTTATCTTTTTATCTTTTTATCTTTTATCCTTTAAATTTTATAGTTACATTTAAATTATTTGTATATATACCCTTTACTGCACTAGGAGATAAAACAGTGCGCTTATCCTTTCTTTTATTTAGAAGTGTTGTATTCATATCTGAATCTATCAGTGAAATATTACTTATAGCATACTCATAAATTTTATTTTCTAATACCCACCTAAAAAAATTTAATTGTCCAACAGTCGTTACTATCTCTTTATCTAATGTTTCGTATTCAGGTGTGTATTCTTTCCATTTTAATGTATTCATGTCTATGATTATTCTTCTCTGTCTACAAAAGGGGTCAAAATATTTTTTAGAATAAGCTTTTAACTGATTTTTATAGTCTAGATATATATTAAAATAAATCGTATCACCATTTGATTTATGTAAAGGATATATAATATTGTATTTTTTTGAATAATTTGTTACGAGCCAATCCAATAATCTCAAGCTTAAAGGAGTATTTTGATAAACTATGTCACGAAGACGTGACATTTTATTTTTATAGAAATTTACCAAAAAGTTTATAAGTGTTTCTTCTCTAGTAGAAAAAGTCATTAAAATATAATATAAATTGCCTTTAAATTTATTTAAAGACTGTGAGCTATTATATATTATGTTATTGATATAGATGTTATCCGAAATAGTTGATGAAGAATATAAAAAACAAATCATATTCCTACTTAATAATAATTGGACGGGAAGAACCGATTATTATTTCCCAGCCCAAACATCAGTTAATGTGGAAAAAACCCATTTTACAAAACTGAAAAATTATAAATACATATATACAAAGAAAAATACAGTTGATACGAAAAGGGCTATACTATTTACATTTATAAATTCTAGAGCAGAAAATGTATCTGTTGTAATTCTTAAAGACTTTATTATGTATAACATGTGTATAAATTGTCATCATGAGTACTTCTATGGTAGTATATTTGATATTTCGTTTACCGAAGAAAATATTACAATATGTGATGTATTTATGATAGGGGGGAATAAAGTAAATACCTTTTCTTATTTAGATAGAATGTCTGAAGCAGAATATTTTGTAAATAATACATTGGAATCAGACCCTAAATTAAACATTATAAAATATTCCCTATGTATTTCAGATATTTTAAATAAGAAATTGAATGAAAATGAAGAGTTTTTTATGATACCAAATAATTTGCCTATTACAACGGGTGTAAATTATTCATGTTTTAAATGGAAACCCGCAGATAAAATTACATTTAGCCTGTTATTCGAAGACGACGATGAAGATGTAAATATATATACAACCAATTTTAAAAAATTGAAACAATTTGCTAAAATTAGAAATAATACACCGGAAGGTGTAGGATATATCAAATCAATTAAAGGTCTTGAGAATTACAAGAGTGGGTGTATAATCGAGGTTAATGTAGACACATTTAATGATAAGATGGATATAATAAAAGTCCTTGACTATAAGACCATACCGACAACAATCAGGGCAATAGAAAAAATACTCCACTTAAAAAAAGAAAATATTACCATTGAAGACATAAATAGTCTAAAAAATTAAAAAATATTTTATTTTAACTAAATCATTTAAGTTCATAATAAGAACTAATATGATTTAATTATTACATTTAATTTACACTATAAACTACACACTAAATTACACTTTTACCAGATACCGAAACGCGAACGACGCTGACGACGACGGTAGGCGGCACGGGCCTTGATGGCAGCCTTAGTCATCTTTAGCTTCTTCGAGCGACGACGACGGGTAGTCTTCTTCGAGCGACGGCGGTACGCACGACGAGCCGCAATAGCCGATTTAGTCATCTTTAGCTTCTTCGAGCGACGACGACGGGTGCGCTTGGTGCTCTTACGGGTGCGACGCTTGCCAACGTAGACCTTGCGACCCTTGGAACGGTAGAAGAGGGCACCAGTCTTACCCTTGTAAAGCTTGCGCTTACGACCAGCTACTACAATCGAGGTCTTAGCCTTCGAAATTTTACGGGTACGGCGGCGACGGAGTGGCGAACGACGGGACTTGCGCTTAGGTGAACGGCGCGAGCGGCGGCGCTTGGCGCCAAAATATAGATCAAGAAGGTCGGACATATTTATTTTAATATATACAAAAGAAATTAAATTAAAATTAATTGAAAAATAAATCATTTAAATTAAAATTTTTATAAATTTAGAAATTACATTATCTCTAAAATCGTGTATATTCATAAATTCCATTAAAATATTTTTATCAGTTTTTTTCATAGAGAATGGTTCGGGTAACTCATAATCAAATGTAGTGAATATATCTCTACATATTTTGTAATTAAAATTGTCGGTTAATTTTACCCCACATGATACAGCATTTTCTATACACCCGTGTTTTTTAATAAGGTTGAATGCAGTTATTGGACCTATTAAGGGTATAGACTCTGTATAATCACAACCAGATAGAATACAATAATCCACAAAATTATCTATTTGCATATCAATATCTGATAGTAATTTTTCTAAATTAATCTCGGTTATTTGCTTATTAATACCTGTTTTAAGAACATAAGGACAACCAAACGTAAGAGCATCGGAATCGTCTGTAACAGTGTAATCTACTAAATTGTTTTTTTGTAGAAAAGCACAATACTTCTCTGCATCATTAGGTGCTGTACAGTAAGGAATTCCAGATTTTTCTAGCAATTCTTTACATTCTTCGATGTGATACTTCTTTATGATTATAATCTGTGATTGTAGTTTTTGAATTTCGTCATTTATTTCATTTTCTTCGCCCTGACTTTTAGGGACTTTTTCCTTAAGTTCATCTAAACGAAGGTATAATTTTTGTTTAATAGCCTGCCTCTTTTCTAGAGTTATGTTTTTTGCTTCAGGAGGAACTCCATCAAATATAAAAACAGGTAGAATTCCGTTCATTACATAAAATTTTGCCCTATTTGCTATACCAACTAGATGAGAATTTTCTATATTTGATGCATATTTAAATTTATAAAGTAGTATACTACAGTCTATGGCTACAATTTTACCATAGTACTTTCGAATGTCATTTTGCGTTATACTGTCAGGTGAATGCTTTTTGATAAGGGCGTTTAATCCTCTAATTCCCATTTATAATTATATATTTTATTCTTTTAAACTATTAAACGAAATTAAATTCATCTGAATCAATCGACTATTAGACATTCAGTAAGATTAACGGGTGAAACGTCTGAATTGTCTTCTGATGTAATATCTAGAACTCTCTTAGGAAGTTTAAATTGGGGATGACATTTAATTCCCACTTCACGGTAATGAACTACATCCTTCCAAAACCTGTCTAGAATAGGCAAATTCTTCTTAAGCCACTTATGATTAATGTAAGTTCTTACAATACTCATAGTTTTCGGGGGGAAATATTCAATAAAATCAGAAACTTCTAGTCCGCAAATGAACATATTCAACTGAACCTGAGGATAATAATACTCTGGAATCTTTCCTGGGATAATCTTTCGCTTATAAGGACACTTAACTTCCAATAGAATAGGCTTTGCATTAGGATCTGTTACACTAATAGAAATACCGTCTGGCGAACCAGCAAGCCATGGATATTCATCGGATTTATGGACATCCTCATGCGCAATAAGACCAAATTCGTAACTCTTTTGACCAGTTAGTTTACAATACTTTTCAATAGCTTCGTCTTCATACTTTTGACCGTGACGAGTAGCAATATTACCAACAAATGGCTTTGGGTCATGACCACACTTCTTAAAAAGCACTTCTTTTGGTTTTTGATAAGGATTCAAGCCTAGAACTGTACCTGCGTCACTTGATGTCAATTTGTTTTCTCTTTGTTTAAACCACGCATCAGAACGCTGTTCATGCATAGGAATTGATTTTAATTCATTGATTTTGTCCATAAAACTAGTAATTAAATTTGTATGTATTTAATTTTTAAATCATTTAAGAAAATAATATATAAAATATAATGTAATGAATGAAGATAAATTAAAAGTTATTTCGTTATTTACTGGAATTGGTGGTATGGATATGGGATTTGATGGTCAAGTGATTGTACATAAGGATTCAATAGTAAATAAAGAATTTATAGATAAACCATACGCTATAAATAATTTTATTATATTGAAAAAAAACAATTTTGAATGTATATTTCAAAATGATATACTTAAAGGGGCAAAGGAAGTATTTGGATTTAATAACAATAATTCAAACTATAATATGGAAAGTATTTATAAATTAATTTCAGAAAACTTTCAATTTCCAAAAGCAGATATAGTTATTGGAGGATTTCCATGTCAGGACTTTTCACATTCGGGAAAACGAAGGGGGTTTGAAAGTAACAAAGGACATGACCTAAAAGAAAAAGTAGAAATTGAAAAAGAAAATAGTAGAGGAACATTGTATAAAAGTTTTGTTAAAGTTGTTAAAATTGTGAAACCAAAAATTTTTGTTGCCGAAAACGTATATGGTCTAATTACTATGAAAAATGAACCTATTAAACAAATCATTAAAGATTTTTCGGAATTAGGATATGTTGTCGATTACCAAATTATATATTGCCCTGATTTTGGAATACCTCAAACTCGTAAGAGGGTTATAATTATGGGAATTTTAAAAGAAAAAAATGTAAATCTTATTGAAGGGTGGAATATAATTACAAAAAATAAAACCGAATGTAGTATTGGAAAATATTTTGACCATCTTAAAGAACCTGATATTACAGACGATATTTCTCAGATGGTATATTCAAAGGCAAAAAAACTTGAAAAAGGACAGGGGCAAACAGAAATTAATCTTAATTCATTTGCTCCTACTATGAGGGCTGAACATCATGGAAATATTGAATTTCGTAGGTATGCTAATAGTAAGATAAATATTAATGAAAAAACTATGATTGAAAGAAGATTAACAGTTAGAGAGGCAGGATTAATTCAAACATTCCCCCCAGACTATGTGTTTAGTAAAAAAAAGAATATGATTGCATATAAGTATATAGGAAATGCCGTTCCTCCTTTATTGGGTTATTTAATAGCTGATAAAGTCTATGAATTATATAAAAGTCATTTCGCTTAAAAATATTACGAAAAATATTACGAAAAAATACAATAATTAAAGAAATATTATGATAAATAAATAATACTCATCAAATATGGACGACGATGTTCTTTATAAGCTAACTTCTCATACAGCAAAAAAAATACTTGAAAGTCAAGAAAAATTGAAAATAGCTAAATGGAGTAATGGTGAAGCTAATCTTGAAAGTGATTTTTCTAAAATAGCTTGTAGTTGTTGTGAAGAGGCGTGGGATGAAATAAAAATAGAATACCCCGATTATATAAATGTAACCATTTACTGTATAGCACCTGATGTAACTATTAGATTTATATTTCCTGATGAAAGTGTTTTAACACGCAAAATTGAATTAAAATCTGGACAAAAAAAACATAAGATCATCCCCGGTTCAACTATAGGAAATTTGGATATTAATCAGCCGTTAATTTTTTGCTTAAGACCGAAGATAAAGTCAGGATATTATGAAATAAAATATTCGCAATATCACACTGCCATGGGTAAAACTAAAGATAAAACTGATTTATTTCAGGATAGAACTCCAAGACCCTATGTTGATTTTTCAAAAATGAACGATCCGGAAAAAATATCTGAGTATATTACTAAACCTAAGAAGGATGATTGGATAAGCTATTATGGGGAATGTGGTTATAATAGAGTTTTCAATTTAAATAAAGAAACTTCATGGCAAGATACTCTAGTTAAAAAAATCGTTCATGAATTTATTAAAAATACATCAGAAGAGGAATTTAAAACAATAAAAAATAAATTAATTCTAAATGAAGGAAACATTATCTAAGTCTTCTGGGATTATAGAAAAGTCTGCAAAATTGATGTCCATTATAGTTAGTTAATCTAATATGTGTAATAGATATTCTATTAACTTTTATTAACTTTTGTAATATGTATTTTTTTTAGTAATTTAATAAATACATAATGTAATGTAATGGATAACCCCGATTCTTTCCCAGTTGATGTTGTTATTACTTGGGTAGATACAACAGATGAAGCGTGGATAAATAGATATGAAAATACTCTTAAAAAGCCTTTTAAAAGATCGGAAAGATGGAGTCCAGAATGTGCTCCACCTGATTCAGAACTTTCATTATGTTTAAAACTTATTCGTAAGAATATGACATGGGTTCGTAATGTATTTATTGTTACACAACAACAGACTCCTGACTGTATTACAAAAAATGAAATACTAATAGATCATTCCGAAATGGGATTAGGACCTGTATTTAATTCTGTATCAATCGAATCATCATTACATAAAATACCTGGTTTATCAGAACATTTTCTTTATTTCAACGACGACTTTTATGTAGTAAGAGAGGTAACGCGTGATTTATTTTTTACAGACGAAGGAAAAACAGTTATTCAACTCATGGAACAATTTTATGGAACTAATAATATCTGGAATAAGACAATTAAACGTACTTTAAAACTTTACAATTCAGATAATTTAAATTTAATAAACCCACATACCCCTTATCCACTCACAAAGACTCAGATTAACGAGACTGAAAGACAATTCCCTGAATTGTGGGAAAAATCGCGAAATGTATTATTAAGAGGATCTAAAGAAGAAATTCATCCGATTATGGGTACATATACATTTTCACTTAAAAATTCTACGGCTATTCAAGACACAAATTGTAATTTAAGGTACACCTACAGTGCATATCCTATAGACATTAGAATGTTTACCCATTGGTTCAATATTTGTCCTCCTCATATTGTATGTATTAATTGGTTTAATACAACTAAAAAAGAATTATACGATTCAATTGAGAAAACACCAAGTTTATATATAAAATTGGCGTTATATCTTATAATTATATTAATTGTAGTTATAGCTATTTACAAATACAAATACAAACTCAGCCGTAAAAAATAAGTTACTTTAATTTCTTAACACTTACGGAAGGAGTATTCTTCTTTTTCATCTTTTTGACGTCATATTCTGGGACATCTTTAGCCTTTTTGGCATCATAATTCTTTTTACAATAATTCCATAGGTCTTTAGAGCCTATTTTGAATTTGCGGTCCGGGGTGGCCCTATACCAAAAAACACAATCTGTTATATTATTACTTCTAGATGTATTATCTAAAACTAAACAATCATAACCCTCTGTGCAACTATTAAGTACGTCTTGAAAAACTGAAAAATGTGGGAATATACCAAAGAAATTATTATACAACTTTTGTTGATTTTGTATAATATTTTCACGGAGAATGAATATGTAATCAATATTAGTTCTAAGGTCTGGGGGTAAATCCATGCAATATTGCATTGTTAATAAAAATGTAATTCGCCAATGACGACCATTCATGAATATACCTCTTATATTAGGATCTTTTATCATGCGTTTATCGTACATACAGTCATCTAATAAAACAAATACATCTTTATCGGTTTCCTTTTTCTTACCATCTATTACTTTTTTTTGACGAGTTATAATTTGTTGTATAATCTCTGGTTTATATTCAGAATGTATAAGTATTTCAGGTATAAAATTAGAGTAAAAGGCATTTCCATCTTCCGTTGCAGATATAGCAACGCCTGCATTAATATTTCTTAGACGATATAATATATCCGCAACTAATGTACTCTTACCTGTTCCTCTTTTTCCTATAAAAACGCAAGTTGCAGGACCTGAACCTGTTAGTCTTTTTTCTTCTATTTTACGAGGATTAAATTTTGATAGACTAATAGACATAATAATTTAACTAAATATTATTAATTATAATAATCAGACGTATCTAAATTATCAGGTTCTAGAGTTGCGTATGAGAGACCTAAACTAATTAAAAAACCTAGAATTATACCTCCTAAGAAAATTAAAGTCTCGTTATTTTTCTTTTCATCTGGGGTATCCTTTTCTATGTATTTATTTACACCTAAGCATAAACATACAACTGATATAATTATCACTACGGCTTGTATATCAAATCTATAAAAGTCAAATTTAGAAAGAAACATATTGCAAAAGATGTATTAAAAAGAGTGTATATTTTTTAAATTTAAATATAACTTAAAAATAAATAATATATAATATAATAATGGAGATAGCACAATTGATTAATAGTGTAGATTCTTATAATAACATAGAGAGTATTGATTTTGGGGAAACTATTGTATTTATTAAATTTGGTACAGAATGGTGTCTCCCATGTAAACAACTAGAACAAACATTGATACATATGTCAAATTCTATAACGTACACTGTAGATGTAGAAAATGATGACTTCGAAGAATTTCTATCTAAAAATAGAATCCATAATATACCAACTACTATAATAAAGTATAAAAATAATAAAACCCAATTTGTAGGACTTAGAACACCCGATCAGATTAATAGTATGATACATAATCTCAAGACTCTATATCCATCAAACGATTAGAGTAATTGTGATAAAATTTTACAGAAAAATAACTGGTTTAAAAATAAAATACATTTTAAAATCAGTTACTTTACACTGCATCAAATTATGGCTGAAAAATACAAAAAATATACCCAAATAGAACATGTTTTAGAAAGACCTGGTATGTATGTGGGGGACACGTCAGATGTAACATCTGAATGCTGGATTGTAAATCAAGATACTAACACTGCATCAATTAAGACATGCAGATGGAATCCGGGAATTTTCAAGATTTTTGATGAAATCTTGACAAATGCGTCGGATGAACGTCAAAGAAATAAAAACATGTCATGTATAAAGGTTTGGATCTCTGAAGACACGCTAACAATTTATAACGATTCCGGAATACCAATCGAGATTCACCCAGAGTATGGTATTTACATACCGGAACTTATTTTTGCAAATCTTCTTACTACAAGCAACCATGATGACTCCAAGAAAAGGACAACAGGCGGTCTTAATGGGCTTGGTGCTAAACTCGCGGCTATCTTTTCTGATACATTTACAGTTGAGACAGCATCTTCTGGTAAAAAATACACACAGACGTTTGAAAAAAATCTAAGTAATATTCTTAAGCCAAAACTAGGAAAATCTTCTAAAGAATACACCAAAATCACATTCAAGCCAGATTTTAAACGATTTGGTGTTCATTGTATAAATGAAGACACTAAAAGTATTCTAATCAGGCGAGTATTCGATATGTGTGCTATCACACCAAAGGGTATGGATGTATATTACAATGATAAAAAACTAAATGTAAAAGATTTTTCCGAATACATTTCTATGTATATCGGTCCTAAAAAGAACTGCCCTAGAGTTATTCAAGAAAATCCTAGGTGGCAGGTAGCTATTGCACCTTCTGAAAACGGATTTCAATGTATCTCATTTGTAAACGGGGTAAATACAACAGATGGAGGTAGTCATGTGGAACATGTAATCGTCCCCATCGTCAAAAAAATCACGGAGATTATTCAAGAAAAACACAAGAGTCTTACTATTAAACCAAATTACATCAGGGAAAACCTCTTCATATTCATAAACTGTATCATCGAGAATCCCTCTTTTTCTTCTCAGACTAAAGAAAAGAACATTACGAAAGTCTCAGAGTTTGGAAGTAAATTCAACGCATCTGATGATTTTGTTAAGAATGTGTCAAAGCTTGGTATTATAGAAAATGTACTTGCATTGGCTAATGCAAAGGAAAAGAAGTCTCTACAAAAAACAGATGGTAAGAAAACATCGAGGGTTATTATCCCAAAGCTTGATGACGCAAATCGCGCAGGAACAAAAGATTCATCAAAGTGTACTATCATATTTACAGAGGGTGATTCAGCAAAAGCTACAGCTATTTCAGGACTTTCTGTGGTTGGAAGAGACACATATGGTGTTTTCCCTCTACGAGGAAAGCTACTAAACACGAGAACAGCAACTTATACACAATTGTCTAAAAATGAAGAAATTAATAACATCAAACAGATACTTGGACTTCAAAACGGTAAAAAATACAAGAATGTATCCGAACTTAGATATGGAAAAATACTTATAATGACAGATGCCGATACAGATGGATTTCACATCAAAAGTCTTCTTGTGAATTTCATTGGTAATTCCTGGCCAGAACTTTTGAAGATCGATTTCATATCTTCTCTTGTTACCCCAGTTATTAAAATATCAAAAAAAGACATGGTAATGCCTTTCTATAACCTGAGCGATTATAATAAATGGAGAGAAAATAACAACATAAGTGGATACAAAGTAAAATACTATAAGGGACTTGGTACAAGCACATCATCTGAAGCCAAAGAATATTTTAAAAATATGTTGACTCTCGACTACAAGGTAGAATCAGATACGGATGAAAAATACCTACATATGGCATTTACAAAAACGGAAGCCGACGCTAGAAAAAAATGGATCTTGGACAATATTACGTCTCCTAAAACACTGGATTATACAAAGAGTAATGTAAGAGTAAAAGATCTGATAAACAAAGAACTTGTACTTTTCTCTATAGCCGATAATGTAAGATCTATCCCAAGTCTTGTAGATGGATTGAAACCATCACAGAGAAAGATAATATATGCATGTATCAAAAGAAATTTATATTCTGAAATTAAAGTGTCACAACTTGCCGGTTACGTTTCGGAAGTATCAAGTTATCATCACGGAGAAGCAAGTCTTCAAGATACTATCATCGGTCTTTCGCAAACATATACAGGTTCTAACAATATGAATCTTCTAGAACCAGTTGGTCAATTTGGTACTAGACTTCTAGGTGGGAAAGATTCATCGAGTCCTAGGTACATCTTTACACATCTTTCAAAGAATTTTAAGAATCTTTTTAATTCTAGAGATTTTAGTACATCTATTCTAAACTATCTAGATGAAGACGGATTTTCAATTGAACCATCTTTTTATGTCCCAACCCTACCACTTATTCTTATTAATGGTGCTTGTGGGATTGGAACTGGATTTTCAACAGATATCCCATGTTTTAATCCAGATGATCTAAAAGACAGGCTTCTTAAGTTAGTAGAAGACCCAGATGCCGACATTCAAGAACTTATGCCATGGTATAAAGGATTTAATGGTTCTATTACAAAAATAGAACAGAATAAATGGATAACGCGGGGTGTATACAAAATCGAATCAAATACCGTGACTATCACAGAACTTCCCATAGGAACCTGGACCGAAGATTACAAATCACATTTGGACAAATTGGAAACAGAAAATGAAATCTACAACTACAATAATAAGTCAACTGAAACTAATGTACATTTTGAAATCAAGATTCCTCTGGAAAATATAGTAAACTGGAGAGACAATAGAGAATTTGAAAAGAAACTAAAATTGACGAGTATGTTGTCTGCTAAAAATATACATGTTTTTAATGAAAAGAATGAAATAATTAAAATAGACTCTGCTGAAGAAATTGTCTATAGATTTTGGACAATAAGGTGTGAATATTATACAAAAAGACAGGAAGACATTTCAGATAAGTTGTCCAAAGACCTCAATTTGATAAATGCGAAGATAAATTTTGTGAATGACGTAATAGATGAAAATGTAAAAGTATTCCGACAGAAGATTAGTTTTATAAATGAACAATTAGAAAAATTTTCTTATATGAAAGTAAATAATTCATACACATACCTAACTGACATGAAAATACATTCTTTTAGTGAAGACACTATAGATTCTCTAAAATGTACTCAAATTAAAATACAATCAGAATACAATCTTAATAAAAATTATACTATGTCTGATTTTTGGAAAAATGATCTAAATAAAATTTAATTACATTTATTTGAAAATAAAAATATATCATTAATAATAAAAATAATGTCATCTGTTAGCCCAAACTCGATTTTCGGTTTATTAAAAAATAATCTATACACAATTGTACTCCCACTTATAGTAGCCGCCTTTGTATGGATGGCTGTCGGTGTATTAGATAACGAATGCAGAAAGAGCACCCAGTCTGATAGCGTTAAATTTGTAAAGCGGGCTCATATTATATTTGGTATCATTTCTACCATATATGCCGCCCTTAATATTCTAAAATTACATCCAGCTGGTAGAAAGATTGTAGGTAATATAATGTAAATTAAAACGAATTAACTTAGGTTATTATTAAATTAAATAATGTACATATTCCGTATATTATTTAATTTAATTATTGTAATGAATTTACATGTTTTTTCTTACATAACCACCATCTTCACATTCAACCCATTCACTCAGGGTATCTAATTGAGGCATTAATTTGTGAGTTAGAAAAAATGCTTCCATGTGTTTAGAATCCTCTGTAAACAATAAAGGTCTTTGTTTGGCGGGTTTCCATAACTTAGTCGCTAATTCATAAGCAGTCTTCCATTTTGTAGAACCAGATGTTAATATACAAATAGAATGACAGTTACTGTTTAATATATCATTAGTCTCGGTTATATTTTTAATTAATTTAATGTATGCATCAAGTGGTAATTCGTTGTTATTATCACCATTTATAGCAAGATTAATTAACTGATGATATTTTAATTTATTTTCTCTTATGTATTCCCATGTATTTTTATAATACAATAAAAATTCTTCAAATTCCTTTTCGTTGTATGGGTTATCTTCTTTTAAAATGACTGAGTATATAGACTTAGTTTTATCTAGAAATATAGAGTAAGTATTAGTGTCTTTTATTACAATCGGGTTATCCATGTTTATTAGAATGTATAATATAATTAAATTTAACTATTCTTCCGCAAATATTACGGTTTTATAGCTATATTAAAGATATTTTGTATAATTTGTATTATAATTGGCTTACTGTAAGATGAATGAGGATATGTTATTAGCCTGGGAAGATTTAGATAAAATTATCAATGAAAGAGAGACTGTAAATTGTAAAGTTGATAAAATTTACAATATGTGCTGCCTTCATGCAAAGATAATATATAATCCTTCTGACCGGGCTATGGTATGTTTAGAATGTGGTGAAGTTTTTGACTCAGAACTAGAAACATGTGAATGGAATAGTTATAAAAAAGATGATGGTTCTTTTCAAAATTCAAATCAACGAGGTGATGCCAATATTTCTGATAATCCATATGATAAATCGGGGACTATACCTTCTTTTAACAAAAAATCCTTGATAATGACTTTACACTATCAGCAAACTTTCTCACATAAACAAAAAACATTCTGGAAGGTCTCTGAACAATTTGAAAATTATAGGACACTACTTTCGTTGCCTCATATTGTTTTACCAACTGCAAAAAATATGTGGCATGTGTGCATGGAGTCGGGAAAATTGACTAGGGCTTCAGTTAGAATTGGGCTTATAGCGGCATGTTTGTATTTTTCATCTATGCAAAATAACATATCAATTAATCGTTCTAAATTAATTGAAATAACAGATGGTCCTAATAATCAGAAAGGTTTTCTAAAAGGTGAAAAAATATTCTTAGAGATAATGCAGAATGTTCCAGCCTATAAATACCTGGGGAGAAAGAAAGAAGATAATAAAGATAGCGATGTTTTTGCAAAATATTGTAACAATTTAGATCTGCCTTTTAAAACAATCCACATCTGTAATGAAATCTATACAAAAAACAAAGACAGGTTAGATTCTGTAACACCGAAATCTATCACAGCGGGTATTCTATTTTATGTAATAAAAAATGAACTAAAACTTAAACAGCCGTCTAAATCAAAGATATCACAGATTGTAGATGTATGTATCCCAACAATCAATAAAGTTGTTAAGATTTTGGAAAGCATTTAAATAAAAAATACATAAACATAATATAAAATAGAATGTTCTCTTTATTCATACCTTTATTGTCTTTTATTGTCAATCCCCGTATTTATCCATTCTTTAAAATAGGCATTTGTAATAGATATGATATTATAAAATGTAAAGGTCATAATACTGATTTTATAGAGTCTTTAACACCTCCTTCGGGAGGTGAACTAAAACTTTTAACAAATCTAAATGGAAATGCATGGGCTCAAAATTGGCTTTTACATATGGGAAGAAATGACACCGAGTTGTATGATGAACATTATTGCACGGAATGTCTCAGAATGAAACAGGCTTCAAATTTATATACATCAGATGAGTATTTTTATTTTGGATTCTATCCAGATGATTCAAAATGTGGTCCATATGAGCCTAAATATATGGCATTGTTTGTACTTGATCCCAAAAAAAGAGCTCTAAATGCTAAGCTCATAGTTGAAAACCCTAAATTCATCCGCGAAGAAACTATGTTGATACCGTTTGAAAATAGTCTTCGTCTATTGTGTGATGAATCATATGTGTTTTTTAAGTATGACGAACTCAAAAGACCGGGTCAAATCAGGTACTACTACGAGTGGACTTTCACTAATTAACTGAAATTAAAATATTTGGTTTATTGTATATATGAAAGTAGATTTATATAAAACATATACGGAGCGTTTTGGAAGGCAAAGAAAATTAAATCGAATAGCTGATTCAGTAGGACACAATGAATCGGAGATTTTTTACGGACTTTTTAGAATATTAATGGCATGCGACGCCGTGCATGATTTTTGTGGAAGTCGGGGCTTCGGTGCAAAAAGTGACGATATGTTAAAATTTGTTACCCAACTTACAGTAGAGCTGAAAAACGATTTGAATGTGTATAATCTAGTAGATGTATGTGAGAAGCTAATTAGAAATGATAATATTAAGCTGTTTACCATAAATCATAAATATTTCTCAACAGAATCAAATTCAAAATCTATTTCAAAAAGAATATTAAATTTATTCGGACTAAGTACTGTACCACTGAAAAATATAGGTCAAGGAGATTGCACAGGTGATAATTCTATAATAAGAATGGTTAAAATAATAAATAGATCGTACGATAATAATTTACCCGTTGAACTAAGAGTTGATGCAACTTCGAATTCATCATCTTTGATACCCATATATAGCTCTATATTAGAACAATCAAGAAGAAAGGCTAGTCGTTGCGAATCTTATAATGAATTATTATTTGTAAAAGACATCTCGAGTGAATATGATGCAGCAACTAAAGATAAACTACAAAAAACCTTAATTGCAGCTGAGATTGTAGGAGATATTAATAAAATTGAAGATACTAATTATAATATTTATTGTACTGTAAATGGACAACCCGTGAATATAGTAGATTGCGGATTAAAATCAACTAAATCTGGGGATAAAATAATAGTAACTTTAAATGTAACCAGTTATTTTAATAAGGACTGTAGTGATATTAACATAAGCAATGATTTAAACAATAATAGTGTTGAAAAACTTACTCAGAGGGCAACACGTGAGGGTGAAAATCATTACAAATACAGTGTATTTAAAACGATGGGCGATTTTTTACAAATAGTAAGTTTTTTAGATTCAAAAACTTATAATAAGTTGTATATATCATTCGATATTCTAAGTAGCGAGATATGTTCATTGTTTAGTAAGTTTTCATTTTATGAAGCTATTGAGAGTAAGGAAAGGCAAAATCTTATAAACTATGGCTTGTATGTGTATATGACTGATGAAGAAATAAATGATCAGCTTGTTGCGAGCGAATTGATGTTTCTCCAACAAGAAGGTGTCGAATTTACTCCGACTCGAGATGCTATCGAAATGGCGAAAAAGGTTGCCCAGAGTGGTCTTAACTATGCCCAGAAAGTGAGAGAGGCGTACTTGCCCACGTTTGCTACTCCAATTTCAAAAAGACCTGTCCGCGGGTCTCCGCCGCTCCGCGCGGCGCGCAGCCCGCCGCGCATGCCATTAAAATTCGGTAAAAAACCTAAGGTTTCAATCAGAAATACATCTACAAGAGTTCTAAAAGCCAAATTAAAATCAGTAGGTGTCCCCGTTACTAAAGTAGTAAGAGGAAAGCGTATGAAGTTAACAAGAAAACAGTTAGAAATGAGAGCAGAGGCATTTAAAAGACTGCAAATTAGATGTCAAAAGAAAGGTATTAACCTTACATATGTTTCTAAAAAAGGACGTAAATACAAGTCTTCTAAAAGACTTCTTAGTGATCTAAAAAGAAAATTTAAACCTAAATCTAGACCTAAAAAAAATGTGAAAATGAAATGGGGATGATCCGGGTCGAAGCCTGCGCCAAAGACAAGAACGATGAAAATGTCTATCGCTGGCTTCGGATGATCCTCAAAGCCGGGAAATTCTAGGTTCGGATGATCCACTGTGTTTCCCGCGACTATCTAAATAAATTACACCTAGAATTCTGAATGAAGATATCAAGATAAATTAGTCTCTTGATGTCTGAAAAAGAATTTGAATATTTAAAAAAAAACATCTATATTTATGATGCTCATGGTGATTGGTATAATTTACTTCTGGTATTGGATATTCAAAAACGTTTTTTCAATAATTAGAGGTAATTAAATAAAAAAATAAAAAAAATCAAATGTAATAATAAATTAAATTGTAATGAAGTTTCTATGGCCTATACATCTTTTAGGAAGTCTCGCCCTTCTAGTAATGTTTCCAACTGCGTTAGCAGCTTGGTATTCTAACTGTTTTAATATACCACTTTCCTATGGTTTTGGTATATTCTTTTCATCTATAATTGTAAATATATTGGTAGTAGGTTTAATGAAGGAAGTTCCATCTACTACCGACGGAGGTATGTATTCTAATGGAGAGAAAGACTACGTACACACTAACGCGTCGGCGTTTTTAGAAGGCATTTGGTCTCTTGGTATGTCCATCCTTATCATATACGGTGTCCATCTTCAATTAAGGGGTAAATGCAAAAATATGAATTTTAAGATGAGATAAATTCAATTCAAAACATTTCATAATATTAAAAATAAGTAAATTTAATTTATTTTTTTAAAAAAAATTAAATATACTTAATATAAATGAAATATACTAACAAAAATTATAACTTTTCCAAAGATGACCCCAATATAAATATTAACTCACGAGGTTCTACAAGTGAGAATAGAATTTTACTTAGAAAATCTAATTCTATTTCTAAAAAAAAATCCCCGTATGGAAGAGTTTATCAAAGAGTCGAAAACAACTTGTCCACTGAAATGAACGAGTATCTTTCTAACGTTATCAAAAATACAGAAAAATTTTTATGGGAAAGTGGCAATATGAGCCCTTTCCCTCCATTTTTATCTGTAACCGAAACTATATATGAGAATCCTGACAATAATAGTCTATCTGTTTCATCATATTCAATCACAGAGGGGTACTGTGGAACCCCAATGGCGAACGGCCCTGCACCCACGCGCGATCCATTTATGGCGATTGGACAATGTAATGCTAGAAGTGATTGTGTAGGTATAAGAGTCTCTGACGCAACGGTATGGGACGGGGATTTATATTATGAGTTAATATCAAAGGGTTCGGGCGAGTGCGCGCAAGTTGGGGGCGATGATCTAAAGGCCAGAATCAAGAGATTTACTGCATACAAATTCATAGACACTATATCCGGTAGCGTCGTTGAGAGCAAGCACGCACCGATGTTGAATAATATTCTAGGGCAAACACGCCAAGAAGCATTGAATATCTGGGAAAACCGTAAGAATCAGAGGGCACTTTTAAATGTGACAATGGCGGAGCCGATGGTGACCGTCACAGGGGCGGGGGTGGGGCAGGCGGCGACGCTGAAGGCGGTG
>Ga0209666_1000060_pt1 | contig 86980 bp, 86 predicted proteins | sample SaaInlV_125m_DNA_FD_184679 | JGI IMG/M metagenome (GOLD analysis project Ga0209666, IMG submission 184679) | Marine microbial communities from expanding oxygen minimum zones in the Saanich Inlet - Saanich Inlet SI037_S3LV_10m_DNA (SPAdes)... | ecosystem: Environmental > Aquatic > Marine >...
ATAGTATAAAGAATATAGCGTAAATGGGTGGTGGTCTTCTTCAACTAGTAGCTTATGGTGCTCAGGATGTTTATTTAACCGGTAATCCTCAAATTACCTTTTTCAAAGTTGTATATCGTCGTCATACTAACTTCGCTATTGAAGCTATACAACAAACTCCAACTGGAAGCAATAGTTTAGGATCGAGAGCTAGTTTCCAAATTACCCGCAATGGTGATTTAATACATCGTGTATATTTTAATGCTAAGTTAAAAAATACCGAAACAGGTGAGACAACTACAGATGAAAAGAATTTAGCACTTGTTCCTAACTTTGGTCAAAAATTACTTAAAAGTGTAGAATTAGAAATTGGTGGTCAACGCATTGATAAACACTACTCCGAATGGTTATATATTTGGAACGAGTTATCATTACCTGTAGGAAAAACTTCCGGATATTATAATATGGTTGGTGCAAATGATGATAATTTATGTACTAAACTTCCACCCAATAAGGATTATGAAGTATATGTTCCATTAGAATTTTGGTTTTGCCGCAATGTAGGGTTAGCTCTTCCACTAATTGCATTACAATATCATGAAGTTAAAATTAATGTAGAATATGAATCGCAAAATAATTTAGTTGATACTAATGATTTAAATTTAACAGCTGAAGAATATGCTGGCGCGCCTGCAGATCGAGGCGCCGCAACTGGGCACCTTTGCTCTAATGGTAATAAGAAAATACCAAGTGCCTCGGCAACTGCAGCTGAATATGAAGCTGACCCCACTAGTCAAGGTACACCATCGGCTTTTAAAGTTTTTTCTGAAGATAAAACAAAACTCCAATTAATTGATGCCAATTTATGGGTAGATTACATATTTCTTGATACGGATGAGCGCAGACGTTTCGCCCAATTATCTCATGAATATTTAATCGAACAATTACAATTCACTGGAACCGATAATATTACTGCATCTGCAGGAGATACTATGAAATCTGTAAGACTTAACTTTAATCATCCTTGCAAAGAATTATTATGGGTTATTAATAAAGATGACGCATTTTGGAACAACTTCTCTGATAACGAAACAACTGTCGCAGCCGATCCCGCATACGGATACATGAAAAATAATTATATTGCATCCGCAAATCCTGTACAAAAAGCTAAGATTATGCTTAATGGCAATGATCGTTTTGCTGCTCGCAATGGTGATTATTTCGCAGTAGTACAACCATATCAACATCACGAAAATACTCCTAATAATACTCACACTGGTATCAACGTATATTCGTTTGCTCTTAAACCTGAAGAACATCAACCAAGTGGCACATTAAACATGTCTCGTATTGATACCGCAGTATTACAAGTATCTTCTAGTATAGCAGGTACTATACACGTTTATGCTTTAAGCTATAACGTATTACGTATTTTATCTGGTATGGGTGGTCTCGCCTATTCCAATTAAAAAAATAATTTATTTTTATTAATATTTAATATTTAACCAATTAGTAATATCTTCATCATTCAAATTTAATTTATCCTCGATTAGTTTCATGATATCAAATAACTTTCGCGAAAGCATATAACATAATTCTTGTATATAATTATTTAATCCAATATTTCTTTCATTATAACAATAATCAATTTTGTTATAAAGTATATCTATACTTTCATTATTAAGTTTTTTAATATAATTAAGTAACCTTTCTTCATATACTGGCATTTTTTCGTCTTTATAGTTTAATATATGTGGTCTCAATATTTTTAATATATAAGATTCGACCATGTCACAATTATAATTATTAATTTTATTTTTTAGCAAATATTTGAAATTACTTTTATCATTTACTATCTTATGACAATCTTTAGATGTTTCTGCTAATTTTTTTAGGGTTCCAAAATCATTATCCAAATATTTGATAATTTCTCCATTGAAATCGGCGCAAAATATAGTATTCATATTAAATGATAATTAGTACTTAATATTTATATTATCATTTTTTATAAAAATTGAATATTATCTAATATTTTATTAAATTATAAAAATGAAATGTTACATTTGTAAGAGAAAACTAAACTATACTGAAGAATTGACAAATAAATGTAAATGTGGTAACCACTATTGCAAAAAGCATTTATTTTTTACAGATCACGAATGTACTTTTGATTATATTATAGATTATAAAGAAAAAGCAACCAGTAATATAGTAGATTTAACAAATAAAGTTATTAAAATTTGAGTACATAATCATTATAATATCTTTAATTTTATTAATATTATAGTTTTTTTATAATAACTATTATGTACTCAAAAATAATGGAGCTATATTTTTCAATATTTTGAATATAATTTTACTGCTATTAATATACTTTCGCAATAAAAAAAAATGATATTAATATAATTAATATTAATTAATAATGAACGATAAAGAACGTCACGAATTATATCAACGTGCAGGGAATATTTTAATGGATAAATATGGCAATACTCATTATAATAATATACCTGAAAAATATAAATATTTCTATAGTATATTCAAACCAGAGTCATGTGGAGTTAAAAGAAAATTAGAATCTGAAATTTCTGATTATCAATCGAAAGATTATTAATCATCCGAAATAATAATTGAGTCTAAATAAGGCTTGAGAATTTCGTCAACTATGAATTCGGGCTTAAACTCATCATATTGCATAAATATTTTAAGCAACTGCTCTGAAAATCCCGAAACCATTGCAGTACCTTCCGTGTCACAATTAACAGGAAATGTTTCATTATTATCGGAACTAAGATTCCAGAAAACAAATTTTGGAGCAGTATAACCACTTAGTTTATATTTTCTAATTATATTTTTATAAATAGTTTCAATACCATCTCTTCCTTCTGATGCATGATTAAATTGCATATCGGTAAATACAAATAGTTTTTTTGGCATTTCTGAGTCAGGAATATCATGTTTAATACCATAACTAATAATAGCTTCGCAACATTTTACAAAATCTGTGCTAAATCCATAATTAATATTAATCATCGAATTCAATGATTCGAAAAGAGTAGGTTCTTTGTATTCTAGAGTAACAAGCTCGGGTTCTTCACTAAATGTAATGAATTTATCTTTGAATTTACCATTGCAGCATTGGGACGTAAGAATACCTAGTGCAATTGCCACTTGTGCAGGAATACTGCCATTACTTGCGGAAAACATAGACCCTGAAACATCTACTATCGCCAAAGCATTATCGAAATTACCAGACTTTTTAACATTATTGAGTATAGTAAGCCATTGCAATTCAATCGTTTCATTTGGACCCTCTGTATCATTATATCGATTGTCAATGTAATATTTTGCCAGTTCGTGTGGCAAAATACCAGTAACTTTGATCTCTTTTTCACCATTTCTAACAGCATTAAGATATTCTGTATATCGTTGCTCATCGTGTTTCATAAATGCTTTAAGCAGTCTTTTAGAAGCAACTCCAGGAACACATTCATATTTAATATCTGACCATTTATTACTACACATAAGAGATTCTACGATATTAATTTTCTTTCGCAAAGGAGCAATAATTTCTTTGCGATATTTTTCCATACGCTTATCATCATCCAATCCATATATTTGTGTTGCTAGTCTTTTTGCCATATGCTTTCTTTTATCATTTCTATCATTTTCGCTAGGAGCCCACTTGGCACACAATGATATTTTTTTTTCATCTTTCAATAAAATTACATCATTCAACAATTTTTTAGAAAATATTTGAAGTTCATAATTTTTATTATTTACTTCCTTATTATGGTAATAAACTATATATAGCATATCCTTCCAACATCCATATTTATCTACATAGTTTGTCAAATTATCTTGATATGTTGCAAATTTGTTTCTCCTGAGCCACATCATCGCTTCATTCGCAATCTTCTTTTCTTTTTTTCCATTTACTCTATCACGGCCATTGAAAATAATCGCAATAGTTTTCTTGGGATCTTCCTTCCAGCATTTTTCAAGATAATTATAACTAATTTCTTTACTTAAATCCCTAGAAAACATCATAAAATAATCAACTATATTACTTCCGCTCGATTTCAATGAAGTAGCGCCATTAGTTGTTTTCGTATAAGCCATAGTTAATGTATTAATAAAAAAATAATCTTATATCAATTTTTATTTTGCAGCGGCAGCGGCAGCAGCAGCAAGTTTACTCGCAGATGGGGGAAAATGGTGAGAAATAAGTTTTTGAAGGATGAAGTAGTTGATTTCCTCATTCTCTTTTACGTTTAGAATTTTGCGAAGTTTTTCATCTGGAAGAATAAAACGCTTATTCTCAGGTTTGTTTAGATTGTGTTCTTTGATATACGCGTTAATAAATCGTGTGATATCAGTACGAGATTTTTCAGTTCCACGTGGCTCGCCAATAAAATCACAAAGTTCATCAGAGATTTTATTTGGTTTCGCAAAGCCAGATGGCGAATTCTTGGCGTTTTGACGTTTCTTTTGAACCTTTTCAATAATTTTTTGTTGCTTTTCGTATTCCTTGCTTAGCACTTTAACAAGTCCTTGAAGTTCTTTGCCCATAGTAACAAATACATTTACCTTTTCTACTATGTTAGAAAGTACATTCTCTTGAGGAGCAGCTGGTTGATCAGGCTTTACTACTTCAACAACTTTTTCTACAACTGGAGTAGGTGTTACTACTTCAGTGGCTTTAATTACTTTAGCAGGGGGAGCTTTTTTAGCAGCGGGAGTAGTAGGAGTAGCGGCTTTCTTTGCGGTGGGCATTATATTCTTTTAGTTTATGGATATTTATATATTCATTTGTTTATATCATTTTTAACTCTCATAATAAAAGATTTTATAATTATTAGGATGAAAGTACAAAGAATTGGTACATATAAGACTGGTTTTAAATATTATCTTAAAAATGTCGAAATTACGGATCCTGATAGGATACAAAAAATCAAGGATCTCAAAATACCACCAGCTTACTCTAATGTAACTATAGTAAATGGTAAAAAAATAATTGCATATGGTTATGATAGTAAAAATAGAAAACAAGTTATATATAATCCAAACTATATAAAAAAACAAAATAATATTAAGTTTAATAAAATCAATAGTTTAACAAAACATTATAGTAAGCTTAAATCAAAATTAAATAAGGATGTGTCGAGTCTAGAAAATAGTAAAAATAAATTAATAGCTATTATAATATTACTTATAATAAATTGTGGCTTTAGAATTGGTAATAAAAAATACGAGAAAGAAAATAATTCATATGGGATTACTACCCTTAAGAAAAAACATTTTAAAATTGAAAATGATAAATTAATTATAGATTTTATTGGAAAAAAAAACGTTAGAAATGTTTCTATTTGTAAAAACGAAATTATTAAAAAGTTCTTTTTGTCGTTGATAGATAAACTAAATGATGAAGATTATATTTTTAAATACTATGACGTTTGTATAAATGCGTGTGATGTAAATAAATATTTAGAATTATTTTCAAAAAAATATAATATGAAAATTACAACAAAGGATTTGCGGACATTAAATGCCAATACGCTATTTTTAAAATATTTTAAAAAATATAAAAATATTAAAAAGGCAATACTATATACTGCTAATAATTTACACAATACTTATAGTGTTTGCAAAAAAAGCTACATAGATCCTAATTTAATATTACATGCTGAAAAAGAATTAAATAAATAAAAATTGATTTTTTTATATACTATAATATAAGATTAAGATTTGCTAATAATAATATGGACATTGAAATTATTACTAAAAATTTGAAAGAAATGTTGAAAGATCGCGGAGACGATATATCATTGTTTGAAGAACACGAATTGTCTATCGATAAAGATGAATATGAAAACGATAAAAACATTATTGAATTGCAAACTTCAAATACGACTATTATATTTGCCCTAACAAAAAACTTAAGAAAATTAATAATAAATGAATTAAAAACATGTGATGCGGATATAGATAGTTTTATAAAAAAATATGGCAATATGAAGAATATTATACTAGTATTCAATAATGATACTATATCGCAACCATTAGTATCCCTATTAAATAAATATGATAAATTGTTTCAAAAAAATAACGGACTATTACAATACTTTCATGTAGAACAACTAATGTTTAATCCTACAAAACATGAATATGTTCCTAAACATGAAAAATTAACAGAAACAGAAATTAGCGAATTAATGAAGGAATATATGATTAAAAGTAAATTATATATGCCGGTTATATTACATAGTGATCCTATAGCTAAATGGCTTGGACTAAAGCAAGGTGATATAGTAAGAATAACTAGATATAATGAAAATAGTGGTTTATCTTATTATTATAGATCTTGTTACTAGTTCGTAAATATATTTGTATTTATATATTAGAGAATAAATAAAACATATGTCAAACCCTATTGATTTATCCAGTAATGCTAAAAAATTTAAGGAATATATTGAAAACCTCGATACCAATTATATTTCTTCAACAGCTACCAAATTTAAATTTATATATGAACTTATAAATGATAATTATGATACCACTCCTAATGTTCCCGATTATAGCGCTAATAATGGTATATTACGTATTGATGGTAGTAACAAATTGTCTTCGCTCAAAATAGAAGACGATACATTTACAGATTTGCTAAAAACATCACTAATATTTGATGTAGCAAATATAAAAACGATTACTGCTGCTGCAACTGATGCTAGTTCTGACAATAATAGTGATACGTCTGACACTAATATATTAAAATTTGTTGATAAAGGAGGTGCTAGTATTGCTCGAGACACGTCAGGGGCAAGTCCCGCTGATATCATATATGTAAAAAATAATATTTATAAAATACTAAACATAGTTAGTTCTATAAATGTTTTAAATATATTCATCGATATATTAGAAGCTTACAAAGATGCGATAGAAAATGATACATATTTTAAAACTAGAGCTGATGTAGACGAAGTTAAACACATATTTATTGTTAATAAACATGCTAGACCTGTAGGCAAAGAAAGTAGTGATAATTCCGGGTACTATTTAAAAAACGCAACTACGGATGGGTATATGTTAGAGGGTAATACATTATTTTTATCAATTAATTCATATCAACAATCAACAGATTCATCTGCTGCATCTGGTCTAATATATAACCATTTATTTCAAGATTTAAGTAAAGTAAATACAATAAGCGGATTTCAAAGTGACCAATCAACAAGCACCGCATTTGATACTAATTTCGAAGTTAGTTCAGGAAGCCACTTATTTGATAAGACTGGAAGTGGCTATACTCTTAAAGATGTGGGTGGGGTCAAAGGTAAGATATGCGCTTATTATACTAGTGGCGCGAGCGCTCAACCAACTCATGTTGGTAGCGCGACCAACACCGTCGGCACCAACACACCAGGCGATTGCAAGATTGGTGATATTTTTAAAGTTAGAGATAAATTTTTAATTGAAACATTTATTCGTAATATTTTTGATATTGAAATATCAAAAAGAAGGGAAACTATTAATGCATTATATTTAATTTGTACTATATTAAAACAAATTTTATTATTAAGTATTTCATCTTGTAATTTACTTTTTAATAGTATTTTTAAATCCAAACCTGGAACTGGTACTTTAACATGGGCGCACGACGCGACGACATTTGCCAACGGCGGAACAAGCATTTTAAATTTACCGAAATCACTTATTGATAACTATAGTAGCGACACAATTAGTCATAAATATTATATTATTGATATTAATAAAATAAATAATGTTGAAAATATTAAAGATATTCTAAATTCGTTATATTACAATACGAGGACAGAAAATATTAAAGTTCCAACCAAGTTATTATTAGATGAATGGAAACCCGATAGTGGCACCATCGCAGCATCCCCCTCATACTCAACTACTAGACAATACATAGAATATTCTATATGGAATACCGCTTTTCAAAGACATGAGGATTTGACACAAGAGATTGAAAGCAAATTAGACGAATTATATAAAAAAACTATAAGCAACGCCGGTATTTATACTGGTAGTGATTTCGCTATTAATACTAATACACAAGGGTTTGTAATTAAAGTAAAAAGCGAGGATGAACTAATATTACATCATCCTGATTTTTTATATGATAAAATATTTAAAAGCAATGTATATGAAACTATAAAAAGTAAAATTGAAGGAGGAACAAATCAGTTATCTCTTTATTTTAGTTTAGATGACATCAAGGGTTTAACAGATGATAGTGGTGCGGCGAATGGATCGGGTTGTTCATATACTGGTACGCCTTCCGCCTCCCCCTCTCACACAAATGTAAATGGATTTACATTTACGAATAACGCTGAAAATGACGCGTCGAATAAATTAAATGATTGCTTAGTTAATGAAAATTATAATGAATTAACTAAAGATATTAGTGATTGGGGTATAGTTATTAATAATCAAGCATTTCATATAAAAGAAATTGTAAGACATAAAGCTGCTGGCGGTAGCATGTTTATTGAAAGTATAACTATAGGAGCTAGAATAAAAACAAAAATAAAAGGATCTAATAAAAATCTACATGTACCACAATTAAAATTAGGTATGGATATAAATCGAGATACTCGAGTACCTGAATGTGGAACGCCCAATAATGCTGCCACTGATATGAAGAATAAACCTTATACTATTATTAATACAGATTTAAGCTATGAAACATCTATAGAGCAAGAATCAACGACTGCACCTAAAGATCTTACTGGTAAGTATATATTAGTTAGAGCTGGTGCCGCTAATAATCAATATAATCTAATAAAATTTGTTAAATTAAATAAATCAAATATTAAAGATAAATATAATTTAAGTAAATTACAATTAGTAGATACTAATAATAAAATAAATAATTATGAAACAAAAATCAAAAACTATAATACGTTATATGAATATAATAACAATAAAAATAGCATATTATCCAATAGCTATATTTCCTATTTAGTTATAGTATCTGTATTAATTATAGCTTTATTATTTACATATGTAAATAATACAGATAATTCAATAAAAAAATTAATTGCAATAATTTGCTTTTCAATAATAATATTATTATTTATAGTATATTTTATATTTAATACATTATATATTGAAGAAAATTTTTACGGAAGAGAAAAACTTGAAGGTGCTAGTACTTACTCTGATAACTCCGCCACAATATTAGATGATCCAGTAATTACTAAAAGTAGTGGTAACATAACTTCACATACCGAATTTGCTACTGAATCAGCTTTTATCAACGCTAAAAAAAATTATGTAGAAAATGGATTAATAAATTTTCATTATGAATTTGGTAAAATATTAACTATTAGTGGAGTTGCGATTTCTGCAGTTGGTGAAAATAAGGCAAATGAAGAATTAAGAAGAATTATTACTAAAGAAACATCGTTAAGAACTGGTATTAAAACTAAATTATCAAATATATCAAACGGAAGTACTTCCGAAATAGATTTATTAAAATATGAACGAGAAATATATGAAGTTAAAATTAAAACTATATTAATGATGGGATTATTATTTTCAGGATTATACACTATTAATTTGTATACAAATGGCGTATTTGCCGAATCGCTGATATATATCGGGTTATTATTATTTATTATTATTATGTCTTATTATTTAATATATAGTTCTAATGTTGTTAGAACAAGATCAAATAATATATATTGGGGTAAAATGAATATAAATAAATATAAATCTATATAAATCATAAATACTTATTAAATATTAATGGGTGAAGAAAAAGAAGAAGATACAACGACAAGTGAAGATAATTCAGACTATGATCCAACATATAAAAATGAGAAAAGTTCAAGTAACGATAGTAACGATAGTAACGATAGTAACGATAGTAATGACGACGAAGTCGACTTTATAGATGAAGAATATAATAATGAGCCATGTGGTGGTTATTTTAATAAATATGACGAAGATGCAAGCAAACAAAAAATATTTTTGATATTAAAACCCGATAATAAAAATAAAACGAAAAGTTTAATTAAAAAGAAGAAATACGATTTTTATGAGTATTATACAAATGACGAGAAATATTATTTTGATAGTTTAACAGATGAAAAAAAAGATTTGATTAAATATGCCGAAGATTCATTAAAAAATACATCATTATCTAATGTTCCAATGCGTTTTAGAATATTAGATTTAGATATTAATGAGAGAACAAAGAAGAATATAATAACAAAATTAGATAATTTTAATAATATGCCAACATGCTCAAGTGAATATAATAAATTAAGTAATTGGTTAATGGCTTTAAACAATATACCATTTAATAAATATTATAATATACCTGTTAAGATTGAAGATGGCAATGAAAAAATATGCGGTTTTTTAAACAATATTAGGAAAAATATGGAAAATACTATATATGGACACAGAGAAGCAAAAGAACAAATAGTTAGAGTTTTAGCACAATTAATATCATTTCCTAGAGCAAATGGATATATTATAGGTATACAAGGTAGTGCAGGAGTAGGTAAAACGAAACTTATAAAAGAAGGTATATGTAATGCATTAAATTATCCTAATGCATTTATATCCTTAGGGGGTACAGACGATTCTTCATTTTTAAGAGGACATTCATATACATACGAAGGGGCAACATATGGTAAAATAGCAGAATCTCTTATGAAAACAGGTATTATGAATCCCTTATTTTTGTTTGATGAGCTAGATAAAGTTTCGAATACATATAGAGGACAGGAAATAATAAATACATTAATACATATAACCGACCCTGTCCAAAATGATAAATTTAATGATAGATATTTCGAAGAAATAGATATTGATATATCGCGATCAATGATTATATTTACATATAATGATGAAGAATTAATCAATCCAATTTTAAAGGATAGAATGATAGTAATAAATGTTCCTGGATATACAAATGATGAAAAACTAATATTAGCGCAAGATTATATAGTTCCCGAAATATTAAAACAATATAATCTCAAAAAAGGTGATATAATATTTGAGAAAGAGCTATTAAAGCATATAATCAATAATATTCAAAAAGAAGAAGGTGTTAGAAATCTTAAAAGAGCAATTAATAATATAGTTTCGTGGATTAATATGATGATATATGTTCCAACTGATTCGATGAAAATAACAATACCATATAATGTAACTATAAAATATTACGATAGATATTGTAAAAACGCGAATAATCAATCTGATTATGATAAAAACTTATTTCACTTATATTTATAATTTATTTTTTTATATTAGATATATAATATAAATAATATATAAATGTCAAGTTTTATTTTTTTTGGATGTTGGAATAATATAGATTGTGACGAGGATGATAAAAAAGAATATATTATTAGAGACCTTGTTTTAAAACTTGTTAAAAAATATATTAAATCTAGTAAAAAGGTAGTTTACTTAGCAGGTGATAATTGGTATTCAAATAAAGTTCAAATAAATTTAGAGGAATTAGCACATTATTTATTAGAAGTATTAAAATCCGGTTATGACAAAATTTATGATCTTGAAACGGAGGTTCATATTTGTGCTGGAAATCATGATGTAAAAGATGATGGTGAAGAACCCAGAACTTTAAAAAATAATTGTATGATTAAAACCCAAAAAAAATATATTAAAGAATTAAATGATCTTTACGAAATAGTAAGTAGTAAAAGCCAATTACCAGAGTCTTTTGTTGCAGATACTTCTAAATCAAGTGATTTTGATATTTCTGTTGAAGATTTAAGCAAATTAGCATTAACTACTAGTTCATCATCTTCGCGTGAATTAGTTGAAAATTTTCATCCTTCACTTGAAGACTTAATGACTTATGATGGCAGAGATATATTACCAACTGAAAATAATATTATTAATATGTATGTTGACAATGTTGGAATAGTAAAAAAAGAAGATAGCTACGTTATGATAATTATTAATACAAATCGTCTTGACGATAAAACATATGTTGATAGTGTAATAAAAATATTAAATGAAAATTATGAAACTAAAAAAAAATTTGTAATGGGACATATACCATTTTATTATTTAAAAAATAATCAAATTAAAAAAAATAAAGAAATTCTAGAAACATTATTTAAAAGTATAGCTGCAAATAAATTCATTTACTTATGTGCAGACGCTCATCAATTTTCTATAATGACAATATCACTAGGTGATGAAAAATTAATACAAATAACAATGGGTACAGGAGGTGCTAGTCCTGATATAAATGATGAAACCGAAGATATAAAAGAAAAAAGTATCAATGGTATTGGTTCTTTCAATACTATCGACGGATATACTATTAACTATAATATAGACGAAAATACTACTATCAACTATTATTTAGTTAACGCATATGGTTATGGTATTGTATTTTTGTATGATAACTATATTAAGGTTATTTATAAAAATATTAAAAGCGAACAAGAAGATGATAAGCATTATCCCGCATTAACTGAATATATTTGTAAAATTGGTACTAGTACTGAAACTAAAGATGATAGTATATATAAGTTTGGTAATATTATAAGTATAGTAAAAGGTAAAACAAAAAATATTACTGATTATGCTGCTTTAACAAAAAATAAAAAAACATTATGTGATAAAATTAAAGCTGCAATTAAAGAAATTGAAAAGCAAAATGATAATAAACATGTTGTTAAATCAAAAGAAAAAAAAGATGTATATTGTTTTGTAAAACGTAAAAACCCCAATAAAAAGTCCGGTAAAATGTCTGCTGCAAGTTCATCTGTAGCCTAAGATTATAATTTTAGATCTTCAGCAAAGTAAATAAGTATTATAACTTTTAGATAAAATTAAATAGTATGTTATATTAAGTGTTATAATATGATAGTTGTTACTATTATATCTATTATTATATTCGCAGTATTTTTTTACTATTTATTTTATAATAAAACAGAAAACTTTGAAGATAATATTCAGATAGTATTTATGGATAAAAATGCTACTAAAGGTTATTTACAAAGCGATAATGATAATTATGTTAAAAATTTAACTGAATTAGATTTATATGCAAGAAAGGTTAAAACGGAAAAAGAATATATTGCAAATATATCTGAATTGGCAGATAATCTTCCTAGAAATAAAAAAGAATTTATTATTAAATGTTGTAATAATGCAGACGCGTATTTAAAAACATGCAAATTTTATAATAACTATATTAACTATAATGATATTGCAAATATTAAATGGATAATTGCATATACAAAGAATGATAAGTTAAATCAATACGAAGAAGGATTGCCTCATACGCGAGAAAATATTATATTCTTGTCTGATAATCTACTAAATTATAGCGAAAATGATTTAACAACTACTTTAACACATGAAAAAATACATATATATCAGCGTTATAACAAACCATTATTCGATAAATTAATATTGTACGAAGGTTATAAAAAAATAAACTATAAAAATAAATTTATCAGATCAAATCCCGATACAAATAAAGATATATATTTAGATAATTTAACTAATAATGTTATGGTTTGTTTGTATAGAAATAATAAACCCAATTGTATTAATGATGTTATTATGAACAATTTTTCTTTAGAACATCCTTATGAAAAATTTGCGTATGAAATTGCAAATAAATATTATAAAAATAATATATATATAAATATATAATATGGAAGAAATAATTAAACAAGCGCCAGAAAACTTAGATAAAGCTTTTATAGAAAAAATTTTTAATAAGCACCAAGGTAATGTCTTAAATACATTATCAGAATTATGGAATATTTCTAAAAAAATTGAAAATATTAGTGAAGAACAATTAAAATGGCAAAAAATTAGAAAAACATACGACGATATTGATAATGAAATGTATCGTGCATTGCGAAATAATAAAAAATAATATATTGAATTAATAGATAATTATGGCAAAAAAAAGCGGGGATATTGAATTGAATAATATAGATAGTATTCCTGTTGTTAAATTTAATCAACTAAATGACATAATAAAAAGACAATATGCGGATAGAAATGCTCACAATAGATCAAGTTATATAAGTACTATGAAATATGGTCTAACAGGGTCTATGTCTAGTTCTACTTTGGCAAGAAGTTTTCTAAATAATATAAATAGAGATAGAAACTGGAATAATAATATTAATATGAGCGATTCATCTGTACTTTATGAAAATAGTTATAATTTGCCTATTTAAAAACATATAAATATTTATTATATTATTAATAATAGTATGAAATACATTACATTACTTTGTATTATTAATAGTGTAGTTGCTTTTGTACCTAGCTCATATAATTTTGGAAACTATGTTAAAAGTTCTAAATTATACTGCAATAAAAGTGTTTTATATAATGGCGTTTTACTATTAAAAGCTTCATTAAATGAAAATAAATGGGAACCGCCAATGGGCTATATACCTAATAGTCAAAAAAAACTAAATAAATGGGAACCTCCTGTTGGCTATGTACCTAAAAACAAATTAATTACAGACAAAATTGACAAAGATATTGATGAATTATTCGACGAAGATGCTCTATTTAGCGATATTAAAAGAGAAACAGAATATATTAATAATAAATTTGATAAATTATTGCATGATATTGATCATATGAAAGATTCTCTTGAAAATATTAAAAAGCATAATAAAATTATTCATACTAAATCCGAATTTTATAATATGGATTAATTTATTTTTTTATAATTATAATAAAATATATATTATCGCAATTAATAAATTATAATATAATAGATTTATATATTATAAAATGGATAATCCAATAGAAAATGAAAATAATTTTAAAGAAAAATTAATAGATTTTAAAAATATAACTTTTGATTATATGTTTAATTATATGTATTACAAATATGGAGCAATAATAGTAACTATAGTATTAATAATACTTATATTTGTTATTTTGATACCATTTATAAATCTTGATTATCATGCTGATTTATGTGAAAGAATAGAAAATTTAAATAAATTATGTCTTTACAATCACAAGGATAATAACTTACCAATTAAAAATACATATTTATGGAATTTTTGCAATTATCTATATGATTACAAAGATTTAGATGAGCAACTGAAATCAAAAACCCCTAGTGTTATAGATGAAAATTTAATTAAATTATATGAAATAGGTGGTGATAAAGTAATTATCGATGATACTATTAAAGGCGTTTATGGTCTTCCAACTACTGAGATAGATAACGAAAATAGAAAAACACAATTAATAGAGTATTTAAAAAAAATAGAAGCTAAATTTCCTGAAATAATAACTGCAAATGACAATATAAATAAGTTAGATGACAATAAAATTGTTCTTAATGGAGATGAAAAAATATTAAAAGAAGTTATAGCTGTTATAAAAAAAATATGTTCTGATGATTTGAATAAAGATACATTCAATACTAAAAACCAAGAATTAAGTAATGAGGAATATAAATTCTTTATTAAGGATGATTATGATACTTTAATAAAATTTAATGAGACTTTTAAATTTACAGATCTAGCAAAAAGTGCTAAGGAGGCATCACCACCCGATGTAACTGAAGAAAATCAAAAATTAAATGATTTAGCAACAAAAATTAATGATAAATCTAAAAATACAAAACAACATTTAACAAATGTATTTAGTGAAGAAAATAGACAATTATATGGTTTTTTGGTTTTTAATTATGCATCATATGAAGAAAAAGAATTACATGAAAAACTTGAAAGTCTTTTTTTTCAACAAAAAAAATTAAAAGATACGAAAAAATATCTTAAAGAATATCACGAAGCGGTTAAAAAATTAGATGAATATGTTCAAAGCCAAAGCCAAAGTGGAAATCCTATTGAATCTGCAACTCTTGCAAGCGAACATGAGCTTGATCTAAATACAATGTATGAAATATCAAAAGTAATATGTGCTAATAAAGAATATTTAAATGATTTAAGTGGAACTTATTGCGATAATTATCCCAAATTAGAAGATTATAATCCTGAATTTAATACAGAAAAAGAAGTCATTTTAAATTATTATAGTGCTGTGAATAATCGGTTGTCGCGCAAAGAAGATATTATTAATGCAAATATTTTTAATATTATACAATTATTAAATGATAATTATGAATACTATAAAACTAATACTTTTGCAATATCTATTTTTGCAATAACTTTAGTAATTATAGCTTTTTTAACAGGAATTATTAATTTTGATAAATTAAAAGATAAATCAAAATATGGAACATATGGATTTCTTCTGTTTTTGTTTCTAATACTAATAGGTATTATACTTAATACTTTATATATGCAATATTCTAAATACTCGGCTGATGATGATGAAGCTGCTCGAAATTGGAAAAAATTGATTTTAGATAAAAAAGATAACACTTCAGAACAAGGTATTATTGAAGATTTTATAGCTTTTCATGGATTAACTGCGCCAGTTATTCTCGGAATTGTTATAGGCTATGGGTGGTGGAGAAAACGAAATAGACCAGAAGAATATGAAAGTATAAAGTATCTTATATTGGCAAGAGATGTATTATGGTTTATTTTATTACTAACTATTGCTTCATATGCAACACTTTATGGAATATTTAATGAAATAAAAAACTATAATGGTGGAGGTGGTGGAGGTGGAGGAGGCGGAGGAGGCGGAGGAGGTGGAGGAGGTGGAGGAGGTGGAGGAGGTGGTGGAGGTGGTGAAGGAAGTGGAGGAGGTGGTGAAGGAAGTGGAGGAGGTGGGGAAAGGTTTGAAAATAAAACTATGAAAATAAAAGATACTATTTATCAACTATATAGCAATTTTAGTTTAATAGAAAATAAAGTATTCTTAATACCTTTTATTGTAGCAAATAGTTTTACTATAGCTATTCTATTTGCATTATTATTATTGTTTTTATCACATTTCAATGAAGATTTTAATTTCAACACTTTTTTATTATATGGAAGTATATTAATATTTGTATTTTTTGTTATTATAGTAGTTTTCTTTGGATTATCTACAAAGAAGTTTTCAGAAATATATAGCCCAAATGATACAATTTGTTATGCATATATTATGACTATTAGAGAATTAGATTATTTAATAAATGAAGGAAATAATAACTATATTAAAAATATTTTTAAAAGCATTAATAGTAAAGCAAAAATCGATAATATTATATTAACGGATGAAATAATAGAAAAAATTGAACATGAAAAAGCTAATAATACATATTTAGATTATAGATATGAAACTGGTACTTATAATTATATACCATTAAAATTAACATCATTTGACAAAAATTCTACAGATCCTAAATTAATTACCTTGAAAAATTTACAATGCTTATATAATGATAAAAAATTAATAAAAAAAAATTACAACGATGGTAAAAATTTCAATGACAATATTGATAGAATAAAAGAAGAAATCGCAGATGTAACAAGATTTAAATATGCATATATATTTCTATTAACTATATTATTATTTATATTATCTAAATTATTTAAATATAACTTTACATATATTGCATTTTCGATAATTGCTATAATATTAATATGCTTATTTATATATAAAATACAAAACCAATTGGAGGCCTAATAAAATAATAATTAATTCTTTTTTTTCTTTATAAGTGTTAAAGTAAATTATAAACTTAAAATGAAAACATGGATTTTTGTAGTATTTGTTTGTATGATACTAATATTTATAAATGAACTAATTAATATTACGAAATCGTATTTATTAATACATTATTATAAAGACGTTGCAGATATTAACCTAAATAAAAATTGCAATGATATTTATTGCGAAGCAGAAACAGGTAGGTTTAAATTATCGAATAATGTATATGATATAATATTGCCAACTGATATTAATAACATGAAAATGTACTATTACGTTTTAGTATTTATAATGGTTTTTTTATTTATAGGATATTATGCCAAATTAATTAAAACATATGAAAAAATAGATATATTGTTTAAAAAATATGAAATATCTTCATTATTTTTAGTATTTTCTTCATATTGGTTATTCGCAGTTACATATTTCTTATTATTAATAACTATTATTATATGCATTACCATATTGTTAGTAAGAAGATATGCGCCAATAGATAAAAAAGGGTATTTGCAATTATTTAAATTAAATTATGACCAATTTATAAAAAAATATAATATTAAAAATGCTGATATTAATCCTGATGATATAGGTATAGGAAATGTAAATACTATTTTTATAGGTTCGATTATTCCACTTATAGTCATTTTTGTTGCAATAAATTTAATAAAACTAGCGCCCTTGAGTACAATCGTATCAGTTACAGAATCTGAAAGTTATAAAAAAGATAATAATCTATATAAATATTATATATCAAATTATTTATTCATTTTCGTCTTTTTAATATTTATATTTCTACTAATATTTATATGTTCAATATATTTACTTGCAGATAAAAACTATAATAACCCTTCAAAAAATATAGCTGTGAATTTTGATGGTACAATTAAGCCATTTTATGATGCACAAAAAGAAGATTTTATAATAAATACTACTAGTGTATCTGATGAAACGGATTATGATAAATACTCATTTAATGCAGGATCAACATATAATAGTATAGATACATTTTATGATAAATATTATTACAATGATACTAAATATAATTTTCTTGGTGCTGATATAAATTTAGATATTCCTACCATACTCGCTATAGCTTTTGTTATGATTATGTTATTTTTAATATCAACAACGATCTATATAAAAGCATTTCAAAGAAATGATGATTCTCTAGGTCCGGTGAAAATGTTTGGCCCTGTCTGTTTTGTTATTTTAGTATTTATATTATATATATATTTATTTACAAATTTCAATAAAGATTATAATAAAAACTATATATATGGCGTTTACAATTCTATTTATAATAATTATTTATTAAGATTAAATAATATAGTAGTTCCATATATACATTTACATGAGTCACAAGACTCTAGTAAAGAAAATACTGATTACCTTGAAAATTATATAATTACTAATGTTTTTGCATCAATTATAACAAATAATTTACCAATTTATAACGAAAGTCATACCGCACCCGCAGAAAGCGCGACAGATATAGCTAGTGAAAGAAATCAAAGTTCCACAATAGATAATTTAATAGGTTATACCATATATAGTATTTCCGATGAAAATGATATAAATATTGATGATTTATATAATTTAGATGACTTTACAACATATTATGATGAATTATTTGGTACAGATCAAATTAATTTAAATGAAATATTTAAAACAGGAAACCAAGATATTGCTAAATTAAAATTAGAGAAAAAATTAGAATTTTTAACAAAAACAACATTAGCTGATATTGCTCATGCGAAAGCAGAACTAAGTTCTAGTGATAATAGTAATGCAGATAAAATAACTATTATAGAAAACTATATTAAATACAATAAAGTATATAATAAAGCTGCGACAACCACCGATATATTAGATTTAAATATGAAATATTTAGTAACTATTATAAAATATTTTAAAAAAAATATGATCGTATCAGGTTCTGATAAATATAGCTTAAAAAATTGTAGCGTTTTACATAATAATATTTATTTAAAAGACCAAAAAGAAATTCATAAATTTATTATTAAATCAACTAACATAATAAATCATAATAAAGCAGATTTAAAAACATATAATTATAAATCAACAGAAGATGAAAAACTCAAAAAAATAGTAGAAAACTTTTTAATTAACCTTGAATATATGAAATATAATTTTAATGAATATTTATATATACTTAATACTGCAACTACAAGTGATGAGACTATATATAAAGCATTGACAAATACTGAAAATGCTAGAAAACAATTCAGACAGGTGTTATTAAATCTCTTTACACGTCGTATAGTAAGTGGTTTTAGTCTATATCAAAATACAGAATATAAAGAATTAGAACAAAATATAACTGATACTTATAAATATTTAAAAGAAGATAATTATGATGAATCTCATGTTTTTAAAGATGATATTGTGATTGGCGTAAAATATACAACATTAAAATATTTGCATGGTGATATTTTAAGTATTAAAAACCAATCGGGTAATGAAATAGCCAATAGTCAATTATCAGAAATAATTAAAGCCAATTATAAAAACATTTATAATGACAACGCGAAATTAGATATAGTTTCAACAAAATATGATGAATGGGGTGAAGCCAATAAATATGATTGTAATTTTAATGATAATAATAAGATAGATAATGCTAAAATAAATAAAATAGCAAATGATGCAAAAGATACTATTAACAACAAATTAATTTATATATATGTGGGTAATATTATTTTATTAGCATCAGTATTTGCAACTGGGTTGCTATTTGAAAATTGAAAAAATATATAAGAAATTAATCATATTATAATATAGAAGATACATTAATCTTCCACAAGCTCTCATAGCTCAGTCGGTAGAGCGCAAGGCTTTTAACCTTGTGGGCGTGGGTTCGAGCCCCACTGAGAGTGAACCAAGTTATTTTTATAAAATAATATAAAATATTTTTTAAGAATTATAAATTATGTACTTTTAATAGCAAATGTATAAATTATCTCAGAACGTTGAAAAATCATTGAGTAGTAGTTTATATCGTGCAAGAAAACGCATTGAATATAATAAAGATATATATATGGATGAGAATCATAAAATGATGTGTGAATATTATAAGAAATATCAAGAATTATCAAAAGAGTTTTCTGGTAAAAAAACTACTATAACATATAATACATTTAAAATAGATAAACACATTTTATCAGATACACATGAAAAAGATGAAATAGTATTTAAGAAATATGAAATAAATATTAATTTATTATATAATGATTATAATAAAAAATTTATAAATAAATTATATGTTACATTAAATCCAGATAATTATAATGAATTTATTAAATCACAAAATACATTTATAAAATCATTAACATCGGAAGAGTTATATACATTAAGATGTCATACGCATGATGGAGATGTTATAGTAAATTATTTTATTAATAATAATTTTAATATTGATGTTAATATTGATGAAGTTAATTATCATGATAGTAGAAAATCAAAAATCATAGTGAATAAAAAACATTTCAATGCAAATAGAGATTTTATTTTATTTTATTATCAAATTAAAAAATATTTATACTATACTAATAAGAAATTTAAAGACTATACAAGAATTGATTTAGAAGATTATATAAAAGAGAATTATATATCATTTGATTGGAAAAATATACTTAAAATTTATATTAAAGACATATATAAAATATTTGAAAAATCACCTGTAATTGAAAAACCACTTGTATTTTATAGAGGTGTTAATGACGAATACTATATTAAAGGGTCTACATATGGAAACTTTGTTTCTAAAACATTAAATAGTGCATCATTTAATTTCAAAGAAGCTGTTTCATATATGGGTGGAAAATGCTGTGTTATGAGAATAAAGGTAACAAAGGGAAGCAAAATTATACTAATAGACAATGTCAGCAATTATAATGAAGCAGAAGTTTTATTACCTTTTAATACAAAATATTACATTGATTATCCAAGACATGAAATTAGTTATTATAAAACAAGTGAAATATGTCCCGATGAATTTAAAAGTAGAAAAATAATAGTATCTGATTTATCTGTTATTGAAGGTTTACAATCATATCCCCGTAGTTCTCGTAGTCCTCGTAGTTCTCGTAGTCCTCGCAGTCCTCGTAGTTCTCGTCGTAGTCCTCGTAGTCCTCGCAGTCCTCGTAGTCCTCGTAGTTCTAGGCAACCTTCTTAGGTTCTATAAAATAATATATATTATTTTGTAGAATGAAATATATATTTATTGATATTCGAAAAAGCGATGAAGTATATAATAAACGTTTTGCACCATCTGGTGATTATAAATTTTATAATATACCAATGGATATGATTAAATTTAATCAATATACCATACGTAAACATCTTGAATATGCCAACGAGATTTATATAGTATGTAGATCTGCTGCACGTTCACAATATATAAAAGACAAGTATTTTGCCACAGATGCAAATATTAAAATAAAGGATACTTTACAATTTAATAATTTAGTTTATGGTAATAATATTATAAAAATAAATAATGATGTTATTCAGGTTAAAGTAGAAGGAATACCGGGAATTAATTTTTACAGCATAATGCGTATAGTTCAAACCTTCTTAGGACTATTAATACTTATACTTGGTGGTTTAACATATATGGAAATGAGTAAGTATAAGAATGCTAATGTCATACCATTAGTTATTCTAATGATATTTGGATTAATGGCTCTCATAAATGGTCTTACATCAACTTGTACTATATCTTTAATATTACAAGATTACTTAAATTAATTTTTAAAAAAAGAGTACATAATTTTATTTTTCTAATGAATTTTATAAACTTTTAATATTCTTTGCTATTTTAAAAATTATGTACTCAAAATATAAAAATATATAATACACATATGTAACACTTATTTAACCGCTCATGACCATAGCGGTCATGATTCCTAGAAAACTACCGATTGCTGATAATTCCTGTATAATTTTGCGATTATTATAAATTAGTGCACCACCTATCTGCATACCATTAATGACGGGCTTGCTGATAGTATCAACATTAATATAGTCATTCAACTTATTGGCAACTTCGAATAGAGCACTATCTTCGCAATTTGTACCTCCAATGCTGTAATAAGCAGTGGCCTTGTTATTGTTGCAAACTTTGCATATCTCAGATCCTTCAATGTTGTTGAAAGTTCCAACGTCACATTCGACACACTTATTGTTTTTTTCGTAGTATCCTACAGGACATTTCTTGCATTCGCTGTCATAGTTGATAATTGATCCCATGGGACATATCATACACCCATCCTTGTTGTTGAGATAAGGCATATATTCCCTGAATTTTTTGTCACATTTGACACAGCTGTTACGATGTTTAGCAAAAGGATTCTTACCAACGACACTACCAATAGGGCAGAGTGAATGAATAATATCGTTTTCACTAGCTCTCTTGCATTGGCTACTACCTTCCTTCGAAATATAACCCTCGGGACAATGAAGACATGTCCCATTATTTGCGGCGCGGTAGTAGTTTTCAGGACATTTATTACATACAACATTGTGAATATCAAACTTGGAATTCTCATAATTAAATGAGGATCCGGGTTCGCAATTAGTCATAGTAACAAATTCAGTCAATTTGTCGAAATCGTCAGCAATCTCATTGTGTTTTTTAACAGCATTATCGCGTTCTTTCTGAATGTTGTGGCGACACATGCAAGAACTACCCCTGCTCATGCGGAGAGCACGAGCATTGGCGGTGGCGGCGAAGATAAGAGCAACGAGTACTATCTTGATCATAGTTATAAAAAAAAGTTAATCTAACATAAATCAATTTTTGTATTTTATAGAACAAATTAATTCTAGCGCATGCGGTCTTTGACAGCAACAAGATCCAAATCTTTAAGGCGGTAATACTCTTTTTTTTTATTAGGCATATTTCGTTCAATTATATATGGTAGTTTTCCCTGTGTCAATTCTTGTAAAGCTATTTGACGCAATTCCATATTCGAAGATATGTTTTTTATATCATTTATATACGATTTGCCTCCTGATGATAATTGTTGGGTTCGTATACCAATAATTTTATCAAATTCATAAATAGTCATAATAGGCTTCGAAATTTTATCCTTCGATAAAGATTCATTAATTTTTGAAATATCTTCTATATGGTTTACTTTATTTGCAATAGACATTTAATATATCGTAATATCTAATATATTAATATCATTTTTTATTTTATATAAAAATAATTTTATAATATTAAATATGAAACATAATAAAATATCATATGGTATAACGCATTTAATTGATGGTACCAAAGTTCCAAAAAACAATATAATAATTAAATTTTTAGGAGAGTTGGAAGAATTAAGTGCAGAACTAGGATATTTAAATGTAATTATATATAAAAAAATTATAAAAAATAATTTAGATAATATAATTACAAAATATTTTGATATTTTATTGCAGTTTCAAAAGGATATTTATATTCTGGAAAAGGTAATATTATTAGATAATATTAAGTATAATTTTAATATTGATATTATAGAAAAATATATTAAAGAAATAAGTGAATTGATTCCCAAACAATACAATTTTGTATTATCTGGTGGCAATAGTATAATAACATCATTATTTAAAGCAAGAGCTAAATGTAGAAATGCAGAAAGAAGACTTGTTTCTATGGTTTACTATTATTATAATAGTATTGAGTTGAATAATACCAATATCGATAATATACAAATATCTATGAATTACATTAATATATTATCCGACTATTTTTATATTCTCGCTAGATATATATATTATATTTTTAAAATAGACGAAATAACTATATAAAATATACATGATTATGGTATATAATTTCCCCATTAAGATTTTTATAAATTTTCATAGCAATATATAAAACTATAAACAATTGTATGAAACTGAAAATTATTATACTATAGCTATTTAATAATATTCCCCATATAACCCATAAAATATATATTATAGATAATATTATAAATGACGAAAAATCCAAATCTTCAGTTTTATTTGTAATGAAAATCTTATAAGCTTGTGGGGTAAATGCCATAGTTGATAAAATACCAGCTAAAGTAGCAATAATTTCAGCATAAAAATTATTTTCCATTTAATATATACTAATATTTATTTACTACGTTTTCTGTTAAAAGGACATCCTAAAGGAATAGTGCAATTATATGGTATGGCTAATTTAACATTAATTAATTCACCACATATGTCACATTTTTTTTTATTTACTAATGGTTTTTTAGGTAGTTTCAAGTCCAAATATGCATCATCCATTGAAACTTTATATTTAATCATTTTGTAATTTTTATCAATTATCCCCATGGTTATAATATAACTATGAGTAAATATCATATTACTGATAATTAGTAGTACTTTAATATAATAATTCATTATTAATAATAAAAATAATAACCTAAATCAATTTTTAATTTTGCTTCCATGTTTCACCACACGTTTCACAAACGTATAAATATTTCATATTTTTAGAATCATATTTAATATAAATAACCTGATTTTTATCTGGTGGAGCACTACATTCTGTATTTGGACAAGCAATATGAGGATCTATAATTCTTCTTAATGTAGGATCAAACCGCAAATATTTATTTACATGTTGATTATATAACAAATCATCTTCACTATAAATAGTTTGTGAAATTTTAATTGCAGTATTCGAAGATTCTATTTTTTCGAAAGCACAATGTTTACAATATTTAACTAATTGCTTATCTTCATTAGTTTTTACATATAACATATTATCACATACTTCGCAAAACTCCATTTTATAATAGTTATAAGAAAATTATAAATTTTATATAATCATTTTTTATAAAAAATGATATTAATAAGGTTTTAATAAAATTAATGTTTAATTGCGACAACATTTTCGATGACATATTTAGTTACAAAATTTGTTGCAATAATAAAACCGAAACAAAATCAATAATTATTCCAGCAAAGAAAAACAATGTTTATAATACTAATTATAAGATTGCTGATAAAAATCATTACACCAATAATGAAGCTAAAAAAGAAATTGAGAGTTTAATGAATTTGCAATAATTAATCATTTTCATCGTCGTCATCATCTTGTCTGTAACCAATACCGCGCCACCCTTTATTATCATATGGTCGTGCAAGTATTTTTTCGAAGTATGCTTTGAGTTGATTTCTATCCGGGCATTTTTTACCTTTAGTAACATTGGATACTGACCAAATTCTAAAGTCATTATATAATTTTGCAATAGTAACGCGAGGCTCTTTAATTTTGGAGTCAATAATAATTTTTTCACTGATGAATTGTCCAATAATATCATTATTTTGTTTGTAACTTTCTGTAGCTATTCTAACTTCACTTGGTTCTGTTATTGACGACGGATTGATAGTCTTATGTCTTTCTATCAACATACTAATAAACACTTCTTTCCAGCGATCGAACTTGTCAGATAGTTCTAAATCCATATGGAATTCATTTTTACTAAGATTAGGATTTTCACAAAAACGACTTGAGAAATTACAAACCTTAATACGACGCCAAGTACCACCATCATCGCTTGGAACTTCAGGCAACTCATTGCAAGTTAATATCATTTTAAATTGTGGTTTAAATTCATAAGGTTCTTTAAATAAGGTTCTTACAAGTATTCTATCTTGACCTGATAATTCTTTCATAAGACCTATATTTAACCTCTCATTTTCACTAGGTTCTTGCATAACCGCAAATCGTCTACCCTTAGTTCTTTCTAATTCGCTTTGTGCTGCATTACTTGCTGCACGTTTTTGTGTCAAAAGTGCAATAGGCAATATACAATAATATTCGCCAATGGCTTTTTGAATAAGATCTAATAAACGCGATTTGCCATTACTACCCTGTCCTGTAAATATATAGAATCTTTCTTGAGCAATACTACCATCAATAATACATGCTAGAACATCCATCACATATGTTCTTAAGTTTTTGTTTGTGAAAATTTTAGAGAAGAAATCATTTATCTCGGCAATTTCTGGAGCTTCTGGGTTATAACTAACATAATTTTGTTTTGTAGATAAATATATATAGTCATCTGGCATACCATCTCTGAACATATGCATTTTAAGATCATAAACACCATTATCAAATCCAATTAAATGAGATCTACTATCCAAAAGTTCTTCAAATTTTTCGTCAATAAATAGCGTTCTACATTCTTTCATAATTGAATCTTTGAAACTAGAATTCTTAAGTTGTGTTGCTATTTTAAGACATTTCTTACTTTTTTCTTCATTAATAGCTTTTTGAATAGGATCATCACAATATTCATTATAGTGATTACTTCGTTCCATAAATTTGCGACATATATCTGTGCTCAGTATTTTGCGCAATTCTAGACCTTCGCGACCTTTAACCCATTTATGTTTTTGTTTATCATATTTATACCAGAGATCTTTTGATATTGCTTTAAATTCGTCCTTGAAAATTGCATGAACAACACAAGCAATATCGAAATGCGCACCATCACTTCCTAGTGCATCATCAATATATCTAATAATAGCAGTATTGACAACATGCGAATATTTAACCGCATTATCTTGTTTAGCCCACCATCTTAGAGTTCCTAAACCCATATTATCTTTGCGCATTTTGTCCCATAATAGTTGACATTCTCCTTCAATATACGCACTGCTAATCTTAGAAAATTCCACCCATGTTTCTAACAATCTATAATCTATATTTCTAAGAACCCAACCTAAATTTATCCAATCTGTATAATTATCTGCTCTGTTTGGTGCTAAACATTCGTTAACAAGTCTTTTAACAAACACTAACTCATCGTCCGAAACTCTGCAATAGTTGATATTCAAAGATTTACCAAAGATATTGTTCTGAACCTTATTTTTTAGTTTTTGATCAATAGCTGGTAATATATGCTTACTATATTGATTTATTTCATCTCTAAATTCATCTTTAATAACATCAATATAATTAGTAATTTTTTTTCTCATAGAAAACAACTTAATATATTCTAACTCGTCATTGGCGTTTAGCGTATACTTACTATCAATAGTTTTATTATCTACATATGTATAAACAGATGAAACTCTGTAAGTTTCACAATCTGGTTTACGACTACCATACATTTGCCAACAATTAGAATCAATAATAGCTTTATCGACTATCGATTCATAGTCATTGCATATCGGCAAATCCTTGAATATTTCACTAGAGATATCCAATATTTTTCTTCTAATAAAATGTTGCACATTATTACTAACTATTATATTTGGAAATACTATATGTATACCATCTTTTAATTTATTTCTAAATTCGACAGGATTGGGCTTTTCCATAACATATGCGATAGCATCTTTTTCTTTTACATCTAAAAAACTACCTATAATTTTAAAATAAGCATCAACTATTTTAAAGATATTATTAGAAGTATATACTCTATCATATATCTTCTTATCATTTAATGAAGAATTTGAATTATGGGAACTATAAATACCAGATTTATCGTCTGGTATAGTAAAACGGAAATCTATATCTACGCGCAAAGGACTCGGTTCGGTTGGTTTTTCTGTAAAATATAATAATATACCACTTGTTAGTGCAAGGCTATATATTTTTATAAATTCGTCATAGGATTCTTCGGGAATATAAAGACTTACTTTGGGTGATCCTATGCTCGTATTGGTGTAAGGTTTGCCTTTATCAACCTTATGTTTATTAATGAAACTACGCAAATCTTCATTTATACCCATATTTTAAAATTTAAATTGCTTTATATATATATCAATTTTTATTTTTATACATATTTAATTACAGATATATATAATATTATATTGATATATGGTAGGAATAATTATATTTTTATATATAAATGGTAAGAAACGTTGAAAAATATAGTAGCCCCAAATATACCAAAACACCATTATTATTCAATAAAAAGAATTTAATAGACTTGATTGATGCGTGGAATAGTAATCGCACAGATACTATTAATTATAGTAAACGCGATAGTGCAAATAAATTATCTAGTTTACTAAATGAAAAAATTAAAACATATTGTGACGATGAGCAATATTGGTGTTGGCCAGGTGTAATCGGGAGATTAACTAAAGATCCACGTATGCGTAAAAATATAAAATTAATTGAAAATACGCAATTAAGACCAGAAATGCCATCAGATTGGTATAAAAACCCAATAGAATGGTTATCTAATTACGACATCGAAGATGTAATGATACAATACAATAATGATAAAAAGTTTAAATATGCTTTTTTAGGAGTTTTTCCAATTGATTTTTCCGAGGAAGACAAATTCGGAAGATGTTTATATAGTCATATATGTAATATTAATTTAAATAAGTATACAAATAAAGGAATAAAATATTTAGGATTAATAACTAATTTAGATAAACACGATGAAAGAGGTTCACATTGGACTTCTACTTTTATTATTATCGATCCTACTAATAAATCCTATGGAGCACATTACTACGATAGTAATGCAAATATAACACCAAAATATGTTAAAAAATTTATGCTGAATATTAAAAAACAATTGAAAACTATATATCCTAAAGCAAATTTTAGAATCACAAATAATGATAAAAGACATCAAATGAAAAACACAGAATGTGGTATGTTTTCTATGGCATACCAAATAAGATGGATAAATGCATTGTTAAAATATAAAACTATGAAATTAACATCTCCATATGAAGATATAAATTTTAAGAGATTTATAGTAAGTGACAAAAATTTAAATGATAATAAAATGGAAGAAAGTAGAAAATATTTATTTAGACCTAACTTAAATATGTATCTCAAATATAAAAATATTAAATTATAAATGTGTTATTTTTCTAAGGTATTTTCTGTATATATTTATTAAAATGAGTGTCGTAATTAATGATTACAAGTCCGAAGGTAATATTAATATGATAATAAATGCTAGTCAAAAATTAATTAACGATAAATATAAAGAGTTGAATATATCCAATGGTGAAATAGTTGATATAGTAAATAAAATTATTTATAGTATATGTTCTGACGCGGTTTTAATTAAAAGTGTCGTAAAATTAATGGAATTAAATAAAATTACATTATCAAAAGTTAGGGATCATTGTGATAATTATAATAAAGTTATTGAAAATGATATTACAGAACAAAACGACCTTACATATAATTCGGACGTTTTAATTAAAAAAGTTTTAGAATTGGAAAGTAAGCGAAATTCGTTGAGTTCATTAACAACTGCAAATATTCAACCGAAAATAAATAAAACTGAAAATGTCCAACAAGATAATAATATACACACCAATATTGATATTAATTTAAAAATAATAGAAAAACTAGATAGTATTATTAAAGATAAAAATATTAAAACTAAAAATTTCATTATTAATAGCTATAATAGAGATTGGATCAATAACATACAAAGAAATATATTACGCTTTAGCATCAATATCGATTTAACAAAATATTATATTAAACCTACGAAAATATTATTATCTAAGGATATCAAAAATATTTCACCATATATAACCCTTATGATTACTGATAATAATATTACAAATAAATTTACATTTGCACCGAAAATTACAAACGATAATTGGGATATTTGGGAAATGATCAATGACGATAATGATAATATAGTTTCACTATCGGCTAAAAATTGGAATATAAGTTTATTGGATTTCTTAAATAAAGATTTAAATGTAGGCAAAGATGCAATAAAAATAATCGAAGTTAATGAACTTGGTGACAATTTATATAATATAGAAATCGATAATAGTAATATAATATTTTATAACGATTTCAAATTAAAACTACTAAATATCGATGATATAATATTAATTAAAACAAGTAATGATGATAATATTAATGCTAGAATTATTAATATTGAAAAAAATATAATAACTATATTTGCAGAAAACATAAAAAAAATAGATTTTGTAAATGCTAAATTATTAAATTATAAAGCACAATATAGTATTATTATGACATATTATTTAAAATTATAATATTAAAACTAATATGCTAGTAAATATTAAAACTATCATTGAAACTATATCCATTCTATATTTTAGTTTTAACTTTTCGCTTTCAGATAAATTATCATCGTAATCATTCGTTACATTATCTGCGACATCTACTAATGTTGCATATATTTGTGTATAATCTAATAAGGAATTTATATTATCGACAAAATCGTCTGTTCTTACTATTATAAAAACTAAAATAATAAATATGATAAATAAAACTATTTGAAGTAAGATATTTGAAGAATTTACATGAAAATTTAAGTAATTAAATATAATTCGAAATTTATATGAATCGTAATTTACTACACCTATAAATGATGCTAATATGGCTAAATATATAGTACCATAAATTATTATTGAATAATGTAAAGTTTTAACTATATTATAATCAATTAAAAATTCTATAGTGACTACACTAATAGTTCTTATTAAAAACATAAGAAAAATGTATATAGATTTATCGCGAAAATTAATTGCTAATACCTTTTCAGGATTTAAATTATATATATCTACTTTGTCGTGCAAATTTTCTCCTTCTGTTAATGAAATAAAATTGTTTAAATATTTTTTATCTGCTAATGTTTCTCTTTTTAAAATACCGCTATTATAATCGCTCCATATTGTTTCATAGACATTTGTTCCAATATTGTTTAAGGTTTCGCCCAATACATTTTTTTTAGATTCTTCTAAATAACCTAAATTTTCATGCATTTGTTTCATTAAATTTGTGAGATTTTGATTATCACTGAGAGCTATAAAATTTTTAAATGTGCTATGTATTTTTTCAAAATTTCTATCAAAATCATAATCTCCTCCATAATATTTATATCCCCCCCTATATACAAGATCGCGATCATTTCTATCTCTATATCTCTCTCTTTCTCGAAGACGGAGATATCTTTCTGAATTAGTTTTTTGATCTTCTTTGCGTGTTTCTAATTCTTTTTTTTTCTTTTTTAATAATTCTTCCAATGAAGCTTTTTCATTAACTATAGCTTTTATAATTGAATTTTGTTTATGTTTATTATCAGAGTCGCTATCGAATAATCCAATATTATAATACTTTAATATATAATTAACATATTCTTCATATTCAGTTGCTTGAGGTATTTTAGATAATTTAGTAATATTTCTATATAGTTTAATAAATAATTTTGGCAATTCTGCTAATATATCTGTTAATAATTTAATTCTTGCTTCAATATCTGTAATTTTGTCATTGAGTTCTATATCTTCATACAATCCTTCTTTATCTTCTCCCTTTCTTGCTTGAATTTGTTTAATGTGAAATTTTATTTTTTTTTCATTAACTTTATATATAGTTTTGGCTTTTTCTAAATTAGCCAACTCATCTAGTAAAATTTGAAAAATTTTTCTAGACTTTGCTTTAGCATATGCTTTATCTTCAATACTTAGTTTTTTATCTTCTGTACTTTGTTTTGTTTCTTTATTATTTGCTTTTATTTTTTTTATCCTATCATCTACCTTTTTAAGGAATGCATCCATATTTACTTTGTATTTTGGATTATAATTATCCTTACCTTTCATTTCTTCATCTGTCTTACCTTCAAAAATATCTATATTAAATTCAATTTTATCTTCTTTATCTAAACCTGCATTTTCTATTGTGCCCTTATCAGCCTCTCCGTATTTAGATGTTCTTAATTTATTAATAATTATGATATCTTCAGCGCCATTTACTCTTGCATCATGGTTTAGTATATTAACATCACTAGCACCAATTTTTTTTTCTAATATATTTTTTAAATAATCATGATGTGCTATACTTGTAGGTGCTGATTTGGAATTTGTATTATCAAATATTTTAAATCCTGATAGTTTAATATTAATAGTATTAGTATCTAATTTATTATTTTTTCCACGATCTACTCCTATCGACAATTGTTTCTGTAAAGCATTATTTAATGTATTTCTTAATTCTTCAATAGAAGTTTTCTCTTTATCAGAGTAAGTTTTTTGTACTTGATCAAAACCTGTAATATTAACAGATTGGATTTTATTATAAGCTTCATATATAAATTTATTTATAATTCCACATTGTGTTTCTAGATTAGTATTATTCGACTCATCACTTTTATTTGAAAAATTTTCATCTTTAAATATTTCTCCTAATAAATCATCTTCTTCACCATCTTTTTGCACTAAATTATAATATTTCGTTACTATATTAATATAAACTTCTTTTAGTTTTTTGTAAGTATCAATTATATTTTCTTCTTTAATTATTTGTTCTTCATCAGATACTTTTGTTAATAGTTTATTTGATGGTCTAGATGGTTGTACTGCAGGTTTTGTCGCAGGTGCAGTGGGTTTGGATGGTTTCGCTGCAGGTGCAGTGGGTTTGGATGGTTTCGCCGCAGGTGCAGTGGGTTTGGATGGTTTCGCCGCAGGTTTTGCTGCATCGGCGCCACCTTTAAATTTTTTTATTCTATTAAAATATTTCAATAAAGCCATATGATCTTTTGAAACTAATTTATCATACGATTTTTTTGATACCTCTTTTTCATCTTTTATATCAGCTGATAATAATTTTAAATCTTTATCCAATTCTATATCTAACTCTTTATCTATCTCCTTCTTTTTTTTTTCATCAATATCTAATGATTCTGTTAATGTGCTTGGATTATCCATATATTCATTAATTAGTTTTCTGTATCCATCGTTTTGAATTTTATTGTTATCAAAAATATGTATTAGTTTAGCTTCATCATTTTTTATAAGCTGATCATATATATATTTTTCAGGTTTATTATCTAAAATTATATTTATTTTATAATCACTAGTTAAATCTTTTAACATATATATATTAAATAAGTTTATTGTATCGCTATATTTTGTAAGTAATTTATCATCATTACTTTCCTTATATTTATTATAAATTTCGCTAATTTTATTTTTTAAATTCTCTTTCATATTAATTTCACGTTCGTAGTATATGTTTGCATCAATTTCAATATAATGATTATCATAAAGATTATTAATATTATATTTTCTTAAGTCTTTTTGTGTAATTTCATAAGAAGGTTCTCCACTTTTAAATCTCTCTTTAAATCCTTCGCTATTAATTTTTTTTTTATCATTACCTGGTCGAGAATTTATCTTTTTCCATTTTGAAAATGGTTCAATAGTTATTATTTCATTACTATTTTCTTTAATTAAAATATAACATTCTATATCTTTACTATAGAATATGTGATAGCTTATTTTTCCTATTGCTTGTGACGGCACGTATTGTGCTTCGGGAACCAACGAGCTTTGAGAAGTGACGTCAAATTGTTTATTCCAATGATATTTTTTAACGTATATATGCCCTCTTGCAAGGCGTAACCATAGAACACCAATTTCAAAGTCTGTTAATTTAATTTCTAATTCTGATAATTTAGTGGTAATATCATCTAAATTAATATAATTATCGTTGTCTTCATCAAAAATGCCATACCACTTATTATCATCAGGTTCTAGTTCTCTCAACTTTTTAATTATTTTACCCAAAGCGTTATTATATTTATTATTCATTTCATCTGCATCTTTCATAGCATTTTTCCATTTATCTATCTTGATTGTTTCTTTATCTACACTCAATATATAAAATAGGTAATCAATATTTTGTGGTAATTTTGTATACTCCCTTGTTATACTACTATGTAGATTACTTAACAACATAGTATCAGAATTTTCACTAAAATTATAGAAACCAAGCTCATCATCAGGTGAGTTATATGCATCTTTATTAACTTTGGCTATAGTCATTATTAAGTCATAAAATGAATATTGTATTTGATTAATTTTTTTTATCAAAACCTTTTTTTCGATTTCATCTCGGTTATCAGTATTTAATATATCAAATAGATCTTTAATGTAACGGGTATCTAAAGCTAAATCTTTAATCTTACCTTTAATAAATTTTTGTAATTCATTTAAAGAAACTTTTTCATTTAACTCCTCGACAAATTTTTCAGCAGTTAGAGGAGTAGTACTAAAATGAGAGTAAATATGATTAACTATTTTAGCGAGCGCATAGTTTGCACCATGTGCAAGATCTATTTTATCATAATATATAAACATGTAACTTTGCGTAAATGGTGTGTCATCACCAGATTTTTTTTGCTCTATAAAAAAACATTTTTTAAATTCTGCACCGCTATCATTTTTTACAATAGTTGGTATATTTGGATAATAATAAAATTTTTCATATATCTTAATAAAATTATTATAATGTAAATTTACTAAATTATTATCACCATCGTAATCAATTTTTACATCTTTGCTGCATATTTTTTTTAGCACATATGGTACTAAAGTCGTATAAATTTGACTGACAACTTGTGTATAATTAGCAGAATCACTAAAAAAATCTTTTATTGTATCGCTTATATAAACTTCTGAAACAATATCTTCTGGATAAATGATAATTTCATTTACTTCAGAAGAACCTATATAATTTAATTTAAATTCCTTTTTGCCATCTTCTGAATTATCATAATTTAAAAGCAAATTATTATGTAAATATATACTAAATTTAATGGTAGATTTTAATTTTTTTATTATTTCTGTTTTAATAGTATTAGCAGTAGCATCACTCTCACTATCTTCATTAAATATAATAGGTATTTCTGCTTCATCAAGTTTGTAAGTTTGTAGGTTTTCACAAAATTGTTTCATAAATTTATCATCACAAACTATTGCAATTTGTTTACTATTATTATTTATAACACTGCGTAAACTCCACTTATCTTCAATTTTCTGACTTGTATATGTATTTGTTGTATCATTTTTTTTTTTTATTATAGGAAAATAAGTATATATGAGGTCATCTATTTCATCATTTGAGCTAGTACTTTGTGGTGGTTCACTTATTTTAATAGATACATAAGTTTCATCGTTATTTGAATTTTGAAATAAGCTATTTTCAAATTTATCAATATATATAGTTTTTATTAACATTTCTTCAACTATAATTTCTTTTAACGCTTTAATTGCCTTTTTAAAGTTAGGTATATCTGAAATAGTATATCTAGCATTATAATCAGTATGATTTAAATTTATAACATTTTCATCATCATTGGTGCTAAAAGACAATTTAAATCCAGAAAATCCAGAAAAAATTTTACTACCATATATATATAAATCTTTTTTACTACCATTATTAATAATAAAATTTAATTTTATTTTAAATTGAGTGCTGCTTTTACTATCTATTATCCTTCTTCCTCTAAGTATAGTTTTAGGATGCCATATTATTTTGCTAAATGTATCCATATACCCCGAACCTATTGGTTTTAGTTTTAAATATGATTTAATTTTATCTAATGTTATATCTGTATTTTGTAAAAAAAATTTAAAAATATCATTATCATTTTTTTCACTTTTAATATTTAATGAATCAAATATAAATTTACTATTAAAATTTTTTTCTAATTCTAATCTAGTATCAGCGGTGGTAGCTTCATTGAGATTTTCTTTTAATTTTGATCTAACATATTTCATGTCACATTCTTTTCCATTATTACATATATTACCATATAATGGTTTTATTAATAATGGTTCTACTCTATACTCTGAATTAGTGTTATGAGTATATTTTTTAAAATAAATATAATCATTGGATAAATCAGATTTTTGAGCTCCTAAAAAACTATATTTATTTTCATTTAAATCAAAATTATAATTAATTATATTAAAAGTATCACCTGCACCACCTACTTGGGATACATTGAGAAGATTTTGAGTATTTTGTTTCGACATTTTGTCTTGAATATATTTTTCTTTTATATCCTTATCATCTTCACCTTTTAAATTTACACTTTTAATGTCATAAAGTAAATATAATTTTTTATAAATATCTTCAATAGTATATTTTTTAATATCTTCATCTTTCTCAGCTAATAATTTTTTAATTTTATTGAGTTTAGTTGATAATTCCTTATAAAAATCAATTATAACTAAACTATCAAATGAACCATAATGTTTTTTTTTAAAAATACTATCTAATTTGTATTTATCATCTTTTAATTTAGCTATTTCTTCATTATTTGTATTTAGAATTTTACTTGGCGTAAAATAAATCTTTTTTCCAGAGTTATCAAGTTCTATTATTGAATCAAATTTTACTATTGAACTTAAATCTTTATTTAATTCAATAAAATTTTTTTTTTCATATATTTTCTCTTTTAATTCAGCTTCTTTTAATTTCTCGGCTTCAGTTTTTTTGTGTTTAATTTGCAAGACTTTATATTCTTTATTTATGTTATCTAATTTTTCTCGGTGAGCCTCATATTCTCCTTTTAAATTATCACTACCATATGATTTTATAACACTATAATTATCTAAATCGAATTTGCCAACACCATGTGTTATTTTCCATTTTTTTGGTTCAATTTTATATTTTATTTTTAATTCTAATTCAATATATTTCATAAGATCTTCTAATACATTAACACCGATAGTAGTGCCATCAGATAGTTTTTGATATTCATTATATTGCGATGTTAAATTATTGAGAGCTACTAGTCTATTATTGGCCATATAATATATGTTCTCTAAAATAATTAAATATATTATATATTATATTAAAATTTCATTGCAATAATACTTGTCAAAATCCATATATATATAGTAAATAGCGATAACGATTTTATTAGTTTAGTTCTTTCTGATTTATTCATTATTTTATTATTTTTATCATCGTCGTCGTCATCATCTTCACTATTCTTTTGTTTAATATTTAATATAATTGGTATTAATAATAACACTAACAAAATACAAGAGTGAACAAATAATCTTGTTATACCATTTGTACCCATGTAATAATAATAAAATAATGATCTAATACTATTTATAAAACTATCGAAATTCATATAATCTATTTGAATTCTGTTTTCAATATTAACAAACAATACTATAAACCAAAAGATACTTAAATATATTGCAGCGTAATACATAAACCCTTCGTCAAAAGTTTTTATTAAATTTATGTCAATACACCATTGAATAAGTATAACTGAAAAATATCTTATGAAAAATGTTGATAAAATAAAAACTAACCTATCATCAATAGTAATCTGAAGATCATTTAATTGATTATTTGGATCGTTTTCAAATTTCTGTAATTTATATTTAATAGTATCTTCGTCTATATCACCATCATTAAATCTATCTATTTCATCACTAATATCTTTTAATTTATTTTCACCCTTATATTTATAATCATTTTTATCTATAATATTTTGATTTAGATTATTAAGGTTACTAATATCATATTCTTTTTTAAGAATATTTCTAAATTTACTTTCTCTTATTAATTCCTCCTTATTATTTATATCAGAGACATCGGGGTTACTATTACCTTGACCAGCACCAGTTGCTTCATTCATAGTACCACCAACAAAAGTTTTTCGAACACTATTTGGCTTTGTTGCTACTTCATTCATTTTCATTAAAATATTTTTTAATTTTTCAATACCAGTATTTCCCATATCAGATTTAAATTGCTCAATATCATATTGTGTTAAAACATTATCGTCCATTTTATTATAAGCTAATTCATTCAATAGTTTTTTCTCTTTTTCTTTTATGTTTTTAAATCTGTAATATTTCTTTAATATATTATACAAAACTGATGGTTTTTTATTAAAAATTTCTATTAAATCTTTGTAATATTCAAATCTCTCAGGAGATAATTTTTTTATATCTATATCATCAATAAAATAATCAGCAAACGATTCATATTTTATATCATCATTACTAAGAGGTTTATCATATTGTAATTTATTAAATAAATTCATATAATTTATTTTACTATTATTCATTTTAATACTTCCTTATTCGTATTATAGATAAAAATAATTATTAATTACGTATGGTATTAATCATTTTCAATATTATAGCCGTAACTAATAGTATGAATATTATCGCAATTAAAAAATAATTATAATAAGATGGATAATAATAATATAATATAATTTTAATAAATAATATTATAAATCCCCATATTATTAATAAATTTCGCAAAAATCCACGAGTGTTAATATTAAATTTACTTTCATTATCATTTAATTCAGTTAATGCATTTTTTAATAGTTCTTTAAATTTTTTTTCCATATTAGCTTTACTAACACAAGATCCTTTCCAAATTTTTAGATATTTATCATCTTTAATACTATTATTTTTATTTAATTTTTTATTATTATATTCGAGTTTTTGAATATTATAATTAAAAGGTATATATGCACAAGGTAATGTTTTTGCAGGTATAATACCATGTAAATATATATTTATTTTTTTCTTGGAGTCAATATTATAAGTAATAGAATTAATTAACTTAATTCTTTCCTTATAATTATTGTCATCTTTTTGTGATATTGATAATAAACTACATAAAAAATCGGGTTTTTCTATTTGATCTGTCGGGTAAGTGGGTGATGATTCCATAACCATAATTATCCTTACAAATATATTATATAATTATTTAGAAAATGAGTACATAATTTTTAAAAATATGAAATTTTAAAAAGTTTATAAAAAATATGAAATAAAAGAAATTATGTACTCATTTTATTAATGATTCAAATTCAGCAATATCTAGTATTTTAATATTTAATTCCAAGGCCTTATCTATTTTGCCAGATCGCTCTGTTTTATCCTTAATAACTAGATAATCTGTTGTCTTTGAGATTGATGTTACAACTTTGCCTTTGTAATCAACTATTAATTTTTCAAAATCTTTATTTCTAAACCCTGAGAATATAAATTTTTTACCTTTAATTTTTTCATTACTTTTACTAATGGTTAAAGTTTTATTGCCTTGGTTACGGCAATTGCCCTTACATTTGACACCAAGACTATTATAAAACTCGTAAAATTTAGGAAGATTCTCTATAAATAATTTAGCACTTATTTCTGCTATACCTTCAACTTTAATGAGATCATCAATTGATAACTTAAGACTTTTCTCGCGATTTTTAGCATCATCTATTAATATACTGGGATATTGATCGGTTATTAATTTTATTTTCTTATAACTAAAGCCGCGACCCAACATATTAGATGCGTCCATTAGCGTGAGACTATCAAGTTCCTTTAATTTTTCTAATGATTTTAAAATATTTTGAGCACTTTTTTCCTTGAAACCTTCGATTTTTATTAAATCATCCTTTTTAATATTTGCAATGCTTTTAATATCATGAAATCCAGCATTATATATCTTAGTTATATTACCAGGTCCCATATAGTTTATATCAGCTGTTTTCATAAAATATACTATATTTTTAATATCATATTCTGCATTTCTACCATCATTAATTTTAATAATATCAACGCGAGTATCAGTCCACTTATAATCTTTTTCAATTTCACCGGGCATACTAGCTTCACCATTAGCTGACGCCGATAGCACACTTTGAATATGTGGTATAACGTTGCCAGATCTTATAATTACTATACGTGATCCTGGACCAATTTTATTTCTATATATATATCCTGCATTGAAACCAGTGGCTTGTTTTATTTTTACATCATCTAATAATATTTCGTCAAATTTAACTATAGGTTTCATATAATTATCTTTAGATACATTCCACTCTATTTGTTTTACTATTACTTCAACCTGATCAAGAGTATGTATTGACTTAAATGCAAATGAATGTTCGGGATTTTTTCCAACAGCAATATTATAAACTTTGCTAATATCCGATATAACTATCCCATCTATTATATAAGTATTCTGTCTAGAATCTTCTAAAATCTTCGACAATAATCCTAAATTAATATCTTTAACGACTATATTATTAACTACATTGAAACCTAATTTTGATAATAATGGCAATCCATTAATTTCATTTGGATATACTAATGTATACGCGACGAAATCAATCATTGCCAATAAGGATTTATTTAATATTTTAGAATTGATTGCACCTGATACTGCATTTCTAGGATTTGATAATTTATCATCTGTTTCTTTAAGTCTTTCCCAATTATCTTTTGATATTATAAATTCTCCTCTAACTGCTATTTTCTGTTTCAATTTAGGAAATCCATTAATATATTTATAAAGATGTGATATATCTTGACCTTCTTTGCCATTACCTCGTGTAAATAATTTAATATTAGCGTTTTCATCACAAACAATTAAACCACTAACACCATCTAATTTATCACTTATCAAATAAGGACCTGGATATTTTTTTTTGTATTTAGTAATTTCCTCATCACTATCTTTGATTTTATTCTGAGAACCCATATAATATGGTAATACGACCTTATTATCAACATCGGCTCCAACACGTTGTAAATATGGATCTTTAGGGTATTTTTTCCTAATATAATCTTTTATAACGTCGTATATATCATCTGTTATTTTCGGTTCCCCTGTATTGAAAAATGCCGTATCTGCTTCTTTTAGCAAATTAATAATATCTTTTTTCTTGGTTTTTTTTATAAATTCTTCAGGGTTACTATTTATAAAATTATAATCATACTCCATAGTATATGTTAATTCTATAATATGATTATATCATTTTTTATTCTAAAATCTTTGCAATTATTTTTCTATATGTAGTTTAAATGAATAAGCTTATTATTCACTCCTTATTTATAACTATTTTTGCTATACTATTTTCGATGTTAGAAATTGAAGTAGAAGGAAAAACAGGTGGATGGGCTAAAAATATACCGACGGCACCATCGGGTATTGGGAAATTCACAAATTATCATATCATAATGAATATTATGATAATATTAGTAGTATCTTATTCGACATCAACTATAGTCAATAATGTATATGTTGTCATATATTTTATAATTGCATGGTTTGTCATTGAAGATTTCTGTTGGTTTGTATTAAATCCATATTTTACCATTGATAAATATAGTAAAAAAGATATATGGTGGCATTCAAACCAACCTTGGATTTATAATGTACCATTCCACAATATAACATCGCTAATATTAATAATATTTATAATAGTTGCTAAAAATGATATTCAATTATTATATAGTTTAGTATTTATGATATTATTGGTGTATATAACCATATTACTATCGCCATTTTATCACAAATGGTATTTAAAAAGAATAGTTAAAAATATATAAATATATATTATATAATAATAACATAAAATGTACATATTTTTAGACATGTTTAAATATATATATGAAAACGATTATACTGATATTAATAATACTATTATTTCAAATGTAGATATTGATTAATAAATAATATAAAAAGTAAATATGTATTATTAGTAAAGTAATATAGATGCTTTCTAATAATATTAATATTGAAAACACAATTTTACTAAAAGAATTATGTAATAAAATCAATTATTATTATAATAAAAAAACATTAGAAAATGATAATATTACATTGTATAATAGTATTTCAACATATATTAATAATTTAGATAAAAATTATAAAAATACGATATTTGAGGAATATTCAAATAAATGTTTTAATAAACATATTTTATATAAAATCAACAACAAATTTGACGGGGAACCATTGACCATAATATGTTATAATATTATAGCAAATTAAGATAATACGCATCCGCTTTTTTTTTCTTCTATTTTAATATTTTCAATCATTTTAAGAATATTTTCTATATCAGGTCTATTATCAGGTGATTTGCTCCACATCTGTTGTATTAATTGTTTAAGTTCGACTATTTCAATTTCTTTTATGTCAGGTCTATAATCTAGTTGTATTAATTGTATTACATGTGGATTTAAGTCAAGTTCAGAAAATGGTACTTTACCGGAACAAATAAACCAGAAATTAAGAGCTAAAGAATATATATCTATTTTTAGATCATAGTCTTCGCCTGTATTGAATATTATTTCAGGCGCCATATATCTCAAAGTACCTGTACATCCACTCATTTTATATTTTTCATGTTTTTTTTTTGTAGTACGCGATAAACCAAAATCAGTTAATTTAATATGCAAATCTTCATTTAATAATATATTAGATGGTTTTAAATCTCTATGCATAATTGGATAATAACAATGATGTAGAAAGTATATTGCCTGAGATAATTCATGCATCCATTTGTATGCTTGTTTTAATTTTGGCTTCCATAATTTGTTTCTTTGTTTGCTTTTAAAATCATAATAATTATCAAGTGATCCATTCGGCATATATTCATATAACAAGAAAAGAGGATCTACTATAGTAGATGCTCCTAAAAATAATACTAAATTTGGATGTCTCAAATGCGAAATAACAGATATTTCATTTATTAAATCTTGATATTCAATATCATTATTATTATGTTTCAAGCATTTAACAACACATTTTAAACCTCTCCAAGTTGATTTGTATATTAATCCATTACCTCCTTCTGCTAATTTTTCAGATAAATTTATTTCGTTACGCTTTAATTCCCACCATTCAGTTCTACCTCTTAAATTAAATGGAACCATTTCTAAATACAACGAACTATTCGAAGAATTCGATTTGATTTCGTCATCAATTTCTGTTAACATTATTAATAACTAATTAATCAACTCTATATATCATTTTTTATAAAATGTAATAAACCAATTTTGCAATTCCCATTTAATATCATAATCTACATTCATTAGATTTGCTAATTTTGTAATACTATCATAATTGTGAATATAATAATATCTTTTAATAGTTAGTTCACGGCTATATTTCCAATCAACATAATTAGGTCCTACATCAAATTCTCTAATATCAGCTTTATTGTTTAATAAATTGTAAAAATTCTTTTCTTTTGACCAAAATGATATTAATAGTTTACCACCATCATTTAATAATTTATATAAATTTTTTATTGCGATTAATTGGTCATCTTCGCCCTGTAAGTGATGTAACACTGCAATAGCAATTATTTTATCATAACGTTTATTCAAATTAATATTTAGCACATCACTATAATAAACATTTAAATTCTTATTTTTACATATTGATAATAATTTGTTAGATATATCGAATCCTTCGCATATATATCCATGTGATTCTGCAAATACCATATTTTTACCATTTCCACAACCACTATCGAGTAAAGTATCGGATTCATTTTTATCAATAATAAATTCTTTAACCGAATTCCATATTCTTACACGAGAATTATCAAAAGATTTATATATAATATCATATTGGTCAGCGACTATTTTATTATGCACATTCATATTTCGGATTAATCTTGTACGATTAATAATCTTATTATATATTTATATATAATCTGCTGAACGTGCTAGATCAGCTTTTGGAACTTCAACAACATTATATGGATCACTATTCAATAATGGGGAATTGAATGATATTTGCTGTGGTATATCGTATATATCACGTAAATTATTTCCGACAACGTTATCATTATTAATACTTATTTTAAGATCATTTGTATTATCTGTGGGAATCATATAGAATTCGGAAGAATGTCTATCTTTCTGTCTTGCAAACAATTTCCAATTATTATTTCCCGAATCTCTAGTATCGGATGTACTTGAAACATATGCTACTAATCTAAACGTATCGCCAGTTTCTTGAGTATTAACATAGAATTGTCGTTTGCTAATACTATTTGATAAATTCGTATGCGATTTTGTATCCCCGCGGTTTAATGGAGGAAATAAATCATCATCAAGTACTTTGCGATCACGTTCAATAGTATCTTCAGTATCTATTTTGTTTATAGGACTATTAACCTTTTTAAAGTTATTAAATTCGCTAATAGTCATACATACTTTATCGCTATTTTGAATATTATTTGTAGTTGTATTATTAATATTCGTGGTAATATATACTAAATAAACTATTATCATAATTAATAATAAAAATATAGCTGAAAAAATGTAAAATAAATGCTTATTTATCATACGTATCTAATTTATAAAAATATTATATAAATATTTATTATTTCATATATATATATGAAAATAACAGATCAACTAATCGAGCAAACTACAAGGATTGATTTTATATTTATTGTCGCATTATTTTATTTCGGCTCTGTACACTTTCTAAAAAAATACTATCCCGAAGAAAAAACTATGAAATTACATAATGTATTGCAAATTTATAACTTATTGCAAATAACATTAAATATATATATGGTATATAACTTTACAGAAATAATTTCAGGTTATAATATTTTTGGTATTAACAAATCTTATACTACAAATTTAAAAAACACACTATATATACATTATTTATCGAAATATTTAGATTATTTTGATACTTATTTTATGATAGTTAAAGGAAAACATAATCAATTATCGTTTCTCCATATTTATCATCATGGAACTATAGGTATATTCTGGGGAGTATTAATAAAATTTGGATATGGAAATGGATGTTCTTGTTTTGGAGCATTTGCCAATAGTATTATTCATACTATTATGTACACACATTATTTAATTTCATCATTTGGTATTAGAAATCCCTTAAAAAAATATATAACTATGTTGCAGATTGGTCAATTTTATCTAATATTTTTACATGCGTTATTAGTTAATATCTATGAAACTAAAAATCCTGTACCAATTAAATATATATCATTTGAATATTTTTTTATGATAACTATGATTGGATTGTTTGGCAATTTTTATAATAAAACTTATAAATCAATTAAAACTAACGTAATAAGACCAGATTGACGACACGTATCTCCGACATTGAAATAAATGTTTTTATAATATACATTATCTATTTCTATTCTGTCTTTTAATTTAGATATGTCATAGTAGTAATTTTTCCATTTTTTACTTATATTATTTCTTATATTTTTGCAATGATTACAATATTGGCAAATATATTGCATAGTCTCATATGCTATAATGATTCTACTTTTATTTTTAACATTATTTTTAATAAATTCGATAATTTTCAATTCTGTTTCGGGGTTTTCTATCCATATCCAATAAATAGTGGCATTATCTTCTTTAAAATTATATAATGTAGCTTCACAATAATCTATATTTATATTGTATTTATCTAACATGGCTTTGTTGATAGTATGTCTATTATTATAATAATTAATACCCTTTACATTATTAATTTTAAGATATTTTTTGCAATATAACAAAAAATCCCCTGCAGCTGCTCCCAAATCAGTTATTATATCTGTATCTTTAATAATATTAGATCTATATAATTCATCTATAATAGTAAATGAAATACGCATTGGAGGTTGTTCTACAAAATCTCTATTATCTATTATCTCCTTATGTATAACATTAATTCCTGAAATAGTATTCGTCATTTATATACCTAAATATAAAATGATATAAACACAATACGCAATATATATATAGCTTACAGGCACACTTATACGAACAAAATGCAACAATCCCGATACAATAAACGATCCAATTTCGATGAACTTCGTAAAAACGAAATGACATCGCGTGCTGGTTTTGGATGGGAAGATGGGGAAGAAGAACGACTACTGACAATGAGAGTAGAAAAAAAAACATATGAAGATATTGCTGCCGAACTTAAACGTACCATTCGTAGTATTCAAACACGACTTTATCAACATGTGTGTAAAAAAGTAGAATCACAAGAATCTACTGAGGAAGAAATGCTACTAAAATATGATGTATCACAGGAAGATCTTTGCGAGTTTAAAAAGAAGCGCGATGAACATCAAACTAAGATGCTTAATCGCAAACGCAATAGCAGATACAGCCGCAGTGATTCGTCGAGACCTTATATCCCTTATGAATCGCGTAATATGAACTATGATATTCGCAATGAACTCAATGTTCTACGACAAGAAGTTCGTGAACTTCGTCAAGAGCTAAGAGAACTTCGCGATTCTTAATTATTAAGAAGAGTTGTAATAATAGATGCGACATTTAATAAAGCGTCAATTTTACCTAATTCATATTTAACATAATCATTATTGTTATTATTTTTATCAAGATTTACTATAAGTGTATCATTTTTAGTAGATATTTGAATTACTTTGATATTTGATACGTCGATATGAATATTGGATATAATAAGATTTTTTGCAATCAAGTCATTATTATCAATAATAGTGTTATTATTTTTAAGATATAATACTGGTTTTTCAGCTTCACTAGTATTATTTCCTACTATATTAAGTAATGTATCAATAAGATAGTTAATATCTACTGCGGAGTTGCTATTTTTGATAGTACGCTGTACTTTTCTAACACTTAATAAATAATTTTTATAGATAAATTTTTGATTATTATCAAGACATGTTTTCTGGTTTTTTGCATTTAATACCATACTATTTTTATTTTTTTTTAACAGCAGTTGTGGGATGTTTGTGTAGCTTTCAGTCATATAAATATATGATGTGATAGCGAGCAATAGCATATGATTCTTCATTTCGATAGATATTTAATCCTTAATAAAATGCGTATCAATTTTTTATATGAATATATTACTTTTAATTATTTGCAATATGCTTCTATCAACTTTATTATAAATTAATAGTTTATTATGATTTAAATAACCTATATATATATTTTCTGCCGGATATTTATTTTTAAAATATAAAAGAATGTTATTATTTTTCTCACAAAGCTCCATGTGAAATTCCGTAAAGTATTTTAATTCGTATAAGGTTTTCTTTAGCTTTTTAATTTCACGTGTAATTATTTTAGCTACTTCTTTATAATTTTCGAGCATCGATAGTGTATGTGTATTCGTGATTAATATCATTTTTTAAACTTGGCTACATACCCCGTATTTTTTTTTTCTTTTCTAGCATTTGCTATTTGTTTCTGTGTTAATTCACTTATAGTTACAGGAGTTTTCTTAGTAACCTTAATAGTTGGTCTATATATATCTCCTGGGTTTTTATAACCTATTTCTCCTCTTTGATTTTTCCACTCTTCCCTAAACCATCTTGCTATACCTTCATTTTTATTTTTTTTTCCATTATATGCATTGTCTGATTTATGTTTCTTATAATATTCATTTTTATACTCTTTTACAAGAATGCCACTGCGATATGCTGAATGTTGCGGATATTTAAGATAAATACGTTTTTTAACATTATCGTATAATTTTCTGTCTTTTGGTATATTTGCCATTCTAATTAGTAAAAGTATTTAAAAATTGATTCCTTATATTTATATATTGTTTATACCGATTTCTATAATGAATGAAGAAGAACTATGGAATCTCTTTGACCAGATTAAAAAGGAGGAAGAATTAGAAAAAGGTATAGATGATAAAGACATTCGTTGTTCTTGTGGATCTGATGAAATTATTAGTGAAGATAATATGAATATATGTGCTAAATGCAGTGCTATAGTTTCAAATGTAATTGAAAGTACTGCAGAATGGCGATTTTATGGGAATGAAGATAATCGAGATAGTGATCCATCTAGGTGTGGTATGCCTACTAATAATTTATTGCCAAAATCATCAATAGGCTCTATGATTGGTTGCGGATATAAGGATAATATTGATATTCGTCGCATTAGAATGTTTCAAATGTGGAATAGTATGCCTTACGACGAAAGGACTTTATGGAATGTATTTGATAAAATGACGGCAAATACCATTAATAATGGTATACCACAAAAGGTTATTGATAATGCAAAAGTTTTATATAAAAAAGCTTCAGAAAAAAAAATTTCAAGAGGCGATAATAAAGAAGGACTAATTGCATCATGTATATATCACTCTTGTTTATTAAATAAGGTGCCAAAAAGTTCAAAGGATATTGCAGCAATGTTTAATATAACTCATGTTACGCTCAATAAAGGCAATTCGCGATTTCAAACATTACTTCAAATAAATGTTTCATCGCCTGATCCTATTGATTTTATTTCACAATATGGTAATAATCTCGATATGTCTATTAAAGACATTAATAATAGTAAAGAATTAGTTAAAATTATTGAAGAGAACGAAATTATGAACGATAATTCACCCACATCTTCTGCAGCAGGTATTCTCTATTATTATAGTACTATTAAGAATCTGGGATATACTAAAAAAAAATTCGCCAAAGCATGTAATGTTTCCGAAGTTACTATAGTTAAATGTTTTAAGATTATTAATAATTATCATGACTTTATTATCACGCAAACAAATATGTTTAACTAAGAATTATATTCGTTTATTATAGACGTAATTTAATAATTGAGTATTTTAAATGTTAACATGAATAATGAATTATTTACATCAATTTGTAATGGTGATGTTAAAAATAGTGTTTTATTAGCGACAAAAATAATTTTTTTATCCGATTCTGAAGAACTTTTAGAAAACGTCTTTATTGATGTTTGTTCTTATATTGGCCATTTTATCAATATACGTGATATTAGCAAACTTATTCATACTTATAATGATTTGTATAATATTATTAATAGTGAAAAAATAATCATTAAGGATATATATATTCTTATATCTAAATTATGTATTATATGCAATATATATAACAAACATCCAACATCAAAATGTACAAATATGTCGTTGACATTATTAAAAACCAAAATTGCACATATTATAAATAATAATGAATTGAAATTATCGACAAATGGTATTATCAAGTTTGAAGGTATTTTACCTCCATATGATAATGAAAATTATAATACTGCTCTTAAAATTATTTCAATTTATATTAAAACTATTAAAAGTACCGACGATATATCTGTCGATGATGCTAATATTTTATCCGAAATATCCAATAATTTAAGATTAGTAACAGAATATATATTGCGAAAAAAAATAAAATTAGAAACAAAATTTAATAGCACCGAAGACGATATAGTATGGTTTATATGGGGGGTATTTAGCATTTTATATAAGGAACCTATATTTGATTATGCATACTATTTATATAACCATAATTATAAAAAAAAACATAAAACTACTAGATCGGGATTATTACATTCTTTAAGTTTATTTGCTATTTATATTCACAAAAAAGACATATCGCGTGGATGGACGAATGAAGAAAAAAATGCAATCAGCAAAATCGATGAAATATCACTAAAATTATATAATGAAATTCGCAAAGATATAATTATAGAATATCCTGATAAATTTGAAAAGAATACTAGCGAAAAGGTTGACTATTACGATGGACTCGAATATATATCTAATTTTACACCTGAGATAGATAGTTCAAGAGAAACTACAACAAATATGGCATATAGTTTATATCCTAAAAGCACTAGTTCCAAATCTGTAGAAGGTGTTAATACCAACGATAATTCTCGCATCATTTTATATTAATATTATTAATTTTTTTGATAATATCTTGCTTTGATATACTATATGCTCCAACATTATTTTTAAAATTAAAAGTAATCTTATTTATACTATTAATAAGATTATTAATATTTTGTTTTTTTACTTTTATAAACCAGTTTGTATTTCTATTATCTAATATTCCCGATTTTTTAGCTTTCCCTGTACTAAATCCAACGCGTCTTATAGCAATATTACTATTTTCCTTTTTAACAAATTTATACCAGCTATTAGGTTTTATTTTTTTTGCTAGTTTTCTATTATAGTCGCGCTTTTCCCATATTTGAAAAATTGTATTGATATTAACTAATTTATTTTTATAAGTATATGAATTTTCCGGCAATCGCATAGTATATTTTAAATGATAATTTTGAGGAAATGATTTTTTTAAACTATTTTTATTAAAACTTATTGGTAATATAAATGCTATAGTTTTGGCATTTAATAAAGCAGAATGTTTTATAAATTTAATTGCCAATGAGGATTTATTACCAAATGGTGGATTTCCTATTATATGCAAGGGTTTTTCTAAACTTTTAATATTTTTAACCTTAAAAAAATTCTGCTTTTTAATATCTTTATGTTCTGGTTTAATATCGTAAAATTTTGTTTTATAACTAAGTTTTTTTAGATACTTGATAAAAGCTCCATTGCCTGCACTTGGTTCAATTATTAAGTCGTCTTTGTTTATTTTAACATGTTTTTTAATAGCTCTATAACATAATAATGCTGTATTATCAATAGTATAAAATTTATAATAATTGATTGGCATTATTTACTTTATTGTGATATAAAGTTTTTTCATTATATAATATAATAATGATATACGAAAATTATTTTAGCTCAATCGATAATATTGAAAAAGCTTATATGTTAAGTATAATTATTCTTAATTTTAAAGATAGTTTTGATGGCAAATATCTAAAATCTATATTTAATATCTCCAAAATAATAGTGTCAAATAAGTATTTAAATTATAATTATTACAATAAATGCGAAGACTATCACAAACACAATTTTCCATATTTTAAAAATATTGATAAAATTATTAGTATTTTAAGGAATATTGGCGATATTTACATAAGTGATGCTAGTAATTTCGAATTATGTATATCTTCACAAAAAATCATAAATGATATTTATAAGTTAATTAATATTGAAAATTTCAATATATTAATCGATGAAGATCTATCGCATATTATTGCTATGTTGTATAATATTGACAAAGAATATGCTAATCAATTTGTCAAAGCATATTTAGAACAATTTTCAAATATAAATAATAATATTTTATCAATAACATTTTACAACGAAGCAAATTATATTAAGTTTGGTGAACTATATAATATTCCTTATATAGTTAATAAAGAATCTATAGGTTATACCATTCAGTATAAAAATTCAAATATGTTAGATTTTCTGGGCAAGGTATATAGCAAAAATTATTTATTCTTGAATTATGATTTATATAATTTTAATAATATTGATAATATGCCATCGATTAAAGTTTATAAATCACTGGAAAATGCAGTAATACCTACAAAAGCATCTTATAGTGATGCTGGATATGATTTAACAATAATAAAATTACACAAAGTATTAAATAGTGATACTTGTTTATATGATACAGGAATAAAACTTGATATACCTAATGGTTATTATGTTGAAATAGTTCCCCGTAGTTCAATTAGCAAATCTGGATATATGTTAGCTAATAATATCGGTATTATCGATCAAAGTTATAGAGGTAATTTATATGTAGCGTTAAGAAAAATTAATAAGGAATGTATTGATCTAAAATTACCATGGAAATGTTGTCAATTAATAGTAAAAAAACAAATATATAGCAATTTAATGTTTGTTGAAGAAGAAATCGAAAATACAAAACGAGGGGAATGTGGATTTGGTAGTACAGGCAATTAAAATACTCGTGTATGATAATTAGTTTTTTTTATTTTCATTACAGAAATGATAGATACAAATATATAGCAAATTATAAATAATACTATATATAATAATAATAGTAACGAAATTATATCTTCGCTTTGATTAAAATTAATATAGTCTAAAAATATATACCAATATTCGCGTGTATAATAATTGCTATTTACTATACTACCAATAAAGTTTTTAATTTCATCAAATACAAAAGATTTTGTAAACATTTGTTGCTTTTTGTATTAAAAAGCGAAATCAATTTTTATATAGCTTTGTAATAATTTTGTTATTGACATCGTCAAATGTTTCAATAGTATAATTTACAAAAAAAGGGTTTTTGGAATACGAATCATTGCAAATGTAAATATGATTAAAAAGAAGCTTAATTTTATCTTTAATCATAATATTATTTACGCCAATATTCCATAAATCGATGGTGTATTTTTTAATGGGACATACTATATGTATATTATCTAATAGATGTTCTTTGATTTCATTTTCATTTTGCAATTTTATATCCGAAAAAATCTTTTCACTATCCATGTAATATCTCGATACGTTATTCAACAATTTCTTTTGCTCCTTGTTAATAAACTTAAATTTTAGCAGATTATTTTTCGAAAACGTGATTATTAATATATTTGCTATATATGTATTAGCAGCAGTTGATATATATACCTTACTCTTGTATATAATATCTTTAATATCTGTGTTATATAATATTTTAACATTTTTGCTTAGTAAATAACTTAACATTTTATTTATTAGTTCCGATATATCTTCTTGTATAATATAGTATTCTACATTGGAATTAATATCATTCATAAATAATGTTATAGCAAACATAACAGAAACATTATCATAAATATGCTCGAAGTCATCGATGTTAGTTTTTAATATATTGTATTCATATGGGGTTAATATAAATCGGCAGAATTTTAAAAAAGATTGGTTATTTAACGATTTCTTTGGTATTAATTTCGATTTATTAATTACATTTAATATTATCGAATATGTTTTATCATTATATTTGAGATTATATCGCGAATAATTTATAGAAAATTTGTTTAATAAATTGATGTAAAGAGTATGATTTTTATTAAAAATTCTATAATAATTTTTTTTGTCATAGTACGATGATTTACGTTCTATTATAGTTACGTTATAACCATTTTCAACACACTTTATAGCCGAATATAATCCTATAAAATTGCACCCGGCAATAATTAAATTGTTATTCATTTTGATTAATATTTATTTGCATTATTTTTTTATATGCGTAATTAAATTTGCAAATAATAAATTTATTATTTATAATGATATATGGGTAATACATCGGCAAGACAAAATACTTATCGAGACTATCACAAAAATATGAATAATAACACTATCGATTTGACAAATATTAATTACGACAAATTAAATCACTATGAAGTTTTAAACGTTAGTAAGGACTTTACTTGGGAAGAACTTAAGGATTCTTTTAGAAAACTCGCCATCAATACACATCCTGATAAACCCGGTGGAAACAAAGAGTTATTTAATATTATTACATATTCATTTAAGAAACTTGCGTCTGAATACAAAAAACGCAATAGCAATATAGATCACCATCAATTAAAAAAATTATCTAATGAGTATTTTGATAAAATTACTAATAATAATATACCGCATCCAAGTACTATTAGTGAAGACGAACCATTTTCAACAAAATTTAATCGCAATTTTAACAAATGTAGAGTTTATGACGACGATTTTGACTTTGGTTATGGTGAAAAAATGGACGAATCTTCGAAAGTTCGCGAAGATATTAGTATTGATAAAATAATTAAAAAAGATAAAATTGATAACAAAAGTTTTAATGATTTATTTAACAAAAATGTCCCTGTTAATAAGCAGCTTGTTAAATATAAAGAACCCGAACCTCTCGTTCTCGCTAAATCTCTGAATTTCACCGAATTAGGTGGGAAAAAATCTGATGATTATACCAGTAGTATGGAAAAAACTAGTACATTATCATATACAGATTATATGCTCGCACATAATGGTACAAGATTAATAGATAATAGCATTATTAAAGAAAGCAAGCAATTTAAGAGCATCGAAGAATATAAAGCATATAGTGATAATAAAGCCGAAAAAAAACTAAACAAAAAAGAATTGCAATTACAAGAATTGAAAAAACAAAAAGAAGAAATTGATGAAAATAAACGCTTAGAAAGACTAAAAAAATATGATAAAAGTGTCGAGAAATCCTTCAATAAAGCTAATAAGCTATTTTTGAAATAATTTTATCTTTGTTATTTTCCGTATCTACCCAACCATACTCAAATAATTTTCGCGATTTTTCCTTATTCATATATATATAATTTTCAGGTGCAAAATTTCTACCCCATATAGTTCTATCTATTATGATCTTGCTATTTTCTATTTCTTTATCATTATAATCATATTTAATATCACCATCGATATATCTATTGCCTTTGTACTTTTTTGAAAATGTACTACCTGATAAATAAGGTAAATATGAACTACATAAACAGAAATCAATTAAATCGTCTACGTCATCAAATTTATCTCGCTTTTCAGTTTTCATACTAAAGAAATTACCATTTAATTTAGTTGATATAATTGAAATTTTATCTAAGTTTTTATTGCTACTTTTATATCGCGCTTTTAAATTTTTCTCTGCTTCTTTTTGAAAAACTCGTAAATCATTATGTATCTTCAAGTTGGTTATATTTTTACCTATAGTATAATCCCATATTTTATCATGATCTGACATATCATCTTCTTGTGTATATAAAAGCGAGCACCATGCACCACCAGATATACCTGTTATTCTGTAATCGGTTATTGGTATATTTTTCTTTATATATCCAATAACGCCAAGGCTATAAGGTAAAAATAATCCAGTACCATATATATTTATAGATGTATACGCATTGACTATGTTTAACATAAATAATAATATATATACCTTCATATTATACTCTGCTAATTTATATTAATGTTTTTATTTTTATACTACTTTTTTCCATTTGGCCTTTTCTTCCGTTAAATCGCGACTACGCATATAATTGAAAAAATTTATAACTTCTTCTTTATTTTCTTGTGTAAAAAATGTTTTTAATTCTGCAATACTCGATTCTTTGTTTTGTATCGACGATAATATTATATTATTCATTATTTTCTTATATTTGTCTGATATAAATGGTGGTTGATTTGTAAGCCATGTACTGCGCATTTTTTTATAAGATTCGGTATTAATAGGAATTGCTTCACTTTCATTATTATCATATGTTATAGTAATTTTATCATCTGCGATTGCTAATTCTTGAATAGTATTATTTATATGTTCCATTTATTATATTTGTATATTAAAATTTTATATACTATTAATAGATTGAAAAAATGGAAAGAGGATTAATGATGGTATTACATTCTGCCATAATTGGCTTAATATTATTCATACTAATGGTATTTGTATTTAAACAAAAAGAAGTTGTCGCAGAAAATAGAAGTATAGTAATTGCAGCGTTTGTACTGATATATATGGTAGTATTTGGTCATGGTTTACCTACTAGTGTTAATAAGGATTTATAATTTACTATATACTATCATATATGCTGCACTATTGTTATTTGTAAAATTGTCAATATTTTTAACTAACATATCGTTATATAAATAGTAATTATCGCTGACATTGCAAATTGCCATATAATGTCCACTATCGAGAGATCCTACATGCAAACCTACAGACGATAGTTTGTACTTTTTATCAATATCCGTATTTGATAATATCGAACCTTTATTGAAATTTAAAATGTCATTAATATTAATGGGATTATTATTTTTTCTCATTAAATCCGTAAATCTATTTATAGTTATAAACAAGACATCGGGTAAATTCCATAATTTTGTCTGTTTTTGATTTTTAGTTTTACGTTTACAATGTTCACATTCCCAATCACAATCATATTCAATAATATATATTTGTTTAATCATGTCGACTATTGACATATTCTTTTCTATTATATTCAAATTTAGTGTTGTAAATGGTTCAAAATTATACAATCTATTATTGCATTCTAAACATGATATTATATTTAAATAAAACCCTTGGATACTATTTTGCCATTCTGATGTTTTATTGTCATTTAATTTGATATTGTAATATGCAAATTTATCTTTTAAATTATTACTTGATAACAACATCTTATTGAATTCTATGTCATCTTTTATTATTACACCATTTTCAATATTATCTTTGAACTTATGTGTACTTATTTGTTTATGATAATTTGATTTTGTATTTATTTCATTAACTATACTATCAGATATATATATCCACAATTCGTGTATATCAAGTTGTTCGCCGTAATTAAATATATTTTTAAAAGTATCAAAAAATTTTTTTATAAATTTCTTGGGTATTAATGATTTTCCTTCATCATGCATCAAAACTAGTAATTCTTTTAAATGATACACTAATGTATCTTCTGGCATTTCGTATTTCATTATAATATTTCTTAAATTATCGTTTCTGCAAATTATTTGCACTAAACTATTAATAGAGCAAGTAGCGCCTAAATTTTCTAGTCCTTGCATAATATTATAACAATAATAATATATTTTTATATGATAATTATATAGATAATGCCCAAGAAAAGTTCGGTAAAATCAAGAAGATCAAATGTTAAAAAAGCGACTTTAAGAGATATACAACCTGTTTCAAGTAAGTTGACAGCACAAGTTTTTAAAACTGATAATTCTTTATTCAAGTCTGCTGTCGCAGGCGGCATAATAGGTGGTATTATTGGATTAGTAATAAACGTCAATGCTCTATTATGGTTACAGAAGTTAGATACTATTGATTGTGCGTGCAGCGAACATTGGATGCGTGAATACATAAAAACATATGTATATGTAATAGTTCCCGTATTTTGTATTAACTTATTAATTAACTTATACATATATTTCGTTAACACAAATCCATTATTATTGAATAATCCTATTATGGTATTATATCGTGTATTTACATTCATATTAGGTCTATTTGGTATAGCAAATATATTTATAGCAGTAGTATTTATAAATAAATTGAAAGAAATAAATTGCGAATGTAGTGAGGATATTAAACGCGAGGTTTATTGGATTTATAATATAGTGTTAATTACTATTATTTGCCTCACTTTATTATTTATGTTAATAAGTATCGCATTACCTATGTTTTTATTATCAAGAGGTTAATCTACTTCGTCGATAGTAGGTCCACTATCGCCACTCATTCCCTCTGGCATTCCTCCCGACATATCTGGCATTCCCCCTGACATATCTGGCATTCCCTCTGGCATTCCCCCTGGCATTTCTTGACTATAAAGCTTTTGCATAAGCGGATTAACCTTTTCTTCTAGTTCCTTTTGTTTGTTTTTATAGAGTTCGACATCACCTTTATCGTTTTCTTCTAGCCATTTTAGACCTTCATCAATAATAGGATCGAGTTCTTCTTTAATCTCATCTAAGATTGCTGGTGAATCATCGCGTTTCGTCATTGAATTTTTGAGATTATATAGATAGTTCTCTAGTCCATTTTTTGCTTCGATTAGTTCTTTTTGCTTATTATCTTCTTCTTTAAATTCTTCTGCCTTCTTAATCATTTCATCGATTTGCTCTTTAGACAATCTACCTTTATCATTTGTAATAGTAATATTATTTGTCTTTTTAGTAGACTTTTCTTCAGCAGTAATATTCATAATGCCATTGGCATCAATATCAAATGATACTTCAATTTGTGCTTGTCCACGGGGCATTGGTGGAATACCATCCAAATGAAAGCTTCCTAGTAGATTGTTATCCTTTGTAAAACCTCGTTCTCCTTCATAAATTTTAATATCTACACCCGGTTGGTTATCAGCATATGTCGAAAACACTTGCGATTTTTTAGTTGGAATAGTTGTATTACGTTCGATAATTTTTGTCATTACACCTCCAGCTGTTTCAATTCCTAGTGATAGAGGCGCAACATCAAGAAGCAGTAGTTCATTGGTTTTACTATTACCTTGTCCTGTTAGAATAGATGCTTGCACCGCAGCACCATATGCTACGGCTTCATCTGGATTTAGCGATTTATTAAGTTGTTTACCATTGAAATATGAAGAAAGTAGTTCTTGAAGTTTAGGAATACGTGTGGTACCACCAACAAGCACTATTTCATCAATATCGCTTTTACCCATCTTTGCATCTTTTAGCAATTGCTCAAGAGGTTTTAGAGTACGCTGAAATACTTTATCCGCAAGTGATTCAAATTTGGCACGTGTAAGATTTGTATTATAATCTACACCATCCATCAAAGAATCAACTTCAATAGTAGTTGTTGAAGCAGCTGACAAATTCTTCTTAGCCTTTTCAGCAGAAATATTTAGTCGTTTTAGTGCGCGGGCATTTTCTCTAACATCCTTCTTAAACTTCTTTTTAATATCATCACATAGGTAATCTACGATCAAATTATCAATATCAGAACCACCTAGATGTGTATCACCTCCTGTAGCTTTTACTTCAAAGATACCACCATCAAGCGTTAGAATTGATACATCATGCGTACCACCACCACAATCAAATACTAGGATATTCTTCTCCTTCTTATCTTCAGTTTTATCAAGACCATACGCAATTGCCGCCGCAGTAGGTTCGTTAATAATTCTGAGAACTTCGAGACCAGCAATAGCACCAGCATCTTTTGTAGCTTGACGTTGTGAATCATTGAAATATGCTGGCACTGTAATAACAACCTTCTTAAGAGGGTGTCCTATAAATGATTCAGTAGTTTCCTTAAGGCGTTGAATTACCATAGCCGAAACTTCCTCCGGATGAAAGGTTTTCTCCTCATTTTTATATTTGACATTGATTAGAGGTTTGTTATCTTTGTCGCCACTTACTCCAAATGACCATAGCTTAACGTCTTTTTGTACTACTTCATCCGTAAACTTTCTACCAATGAGACGCTTAGTATCATAGACAGTATTTTTAGGATTCATAGTAGATTGATTTTTTGCTGCATCGCCAACAAGTTTTTCTTCGTCGCTAAACGAAACATATGAAGGAATAATTCTTGATCCAGTTTGTGTATCTGGAATAATTTCAACTCTGTCATTCATCCAGATGGCCGCACAACTTGTAGTAGTTCCAATATCAAATCCAGCCGCAATATCATCTTTGTTACTCATAATTCCTGATTTTCTTAATGGATAATATATATAAAATATCTTTATATATTTTAACATTATATAAGAAAATAATTGCTATTATAGAACAGAAAAATATGAAAAATATGAAAAATGAATTCAATTATGATGATAATTTTCAGGATCAATATTCAGACTTTAAAGATTATATGGATCCCGAACAAATTTTAGAAAATAGCAAAATTATGGCAAAGGCTAACTTAACTTTAAAATATTATACAGAGTTATTAGAAAAACAACTCGAAAAAAATATTTGTGAAGACCCAGAATTAACAAATTTATATAATCAAATTAAAAAACTTGAAAATTAATTTAATCTTTAATAATATTTTCTTTAAAATAGATAAACTATGGAAGCTGATTTAAATAACAATTTCGAATATGATAAAACTATAATATATATTAATTCTAAAAATGGTATATTTGACCCTTCCAGTTTTAGTTTTTATATTAAATTCGACGAAAAAATCAAAAACCCTATTGCCATAAAAATTATAGACGCTACTATTATATCTAATATAGATTCTTTTGAACATGGTGACGAATTTTACATTATGTTAAATGATATAAATAGAAGTACGACATATATTAAAGATTCTAGCAATAATATTAATATTTGTAAATACTTCGAAATGATACCATTTGCAAAAGAACTATATGGTACTAATAAATATGTATCAGTATTATCTAGAGGTACGGGCACTACTAATTGGTCAGATTCAGGTGCACATATTCTAAACCCCATAATTCCTACATTAGATAGATTTAACATAGAAATCAAAAATAAAAATTTTAGTCCCATTCCTTTAGCAGACTTAGACTCCCTTAAACTTAATATATGTGTATATACTTTGAAAAAACAAATAGTATAAATTATATATAAAGATCATTTAAGTATAATAATTAACATGAAACTCAATTTTATCAATAATTATAAAACTATTTATTACAATCTTTTAGTAAATTTCTATTTAGTATTAAATAATTTTATTCCATTATATAATGATGTTATTATTAGTATGCAACTTGAATCTATGAAGAATTTAGTAAGCAATTTTAGGAAGCTTAAAAATTCTAGAATGATTGAATACTTAAAAAAACTAGAAAATACCAATAAAATTCTATTAGATAAAAATAAAAATATTATTATCATCGAATATGATTATACATATTCTGTAAATTCTAGCGACGAATCTGATGAAAGCGAAGATGAAGTTAAAAATGAAATTAAACTATTGCTAAAGGATAAAAAATTTAGCTGAAATATTCTAGAGTAAACTTATTTTTCCAAGCTCTTTTAATATCGTTTTCTAAGTTAATTTTACCGAAGCATGTACTTTTTAATCTTTTATTTACATCATTTTTAATATTTTTATTTATGTAATTTTCATATTGATTTATATAATATAAATTTTCTTCTGCTTCAACTTGGTTATTTAAATATATTTTATTTCTAATATAATCGTTGTGTAAAAAATACATAGTAGTATCAATGCTTCCAGTAGTATAACCATTATATGTATTAATTGAAAAGCATTCGTCTACTATATTAATTATTCTAATCAAGTTAAAAGTTTTCTTCGTAGCTCTATTTGTTATTATTAAATCACAATAGTTATATTCGTAATAATCATTAATCTTATAATATTTACTAGACAAATCATGGGTTTTTTTATTTAAAAAATTATTAATAACTTTAACTATTTCATTTTTTGTTTTAATATTATTCATCGATAATATGGTAATATAACGCGAATAATTACTCAAGCGAAAACAACATGTTGATGTATTAGTATATATTTTCAAGGGATAATTATCAATTATTGGCAATTTATAGTTTTTTACATATGATATAACATTGTTTACAATTTGTTTATATTCATTATCAATACAAATGCATTTATATAATAATTTGCTTTTTTCGGTTTTATAAAATTTATTAAATAAGTTGGTTCTCGTATAAATCTTTTGCCATCTCCACCCTGATTGATTTGGTCTCGCTAATTCAAAATGTAAATTTTGCTTAATATATTCAAATGGTATAACACAATATTTATCTTTATAGTACTTGAGTTTGTTTTCTTTTTTTGATATATATTTAGCCAGCTTATTATATTTATTTGAAGGCATCATAGTAATGTCAAAAATTTGACGACCATATACATAAATTTTTAATGTCCCATCATGTTTAGCTTTCTTAATTTTAATATATTTGTATTTATGTTTTTTGATTTCTAATGCTAATTCTCTAGAGTCTTTTAATGGTGTTTTTGAAAAACAATCATAATCATTAATAGTAAATTCTTTATAAAATCTATATTTACGCGGCAATGCCAAATTTATTACTAACCCGCCATATAATATTAATTTTTTTCTAATAATAAATTTTGATACTATTTCAATAACATCATTAAATTCTTTATAAAGTATTTTAATTTGCTCTTCTTCAATCTTTTCAACTATTCCATCAATAGCTTTAGACATAGTAATATTATCTAAATATATAAAAATAAATTTATTTCTTTCTATATTTAACTTCTGTTTTTAAGCTTTTTCTATCCAAGTAAACTTTTTTCCCTTTTTTATTTATTACAAATTTGCCGCCTTTAGGGCCAGTATAAACTTTCATAGATCCACCTTCATATTGCATGTATTCTTTATTATTAACCATTACTTCTAGTATATATGTATATATTTTTAATTTAAATCTTCATATTCGGTATAACTAAATTTAGGCATTATACTTCCTATTTGTGTATTGTTAAATGCGTCATCTAATTTAGTTCCTTGAAATTCTCGCGAAGGTACTATCATAACAGGTTGTGTTACTTGTTTAGTTCCGTAAGAACATACATTTGGTCTATATTTAGAATCACCTCTATATTGTTGTTTATATGATAGTGGATTATATAGTCTATTACTTTTAATATAACTTTTATCTTTTATTACTTTATAATCTTGTGGATCTGTTCCATAATATCTATTTACTATTTGTTGTTCACGACTATATTTTACTTTTTCACCATTTCCTCTATTGCTATTATCCATACTGCTATTATCTACACTGCTATTATCTACACTGCTATTATCCATACTGCTATTATCCATACTGCTATTATCCATACTACTATTATCTACACTGCTATTATCATTTGTAATATTATTAACATTGGTTATAGATTGATTGCTGTAAGGTTTACTTTGCGTTTTATCGCTGTCGTTTAAGGTAATATTAATATTGAATACATTTTCACTATCATTCATTATTTTTCTTATTTGCTGTTCACTACCTAAAGTTTCATCACTATTTTCTTTCATGTTTTCACCTACGTTTTTAGTACTTTCGGTTTCAAGAGCAATAGGAGTAGTAAGTGCTTTACGTTTAATAATATCGCGTCTTTTTAATTCATTAGCAATTAGTCTTAATTCATACAAAACGAAATGTTTATTAAATATGTCTAGTAATTTTCTTTCCGTCATTATATACTCGCGTGTTATAGTTTCTTCGAAATCATTGTATTTGTCATGCATCAACATCGCTTTGAATAAATAATCGTTATATTGCAAATGTATATAACATTGTTTTAATGGCACTAACATTTTTTCAGGAATGTCTTTTTTGAAGAATTCCTTATATATTATATTTAATTGGTCAATTAATTTAGTATGTGAAATATGTGTTATTAACCCAGGTTCAACATCATTGGATTGCATTTTAACTATCATTTTATATTCTGTCGAATTATATATCTTCATTTTCAATCTTTCCTCATCGCCTTTTTTTTCATAAAATTCCTGCAAATTCTTATTCAATTCATCATACTTCGGTTGTCTATTTAATAGAGATTTATATGCATCTATTATTATATATTCGTTAATTTTATTTTGTGAAGTAGATGCTGCATCTTCGTTATATTTTGTTTCGTAATATGGTAAATAAGTATCTTCAATCGGATCAGTAATAGTTTTTTCGTTATCATCGCCGCTTTGCATATAATATAAATATTTATCATTTAAACTCAATTCCGCATTGGTGGCATCTGTTTTATAAGCATCGGTATTAGAATAAGTAAATGAAGGAGCATTGCCGGTGACAGCTGTATTGTCGAAAAATGAATTGTCAAAAGCCCTGTTAAGCATATTCCCCAATTCTGTTCCATCGTTTTCAATATTTTTTTTAATCTCATAATATGGCTGATATATATTATCCCCATTTATCATTATATATGAATCATATGATAGTTTAGTTTCTCCTATCATATTCGCTAGCTCTCTTCTTGAAAATTTAATTATATCTTCTCCATCAATTACCTCATAACTATTTGCTAGTATTTTACCTTTCAAGGCTTGTTCTATACTTCTATTGTTAATTTTCTTGTAATAGTTTAATACATAATCTTCTGTTTCTTTACCCAAATGTCGCCATTTTAATCCTAAATTTAAATATACTTTATCTGAATTATATGGTACAAAATATCGTCCATTAACATCTATAAAAGAATCATATGTTAGTTCAGATATTTCCATGTTTTTAAGTTGCTCAAATGATATTACAACAGGAGTAACATATTTGTTTTTTAATAAATTAAATAAGGATTCGTTTGTTATTCCAACGCCATCGGGTTCTCTAGTACCATAATATAACCATTTAGTACCAACATCATCATCTTCTGTTGTAAAAAGCTCGGTATTTTTATTTAAAAAAAAGTTGCGAATTTCTTTATAGTATACTAAAAATAGTATTATAATACAGGTAGTTATACCAGCTACTATTATATTTATGTTTTCCATAGCTCTCTATAATTAATAATAATAAAAAACGAGTACATAATTTTGAAATTCTCTCAATTTTTAAAAAGTTTATAAAAATCTAATAAAAATAAAATTATGTACTCTTTTTTAAATTCTATTTAATAAATATGCTAAATTACTATATTGATTATAATTATTTATATCGAATTTATATGTCAACTTATACATTGGTGACAACCTTTTCTCAATATGTTCCTTAACTTCTTCTGAAACCTTATTTAGCATCCCTTTTCCTTGTATAAAATGTGGTATACTGGTATCTATTTCACATCTATAATCCCATAAATTCTTGAATTTATCATCAGTATTATATAGTTCATAGAATAATAAATGACACCAAAAATAATTATGCATCATTATATTATTATTCCAATAATCAATAGTTTTTTCTCTCCATTGCTTTATAATATAATTGTGTTTATCCGAATATAGAAACCATGATGATAATATTAAATTATCGCGTTTACCCTCAGATCTACTAAATGCAAAAAATCCATTTTTAATTGAACGATTCAACCATTCGCTCAATGGTTTATTGCAAAATGTTGTAGCATCACACCAGCAACCTCCATATTTTTCTAATAAAAATAACCTAACTATATCGGAATAACTTGTTTTTGTAATTACCTTTTCAGACAACTCCGGAATCAATAAATCTATATCAATATATTCTTTTAAATTATCTTTATCCAATTCTATTATTTTCCAATCGGGGTTATGCAACTTCCATGATATTAAACACTTTTTAACAATATCTGGGGCATTTATAAATTTCTGATCCCAATATATATATATAACTTTAATCATTTTACTTAAAAAGAATATAAGATTTATTCGCATTTATTATATAATTATAATGGAACTTAATAGATGTAAAAAACGAAAGAGAACCTTGATGGAAGAAGATGATGATTCTATGGTTAAATCTTCTGAAAGTAATATCTATTGCTTTAATAATCATCTTTATTTTTCAGATGATATTAATTCTAAATCTGCATTTAATCTTTGCAAACAATTGAGAATTCTAGCAACTTCTCTTAAAATTGAAGAAGTTACAAATAAAACTAAACAAGAGATCTTTTTACATATTACAACAGATGGCGGATGTGTTAGTTCGGCATTTTCTATTATCGATACTATGGATAATATAGGAATTCCTGTAAATACTATTATCGAAGGTGATGTATCGTCTGCAGGTACTATTATTAGTATTCATGGTAATAAAAGATATATTTCTAAAAATTCATATGTATTGATTCACGAACTTAGATCAGGATGTTGGGGAAAACTAGCATATATTGACGATACATATAAAAATTGTATTAAGGTCCAACAACATATTAATAATATTTATTTGGAAAAAACTAAAATTAGTAAAAAAATGCTAAATAGTCTTTTGGTTAAAGATCTACAATTCAATGCCAGGGAAAGTATTAATATGGGAATTGCTGATGCATTTTATAATGGTGAATGATTTTTTCTTTTTATATAGTAAACATGAACAAAGTATTTTTTACCGATATGTATATACATATTGCGTTAATCGTTATAATAATGTTTTTTACATTTATATCATCAATATATATATTACTAGATGACAATTGTAATACATTAACTCGCACTATATCAATAATAATATTAATTGCAGTAATATTTTTAGGTCTTAAAAAAGAAACATTTTTACCATTTTTGGGACCAGCGTTTATACCTAATACATTATTTATGGACGAATTTTATCCGGATGGTGCTAATCTTAGTTATAATATAGATATGTCTAATTATAAAGATGGTGTTAAAGTAATATATTGGGCTTCTAATAGTACAGGATCGCTAATAGAAAATCCTCAAGAAGCTTATAAAAATTTTAATAATGCCGGTGTAACATTGGTTAAAGACGGCAAAGCTACTATACGTATTTATTGCCCAGATAAATACAATGTTCAAAAATTTATGAAAAAAACATTAGATAAACATTTCCATTATCGTGTTGCTTGCAATATAAGTGGATTCGTAGGTCCAGTTCAAACATTCTATGTTAATTGCTAAATATGTTATAATTTAATTAAAAATTGCTTATTCCATATTAAGTATAATATCTAAGACGAATATGCCAATGTATGGATCATACCTCCAACGCGACTGCTATAGGTTCTTCGAGAATTTAGAAGAAAATCTCGAGTTTACCTACAACAAAGATGATTTCTGTGATGTTCAAAAAACTAAAGAAAAAATAGAAAAAAATATTAAATTATTCGAAGAAGTATGGATTGACATGATGTATGAAGGTGAGAATTCAGATTATTACAATAAATTCGCAAAAGATAATAGTGAAGAAGAACTTTTGCAAGTAAGTGGTTACGTGTTATTTGATCTCGATGAATATTACATTGAATTGTCTAATGGCAATTATAGAAATTGGGTTTATGAAGTTGAATTATTCGATATTCGAAAAAAATTAAAGGCAAAAATATGTGAAATAGAAGACATTATTAATACATATAATATAAATGCCGGTGTCGCACTTGCTTTGCTAAGAAACTGATTTGCAATTATTTAATTTTCTATACTCATACTATTATCTTCATCGATATTTATATTATATATTATGTATATTATATTTTTATATTCTTCCGCTAAAGATTTTTCTATTATATGTCCAAATTTATATAATACATAATCATATTTATTATATATATTCACAATATTGTAATATCTTTTAATTATTTTATCTTTTAATTTTAATTGCAAAATAGCATCATATTTAATGTCTTTAATTATTTTAGCAATAATATTACTATATGAATCTGAAAAAATAGTATCATTAATGCTGAAGTAATAGCATTTATTACTAATCATAATAAAAAGATAATCATAGAAAAAATCGGCCTTTCTTGTTTTTAGATATGGATTAATATTTTCGTGCCAATATTTACAAACTAAACTATTTGTATAGGTAAAATTTATTTTTATATATGAAAATAATAAATCATTTAACATTATAATGAACTTACTTAAAATTAATCTAATTAGCTTTAAATCAAATAAAAATATCGATTTTTTCTCTAAAAATGATATTAAAGTAACTATAAAATATGGTGACTATTATGTTATATCGGATACTATTAAAAACAATAATTACAGCTTTTTTAATAAAGAGTATTTATTTAAATATATAGAAGATGCTAATATTATATTGAAAGTTTATGAGACTGATAATATATTGGGCGATATTGAAATATACAAGGAAATAATTTTCAAAATTAAAAATAGACAAATATGTAATAATCAATTAAAATTTACTTATGAAATTATATATAACGAATTTGACAAGTATTTAATTAAAAAATGTTTTGATACTTTGTATAATAATATTATAGTAACAAAACTAGCAAAAATAAAAGCAATCATTTAATCTTCGCCTGAATCAGTCTGTAAACATTTTTCTCTGCGTTTTCTACCTTCTTTTTATTTATTGATTTTAATTTTATTACCAAGAGATTCCATCTACAACATTATTATACGATAAATGCTTTGACAACATACTAATAACCATTTATAATACTATTTAAATAATAATTTTTTATATATATTTTGTAATGTTTTTATGATGAATATTATTTCGAGGAGATATTACTATCTTATTATCATAATGGCTTATATATGATGCCCATAAACATATATAAGATCTCGATATAATATTGTGTTGGAACATTGAATATAATATTATCTCAGAATCCTCATTCATATTTTCAACATAATATATGTTATATTTATCTCTAGATAGTTTATAAATACACTCTTCCTTATTTTTACAAAATATTACCAAGTTATTAATATTTATGCAGTCTAATGCTTTAACATAATAATCTATTTCAATATCATTATCAAAATATAATGCAACCAATTCGTCGTCCTTAGTTTTCTCTCCATAATAATCTAATATGTCTCTATATTTGTAATACGCGTCATACATTAAATCTTCATTATTATAAATAATTCTTATCATTTTATCTCTAATATTATCATCGTATTCTTCGTATTTATTTGTTAGAAATATGTTATTTAAACTAGTTATATTCTCTATATCTGAAAGCTCAAATTTAATATTATTAAATGATTCATTATCATACAATTTAAATATACCTTTAAACATTTTATCCCAATTGTCATTATCAGTCTTTTTGAATATTATTTTTCTCTTAATATTATTTTTTTTAGACTCCTTTTCATATTTTACAACATTGGCTATTTGAAACAATTGGGTTCCTATATCATCCCCATTTATTTCGCTTGATAAATACAATTTAAGTTTCATTTTGTATATTAAAATACCAAAGTCTTTAAATATTATAACATATATTAGACATTTTCGTCATATTATCATAATTAATATTCGTAACTATATCAGCACTTTCTTTAATAATATCGATATGTGTCATAATAATAACACCATCAAACGTATTTAATAAATTCTTCAAAAACTTAGGAACCAGAGATATATTTTGCTTATCACATGCAGTAAATCCTTCATCTATAAATATTTGTTCACATAATGTATTGGAATATAAACTCATTCGCAGTGCAAGCGATATTACGAATTTTTGAAACCCAGATGCTTGATTAATAGTAATCTTTTGCTCGATATTATCTGTTGTTACATTATGTATCAACCAATTAATATGTATTATATCTTTTTGTTCACTAATAATATAATCTAACTTAAACCTTTTAGTATTATCATGACACAATAGTTTAATATATTCGTTGGTTTTATTAACTAAATTTTTTAGTATATGATTTTTATATAAATCAATTTTATAATCATTAAAATTATTTATTATCATTTCCAATATCATTATAGTATCCTTTATTTTCATTGATTCGTTTTGATAAAAATTTAATGATTCTATATTCTTATTACTGATTCCCTCTAACGTTTTTATTTCACTTAAATTATTAGCCAGTTTTTTTATAGTCCCATTATATTCATTTATATCTTGTAAAATAGCTCGTTTAGCCAATATTTTATTTTTTATTGCATAATTATTATTGTTTTCATGTGCTATGTCGTTATCATCAATTATTTTTTTAATTTTAATATAATAGTAACTATCAATTATATTATTAATTTCATTTTGTTCTTCCCATATTTTATAAGTATTCTTTAATTTTATTAAATTATTTATCCGTGGTTCAATGTGGTTTTTATATTCAATAAGTTTCTCATAATGTATTTTTTCAATAATAAGTTTTTCATATTCTATATCATTTTTATTATTATTATAATGAACTAATTCGTCGAATAATATCTTTAAATTGTTTTTAAAGTTATTAATATCACCTTTAATACTATCTAGCATTTTTTCATTTTCTAGTTTTTTATTATTTTCATATTCAATGTTACTAATAGTATCATTAATCGCTTTATCTAATTCCTGCTTTTTAATAATATAACTACTATATTCGTTCCACGATTTATATAATATTGCATTTTCTATCTCCATTTTAGCTAATTCCAATTTATTATATATATCGATATAATCAACCCCTCTATTAATATAAATATCATCATATAAATTTCGGATTTCTTCAGTTTTAATTTTAATCTCGCTTTCAAGATTAATTATTCTTTTAACCCATGGCCTATTACAACAATATTTACATTTTGAATCATAATCATAGTCTTTATTATTTTTTAACTTAGCTAATTCTTCTTTACATTTTTCTAGTTCTATTTCAATTACATTAACCTTATCTAAATCGCTATATAAATTATTCATAATATCTTCATTTTTTTCTATTACCAATTTATTGAATTTGTTAGACACGTAGTTAATATTCTGATCACATTTTTTATCGGGTTTAAATACGACATTTAACTCTTCTTTATTTTTATATAAATTCAATAAAAGATTATCATAGTTGATATATTTGTTATTATTTAATTTACTTTCCAATTCCAATAATTTCAAATAGCATTCATATGATATTATATCTGTTTTTTTTACTACATTGACATTATTTTCATTAACAAATTTTTCTAGCAATTTAGTAGAATCGTCAATATCACATTTAAATATCTTATTAATATCGTCATTTATATAATTTATATCTCTAATGTCCTTTTTAATTATAGTAGGTTTATTAAGTTTATCTAAATCATATACTATATTTGAATATTCCTTATTCAGTTTATCAATGTTTTTTTCTGTTTTTATATAAGTATATTTAGATAAAAACTCTTCCTCACTTTTTATAAAATTATATTCACATGGTTTTACCACTTCCTTATATTTCATATCATGGCTATATTTTTTAGCATATTCACCAATTGCCACATTTGATAATCTAGATACTCTAGCTTTTATATTATTGAATTCTTCAACATATTTTACATATTCGTCTTCGGGTAAAGTATCCATGGGTATAAATTCTAAAGTAACTAACTCCTGATATTTTTTATTCTCAATATCAATATCAATTCTATTATTTTCAATCATTAAACTATCATATTTGCTTTGCAAACTATTTAACTCTGATTCGATATTATTTCTATCTTTAACATTTAAATTTGACGAAGCAGTAATATGCTTATAAACCTCTTTTTTACTTTCAATTATCTTACTATAATCTTTGTATTTGTTTAAACTATTTTTCAATAAAGTAAATAATTCGTAGATCTCATTTATGTTTGATGCTTTATCGATAATTGATATACTTTCTTTATAATCCATTTTTAAAATATCATTATCTACTACCTGAGTTATCATTGAACATGTTAAGAAATCTTCCAATGTCCCAATTAAGGTTTTGATAAAACTATTACAAGCATTATCTTTTTTAATCAACTTATATTTATCACTATCATACAAATATATCTCAATATTATTTTTACCATTTATATTAAATCGTCTTTTTATCTGATATTTGTTTCTATTTACATTAATTTCTACTAGTGTTCTTGCTTCCTTATATTTATAATTTATTATACTAGTTTTTGATAGTGTATTTTGTTTATCTTTTGTTACGTTTCCCCATATTGCCAAAGTAATTATATCGTAAATAGCAGATTTTCCTGTTCCATTATTACCACTTATCAATAATACATTATTAATAGCATTTGCAAAATTTATTTTATTATCACCTTCATAGCAAAATAAATTATCCCATTCTAAATATTCAATACTAAAAGCATTATTACTTACATTAGGCTTAATATTATTATAATAATTTTTAATTAGCAAAGTAAGTTCCTTATTTTTTTTCTCACACTCGTTTTTTAATTCATCAGGTATATCAATGCTATTTAATAATAATAATTCGTTATTTTTAATAATATTTATAGCCTTATCATAGTAAATTGATGGAATAATTTTATGCAAATAATTAATAAAAGTATCTTTATTCACACAAATATGATTTGATTCTTTTTTTTCTGATTTTTTTACAACATTGCGATTTTTAATAGTATTGTATTTAATACCATTTTTATTAAGTATACTATAAAGTTTCTCTATATTTTCAACGTTGAAATCATGATAATTTCTAATTTCTATATTCTTAGGAAAATATTCATTTGTAACTAAATCATTTAGCAATATATCATATTTGCCTCTTTTTCTAACATAAATATCATTATCTTCTACTATGATATTAATATAGCCATGAGAATTATAGACATTAATATTTTCAATAGTATCAGTTTGTATGTCCCAAATCATATATCCGTGATTAATTAAATCTTCACCATAATTTTGTTGCACAAGAGATCCTGCATATCCCCATAACGTATTACCATACATTCCTTTTTGGCGCAGATGAATATCTCCCAACATGGCATAATCAAAATCGGAAATCCATTCAAATGGATAAGGATTTGTACTTGACAAAACACTGCATCCATTATAAAGCTTTACATTTGCAAATGTACCATGAAATAATGCAATCTTCTTTTTAACATTTCCACATATTTCCGGAAATTTGGGCAAATTACTAAGACGACCATACGTATTTAAATTGTCTAGTGTATCATCAATACTTACATATGAAAATCCAATATCATTTATAGTAAATGATAGTGTATGTTTTAATATCATTAAATTATCTATTTCAATAGTCGACGATATTAGCGATGGTTGATCTTTTTCATTTTGATTTCTATCGTGATTGCCATGAAACATAATGGTTTTCCCAATATCCGTTAAACCTTTTATAAATTTATTATATAGTTCCAAGCCGTAATTACCTATTACGTTCTTATTATGAAAAATATCTCCCGTAACTACTATCACATAATCATCGTATTTTAAATTATATTTAACTATATGGTTTTTTATCGATTTAAACAAATTATCAAATACTAAACTATATTCATCATACCTACATATCTTTTTGTCACCATTTCGTATATGAATATCTGATATATGAAATATTTTCTTCATTATAATATATATTATAAATAGTTCTAATATCATTTTTAAATATCACCATTATGGTTTATTATAATAATGTGTTATTATAGTACCAATAAATGTAATAAATATCTAATTACTATTAAACATTATCTCTATAAAATAAATTATTTTTTACTTAATCTTGCTGATTTTTGTTTATCATTTTCCATAGTTTTTGTAAAATCTGATAATTTAATTGATCTAGATTTAACAACACTTTTATTTAAATTTTTACCCATGCAAACATTATATAATTTTTTAACCAATTCAATTAATGTGAAATGCGTTTCTTTATATACATGTGATATATATTCGTTTTTGACACTTGCCTCATCATATATAGGATAATATTTTAATAAATGGTATAAACTATTTAGAGATTTATATGCATTTGTTCTATCGCCAAATAAACCACTATATCTAAACATATTGGCGTAACCTATTATAATTGCTAAATCATCAAAGAATTCTCCAGCAATATGTTGAGAATAGTAACCCTTAATAGTATCATAACTATTAAAACTTACTATAGGTGAATAATATTCATCAAATTCAATTAAGGTTTCATCATCACTTCCTACACCTCCTTTTTTTATAGCCTTATTATAATTTTCACCATATAATAATTTTACATTACGTATAAAATCTTGTGTTGCAATGTTATTATCATTATTTATAGTATGTCTTTCTTCAATACCAGAATAATCTTCGAATATTATAAAATCTGTTAATTTTTTTAAAGTTTCTGTTAATTTAACGTAGGACATAGTATCTATGGATTCGAAATTTAAATTAAAGGTTTCATCTGAATATATATCAATTAATAAATCTTGAAACTCTAGATTACCACATAAATGTTTTTTTAAATTGTCAGCAAAATAACTAGAAACATTAGGAACATTTTCTTTAACTAAAAATATATAACTATTAGATTTAATAAAAATATTATTTTTAGATTTAAAATCCAACGAATGTGCAAATGCATTAAGTTCTGTTATTAATGTCGCCCCATCCTTATCTAAATACAAAGCTTTATTATATTCTCTTTCTATCGATATTTTTCCTATAGTGCTAATATCAAAATTATATACCATACCTCCTTTTACTAATGTTCTCATTTACTATATTGATTTATTAAATTATATAATGGAGTGTTAGTACAATTATAATATCCTGGTTTATCTGTTACTTTTCCTGATATTTCTGCTTTATAATCAACGCCATATATAATATATTTATAAATTATATATAATGTCATCAATACTGCAAAAATATTTAATTCCTTATAGAAATCGTATTTATAATAATAATATATTATTACTGCTCCTAAAAATTTAAAACTAATTATGCAAATATTGATCATTTTATGTAAATTTGTAAAGTTTTTATCATTTATACATACAAAATTAAAATTCAATATTTGTATTATAGTTGCAGTAAATAAACTATAAAATGGTGGTGTTATTTTAAATAAAAACGATAATATAAACCATAATATTATCCATGAACTGAAATAGAGATCTGATCTATAATTTAGCATTATTTCTTCTAATAAAAAATTGATATATTTATCTTATTAAAACTGCTAATATGGTTTCAATATGGGATAATCTACCTGATTGTATTTTGGACAAAATTTATTCAAAAGTAATTTATCGTCAACCTAACGATTTATTAGAAGATATTAAAAGCTACGCATTAATTATTAACTTTATTAAGATTAATTATCGGATTAATAATGATATTTTATGGAATTTAATTTTATATAATGAAAGAAAATTAGATAATAAAGAAATTAATGATCTATATATAAAATGGTCATCTATCGAAGATTACGATACAATTTCGTATGATATAAAAAAATATGTTATTAAAATGAGCAAAAACGAGAGATATAATTTTGTTACAAGATATTTATATTCAGAATAAATAGTATAATGAATAATACTAATATTATATCTGGTAAAGAATTCAAAGAAGCTATTAAAGTAGGAGATAAGTTTCATTCAATTGAATATTGTTTAGATAAAAAGAAAGAACTAAATGCTGCTAATTATATCGGTTTTAGTACATTAAAATTCGGCAAAAATTCTTTTATAGTTTATACTATGAAATTAAATATAAATGATATTACTATCAACGAAAATAATATTTCTGGTTTTTTTATTCATTCTATTTATGATGTTATTTTAGATGAGTGTGATAAACATAACAAAGAATATCTCAGTTATGGTAATAAAAATAAAAACAAGATTAATATAATATGCAAAGAATACTTCGAAGGTATTTGGTTCGCTAAAGAAAATAGAATGCTAATATATGGAACATTATTAGAATGTGCAGATAAAGAAGTTCCTATTGGCAAAGAAAATTATGACATTTATATTACTGATAATTACATAATTGGCAAATGGGCTTTTAGAAAAGCTACTAAAGAGCGTGATGGTATTATAGTTCCTGATATTATATTAGGTGACAATGATGTATTTACAGAACATATTTATATGTTTAAAGTAAATGAATCAACATTATGTTTTTCACCTAACATTTTAAGAAACAATATTATAGATTATTTAAATATAATTAAAAATACAAATCATAGCTATTCTATTAACGATAAATTATGGGTACAAACAGATATTTCACATTTGTTAAATAATTATAATGATATATCAATAATTCATGAAGACATTAAAAATAAAATTAAAAATATATATTATGAAACTTTTAGTGATAAAATTATACTCGATATTGCAAATATAAATGATTTAATTGATCATAATGATATAATATATTTCGATAATATATATTTTATTCCAGATACTAGTTCATCGACTATAATCGGTAATGTATGGAAAAGAATAAGCGAAGATAATATATTTATCGGTAAAAATATGCACGATACTAATCCAGGTTTTGTTAATCACGCTAATTCATTATTAAATTGTATTAATAATTGTTGTGATGATTTTAAAATAAGTGACACTATTATTGAACATTTTAATGTTAAAAATATAAAAGAACATGATTATATGTCAATTAAGGATAATAATGAATATAAATATTTTAAACCTAAAATTAATGAGGAAAACATAGTTGTAACTATCGATATCACAAGCATTACCAATATCAAACAATTAGAACAAAAATTTGAATGCGTATTTAGAATTAAAGTTGAATGGCTTCCAAGCATTGCCGATTTATATTACATATTATCATATGGAAAAGCTAATTATATTCCATCTTGGAAACCACGTAACGTATTATTTTTAAATAAATACGAAGTTAAATCTGAAAAACAAGAAGGGCCATTTCTATATAAAAGTAATGATAAATATAAAAATGTTATTTATTATTACTATAATATTAGCTTTATAGATAAGGTTGAGTTAAATAATTTTCCATTTGATATACAAGATTTGGAAATTGAAATAGAAATCCCTAAATGTGATAAAAATGATATCGAATGGATACTCAATAAAAACGAAAATATTATCAATCATTTATCCGAATGGAATTATATGATAGTACAGCATTCCCCACATAATAATCCTGTTAAAAAATACAAGCGAATAATTCATATTTTTGTAAAACGCAATTATTGGGTTTATGTTTGGCGCATCATTTTCGTTATGTCTTTGATATCCTTAGTGAGTTTTTTTAATATTAGTATTGATCCTTTCGACAATTTAGGAGAAAGAGTAACTTATAGTGCTACTTTATTTCTGACATCCATCGCATATAGTATAGTTACAACTACATATTTACCCATTCTAGGCAATCAAACGCTTATGGATTGGTATATATTCCATGTATATATATATTTAGGCAGTAACATGGGCGTAATTTCATTAATGCCTTATTATAATCCAGAAATAGTAGAAAAATATGATGTTATAATTCATTATATTTATTTGGGAATATGGTTTATTTGGCATATGGCATTTATTATACGTGTCAAATATTTTATATTACCTTATGAAAATAAAAAGATTGATAAATATAATGTTATTGAATTCTTTTGCGATCATTGCGGTATTTGTGGATTATATTGGAAAAAAATTAATAAATGTGAATTGAATAACACTAGTGTTATATACAAGAATATATTACTCGAAAATGAAATAAAAAATTTGTATGATAAATTAAATGCTAATATTATTATACTTAAGGAATGTAGATTAAATGAATTATTATTAAATTCTAAAGCAATTAAACGCAATTCCTTTATACAAATTGGTGATAATTTGTTTTTTACACCTATTTGTGGTACGAGAAATCAAATATATATTAATGCGTCTAAAAATTATGAACATATATGTTATGAATGTGGTAAGATTTCTAATGAAATAAATAAATACGAAATAATGCCTGGGTGTAACTATAATTATAATATATAAAAAATATACTTTATAATAGTAATAATGAATAAATTATTATTATTTATAGCAACATTAACATCTATATCATCTTATCCTCTTGGTATTGGACCTAATAATTATAATAAATTTGATGGCAATAAAAATAATATATGCAAATTAAACTATAATAATGTCTATACGTCTTTTCATAATTGGTGCAAATACAATGAGGGAAAATACCATAAAAAAATTATAGATGATACGCTATGGTTAAACAAAAATCGTTATATCAGCTCGTCATTGCTTTTAGGAATCTACAATAGCGATGATAAAAATAACATTTTAAATTATATTTGTTTTTTACGCAAAACTTCCTATAAATCTTATAAACTTATTAATATATTTTCTAATCCCGCCAATGATTTACAAGACGACAATATACTATTTGACAATTTGTTATTATTTTGCAATGAAAACGATAGTACTATTGATTTTGAAAATTTGAAAAAAATTGATGATAAAAAATATTATTTAACATATATTTACAAATATTTATTTTAGTTTAATACATCTATTTGTTAATGGATTAATCACCTTTCCTTCAGGACATACTTTGGGTGGTTTGATTTTTGTATTTTCTGGTTTACTTAATGGGTTTTTACGAACATTGTCAGTAGGTTTTATTTTAATACATCTATTTGTTAATGGATTAATCACCTTTCCTTCAGGACATACTTTGGGTGGTTTGATTTTTGTATTTTCTGGTTTACTTAATGGGTTTTTACGAACCTTATTAATAGTTTTTATTTTAATACATCTATTTGTTAATGGATTAATCACCTTTCCTTCAGGACAAGGTTTTCGCAATTCCATAATTCTTTTCGAAGATTTATTGGACGTATTTGCAACATCTTGGTAATTGATATTTTTGGCAACATATATTACACATCGTCTACCTTTATTAAATGAAAAACATAGATCCTTTGGATTTATTTTGTCCAATGAGCATTTCTTTGGATTTAAGCAAAATTCATTGTTATTTGTAATACTCCAGTTATATTTCATCAATTCGCATGGCACTGAGATTTTATCGCTTACTTTTATTAGTTTAGCATTATCCGGTAGTTTCCATTTAGATATATGTAAAGCTTTATTATAATAAAAAACCCTATTGTCGCGTATTACTTCTTCCCACACATTTACATCATTTTCATCAAATTTTTTTATATTAGGATCTATAGTTGTTCGCGTCCATCCATTATAAACATATCTACTACCTTTACATGTTATACCTGCTATTGAATGCCCGCCAACATTATTTTCGCCTTGATTCCAATTATTTAATATAATTGAATCTTGGACATATTTAACACCATGGTCTGATACTAGCTCATCTTCTAATTTTATTGCATTTTCATATAATTTAGAGTTTCTATCTACCTTATAATAAGGAGGGTATTTAGATTTATCCGCTTTTTTATTATAATGATTTATTATAATAACTTCTGGGTTATTAAATTTATCTTTTATAGTTTGCTCTTTAACAAATTTATACCTAAATTTAATACCATTATCATTACTAATTTGAATATTATTAATGTTATTGAATAAAGAGTAATATAAATCGTCACCAACTATATCTAAGTATAACACATTAACTCCTAGCAATTTATAAACCTTTCTTATATACAATTCTGATTTGTATCCACCTTTATGCTTTTTTAAATCAAATACGAATTTTTTTCTATTGTATTTATATAATTTATCTAGTAAGTATTCTGGACGTATTTTATCGAAATATTTATAATCGTCATTTATCTTGTTTGATCGCAAATATTTATTATGTAATATATAATTTATAGTTTTAAATAGTAATATTCTTTTATTCCACGATTTCGATTTTTTTATTAATAAATTACGACTATTATCACTATATAACAATGCCATTAATATACTATTAAACCAACATGTGGGTCCATATTGTTTTAACGATATAACATTATCGCAATTATTTGTCATATTCTAATTAATTATTATTAAAAAAATACATAAGGTTTAAAAAATTATTTATAAGTAAAAATAGGATTGCTTATGGAAAAAGATGATAATCTAATAATGTTTCAATATAATTTTAAAGAACATGAGTTTGACAATCACAAAATAGTTAAAAATTTACGTGGTTTCCCCATAAATTTAAATATAGATTAAGCTTATTTTTATTAAATAATATATATGAAAATTGATATTTTATTATAGTAAAGTAATAATAAGATGTCAAAGGTTGAATATTATAAAAATAATAGTAATTATAAAATATTAGTTAAAATTAATGATACTTTATCCAAAAACTTGCTCGAATTATATAACAACAATATATGGAATATTAAAAGTACCTTTAAGGATTACAAAAAATATTGTGACGAATTAGGTAAAACATGTATCAATGCATGGAATAATGATATTATGTTATATGATTATACATGGAATAACGTAGATATATCAAGTGTAATAATTAATACTATAACCTTAGATCAATTAGAATCAGGAAAATATAATTCCTTATATACAAATGATAAAGTTAATAACATTAAAACCGATGCCGGATATGCTAATCGTATTAAATTCTTTATTAAAACATTTCCTTTCTTTGGCAAGTTTAAAGATGACACAGATTTGTCTTGGGTCGCTATTAATAATCGTGAGTTATTATATGAAGTCCTTAAATATCATAATAATGCCAAACATTCTATTGCTACTATCAATAAAGACTTGAAATCAATAGTACGGGTTGTTAAATTACTTGTTGGTGAAGATAATGAGTTGAGATACAAAATCTCAGCACTTCAAGTGCTTTTTACAGATTTAGAAAATTATAGAGATGACGAAAATCAAATCGTAACCGAAAACGAAAAAAGGCAATTTGTAAATTATGAAACTCTACTTGAATTATTAAATAAATTGCAAAAAGAATATCAAGATGCTATTAATAAATTACCAATATCTGATAGAAAAAATGGCATGAAACACACTGACTATATTTATGCAAAACATCAAATTATTTTAGCATTGGCTTTAAATATATGGGATTTTCCTTCGAGGCACGAAAAATATGTTATGGATATAGTATATAATAATGCTGATGTAAAACCTCAACAAAATTATATATTATTGAAAAAATTGAAATCAAATAAAGTCTCTAAGATTATTTATTTCGTATTTAATGAAAATGTTAAAAAACATACTGCTATTAAATATAAACTCGACAGCACCTTGCTCAAGGAATATAACAAAAATTTAGCTAAACTTATTAAATATTCATTTGATACATATCCGAGACCATACTTATTTCTTGGTAAAAATAATTGGGAAAAACAAAATTTTAATAAAGCAAGTTTTAATACTTTATGTGAATCGTTGAGAAATATTTCAACTGACAAAAATATATGTATTGACGGATTTAGAAGCGCATTTGTATCATATTATTACCCGAAAATTAATAATAAAAATAAAGAAATAGTGAAAACTAGAATGAGAACATCTCGTGAAATAATAGAAAGATTTTATCTTAAATATGAAACAGAATCTGATAAAGAAAATGGTAAGGCAATAGTTCAAGAAAAACCTAAAAAATCAGATGAACCTGATAAAGTCGATAAACAAGAAGAACCTCCTAAACAAGAAGAACCTCCTAAACAAGAAGAACCTCCTAAACAAGAAGAACCTCCTAAACAAGAAGAACCTCCTAAACAAGAAGAACCTGTTGTAATAAGTTTGGCTGAACGAAAACGATTAAATTATAGAAAATGGTACAAGACAAATAAAGAAAAGAAACTGCAATATAATCATAATAGAAATATTGATCCTAAAACCAAACAACGAAATATACTAAATGATTTAAATACAGGTAAGACAACTATAGATAATTATAAAATAGAAACTATAAAAAAGTATAAGATTTATAAAGAAAATGAAAAATATTATGGGAAAGAATTAAATATTTAAAAATAATAATAGCATATATTATAGAGTTTAATAATGGTATGGCAAATTACATCTGTATCAGGAGATTATAAAATTCAAAATAATAGATCAAACACATATAGTGATGCTTTTTATAATTATTTTACTATAACTGAAGAAGGTAATATTGGTATTAATAATAGTACTCCTAAACATTTACTCGATGTTAATGGTAATACAAATATTAATGGTAAAATACAAACGTCAAATATATTAGGAAATACTCATGGGTTTAAAAATGTATTGAATATTAATTTTGAAGAAAACGAAGACAATAGTAACTTATTATATGTTTATGGCGATTCTATATTCAATGGTAATGTTGGAATTGGTGTTACTGAGCCCGAAAATTCTCTTGATGTTGTTGGTAAAATAACATGTCACGAAATTGAATGTATTGGTAGTAATATAACGTTATTAAATACTGATAATATTTCTGATGGTATATTACCAATTGTTAGAGGAGGTACATCTATAGATAATATTAAATATTCGCAATTATTATTTGGTGGCGCCGATAAAATTGAGCAAAATAGTAGTTTGTCTTGGGATAATAGTCAGAATATTCTAAGTGCTACTAAATTTAGAGGTGATGGTAGTGAAATTAATAGATTGAATGCTGGTAATTTCGGTTCTGGAACATTACCCATCAGTCGTGGTGGCACAGGCAATAATAGATATTCAATAGTTGGTGGGTTATTAGTAGGAAATTTATTTGGTGATAATAGTTATAGTATATCACAAACCGAATTATTAAATTGGAACAATAATATTAAAAGCTTTAATGTAGTTGGTGATTTGAGATTACCCGATGGAAGTAACATATATATTGGCGATTCGCCTCTTAAATTAGACGACTTCGATAGCTTTCCAGACGCCTCTTCCAATATCAAAGGTATGGTTAAAATAAGTTTTGATGATTTTAAGTTCAATGACGATAATCAATTAGTATTGGCAACTCAAGGTTCATCTAAATGGTCTAAACTAGAAGATAAAATATTTTATCCTATTGGTGTTCCAACCCCAACACAATGTGTTGGTATTGGTGATGTACCTGATGATAGATACAGATTAGATGTTAATGGCGATATTAACACTTCTAATGGTGTATTTAGAATAAACGGCATTGATGTAATATCCGAAAATTCTAATATAATATCAAATCGTATCAATACTTTTACTTTGGATAATATAGCTCCACCTGAACCCGACGAAGATGGTGGGCAAGCATTAAATGGTGGCAATTATAATAAGTTTTTCTCAATTAGGGATGGTGAATTAGAAAAAGAATTTTTTATTTCATCTTTACCTAATAGTTATAATTTTGTCTTTGATGATAATGTTGTTATGAAAGGTGGTTTAACTATTAAAGGTGAATTTGCTTTAGATAATCCAGATGGTTATACAAACTTTAGTTCAATGAAATTACAAAGATCGCATACAGAAAGTATTTTAATAGTTAATCAAACATACAATATTGTAGATGATGATACTATTGATGGTAGTATAGTAAATTTTCAAAAAGGAGCAAACACACAATTTCGACTAAACAAAGATGGTAATGTCGGAATCGGAAGAAATATTATTATGGACTTTGATGAAAAAACAACTGGCAATTCTATTGAACCTGCTGAAAAATTGCATGTAATTGGCAATATTATATCAACCGGATTTATTACAGCATATTATTCAGACGAAAGACTTAAAACATTTACATCAAAAGTAGAAAATCCACTAGAAATTATTGAAAATCTAAACGGATATTACTATGAACCCAATAAACTAGCTATTGATAAGGGGTTTTCTTATGAAAAAAATATAGGTTTAAGTGCACAAGAAGTGCAAAAAGTAATCCCTGAAATAGTTAAATTAGCTCCATTCGATACTATTAAAGATAAAAATGGCGCCAATATATCCAAATCTGGTGAAAATTATTTAACTATTTGCTATGAAAAAATGGCTCCTGTATTTATTGAGGCAATTAAGGAACTTAAAAAAGAAAATCAAGAGCTTAAAAATGAAATTATTAAAATTAAACAACAACTTAATATGTCTTAATAATTCGAATTTTCCGAGATCATTGATCCGGTTATTTTATTATAACTATCCCGAGAAGATCTATTAAAATCTAATTCGTAATCAATAGAATCCGATCTTTCCCTTTTAATAGGGATAATATTTTGATATGGCATTATATCTTCTCTTTTAAAATTTACATCATGTAACGCAACTTCCTCTTCGTGAATTTCATAGAGACATATAATATTTCCAAATATCATCACTGCTAGATTAAATAGCATACATCCAACATCGTTATTATAATATTCTTTGAACTCAGACATCGCCTTCTCAATCCCATATATAAATATAATATGTTCAATATCGCTCTTTTTATCTGCAAAGAACTCTCTTATGACGACATATTTGTTTTCTTTGGCTGCGTTATAATGTTCCGACCTGTTATAAATCTCCATCATTACTTCCATAATCTGTCTGTTATATCCAGATAGTACAACACTGGTGTTGTCGTCGATGTTCATGAACGAAACTACGAAATTCTTTTGACTCATTTTTATAAGTAATTTATAAAAATACTTTATCAATTTTTATTTATATCTTTACAAATAGATTATAGTTTAAATAATGTTCTGGATACCATTATCAATATTCAGAAGTTTTATATCTGCTAATCTTATAATGTATTTGAAAGTCGATGATACACCCAATTACATTTTTCCAATTATAGTTAATATATTGGTTGGTATATTATGTATTGCATATTTTCTATCATTTTATACACAACATTATGCTGAGTTATATAACCCCAAATATTATATTTACGCTTTCATAGTATTCTTCTTAATATTACTAAGTTATCATATAATAAAAATATGTCCAAATCCTGCATACTTTAGAGCATTTGTATCTTTGGAAATTATGATTTTATTAGCTTATACTTATTATTTAAATGACAATTTTAAAATATCTGAAAGAGGTGTGGCTGGTATTATATTAGCTTCTATTGGGTTAATATTATTATCATTTAACTAAATAATCATATTATTTAATATGTTATATAGTATGAATATTGAATCTAATCAGGATATTTTTTGTTATATTTGGACATTTATTAATCCAAAAGACTACAAAAAAATGGCAATAGTATCTAAAACTTCTTATAATTATTATAAATCATTATCAAATGCACATAAATTATATGAAGTTTGTGTTACTAAAAATAATTGCGATTTTATCAAATATATAGTCAATCAGATTGCTTCAAAATTTAATTATAGTAATAATCCGCTTTTTATAAAAATCTTAGATATGGCTTGTTACAATAACAATATTATGCTACATCAAATATTAACTATAGATACAACCATGATATTCTCTGATATTATAGAAATCTTTATACATAGTGTCAATTATAAATATAAAATATTAATTAATATATTAAATGAATTATTCCACAAATATGATAATATGTATTTAGATTTTAATCATTATATATATCTAATAAAATTCTATTTACATTTGTTTAATGATAAATACTTGGAAAAACCATCAATATATACTGAATACTCCAATAGATCTAGGGAACTTATTAAAATATCACTTATGGTACACCTATTTAGTATTATAGATATATCTAATGATGCAAATTTAGATAAACTTTGTATATTGCAAAATATTAAAATCCTCAAGCTAAAAGAAATATGTGATTCACTGAAAGAAGGTACATATTTTGCATGCAATCATCCAAATTACTTTAAAAAAAATATATTTAAGATATATTTAAATATTTAATTATAATAATGAGATATTTATATATATTACTTTTTATAAATTATACTTTGGCTTTTAATTTATATTCAATAATATATCCAATTAAACATTCATTCCATAATCTTGACAATAAATGGAATTGGAACTATAGATTATTTCCTTTAAAAGAATCTAACTATATAGGTAATTGGTATTATTACTATAATATAGATTTTATTAAAACTCATAATGATATTATTGGTAATCCTGTGTATTGGAAGAATAATATAGTTCTCAGCAACTATGTATGTAAAAGTAATAAAATAAAAAGCACCAAAATAATAAATAATTCTTTACCACTACCACCATACTACAAAAAAATATTGAGATCTTATGATAATAATAAACAATACTATAAAAGTGAACATTTATATTCTAATAGAATTATCAAATTAAAACATACAAATATATTTGATAAATTGCATAAAAATGCAAACATACTTAGAACTATAGTCGTGCGACCCAATTATAGCAGTATAACGTGCACCCCATATATACCAAATAATAGTTTAGTAAAAGAACTTTTAGACAAATCAAATATAAATAATACTAATTATACTATTTCTTTTAATATTTGGCTCACAGAACCATACGTATACGATAATGCTGTTAGAACAGGTGTTCATTTATCATATGATGGAATCAACGGAAACTTAAAAGAGTTTATATTAAAAAAAGATAATTTGTTTAATAAATCTATTAATATTGATAGTAAAATTAATTTGACAAAACTATATAAGTCTAATGATGTTTTGCGACAACATCATAAAGAAAACGTAACAACCGATATTAAAGATTTTGATAATTATACTACTATTAATTATATAATTTTGAAAAATAACTGGGAAGGTAATTATAGAATACAAAGCATTTTCAATAATACACACCATAATCAGATAACGTGGAGTTCCGATCATAGATATTTTATTCCAATATCAAATAATGATATTTATAAATATTATCAACTAAAATTCGATGATGGTATATATGTAAATATACCTAAAAATATTCATAATTTTAAAGATGATGATAAAATTTATATTGAATTTGTGTGCTTTTTTAAAAATGCCTCGGGTATACAAAGATTTATCGCTTGGGGATCTAAATGCGATGGTGGTATTAAAACATTTTGCCATGATATATGGAACAAAAAAAACTTACTTCTTCTTGATTAACTTATTTTTCCATTTATAAAAAAATGTTTTCTTAATAAATCGAGTTTGTCTCATATACAAAAATATATATTTTTTGTCAAGTGACTTCATACTTACTATTAGTTTACACAGGTCATTAATTTCTTCATCAATTTTATTTGGCATTTTATACTACATATAAAAAAAATTGATAGCTTTATATTCTTTTTTTTATTATTCACTTGAACTATGGCTATTATCACAAGATCCAAATACTCTGTACAAATCTGCGAAAGTAATAATGATGTAAAGCACGAAGCTACAAATCATGGTAAACGCTGGACAGAAGCCGAAGATAAAATGCTAGATGATTTGCATAATACACAAATTATTACTAATGAGAATATTCAATTATTTGCGCGTTCCGTAAATCGCACTTATAGTGCTATTAAAAGTCGTATGTTGTCGACTTACGCTGGAGTTAATTTCAATTATGAAAAATATGATAATAATAAAGCACTATTTAATAAGTTTAAATTTGCTACTGAAGAAGATATTGAATATTACGCACTAAAAAATTTCAATAAAAAAGATAAAAAACTATTTAAATTGAATAAGATCCAATATATTATTACTAAATATGCTAGTAAAATTAATGAAAACGATCTTAATAATTTAAATGATACATTGGATAGTCTAAAGGATGGAATTTAAAACGAGCAATAATATAGAATATGAATTATAATTTATTTGTTAAAAAATTTTATAAAGATTTTCAAGAATATACATTTAAAAACCAAGTATTAATTGCCGCTTCTGGTTTTACGATTGGCATAACAACATCGGACTTTATAAAGAAATTAATTGATGATATTTTTAAACCAATAATTTTATCTCTTTTTTCATATTTAATTGCTAAAATGCCTGTCACTATTAAAGATCATCCGATATTATTTGATGTCATATTTAAATTAACTAATTTTATGTCTTTAGTATTAATATGGATCGCTACTATATTTATAGCTTTTTTTGTTATTGAATATATATTAAACCGCAAAATAATAGGCTTGTCTAGTGTTATATTAGATAAAGAAAAAGACGATTTTATAAAACAGAAAATTGAATCACAAAGCAAAAATAATATTATCCCGAACAATGCTGACATACAAGAATTATATGATCATGATAATATTATCGAAAAATATAAGAAAATATGATTTTAACGCGTTTAAATAAATTTTTCTTTTACTATAATAGAAGTAATGGCAGAAATTAAATATAAAAGAGAAAC
>Ga0209666_1000062_pt1 | contig 84405 bp, 88 predicted proteins | sample SaaInlV_125m_DNA_FD_184679 | JGI IMG/M metagenome (GOLD analysis project Ga0209666, IMG submission 184679) | Marine microbial communities from expanding oxygen minimum zones in the Saanich Inlet - Saanich Inlet SI037_S3LV_10m_DNA (SPAdes)... | ecosystem: Environmental > Aquatic > Marine >...
CGGACATTTGTCAAGCGTTTTCTTTTAAGAAAGTGCTTTACGCTAGCAGTTGACAATCTTATACATAAGTGTGTGAAAACTCCAGAGAATGCTATAGAGTCAGCGTGGCGACACATTTAAAATCATAGAGAACATTTAGAGAACACTCATAGACTAATCCTATCAGGGAGAGGGCGACTCTTTGATTCGAAGATTTTAGGGGCGAATCTCTATGTTATCTCTTTGTTTAGTTTTATGTAAGTCTCTTGTATAAATATTACTATTCGTTCAACCAGACAATGGTCGGAAGTAAGGCAATCGCCTGAAGGAACGCACCTAACTTTAATAGAGGAGGGTGTTATGAATAGACATACTTATTTACTCTCCACTTATAGAAAGAAGAAAGAAATAGAGCGAAAAGAAAAGGCTCTTGCGTCTTCTCGTATAGAAGTGGATATAAATGGTAAAGGTACTTCTGGTTACACTATCAACAATGGTGTTAACAAAGGCAAAGTACTTGGACATAAAGTAATAAAATCTACCGATAATTGGTAATAGTTTGGGGGAGTTAAATCTCCCCTAAATAATAATATGAGTAATTTAATAAACTTAACAGATAACGCAAAATCACATCTTGCTGAACTTGTCAGCGAACACAATAAAGCTTATGTTCGTTTAGAAGTTAAAGGTGGTGGTTGTGCTGGTTTTAAATACGACTGGAAGTTTGAAGACAAAGCAGATGATAATGATGAAGTGTTTATAGAAGATAACTTTACACTATTAGTTGATAAATCTAATTTACTCTACTTAACAGGTATGACTATAGAATATCGTAAAGAGATATTTGGGTCATTTTTAGAATTAAAAAATCCCAACGCAACAAGTAGTTGTGGTTGTGGAGAAAGTTTTGGAGTATAAAATGAATTATGATAGAGTAGAACAAGAAACAGACCTCTATAATCGTGTTCCTATGAATAAAGATTATCAGTATCAAATGGAGTTGTTAAAGAAACAATTACAAATGATATTAGATGATGAAAGAGGAACAAGTGATTTAGATAAGAAGATTGCAATATTAGAAAAACAAAATAAATTATTACAATTAAAAAATGCGTTTCTTTTAGACACATTAAAAGAGCACAGCATATTGACACTAGATTAAACTTATTGTATAATAAGTGTGTTAAAGAAAAGAGAACTAGATAATGACAAAGCATAGAGATACAACCGTATTACCACAAATGGTTCACTCGTCTATTAATGGTGAAGTATTATATCCATTTGGTCCACCAGTCTATCGTTGTGAACTAGACGAAAAGATTGTTGATATGTTGATTGAAGAAGGTCAGCGTACAAGAGACGATAAAAAATTAGACCATAGACATCAACTTGCTGGTAATATGAAACAAGGAACTAGCGTTCTTTATCCGTTTAATAACGGTAATAATAAAGTTAGAAATCAAGCAGACCAAGCAATCGTACAAAAAGTATTTGAATTTTTTGAAATACTACAATCTAACTATGGTGAAGGTTGGCCTAACATATCAAAAATGATGATGGGACAATCTGGTGGTATGGGTGCATTACGATTACAACAACTATGGATTAACTTTCAACAAGCAGGTGATTTTAATCCTTTACACGACCACGGTGGTCTTTTTAGTTTTGTTGTGTTTGGTGATATAGATGATAAGATATTTACAGAAGGCGTACCTACAACTAACGCCAATACAGCAGGTCAATTAGTATTTCATTATGGCGAAAAGATAACTCAATTACAAATGAATAGTTTTGCTGTTAAACCATATAAAGGTTTGATGTTTGTTTTCCCAGCTGCATTAGAACATCAAGTAGCACCTTATTGGAAACAATACGAAAGAATTAGTATAAGTGGTAACTATGTACTAGAACATAATCAACCACAAGCAAATATCAATCCTGTTAAATTAGATTTACAAGATGATAAGATACCAGATATGATGATGAAAGACCCAACTCAATGATAAAAGAATATCTAAAAATTATAGGTCTAGGAATACTAGTCGTTATCTATCATTGGAAGACTATTGCATTTTATCTATTTACAGCAGGTGCTGTTGTGTTAATGTTTTTTGACCAAGGTATAGGACCAGCACTTATGGTTATACCGATAATGTATTTTTTAAGATTTATAGGAAAGTTTTTATGACAACTACAATTGAAACACACGAAGAAACAATTAGAAAAATCAAATTTCATTTAGATGATAAAGTAGCACCTAGTGTTGCAGCTCACAATGGTAAGATTGAATTTATTTCTTTTGATGAAGATGGCACATTAAAGTTATTAATGGCAGGAAGTTGTGCTGGGTGTGCAATGTCTCAACTTACTTTAAAACAGGGAGTTGAAAGTATGATGAAACATTATTGTCCAGAAGTTAAAACTATTATATCAGAAGATGATACAAAGGCTAAAGAACAAGGTTACACACCTTACGCTTAATTATTAAGAAGCAAGTTTCATTAGAGAATAAGGCACGGTCCATTTACCACGACCATCTTCCATAACTACTGCTTTTTTAGGATTACATTTAACAATCACACCAAAGTGCTTTGCACCTCGTGGACGACCAAACACAACTTTAGTACCTACACTAAATTGGTCTAAAGATACCTGATTTGCTTTTGCAATCGCAGCCTCCAAGATGTATAGGTGTTCTTTGTGAGAAGGTTCTCGTATCCACTCAAGGATTTTATTCATATCGTTAAATTTCAAAGCTGTCATAATATAGTCTCCTATTGGTTATTTTAAATATAAAGGTCCTGTCCATCTAATTGGAAAGTTTCCAGAAAGAACATTACCTCTAGGTTGATTTAAAGCAGGTGCATTGTAACCAGCAGGTTTCAATACATCACCTTTTTTAAAATGTTTAAAATCTGTTTTACAGATAAAAGCAAAGACAGAATTATCTCGTACAATCTTAATGTACTTTTGTCCTTCTTTAACTTTAATTTTAGAATCCCACTCTTCAAGTTGTTGTTGAGAATAAGAAGAGATACTTTCTTTACCTGAAGATGACCAACTAAAGTAGTCTTCTTTGGCAGCAGTCATCATATTTGTAATACCGTCTTGTAGTGTTTCGGCAGTTTTAGTAATCATAGTCATATTATTGTCCTTCTTTTTGTGTTAATAGAGTTATTATACCAGATATTATCATTATTGTCAAGCAAATTCCGAACATAAACCAATTTTCTTGTCCAGCACAATGTCCTCCACAATCTTCAATTGAACCAACTGCCATTACAGCAGAAATTATCGTTGTTATTGCAAAAAAAGTGTTCATAGTGTTTTATCCTTTTGTTTTTTTTAACTTATACATACATAATACATCAATCATTAATCAATGTCAAGCAAAAAATGAGCAAAATACCAAAAAAACCACATTTTTATTACTTTTTTTTGATTTGTTCGCTTTTTGTTCTTACAAATTGCTCAATTCAACAAGAAAAATGCAAATTTGAACCCGATTACGGACAAATTGGCGAATCAATTAAAAATGGAGTGCAAAATAATCAAAATATTGAAATAAGAGCAGGACAAATTAGGTGTCCTTTTTAAAAATCAACTAAATATAACTACAAAAAGGATTTATGGCAGTACAAAAACTTGGAAGTAGTACTTACAACAAACCTAGAGGTAAAAAAACTAGTCAAGGTGTAAGAAAAAAGATGATTAAGAAATCATCAATGAATAAAAGTAGAAAAAGAAGTTGGAAAGCATATAAAGGACAAGGAAATTAAGTGGACGGTAAATTTGTTATCAAAATTAACAATCAAATCCACACCTATACTCAATATGATGATATTCCTAGTGAGATAGGTGCGGTTATATCTTTTGAGCCTAATTATCCATCTCCACCACATACAGATGAACAACATAATTACATAGAAACCTTTAACGACAAATTAAAACAATTAATGGAGAGAGAATGCCTGCGGTTACGAGGATAGGAGACGCTGATGTTGCCCATTGTTCAGGAATGACAAGAGCAGCCGGTAGTCCAAATGTTAATGCAAACGGGATACCAGTAAGTAGACAAGGTGATAACAACACTGGTCATCTATTACCAGGTGTACCTTGTCCATCACACGCTGCCCCTATTGCGGTCGGTTCAAGTACGGTCTTTATAAATGGTAAAGGTTGTGGTCGTGTTGGTGACGGTATTTCAGGTTGTACAAGTGTAGCGGCAGGAAGTCCAAATGTCTTTGCCGGTTAGTGTATAAATATTAGTACAAAGGAAAGACTATGGCATTCTACGATTCAAAAGCAAGTACAAGTAAGAGAAGAGTAAACAGGATTTATTCTGATTTAGACCTTGATTTCACAAGAAATCCGGTTACAGGAGATGTGGTTAAACTTGTTGATGTAGACGCCGTTAAAAGAAGTGTAAAGAATTTAATACAGACAAATCATTATGAGAGACCTTTTCATCCAGAAATAGGAAGTGATGTAAGAGCATTGTTGTTTGAACTTATGACACCTTTGACTGCTCTTAATTTAGAAAGAAAAGTTGCTGAGGTTCTACTTAATTTTGAACCAAGAGCAAGAATAGAAAGTATCGTTGCGTCTCCAGACATTGACGCAAATAGATACCATTTACAAATCAGTTTTTATGTTGTTGGTATTCAATCACCAATTATCGTAGAAACATTTTTACAGAGGTTAAGATAATGGCGTGGGTAACGGTACCAGGAAGTAATTCAATATGGCAATACGAAAACACAGCTACGGCTGCAAATACATATTCTGATTCAGCAGACGGTGCTAATTCAGTAATCGCAAATGGAATTAGAACATATACTAAACCAGGTGGTGGTACGGTAGCAACATATATCAGATGTAGAAAAACAGGTCAAACACAAGAGAGTGGTGAGTTATCAAAAACTTACTATGACGCACAATAGGAAATAAAAAATGGCAAGTACCAAACTAGATATTACTGAACTGGATTTTGACCAGATAAAAACAAATTTAAAAGTATTCTTACAAGCACAACCTGAATTTTCAGACTACAATTTTGAAGGTAGTGGTTTTGCTGTTCTACTAGACTTACTTGCTTATAATACACACTATCTAGGTTTCAATGCTAATATGTTAGCAAACGAAATGTATTTGGATTCTGCTGATGTAAGAGCAAACATTGTTTCATTAGCAAAGATGTTAGGTTATACACCTTCTAGTGCAAAAGCACCAACTGCTTCAATTGATGTTGTAGTTAATGACGCAAGAGGTACAACGCTAACTATGAATAAAGGTTCTGTATTTACTTCTTCTGTAGACGGAATAACTTATAACTTTATTACTAATTCAGATACGACAACTTCACCAGTTGATGGTATTTACAAATTTTCTAGTGTACCAATTTATGAAGGTACACCTGTAACCTTTAGATATACGGTTGACACACAAGACCCAGACCAAAAATTTATTATACCTAGTGCTGACGCTGACACTAGTACATTAAGAATTAAAGTACAAAAAAGTTTAACAGATACAACTTCTGAAACATACACAGGTGTTTCTGGTTTATTAAACTTAAATGATGAAAGTAAAATATACTTCTTGTCTGAAACAGACACAGGTAAGTTTGAAGTTAAATTTGGTGATGGTGTTATAGGTAAGAAATTAGAACAAGGTAATATTATTATTATGGATTATATTGTAACCAACAAGAGAGACTCTAATGGTGCAAACTTATTTAATCCTACAGGTAACATTGGTGGTTTTTCTAACATAACGGTTACAACTATTTCAGAAGCACAAGGTGGTTCATTACCTGAAACAAAAGAGAGTATTCGTTTTAATGCACCTTTACAATATACGGCACAAGACAGAGCGGTTACTACTTCTGATTACGAAACAAAAGTAAGGTCAATTTATCCTAATGCACAATCAGTTAGTGCTTGGGGAGGTGAAGATGATGAAACACCAGTTTATGGTATTGTAAAAATTGCAATTAAACCTACTAGTGGTTCTTCTTTGACAACACAAACTAAATCAGATATTGTAAAACAATTAAAACAATATAATGTTGCTTCAGTTTCTCCTGTTATTGTTGATCCTGAAATTACAAGTATTGTTTTAAACTCAACTGCAAAGTATGACGAAAGAGCAACAACAAAAGACGCTGACACAATTAAAGCAGACATTATTAATTCATTAGGTACTTACAATATATCTACACTACAAAGATTTGATAGTATGTTTAGACATTCTAAAGTCGTTAAATTAATTGACGATACAGACAATAGTATACTATCTAACATAACAACATTGAAGATAAGAAAATCATTTATACCTACTTTAAATTCATCTTTGAAGTATAGTGTATTCTTTAGAAATGCTATTTACAATCCACATACTGGTCATAACTCAACTGCTGGTGGTGTGGTTTCATCATCTGGTTTTAAAGTACAAGGTTCTAATAACGAACAACTTTTAGATGATGACGGTATGGGTAACATAAGAAGATATTATCTATCAGGTGCAACTAGAGTTTATACTAACTCAACACAAGGTACGATTGATTACACGACTGGTGAAATTACAATTAATTCACTACAGATTACAGAAATTTCAAATATAAGAGGGAGTGCTTCAACGGTAATAGAACTGACCGTGCAACCTGCTTCAAATGACATTGTTCCTGTTAGAGACCAAATTTTAGAGTTAGATATTCCTAATTCAACAATTTCGGTTGAGAAGGATTCCTTTGTCGGCGGAAGCTCGGATGCCGGTGTTGGTTATACTACCACTTCAGCATATTAATTAAATGAAGTTTAATAAAAAGATTACAAACCTTTTACAAGGTCAAGTACCTGATTTTGTAATTGAAGAGCATCCTAAATTTTTAGAGTTTGTAAAAACTTATTTTCAGTTGATGGAATCAGCTGAGCTTTCTATTTCATCTTCTCAATCAACAGACGGTATATTACTTGAAACAGAAACAGGTCAATCTAATGCTTTATTATTAGACGCAAGTAGACTTGGTTCTGAAGCAACTCAAATAGACGCAGGTTCTAAAATCTTACAAGAACAATCATCATTTGGTAAATTTACAAATGGTGAAAAGATTATGGGACAAACTTCTGGTGCAACTGCAACTATTCTGACAGAAGATTTAATAAACGGTAGACTATTCATTACAGCAGAAGATAAATTTGAAGAAGGTGAAGTAATCACTGGAATTTCTTCTGGTGCGTCTGGTGTATCAGGAAGATACAAACCTAATCCAGTAAAAACAATACAAGACTTATTATCGTTTAGAGATCCTGATAAAGTTATCTCACACTTCTTATCACAATTTAGAAATGAAGTATTATCTACTATACCAGAAAATTTAACAGAAGGTCTAAACAAAAGAGAATTAATCAAAAGAGTAAAATCTTTATATCGTACTAAAGGTACTGCAAAAGGCCACGAATTATTTTTTAGATTATTATTTGGTATTTCTTCTGAAACATTTTATCCTAAAGAACAAATGCTTAGAGTATCAGATGGTGAGTTTACATCAAACACAATATTAAGATGTATTAACTCAATCGGTGATACAGGTAAATTACTTGGTAGACAAATTACAGGTATAACTTCTGGTGCAACTGCAATCGTAGAAAACATATCTCGTTTTGGTATATCAAATGAAACCGTATCAGAATTTTTATTAACCCAAGAAAGTATCACAGGTTCATTCCTAGTAGGTGAAACTATTAGAGGTACTGCAAGTGATACAGATGACTTATATATTAAATCAGATATTACCGGTATACCTGGTAAATTTACAATCACTAATGACGGTTCACTTTTCACAAATAACGAACAAGTTGATTTAGTAGGTGGCGGTGGTGGTGCAAACTGCCAAGTTGGTGAAATAGGTGCAGGTGGTATTTCAGAATTTTATATTAATGCAAATGGTACTGGATATGAAATAGGAGACCAACTTGTCTTTGCAAATGAAAACACAAATGGTGCAGGTGCTTTAGCAGAAGTTGCTGTAGTTAACGGTGCAATAGGTGGCGAGAGTGGTAGTGGTTATGACCATATCGTATTTGAAGACGCAACAAGTAAGAATGACATCAACCCTGGTAATAAAATTGTTTTAGAAAGTGGTCTAGGAGATATAACTGATATTAGATTAATTAAAAGTGGTTCTGGTTATACATCTTTACCTACGGTTACGGTTACAAGTACTAATGGTTTATCTGCTGAGATATACGCATATGGAAATGAGATTGGAAAACTTTTAGGTATTACTACAATTGAATCTGGTCTTAAACACGATATAAGTCCATCTCCACCTACGGTTAAATTACCACAAGCAATTATTATATTAGGACATACAGGTAGTTATGTTGTAGGAGAAACGGTTACTGGTGGTACAACAGGTAATACTGGTGTAGTTTTATCTTGGGATACTAGTAGAGGTTTATTAAGATTAAAAGATATTACAGGTTCGTTTGTAGGACACGAAGTAATGACAGGTGGTACTTCAGGTGTTACCGGTCTAATGGCAAAAACAGATGTTGCAACTGCAACGGTTGAAGTCGTAGGTACTTCTACAAGTGAAGGTAAATATATTTCAGAAGATGGTCACTTATCAGAAACAACAATGAAAGTACAAGATAGTTTATACTATCAGGACTTCTCTTATGTAATTAAAGTAGGTCGTACAATTGACTTATGGAGAGACGCATTTAAAAAGACTATGCACCCTGCTGGTTTCTACTTTACTGCACAAGTAAACATTGAAAGTAGACTTAACGCAAAAAATAAAATGCCTGTTCTTGGACGGGTTACTGGTATTGAGGCAAGTCCATTTATTTCTGTATTGAATACATTGTTTGGTACAATCTTTGGAAGAAGATTAGGTACCGTAGATGATGGTACTTCATTAAGAGCAAGTGGTTCTAACGCATTACAAGAAGGTGTACCTGCTGATGTTGTACAAAGTGCTAAATCTCCTTTTGCAACAAATACAAGAGATTTAACTTTACATAGAACAAAGATTGCTTTCTCGTTTCAGTTTAAACCATTTTATAATTTTAGAACGGTAAATACAAACTTTGGTTCAGTATATGCAGGACCAAGATTAAGAAGTTTCAATAAATACTTTCAACAATCTATGTCTGCTTCTTCAATGAACTGGGCAAGAGTATCAGAATTAAAGGCAATAGGAACTAATACAGCGGCTGATGGTACAGACTTACAATATGGAGATATAACCACTATTGCAAAGACTTATATCACATACCCAGCAACAATACTTGTTCCTCAAGGTAGATTTAGTAATACACAGAAAAAATTTAGTAGTGGAACAGCAAGATTTGACTCAACTGCTTAAAATCAGTTATAAATATTAGGATAGGAAGATAAAAATATGGCAAAACAAAGTATAGGATTAGGAACTACAGCCAATGACGGTACAGGTGATAACCTGCGTACTGGTGGTGATAAAATTAATGATAACTTTGATGAAATTTACACGGCATTAGGTGATGGTTCTGGATTACAGATAACAACTTCTGGTGCTTCATCTAACCAAGTACTTCAATGGTCTACATCAAATAGTAGATTTGAACCAACTGCTTCAGCAGCTGCTGGTGATATATCTGTAGATACAACTCCACAACTTGGTGGTAATTTAGATGTAAACGGAAACGATATTGTTTCTACATCAAGTGGCGATATTAATATCATACCTCAAGGTACAGGTAGAATTAAATTTGGTTCATTAAGATTTCCAAGTAGTGCTGGTACATCAACATATGTACTTGCAACAGACGGTGCTGCCGATATGTACTGGAAACAAGTAGGTTCTGTAATTAACTTATCTGCTGATAGTGGAACAAATGACGCTTACACGGTAGGTGATGTTCTTAACTTTGCAGGTGGTACAGGATTAACTTCAACGGTTTTAGACGACACAATTAGATTTGATATTGACTCAAATGTCGTAACCTTAGCAGATACACAAACTTTATCAAACAAAACTTTAGACAATGTTGCTCTTACTGGAACAACTTCTGGTAATGTTCAATTAAGATGTCAAACAATAGGTTCTTATATTGCACAAGGTGGTAATGCTCTTGCAGGATTTGAAAGTGCAACAACTTATGATGGTGCATTTGCTGTTGATACAACAACATACAAATCTTACTATGCAGCTAACGGAACTTGGAACGAAATTTTATCATCAACTTCATCTATAGATATTTTAAATGATGTTGATACAACTACACAAGCGCCTACGAGTGGACAAGCATTAATATGGAACGCTGGTTCTTCTACTTGGAGACCACAATCAGTTTCATCACCTGTTGCAAATGATACAGCACCAAGTCTTGGTGGTAACCTAGATACTGCTGGATTTACAATTCAAGGAACTGGTAAAATAAGTTTAAGTGGTTCTGGTTCAATTGTAAAATCAGATTTTACTAATACAGCAAGTTTTCCAAACGGTTCTTCAAGTGCAGGTGCTTTTGCTGTTGCAACAAGTACACTAAAAGCATACTTTGCTACTTCAGCAGGTTGGATTAATTTATTATCAGAAAATGATTCAATTGATTTACATAATGATGTTGATACATCAAGTACTCCTCCTGCATATGGACAAGTATTGGTATGGACAAATGTAGGTGGTATTGGTCAATGGAAACCTGATGATTATACTCCGGCAACTAGAGTATCAGCACAATTTACGGTAACTGCAAGTGGTTCAACTGATTATGTATTTAATGGTGATGGTTTTCCATCAGCACAGAATGACCCAACGCTTTATTTAAAGAAAGCACATACTTATCAATTTGTGATAAATGCGTCTTCTCACCCATTTGAAATTAGAACTGCGTCAGGTGGTTCTGCATACGGTTTTGGGGTAAGTGCTAACGCAATTGGAAGTGGAACGATTACATTTACGGTGCCAATGAACGCACCTTCAACTTTATATTATCAATGTACTTCACATAGTGGTATGGGCGGAGTAATTAATATAGCATAACAAGAAGATGTATAAATATATCAAAGAACATAGGAATTAAACAATGCCAGCAATTATAACAAGCAAATTTAGAAGAAATAATGCTCAACAATTTGAGGAATCATTTGGTGAAGCAACTCCTAATATCTATTATCTAGGTATTGGAAAACCTACTGCATATGGTACTAAAACTAGACCAGATGGTAGAACAGAAAACATTGGAACAGATAGTGCTCCAGTAACCCCAGCAGATTCAGTACAAGACGAATATGATGTATTTGATGACTTACTTGCTGCTAAGAGGATAACAAGCTCAGATGTATCTTTTGCGTGTCCAAGAATTAACTGGACAACAGGTACAACTTACGATATTTACAGACACGACTACGGCAACAGAATTACAGGAACTACTAATATTCAAGCTGCTCATAGTGGTGCAACGAATTTATATGACGCAAACTTCTATGTTCTTAATTCCAACTTTGAAGTTTACAAATGTTTAGATAACGATAATAATACACCATCAACGATAGAACCTACTGGCGCTTCTATTCTTATTTTAGAAACTTCTGATGGTTACAAGTGGAAATATATGTACACTATGTCTGCTGCTCAACAAGCAAACTTTTTATCAACAGACTTTATGGGTATCTCAACAAATAGTACAACAACGACAAATGCTAAAGACGGTTCTATAGATATTATCAAAATTAAAACTCCTGGTACTGGTGGTACTGCAGGAACATTTACTAATATTCCTATTAGAGGTGACGGTGCTAACGGAACTTGTACGGTTACAATTTCAAGTGGTTCGGTTACTTCTGTTGTTCCAACAGGAACACCATTAGGATATACTTTTGCAAATGTAAGAGTATCAGATATTAATGCTGCCTCTGGTGGTGCATTAACTGGTGCTGAACTAGATTGCATTATTGGTCCAAAAGGTGGTCACGGATTTGACCCACACGAAGAACTAGGTGGTTTCTTTGTAATTCTTAATACTTCATTTGAAGGTGCTGAAACAGCAAACTCTGGTGACTTTACAACTGCCAACGATTTTAGAAGAGTTGCATTAATTAGAGATCCTAAATCTGCTGGTTCTCCTTCTTCTACACCAACATTAAGAGCAACAAAAGCAATTAGATTAGACGCAGGTGCTGGTACATTTCAATCAGACGAAATAATCACACAAACGAATACAGGTGCTGTAGGTAAAGTAGTATCATTTGATACTGCAAATAATATGTTATACTACACACAAACAAGATATAATAGTGAAGGTGTTGACGCAAATGGAGACGGAACTGAATTTAGTGGAATAAATGTTATTACAGGTTCTACTTCAAGTGCAACAGGAACACCAACTGGTAATACTGAAACGGTTAATAATGTTTCTTTAGTTTCTGGTTATGCAACTTCTGAACTTGACCAGGACTCTGGCGATGTAATGTACATTGAGAATAGAGCACCGGTTAACAGAAGTGTTGACCAAACGGAGAATGTTAAGTTAATCATAGAATTTTAAAGAGGAAAATAAATGCCAAGTCCAACTGACTTTAACCTCTCGCCGTACTATGACGATTTCTTGGAAGATAAAAACTTTCATAGAATATTGTTTAGACCAGCATTTGCTGTACAGGCTAGAGAACTAACACAATCGCAAACTATATTACAAAACCAATTTGAAAAAATGGGTAACCATATCTTTGAGCAAGGTGCTCAAATGATTCCTGGTGAGATTACTTACGACTTGGAATACTATGCGATTCAGTTAACATCATTTACAGGTACAACTACTCTAGCAGACTTTGTTGGATTAGAAGTAACCGGTCAAACATCTGGTGTTGTTGCAAAAGTAATTAATTCAGATGTTGCAACTTCTACTGACCCTGCAACTCTTTATGTAAAATATACTAAAACAGGAACTGGAAATCAAACACCAGACTTTGTTGCTGGTGAAACAATTTTAGGTGTATTTAATGGAAGTACAAATATTAGTGGAGTGGTTACAACTGCTGAAACTGGTTCTGCTGCTTCAATTGCTTCTGGTACTTACTACATTAATGGTTATGCTGTTAATGTTGCAAAACAAACAATTGTATTAGACAAGTATACAAACACACCATCTTATAGAGTAGGTCTAACGGTTACTGAAAGTTTTGTAACCCCGAATTTAGATCCTTCACTTGTAGACAATGCAGCTGGTTCATCAAACGCAAATGCTCCAGGTGCTCACAGATTTAAAGTAGATTTAACGCTATCTAAACTTACAAACACTTCCGTTGAAGATTCAAGCTTCATAGAGTTATTAAGACTAGATAACGGTACTCTCCAAAATAGGGTTAGAACAACTGAATACTCTATTTTGGAAGACACATTAGCAAGAAGAACTGCTGACGAAAGTGGTGATTACACAATCAGACCATTTGATTTAGATATTAGAGAACATTTAGATAATACTACTGGTAATAGAGGTATCTTTACTGCTGCCGCTGGTGGTGACGCTAACAAACTTGCATTAGGTTTATCTCCTGGTAAAGCATATGTAAAAGGTTATGAAGTTGATAAAATTGGAACAACTTTTGTTCCTGTTGATAAACCAAAAAGTACTGGAACTGAAAATGGTTTCAATACTATCTTTGATGTTGGTAACTTCATCAATGTATCAAACGCTTATAACTCTCCAGACATTAACTTTGTAACCGGTAAGACAGAAGCGTTTAAAGGATTACAATTAAAACTTGCTAGTGAGGCATATACTGCTGGTAATATATCAACAAATGTTGAAAACAAAGTAAAAGACATTGGTCGTGCAAAATCTAAAGGTTATGAATTTAACGCAACGACAGGTGCTGGTATTTCAACTGCGTCAAATATATCTCCTTCTTCAAGTAATATATTCAAACATTATTTGTTTGATGTAGAAATGTTTAGTCATATAAAAATTCCAACAAATGTAGCATTTACAACTGGTGAAACAATCACTGGTACTACTTCAGGTGCTAACGGTATTAAAGAAAGTGTTTCAACAAACACAACAGCTGCAATCACTTCATCAACAGCAGCAAATCCAGTAGAGATTACATTATCTGCTGATGTAGAACTTTCTGATGGTGACGCAATTACGATAGCAGGTGTCGCTACGCAAGTAGAATTAAATGACAATGTTTACTATGTAAGACAAAAAATTGGTGGTGTTGCAAAAAGAGAATTTGAATTGTATGACGCTGATGATGTTGCCGTTGATGGTACAGGACATTCTGGTGCAGGTGCCGGTGGTACTATCTCAACATCTTGTGTAGTATTATCAAGTGTACAAGGTGAATTTATACCAGGTGAAACAATCACTGGTGGTACTTCATCTAATACTGCTGTAGTAAAAGCAAATGTATTTGGTAATCTAGGTTTTACACATTACGGTTCAAGTGATGTAAAAGAAATTACAATGGCAGGAAGTCCAGTATATACTTCTCAAGCTGATTTATCTGGAACATACGGAGAAAATAAAACATTATCTGGTAATATTTCCATTAGTGCTTCATCTTCTGATGTAACCGGTTTCAATACGCAATTTTTAACAGAATTAAAAGTAGGAGATAGTGTTCAGTTTGCGACAACGGCTGGTACTATTTTAACTAGAACGGTAATTAACATTATCAATTCATCTTCAATTAGACTTGATAGTGCAATTTCTACAACTGCCGTTTCAAACTCATTGATTATAAGAAGAAGAGGAAAATTACAAGACGCAAGTAAAAACATTTCATTGTTCTCTTTACCTTACTCAACAATTAAAACATTAAAAACAACAGACAACTCTGGTATTTCTGATACATCATTTGTTGTAAGAAAAACATTTGTAGGTTCTTTATCTTCAACTGGTGATATTACAATTACTGCAAACACAGGTGAAACTTTTGTTGCCCAACAAGAATTAGATTATTCGGTAACTATTATGTCAGCAGGTGGTTCATCTTCTGCAGGTACAGCAGGTGACAGACTATCTACAACAGGTAATAACCACGAAGGTGTTGCTTGTTTCACATTAGGTGGTTCTCCAGTAGGTCGTTCATTAACTTTAGATTTTGGTTCTAATCATTCTGACCACGAAGTAAAAATTATTGCGACTATATCTAAATCTGCACAAAACGAAAAATCAAAAAATTTAGTATCAAACGCAACAACAACTATTACAACTTCAGGAGCTGCAACTGCAAATCATATCTCATTAGGTGTTGCTGACGGATATCAATTAGTATCTGTTAAAATGGCTGCTGACTTTAGTACTACACCTACTGCAAGTGATACAGACATTACAGATAGATTTACACTTGATAGTGGACAAAGAGATAACTTCTATGATATTGCAAGAATAGTTAGAAAAGAAAATAGTTTAGCTCCAACAGGACAATTATTAATTACATTTAATTACTTTACACACGGTTCTGGTGACTTCTTTAGTGTAGATAGTTATTCAGGTATTATTAATTACGAAGATATACCTAGTTATACTTCTGATACTTCAGGAGAAACTTATGAATTAAGAGACACATTAGACTTTAGACCTAGAGTAGCTGACGCAAGTACAATTAACTCTGGTACACAAGATAGAACTTATCCTGCAACAGCTTCAATTGAAGTTGTTAAGTTTAAAACAAATGTAACCACAGACCACGAATTTTACAAAGGAAGAGTTGATAAATTATTCTTAAATAAAGAAGGTACTTTTGAAGTACTTAAAGGTGCTGAAGATAGTATACCACAAGAACCAGGTTCTATTGATAACGCAATGCACCTATACACTATTTCTTTACCACCTTATACATTGTCTCCAGATGATGTATCATATGAGACGGTAGAAAATAGAAGATATACAATGAGAGATATTGGTGCCATTGATAAGAAAATTGATAGAATTGAATATTACACTCAATTGTCTTTATTAGAAAGTGCGGCTCAATCTTTACAGATACAAGACGCTGATGGTTTTGATAGATTTAAAAATGGATTTGTTGTAGATAACTTTAACGGTCACGGTATCGGTGAAGTAACCAACGGTTCATACAGATGTTCTATTGATTATGCAAAAGGTGAATTAAGACCTTTGTTTAACCAAGACGCTGTAAAACTAGAAGAGATTGACGAAGATGGTACAGCACTAGTTGCTACTGATAGAGCAGCTGCAAACTACCAAAAAACTGGTGATGTATTAACTTTACCATATACAGAAGTAGATTTAATAAATCAACCTTTTGCTTCTAAAGCAATTAATGTTAACCCATTTGCAATTTTCAGTTGGATGGGAACAATAGATTTAACACCATCAAGTGATGAATGGAGAGAAACACAAAGAACTCCTGATTTAGTAGTTAACTCAAATACAGGTGCGTGGGACCAATTACAAAGACAAAGTGGTATCACAAATCAAAATGAAATCTCACTTGGAACGGTATGGAATGAATGGCAAACTAACTGGACTGGAAGAGCATTAACATCTTCAACTACAGCTTCAGGTGGAACATTTAGAAGTGGTCGTGCTGTTGTACAAAGAACAGAAATTACTTCTATCAACCAAGTTAACCAAAGTAGGTCAGGTATTACAACAACTGCCGTACCTCAAACGATAAGAACATCTATGGGAGATAGAGTTGTTAGTGTTGCATTTGTACCATTTATCAGAAGCCGTGATGTTGCATTTAAAGCTACAAGATTAAAACCAAATACAAGAGTATTTCCATTCTTTGATAATGTAAATATTGCTTCTTATTGTACACCAGATGGTGGTTCAGTTGGAGGTAACTTAATTACTGACGGTTCAGGTTCTGTTGAAGGAGTTTTCACAATACCGGATCCTAAAGTAGATACAAATCCTAGATGGAGAACTGGAGAAAGAACATTTAGATTAACTTCTTCTTCTACTAACTCTACAGACGCAGCTGCTGTTGCTACTGCGGCTAATGCTGAATATATTGCAAGAGGATTATTAAATACCGTTAGAGACACAATTGTTTCTACAAGAGAATTTAGAGGTGTACAACAAACGGTTACAGATACACAAACCGTTTTACAAACAAGTACAAGACAAGGTACAAGAATTATTGGTTGGGTTGATCCACTATCACAAACATTTATGACAGATGAACCTGGTGGTGTATTCATATCTTCTGTTGATTTATTCTTTTCAACAAAAGACGCAAACATTCCTGTAACCGTTCAAATTAGAAATACGGTTAATGGTTATCCTGGAAGTAAAGTATTACCATTTGGTGAAGTTTCATTGAATCCATCTTCTGTAAATACAAGTATTGATGGTTCAGTTAAAACAACATTTACATTCCCTGCGCCTATTTACATACAAGATAAAGTTGAATATGCAATGACGGTACTATCTAACTCAAATGATTACAATATGTATGTAGGTAGATTAGGAGAAACAAATATCGGTTCTAATAGAACAATATCTAAACAACCATATGCTGGTGTTATGTTCAAATCTCAAAACGGTTCAACTTGGACTGCTGAACAAAACGAAGATATGAAATTCACAATGAAAAGATGTGAGTTTAGTAGTGTTGTAGGTACGGTTCATCTAGGAAGTAAAGAACTACCGGCACAAAATATTAGACAAAACGGATTAAGAACAACAAACGCTTCAAGTGTAATTAGAGTTTTCTTTCCAAATCACAATTTACACGATACAAATTCTGTGGTTACTATCTCTGGTGTTCCTAATGGTACACACAATGGTATTCCACATACAGATATAAACGGAACATATAATTCTATTTCTAATATAACATTAGATAGTTTTGATATTACATCAGCAGGAACTGCAAATACTGATGGTGATATTGGAGGTACAGGAGTACTTGTTACCGGTAATAAACAATTTGATGTATTAAACCTAGGTGGTCTACAAACTATGACCGTTCCTGGTACAGGTATTGAACCATTTATTAGAACAACATCTAGTAAATCACTTCACGGTTCTCAAACACCATATTCATTAGTTGCTGAAGGTAATAGACAATCGGTTACATTAGTAGACGATATTTACTTTACTGCGCCACAAGCAGTTATGTCTGGACCAAATGAAACAACTAGAATGGCAGGACAAAAATCTTTCTATACTATTATGAAATTAACAACGACAAGTAGTAAATTGTCTCCAGTAATTGATTTAGATAGAAGTAGTGTTTTCTGTATTGCAAATAGATTAAACGATCCAACTACTGGTAATACACCTAACTATGTTGCTGAAACTTCTGCAAATGGTTCATCAACTGCGTCTCAATATATTACGAAACCGGTTACACTTATTAATAACTCAACTGCATTAGATATTAGACTAACACAAGTTGTTAGAGATTCTTCTAAAGTTGAAGTTTACTTTAGAACAACAAGTGCTGATGAAGTTAGAACTATTGGAGAGATTGACTGGAGACCTTTCAATACTGGTGGGGTTGAAGATAATTCAGTTGCAAAATCTAAAGATGATTTTGATTTTAGAGAATATCAATATTCACAAGAACAATTGAACGCCTTTACTGCGTTTCAAATTAAGATTGTATTAAAAGGAACTAACTCTAGTTATCCACCAATCTTACGAGATATGAGAGGTATCGCATTAGCGATTTAATACTATGGCAAGATTCCAAAAAGTAGAAACTGAACAATATTTAATAAGAGATACGGAATCCGGAGGTATCATTAATACAAACTCAAGCGAATATGAGTTGTATATGAAAAGAAGAGAAATGAGAAAGTCAAGTGTTGATAATATGAAGTCAATGTGTAGAGAGATAAATACTTTAAAGGCAGAACTTTTTGAAATAAAAAGTTTAATAAAAAATATGTGTAAGGATAAAAAATAATGGCTGTAAGACAGGTAAATAGTACAGATAGTTTAGATAAATTAAGAATAGAATTTAACGCATTAGCGTCCTCAGACTTTGGTGATATTGCCACTCTGGATCCTACTTTATCTGCAACTTCTGTAATTGGTGCTGTTAACGAAATCAATAGTATTGCGATTGCAGCTGCTGGTTTTACATTAACAGACGGAACAAATGTTCAGGCGATTGCCTCTGGTAATACATTAACCGTAGCAAGTGGCACAGGTCTTACTGCAACGGTATCATCACCAGATACACTAACACTCGGATTAAATACAAACTTAACTGGTCTATCAACAATTGATGTTGCGACAACAGCTGAGATTGCAAACATACAGATTGGTACTTCTTCAATTACTTCTGCAAGTGGTACAATTGATTTTGGTAACGAACAATTAAATACAACAGGTGGTATATCTGCCGGTGGTACACTTGTTGGTGCAGGATTAACAATCAATGGTGCTTCAATGTTATTTGAAGGACTAACAGCAGACTCATTTGAAACAACTTTAAGAGTAGATGAACCAACACAAGATAATGTAATCACACTACCTAACGCTAGTGGTACCGTTATTACTAATGGTGATACAAATACGGTTACAAGTACTATGATAGCAGATAATGCTATTGGTACTTTACAAATTGCTGATAACACGGTTACACTTGCAAAACTTTCAGGATTAGCTTCTGCAACATTAACGGTTGATACTTTAGTTGCAAATACTATTACAGGTACTGCTTCATTAGCAAATGCTGTAAATATAACTTCTGAATCAACTCAAAACGCAACAAGATATTTAACTTTTGTTGATAGTAATTCAGGTACTAATAATCTAAAAGCAGATTCAAGTTTATATTACAATCCATCAACAAATATTTTAACAACAACTGCTACGCAAGCGAGATACGCTGACTTGGCAGAAAAGTATAAATCTGATAGAGAATATCCAGTAGGTACCGTCCTATGTATAGGTGGTGTTGCTGAGGTAACTATATGTACTGAAAATCATTGTACAAAAGTTATTGGTGTTCAATCAGACAAACCTGCCTTTATTATGAACGGCAGTTTAGAAGGTACTACAGCTACGGTTGCAATGACAGGAAGAGTACCGGTAAGAGTATGTGGTCCTGTAAGAAAAGGCGATATGTTAGTATCTTGCGATAAAGCAGGATGTGCTAGAGCTGAAGCAGAACCAAGAAACGGTGCATTAATTGGAAAAAGTTTAGTCAATGACGATTCTACAGAAGAGAGAGTTATAGAAGCAATCGTTGGTAAATAAGGAGATATATTATGGACGAACATACAACTTTATGGATTTCCAGATTAAAAGAAGAAATCCAATCACACAATAGATACGAAGCAAGACAACTATTCTACATAGATGACGAAGGACTTGACCGTGAGGTTAAAGAACATATGTCTTATGGCGAATGGTTAAGAGAATACGATAGATTTAAAACTATTAAGGTGGAAGGCTTAGAAGATGTAGCCTGGTTAAAAGAAGTTTTAGACGAAGTAGTATTGAATATCACAGGAAAGAAAAGACAAGATATTCATTTATTTGTAAATCAGAAACCAGGTATTAGTTTTAAAGAACATAAAGATGATAAAGATGTTTACTTATATGTTGTCAAAGGCAAAAAGAAAGTATCTTTAGATGGTGTTATTAAACCAGTATATGATGACGAAGGTATATTCATAGAAGAAGGTGTAAAACATTATGTTGAAAACGAAGCAGATACTTGGGGGTTAAGTATAGGGGTCGTATAATGAATTGGATGTTTTATCTTAAAACAACCGAGACCTGTAATCTAAATTGTAAACATTGCTTTACTTCAGGTACTAATGGTCCTAAAGTCTACTGGAATCCAGATAAGACTATCAAGTGGCTTAAAAATTTCAGAAAATATAATTTTCAAAAACACGATACAGCACATTTAGAACTACACGGTGGTGAACCGTTTTTAGTTCCTGTATCTGAAATGCAATATGTCTATGAGAACACAAAAGATTTGTGGATTCAACAATCAATGGGCATAACTTCTAACTTAACATTTAAACTAAAACAAGAACATATTGACTTTATCAAAGGTCCACTTAAAAATAGATGTGGAACTAGTTGGGATCCTAACATAAGATTTGCAAATGAGAAGCAAGCAAACTTATGGCGTAAGAATGTAGAGACTTTAATTAGTGAAGGTGTTGATATTAAACTATTCATATCAGTAACCAAAGACACAATTAGAATTGAACCTATTGAATTACTAAAATGGGTTAAAGATTTGGGTGTAAAAGAAATGGCACTAGAAAGATTGACTGGAAATGGTAATGCAAACTTACATCCAGAGATATTTCCTAGTAATATAGAACAAGACAAGTGGTTTTTGAAAATGCACGAACAATCTATTGAGTATAATACAAGAGATTGGTTTGATAATGAGTTTTTTGAGACAATTTATTCAAAATTTGAGACTGGTTCAACAAAAGATGGTACATTTTGCCGAGATTGTGAACAAAAACTATTTACACTTAACGCAACTGGCACAATAGGTGGTTGTCCTAACGCAGCTCCAGAGTTTAATTTTGGAACTATAGATGACCCTCTAGTAGAACTTATAAATAGTCCTAAGAGATTAGAAAATGTTGCTTGTGAAGTAGCAAGAAATCCTAAATGCTTTGAATGTGAAGTATTTAAGTATTGTGGTGGCGATTGTCACCAATTAGCGTGGCAAGATAATATATGTGGTGCTCCTAAATCTCTTATGAAGCACTTAAAAAAACAAAGTGAGGCGAAATGGTAACTTTAAACAACCCGATAACAAGTCAAAACATAGTTGATAGATTTGAAGAACTGGTAACAGATGTAGCAGACCACCATATTGTATGGGGTACTGATAATCTACCAGGACACTCTTCATTTACTGCTTCTGATTTTGGTGGTGTTGTTGACGGATTTGAATTAACACTAACAGGTGTAACCGGAACTTATTCAGTAGGTGAAACGGTTAACTCTACTATAACTGCAACAACTGGTATCGTAGTTAGTTATTCAAGCAATGTATTAAAATTAAGAACAATTAATCCAGGTGCCGGTCAAACAGGATTTATACAAAACGATATTATATCAGGCACTTCTTCAGGTGCTGTAGGAACGGTTAATACTTTAGCAGAAATAAGTGCTGTAAGTATAGGTATTACAGGTACTAGTGTTGGTAGTCCAGGTTCATTAATTACTGCAAATCAGATTTATAGTACACTTAAAAATGAAATGAATAACTATACTAATATTAAAAACACAAACGCTGTTGTTAATATGACAGGTGCAGGACAACAATATTCAGATACACAAATTGCACACTTAACAACTGGACAAAGAACAACATTAAATCCATCACAACCTAGTAGTTTACAACCTGGTCAGGTTATTGACGATACAAATTTAGAAGGATTTATGACAACACTTGCAAACGCATATAGTACTGAAAGAGGTAACACTTATACATTAACAAAAACTATATGTCATAGTAGTTGCCATAGTAGTTGCCACGGAAGTAGAGGAAGAAGATAATAATGATTAATACTATTGTACCTATTGAATTGAAAGACTTAAAAAAATACTTTGAAGACAAAACAGAAAGTTATCTTATTGATTACGAAAACAGCACATTGAAAGGTGCTCAGTTTTTAACATATTTAAGTAATTTAGATATACCTTGTGATATTAAAAATATGGACGAAGAACTAATTAGTGAATATCTTAACACACAAATGTTAGTTAATATACCTAAATTAGAAAAAGAAGTAATCGCTCTATTATTTGAACACAAAGGGTTGTCAAAGACAGATAAATATAAGAGTGTTATAGAGAAGAACAAAGATATACTTGACAAGTGGGAAGGCAAATTAGAAAGTCTACCATTATATAATATGTCAATTGTTGGCGAAGGTGCTTTTAGTGAATTTGTTGAAAGTTATCCTAAAGACGAGACAGAAGATGTTAGAGGTATTAACTTTGTTTCATTATTAAAACACAAAGAATTTTATAGTTATTATCAAATAAAAAAAGAAAGTATTGTTAAGAACTATACAAAGTACTTTAAAGATTATATGTTTAAAGGTAAATCTTTATTTGAATATTGGGCGACAGAAAGTAATCCATTATTCTTAATGACTTGGGCAGTTGCCGAAGGTAAATTTGATACTAAAGAATATTTAAAAGGTAAAGAGAAAAAATAATATGCTACACTTATTTAATAAAGTTTATTTAGCGTTTGACGATTCAATAGATTGTCATACAAACAGATATGTAATATCAGCAGAAACTGGTAATGAAATGCACCAGGAACTACAAACTACATATAGAGGAACTTTAATTAACTACTCTCACAATGTTAATGAAATGGCAGGTAAGTATGATGACTTAACTGGTTTCTTTGAAGATGTAAAATCTAAACAAGGTACTCTAGGTACTAAAGTTATTATTTACTGCGATAGTGAAGCATACTTAAACTTATCAGTAACCTGGTTAAAAACTATGTTACCATTTGTTGACCAAACAGCAGTACAGAAGTTTTTAGATATTCATTTACACCACGAAAAAATTATTGCAAATACACAATTGCAACCAACTCACACACTTGCATTAACAAAAATTAATGCTGGTCTAGGAGATGTTGCAGGATATTTTAATGTATTACCTACACTTGATTTAGATAGAATTAAAGCTCTTAATTTAAATTTCTCAATTGAATTATTATTAGGCGAATACTTTGCAGGTGCTGATACTCACCAAGCAAACTTATTGTCTACTTGGCATTTATTCTTAAAAAGATTTTATAAAGAAGTGTTAACAGATAGTAGAGAAGGTGCTGCTCTAAATCTTTTAAATACTAATCAACAAACTGCATTAGGTTATACTAGTGATGATGTTGATTTAAATAACGACAATCCATTTTCAGGTATTACACCATTAGCACCATTTGCTGACGAAGATGTATTTACACAAAAACCTACTGCAAATGTAGGCGCTGTAAATATTGCAAACATTGACGGTCTTTCAACAGACAAACAAACTGCATTGAAAACTTTAATTAAAGACCTATATGATTTCCAGAACTCTCCGGATCCTGATTACTTTATGAACCATTTAGATAAGGCTTGTGCTTCAAGTTTATCTTCAAACGATTTTGATACAATTATAACTGAAACGGTGAATAGTCCATCTAGTCTATCTTTTATTCCTAGATTTGATATTGGAAATATTAATTATACATTTTTACAATATCTATTCTCATTAAAGAAATCTAACGATACAGACACATTAGGAAAATACAGACTATTCGCTAACTCATAGGAGTTAAAATGCGAGAGTTTTTAATAGACCCCAAAAGAGACCCAGAGCAAGAGTACACTATTCATTTATTTGAATTTTGTAATTTGCGTTGTAATTTCTGTTGGCAGAACCACGACAATAAAATCGGTGTTGATAATGTGGTTGACAAACTTCCTTCTATAGAAAAATTTATCTCAAAAGAAATGTATATGAAGGTCACCTTTAATATTATGGGTGGCGAAGTCTTTGCACCTGCAATCTATAACAGAAGTTTAAATGAAGGTTACAAACTCCTATCAAAAGGCATACAAAAGATATGTCAAAAATACAATAAAGAATTTTCAATCAATTGGGTATCTAACTTGGTTACATCACCTGATGGTAATGAACTTATTATGGACTTACTCACTTGGTCCAGACAAGAAGATATACCTTGTAGACTTACAACAAGTTATGACCCACGAGGTAGATTTAATAAAAAAGACTTTGAAATATTTAAATCTAATGTAGATTATTGGGGTGATGAAGTAACCTGTTTTTCTTGTTTACTTACAAGACCTAATATAAAATTTTATTTAAATGAAGGCGATGAATACTTTGACTATCTGTATGAACAAGGTAAGTATATTTACTTTGATTATTATATGCCAGATGAACACGCAAAGTTTAATATGCCTAGTGATGAACTATTATTAAAGTTTTTTAAACATTGTGTTGACAAATATCCTAATGTTCATCCTGTTAGAGATTGGATATTTAACAAAAAGAATTATGCAAGTTGTAGAGTTTCAAAACTTGTATTAGCAGATGGTACATTATGTCAATGTGGTAACCTTGTACAAGAAGAACAAGATATAAGTCAATACAAGTCACCCATTAAACCTAGAGACAATAGTATAATAGAAAACTCTTTCCTAGAGAAGTATAATTGTAGTAGTTGCGAATTTTTAGATAGATGTACACTTGGCTGTTTTATGAACCACGATTATAGATATAAGGAGGAGTTGGATGAATGTGTTTACAAACTTACGCACAGATATATTGAAGATGTACGATTACAGCGAAACTATATCGCAAACTAATTTACCTTATAATTTTCCTAAACATATAGAAGTACAACTAGATAACTTTCCAGTTGAGAAACCATATCTACCTAGAATTGATGGTAGACAAGCACATATGTTTTTGTGGTTAGGCAAGAAAGAAGAAGATGGTGAACTATATGAGATTGCACAAAAAACAATAGGTGAAAGACAATGGGTTCAAAACAAGAGGCCTAACACTTATATTAAGGGTGTAGGAATGTTTCATATCTATGATGAGTACATTATAGTCGGTTCTTTAAAATATGCAGGATATATGAAGAATAGACCTATGACAGAAAACAGAAAACTAATTAGACAAATGTGGTGTGATACAATAAACATATTTAAAGGTAGAGATATATTATGTCCGTCTGGTACTTACTTTGATTGGTTACACTTAACAATGAATCAGATGAGAGCACAAAAAGAACCATATCATAGAGAAATAATGTGGCAGTTTGGATTTGACAAAGTTATTGAAGGCAAACTAAAAGATTATTGGATTAGAAATAGAGAATGTAATACAGGATTTGATTGGATAGGAAAATGGACTTAATAATTAAACCTACTGAACTTTGTAATTTCAAATGTACATTTTGCTCTAGTACACAACTTACAGATGAGAAAAAGAACTGGTTAAAACACGACCAGATATTTCGTTTTTTAGAAAGATTCCCAGAAACAAAAACAATCATAGTAAACGGTGGTGATCCATTAATGATGGAACCTGATTACTATTGGAAGATTATTAATTGGTTAGATGAAAAAGAATATACTACTTCACTTGCATTAACAACAAACTTGTGGCCGTTCTATAAGAAACCTAGTAAGTGGGTTGACTTATTTAATAACGAAAGAGTTGGTATCACAACTTCTTTTCAATATGGTGGTGGTAGATTAAAAGGTGACTATTCAGAATTTACAGAAGAAGACTTTTGGAAGTGTTCAAACGCAATGTTAGAACATTGTGGTTATAGACCAGACTTTATATCTGTTATTACAAGAGAGAATGAACACAACGCAATAAAGAATGTTGAACTTGCAAAGAAGATGTCTGAACAGAAAATACCTGAAGGCACATTACATAACTTCTGGAGAGAAGAGAAGACAGGTGTAGAATGTAAGTTAAATTATGCAATGGCAAGTGGCGAACAAAAAGAGCCGTTTTTGTTATCAGATATATATGAGAAGTATGTAGAGATTTATAAGGCAGGTTTAGCGCCTTGGGAGTTTAATACTAGACAGATGATGTTAGCAATTAATGATACTGCTACGAGTTGTCCGTTAAGTAGAAAATGTGATGAAGGTATAAGATGTTTACAACCAGATGGCGACTACTATAGTTGTGGTGCATTTGGTGATGATAAAGACAAAGAGATAGACTTTGAAGAAGAAATGAAAGGTAAGTTTTTTACACCTTTACAAGATGATTTAAATTTATCTACAATGAAGAAAAGTTGTTATAGTTGTCCTATGTTTAATATATGTAATGGTTGTAGAAAGACCGTTAAAGATTACAAAGAAGCAGGAGTTGTAGAAAAACATTGTGAGAAGATGAAAAGAATAGGACACGATATTTTAGTCGCAAATAATAAACCATATATACAAATGACACCTTATGAGAAAGAATATGCAAGTTAAACATAATGTAATGACAAATTTAGAACTCAATCATATGATTGGTGAACTAGGTAATCTAGGAAAAGAATATCCTATCTATGAGAAGAATGTTCACAAGAAATTACCAGATGATTGGAAGTGGGCAGATAGTATTTGTAAATTAAATGTACCTGGATTAAAACATTGTATTGTTAGATATGTTATTTCTGTAAATAGTAAAGATATAGAAAAGAACATTATAGGTTTTCATACTGACAGCGATGTAGAAGGAGAAAAGACTATTATATTATATCTACAAGGTGATTTAAACAAAGGTGGTCAGATACAAGTTGAAGACGAGACTTATGACTTTAGACAAAACGCAATGTTTATTATGGACTCTCATTTAATACATAGGGCAATGCCTTATTGGGGAGAAAAGACAAGACTTGCAATTAAATGGAGATGGACAAGTGAGGGGTGAACACGATTTATCAAATCTGATAATAAATGGAGTATGGCCACATAAAGACCTTATGCCATTTAGATTCTTTGAAGGTGTACAAATACCTTTTGTAGAATCAGATAAAGAGTATACGGTTGCTGTTCATACTGAAAAGGTTGCACACGCACTCGCCACAACCCACAAATATTTGGGTGATAAATATATTAGTAAGGTGTCTAGTAAATACAAATTACACGGACGACCACAAATTGTCAATGGTGTAGACTATGAAAGTACACTATGGCACAATGATTTGAAAGAAGGAGCAAACATTGCTATATTAATGTACTTTACAAGTGCCTGTAATAAAGAACAAGGTGGTTCTTTATCAGTAAGAAACAAACAAACAAAAGAATTGTCTTGTTGGTTATATCCAGGTAAGAATGATTTAATATTTTTAAATCATAGTAAAGTATGGGAACATAGAGTTGGCAAATTTAAATTAATTAACAATGAACGAATTGTAGGATGTTTTGATTATAATATATGAAAAATAAAATATTTCCAAACGGCAGAATACACGCCTCGCAAGAACAAGATTTAGATTATTCAAATGGGTATCTAGCTCTATCAGTAAGTCCATTTGATAAAGATTTTGACAATGAAGTTGAGAAAGGTGTACTACCTCATTGCCACGAATTTATTAGAAAAGGTTTTCTTCCAATATCAAGTTGTGAAGGACACTTCTCAAAGAAACACCATATGCCATTTTATATAATGTTGGCACTAGGTGGTAAAAACAAGTTAGATAGAATAAACGATATAATTGCAAAGACAATGCACATACCAGGTATATCGTACAAGATAAAAGAACAACAAGCAAATGTTAAAGGTGAACTATTAGAAAGAGTAGATTACACTTTAGAAAAAGAACAAGAGTATGCTGAACTCAATAGATTGTTTATGAGAAATCATATGGAGTATAACTATCTCTGGATAGGATTATTTCAAAGTGATAGAAACTGGAAACAAAATATTATTAGAAAACTAATGTTTAGTAGATGTAAAAAAATGTTATTAAAGTCCATTGAGGAATTGAACTATGACGAAGCCGAAGATTAATCTATCAATCAATCCATCTTATTTCTGTAATTTTAGATGTCATTGGTGTTATCTTACACCTGACCAATTAGGTGATAAAAAATGTATTGACCACTTTAAGTTAAGTGAACTATTAAATGAAGTACAAACTCATAGAGATATAGAACACATTGATTTGTATGGTGGTGAGATAGGTGTATTAAAAGAAGATAACCTAGAAAAGATTACTAATGCAATTAAGATATATTATAAAGACAAGATTAATATAAACACAAACTTATCTATGGTAAGAAGTGAGTTTATGAATCCTGAATATTTTATAAGTGTTAGTTATGATATGGATACTAGAGAGAAACACGAACAAGTTTTTGAAAATATGAAAACTTTACCTGTTGAATTTTCTGTTTTAATGTTGGCAACTCCAGAAGTTATGAAAAAATCGCCACAAGATATTTTGTCAAAGATGAACCATCTAGCAATAGATAATAAAAACTTTAAAGGATTTGAAATTAAACCTTATAGTACAAATCAAGCAAATCAATTAGGTGCGACACACGCTGACTTTGAAGATTTTATATTAAGAATGATATTAGAATATAAAAGCATACAAAGTAAAGAAACATTTAAGAACAATCCATTTCCATTTATTAATGAATTGAACATAAAAGATTCTCTTAATAGTAATTATAACGCATATAGCGATGACCACTTGTACATTACACCTAATGGTAAATTTGCTGTACTAGACTTTGATAAAGACGATAATGAGTATTTTTTAGAACTTGATAGTTTTGCTGATTACGAAGTATGGTGTCAAAAAGAGAAAGAACAAAATATTTCTGATATATGTCGTAAGTGTGAATATCTAGGTAGATGTTTAACTGAACACTATAGATATGTTAAAACTTTAAAAGATGGTTGTAATGGGTATAGGTATCTGTTAGATACTTATAGTTTTAAATATGGCAAATAGAGCGTTTCTTATAGGTAATGGTCAAAGTAGAAAAGGTTTTAAATTTTCTACTATAAAAGGAAGAGGTGTTATAATAGGTTGTAATAATCTATACAAAGATTTTGCACCTGATATTTTAGTTGCGATGGACCATCCTGTTATGCACAGCATTTATCATTCAGGTTATAGTTATACTGCTAAATGTTATTTTAGAGATTGGAATCCTGTACCACACGAACATTACGAGACTATGTTAAGTGGTTTCTTTCCTGGGTATAGACATATAAGAGCAATTAGGAATTCAGGTTTACTTGTAGAAAATCAAAGAGTAGGTTCTAATAGTTTTGTTTTGCACGGATACAATGATAAAGAAACAGGAAAGAATATGGTCAACATTAGTTGGTTGACAGGTGATAAAGTAAAAAGTTTTACAGATTTAGTTAACGGTGGTGACGAGTTAACTTGGGCAACAGGTCCTGCAAGTGGTTTTGTTGCTTGTAATGAAATATCAGAATTGAAAGAAGTGTATCTAATAGGACACGACATATATAGTATGTCAAGTAAATTTAATAACATATATGCTGGTCAACCTTTTTATAAATCTGATACACACCCTAGTCAATATTATTTACAAAATTGGATATTACAATGGCGTAAACTATTCAATTTAAATCGTTGGGTAAAGTTTTATAAGGTAAATAGAAAGAATATGTTAAATGTTAATATTCCTGAATGGAATGAATGTAAGAATGTGGAGTATATAAGTTATGAAAGAATGGAAACTCAAACAAGAAGTATATCATAGATTAAATCCTACTCACAAAGATACATTGAACGATAAGGAGATATATCTTATATGGGAAGATAGTGATATTATTCTTAATGCGAAAAGACATTGGGTAGAACAAGTAGAAAGATTTATCTACCCAGCAAAGAGTTATTGTGTAGCGATATGTTATGCAAAGTGGATAGAGAGAGATTATGGTGATAAGTTTTACGATTTGTTAAACGACAAGGACTTGTTATTTGGCAATGACCCATACTTTGAAGTATATAAAGGGAAGGAACACATTTATGACCCAATCATATCTGCGTTTCCTAAAGATGAACAATTGGGAATGATACCTGATATTAGAGACTATTATGAAAAAGAAATTAAATATGATGGTAAAATCTGATATAAGAACGCTTATAAATAATAATACAAGGAGATAATTATGGCAATTAAAATAAATGGTAAAGAGTATGATGAAGAGAAGTTTGACGATAGAACTAAAAATTATGTTATCGCTAGACAAGAATTAGTACAAAACAAAGCGAGAGTTGAGATTGAACTTGAAAAAATTGATGTGTTAGTTAGATACTACAATGCTAAGATTTGTGAATTTCTAGGTATTGATCCAACTGCTCCAAAACAAGAAGAAACTCAAACAGAAGAACCGAAAAAAGATTAAGTAAATGGCTGCTATAGCAAATTTAAGAATAGACCAAGGAACAACATTTTCTTCAAATATAACACTTGCAGGAAATGATGGTGCCGCTTGGGACTTAACTGGACATACCGTTGCCGCTAAAATGGCAAAGGGGTATGAGAGTACAAAGACACGGATAGTGATGACTGCTGCCGTAGCAAACCCTGCTACAGGCATTATAACACTATCTTTGACTTCTGCTCAATCTGGTGCCTTGGATGCGCCAGCAAGATATGTTTATGATGTAGAGGTTACGAGAACTAGTGATAGTGTAGTAACCAGGGTTATTGAAGGTATAATAACCGTGCGTCCTAATGTGACCATTTAATTATTTTTAAACTATTAGTTTTTGAATACCCTTCGGTTATAAATATTAACAATTAAGGGAGACTAAAAGTGTCGCAAATTAAAGCAAGAATAGATTCAACGATAAGTAGACCACAACAAGTGTCGGTTACTATGCCTGCAGGTGCAGCTTCTCAAACTGCTGTTACCAATTCTACTTTGAAATTTAGATTAATGGGAGATGTAGACGCTTCTACCTTAGCAGATGGTAGTATGATTCAGTATTCTGCAACAAGTGATAAATTTGTTGTAAGAGACGAGATTTCAACTACTACTGGTTCAATAACATTGAACGGTGGTTCATTTTAAGTTTAAGGTAACAAAAGAGAGAGTTAAGATATGTCAACAATAATTAGAATAAAAAGAAGTGCTAATGCTTTAGCTCCAGGAACACTAAAACTTGGTGAATTAGCATTTACATATGGCACAGGTACTGCTGGTAATGCCGGTGATAGATTATTCGTAGGTGCAGGTGGTGTAGACGGTTCAGGAAACGCAAACGATATTGATGTAATTGGTGGTAAGTATTTCACTAGTTTATTTCCAACAACGAACGGTGTCATTACTGCTGAAAAATTAATAACAACAGATTCAAACAAAAGAATTGACGAGATTATAGTTGGTAACGAAACAACTCAATCTGGTCGTATAACTTTTAATGAAGCAACAAATAACGGTTCAAACAATGTTATTTTAAAAGCTCCATTATCACTAACAAATTCATCAACACTATTATTACCTGACGGTGCAGGTTCTCAAGGACAATTTCTAAAAGTAATTTCTGCTTCTGGTACTGAAGCTCAATTAGGATTTGACGCTGTAGATACTACACTTACAATTGAAGATAGTGCTGGTGCAACAACAGATTACTCAACTAACTCTACTCTACTACTAACTGGTGATACAACAATTGATACAGCAGTTTCCGGTAATACGGTAACTATTAAAGTACAAGATGGTGGAGTTGGCACAACACAACTTGCTGACGGTGGCGTATCAAATATTAAACTTGCAAATGACGGTGTAACCTTAGGTACTACTGCATTAACTCTCGGTACTGCTACAACTGACATTGCTGGATTAACAAATGTAGTCGTTGACCATTTAACAATAGATGGACAAGACATTGCTACATCGGCTGCAAATAGAAATATTACTTTATCACCACACGGAACTGGAACGGTTACCGTACCTAGTGGATATAAAGATAGAGCAGGTTTCGCTGCTGACTCACTTGCAACAAAAGAATATGTTGATAGTGCTTCAAGTGGTTTAGATGTAAAAGATAGTTGTAGAGTTGCTACTACAGCAAACTTATCTGCAACATATGACCAATCAAATGGTAGATTAGACAATAATGGAACTCAAGCTGCACTAACTATTGACGGTGTTGCATTATCACTAAACGATAGAGTTATGGTTAAAGACCAAAGTGAAGCTAGACAAAACGGTATCTACCTAGTAGAAATCGTTGGTACTAACTCTACTAACTGGAGATTAACAAGAACACAAGACGCAAACGCTGGTACTGAATTAACTGGTGGTACATTTACTTTCGTAGAAGAAGGTACTGCTAATAGTGATAACGGTTATGTATTCACTCACAACGGTACACCAACTTTAACTGATAGTACACTTGCAAATAATACTGAATTACCTGTATCACAATTTTCTGGTGCTGGTCAAGTAGTTGCCGGTGCAGCTATGGTAAAAGCAGGAAACACTTTAGATGTTAATGTAGACAATACTTCAATCGCTGTAATATCAGACGCTTTATCTGTTAAAGCAGGTGGGGTTACAAATGCTATGTTAGCAGGAAGTATTGCAAACTCTAAACTTGCGGATCCAAATCTCTTACTTGCTGGTGAGACTGGAACTGGTACGGTTGGATTAGGAAACACATTAACTATTTCTGCAGGAGAAGGAATTGATACTTCTGCTTCTGGTTCTTCAATTACAATTGCTGGCGAAGACGCAAGTACAAGTAATAAAGGAGTTGCGTCATTTCATAGTACACAATTTACGGTAACAAGTGGTGCTGTTGAATTGAATACTATTGACGGTGGTCTGTTCTAATGACCGCAATACTTAAACCAAAAAGAAGTTTTACAGCTTCTGCTGTTCCTCAATTATCTGATTTAGAAATTGGTGAATTAGCAATGAACATTGCTGACGGTAAGTTTTACACGAAGCAAAATGCGAACACTATTAAAGAAGTTGGTGGTGCCTCTGCTGTTAATATTCAATCAGTATTACAAGCAGGTGCTGTATCAACAACAGACTTAACTTTTAATAACGCAAACATTATTTTTGAAGGTGCCACAGCTGACGCCTTTGAAACAACATTAACGGTAGAAAATCCGACTGCTGATAGAACGATTAAACTACCAGATTCTAGTGGAACACTAGCATTGACAGGAGATATTCTTGCCTTTGCTGTGGTATTTGGAGGATAATAAATGGCTAGTGCTTTTAAAAACGCAGGAATGACAAACTCGCAAGTTGATGACTCAACTGCAAATGTTTATACAGCACCATCAAATGGTACTGCTGTATTACACGCTGTTTACATTTCAAATACTTCAACTGATACACAAGCAGAAGTTGATGTAAAAATAACAATAGACGGTGGAACGACTTTTAAGGCGTTGATGTCTAATATCATCATACCACAAAATAACACATTTATATTAGATAAACCTGTAAACCTTGAAGCAAATGACATTATAAGAGTTATTGCGTCTCACGGAAATACAGATACGGTAATGTCGGTATTAGAAAATACTTAATAGTTTTTAGACGCTGGTTATTGTATAAATATAAAGAAACGAAGAGGAATAATTAAATGGCATTAGCATTACCAACAGGAGCTTCACAAGCAGTAGCAACAGACGCTGCTGGTTTTCAAATCTCTAACGAATATGCAATGCACGCCCTTAACCGTGATGTTAATGGTCTCTTAATCTATACTAAAGTAAAATTAGATAGTAATGAGACAATTGAAGTTAACTCTGGTGAAGGATTTGGGTTTAATGGTTTTGAAGGACTTGCACTAGGTAAAGCAAGTGATGGTACAACGGTTCAGAATACACTACAAAGTGATTATGATGAAACAACGGACTCCCATTATCAAACAAACGCAAAGTTTAGAAAGTATCAACAAACAAGATTTGATCCGTTGAAACTTTTTTATTTTATAAATGATGACGGTAATCTGGTTGCAAGGTATCAACAAGATTATACATACGCCGCTAGTGAGACAGCAACTTCTACAACAGGAGCTAACTGGACACCTAGTGGAGGAACTTATTATACCCAAAACAACATTAACAGGTATTTGTAAAAATTAAATAGAGAGAGATAAAAATGGCAGATTTTATTCTAGGTAGACTTAAATTTCACTTTAAAGGAGATTGGGTTACAGGAACAACATACATCAAAGATGATGTTGTAAGATACGGAGGAAACAGCTTCGTGGCGATGGCTAACCATACAGGTTCAGCTGCGTTTGAAACAGATTTAACAGCGACTAAATGGAAAAAGATGGTTGCTGGACAAGAATGGAAAGGCGCTTGGGCAGGAACAACTGCTTATAAAGTAGATGATGTAGTACAATGGGGAGGTTCAACTTTCGTATGTAATGAAGCGCACACTTCACAATCAGATTTATATGATGACACTTCAAAATGGACATCATTTGTTCCAGGATTTAAATGGACAGGAACTTATACAGCTGCGACTGCATATAAAGTTAACGATTTAGCAAAGTACGGTGCGAATGTTTACATTTGTACGGTTGAACATACTGCCGCTTCAACTATTGATACTACTAAATTTACTTTATTCGTTTCTGGATTAGAATTTGAAGATTCATACAATTCTGCAACTGCATATCAAGCAGGTGACATTGTAACCTACGGTGGTTACAACTATGTTGCCGAACAACAATCAACAGGTCAAACACCATATAACAACGCTTCATATTGGACGGTTTTAACAACTGGTTACAAAATGCAAGGTACATATGCTGGTGGTACTGCATACAAAACTGGTGATGTAGTAAGATATGGTGGTCATACTTATGTTGCAAAACAAGACGCAACTGGAGTTGTACCAACAACTACTGCGACTTGGGATTTATTAAACGAAGGATTTAACTGGAGAGACAATTGGGCAGACGCAACTGCTTATGCTCCTGGTGATTCAGTTGGTTACGGTTCATCATCTTATAGATGTAAACTTGCTCACACATCTTCTGCTGTTGTAGGAGACGCTAAGAGACCTGATTATGATACAGGCGGAGTTTACTGGGACCTAGTTGCTGAAGGAGATTCAAACTTTGTTACCACTACAAGAGGTGACTTATTAACAAGAAACGCTACACAAAATATTAGATTGCCAATTGGTACAGCTGGTGCTGTTGTTCAATCAGACGGAACAGATGTTAGTTGGACAATACCTGGGGTTACAGCAAATGTTTACTTTGTTGCTAAACACGGTACTGACAACGACCCAGCTTCTGATACAGGTAGAGGAACTTCATTAGACAAACCTTGGTTAACTTTGCAATATGCAATGACTTGGATTAACGCTAATGTAACCGCTTCTACATTTAAAACGGTTTATGTTAAAACTGGAGAATACGAAGAATCATTACCTATCATTTTATCTGCTAATACACAATTAGTTGGAGACGGTGTTAGAAGTACAAGAATTAAACCTGCTGCTGGTAACTCAACGGTTGCTGGACTAACAAACACTCCAAACAATCGTGCTGATATGTTTAGAGTACATAACGGTACAACGGTTGCAGGATTTACATTTACTGGAATGGTTGGAACTATGGGAACTGCTGACTCTTACGGAGTTGCAAGACCTAATACTTCTGACGGTGCAACACGAAGTGGTGTTGTATTTGCATTAGACCCAGGAACTGGAGTTGGCGATACAACTACACACATTACATCTAAATCACCATTTATTCAGAATTGTACTCACTTTGGATTCGGTTCTGTTGGTATTAAGATTGACGGTTCATTACACAACTCTGGAAACAGAAGTATACTTGCAAACGACTTTACACAGGTAACTTCTGACGGTATTGGAGTTTGGGCATTGAATAATGCTAAATCAGAATTAGTATCTGTATTTACATATTACGCACATCACGGTTACTTATGTGATAGTGGTGCTGTTATGAGAAGTTTGAACTCAAACAACTCTTACGGTGAATACGGTTCAACTGCAAGTGGTATTGACGCTAATGAAACACCATATACTGGTAATGTTGATTTAAGAAACAACGAAGCTCAAGTAGGAAGAGTATTAGTATCTGGTTCTGGAATCGGAAGATTAGAATTACAATACGCTGGAAATGATTACACTTCTTCAAGTGTTGCAATTGCAGGATCCGGTGCTTCTGGTGCTGTATCAACAACTCACGCTGATGGTGCTGTAAACTTTGTTAAAGTTAACACTACAGGATCAACACACTTTACTACAACAGGTTTTGCACAAACAGGAACTGCAAGTACAATTAAACTTGCTGCTTCTGATTCACAACCTGATGACTTCTACAATGGTATGAGAATTACGGTATATACAGGAACTGGTTATGGTAACACAGGTGTTATCGCTGACTATGTTGCTTCTACAAAAACTGCAACGGTACAAAAAGAAAGTGGTGTCGCAGGATTTGATGTATTCGTAAACTCTGGATTATCAGCTGCAACAACTTTTGATACAACTTCAGGATATGAAATTGAACCAAGAGTTGCTTTAAGTGGTGGTGGTTCTCCTAGTAGAAACGCACTCGCAAGAGCAGTTGTAGAAAATCAACAAATTTCAAAAATTCTTATATTAGACGGTGGTGCCGGTTATTCTTCTGCACCAACGGTAACAATCACAGACCCTAACGCAAGTACGGTTGGAACTGCAACATCACATATTGGTAATGGTGTAATTTCACAAACTACGGTAACAACAAGTGGTTCTGGATATAAAACAGAAACAACAACTGCAACTATTACAGGTGACGGTTATGCTGAAATCTCTAGTGAAGGTACTGCCTTTGTTAGATTAACAGGATTATCTAAATCACCAACTGGTGGTGACATTGTTGAATTTGCTGGAATATCCAATCAAGCATATTATGTTGTTAGTGTAACCGGTTATAATGCTGGCGCTGGACTTGTTAGAGTAAATCCTAAATTTACAACTTCTAACACTCCAACACACTCCGAGACTGCAACATTGAGAAGTAATTACTCAAACATTAGATTGACTGGACACGACTTCTTGGATGTAGGTACTGGTGATATTACTACAACAAATTATCCTAACACACCAACACAATTACCTGACGCAAATGATGAAATATTTGAAGCAGATAGAGGAAGAGTATTCTACTCATCTACTGACCAAGACGGTAACTTTAGAGTTGGTAACTTGTTTAGAATTGAACAGGCAACTGGTAAAGCGACATTGAACGCTGAAGCATTTGACCTTTCTGGATTACAAGAATTGAGTCTAGGCTCAAACGCACAAGGTAACTTCGGTGCTACAATTAATGAATTTAGTACTGACGGAACATTAGCAGATAATTCTGATACTGCTCTCGTTACCGAAAGAGCGATTAAGACTTATGTAGATGGTCAACTTGGTGGAGGACAGAATGATTTATCAGTTAACTCATTAACTGCTGGTTCAATTACTGCTTCTGGAACAGGTATCTCTACAACAGGTACGAGTGGAACAGATGTTAACTTAACTATTGGAACACAAAACAATGGTATAATTACTCTTTCTGCACAAGCACAAACTGCTATTGCTCCAACGGCTGCAAATGATTTAGTTAATAAGTCATATGTTGACGCACAAGGAACTCCAACATTACAAACACTTTCAATTGATGATGAAGACTTATCATTAAAGAGAAGAGTAATAACAAATGCAAATGAGTTAATACAAAAAGAAAGTGCTTACTTTGATGGTACGGACGCAACTGAAGGATTTGAATTTATCAACGGAACTATGCAAATAAACATTGATAAATCTGGAGACTTGGTAATAGAAACAACATAAATAATAGTTAAATAGGAAGATATAAAAATGGCAACAACAAAAACTAGAATTGGTAATCTGTTCTTCAATTACCAGGGTGATTATTCAAGTACGAAAACATACTTTAAAGATGATGTTGTATTACACAACAATTCTGATTATATTTGTGTTAAAAATTCGTCTACTACAGGAGTAGCACCTGATACTGGAACAGAAGCTCAACAAAAAAGATATGCAAGGGTAACTATTGCTACATCAGCAAGTACTGGTGGTAATGCTTACAAATGGGACGGTGAAGCAACTTGGCCTCAATCAGAAGTACAATACAAAATTGGTGATACATTAGTATTATACCAAGACGGTAATGACTTTGATGATAACAAGATTGCATTTTCTGACTCTGCTTCATCAAAAGAAACAAATTTATTCCACACAGATGTAACCTATATGTTAGACGGTAAGTCTGTTGGTGGTGGAACTGCAAGTGGTGACTACTTTAACTCTGGTACATTTAATAATGCTACTAAAAGAGAAATTAGAATAGAGATTACTGCTGAAACTCCAAAAGAAATTTATATCTTCAACTTTGATAATCCTTCTGCTACTTGGGGACCTAAAATGGTCGTTGCCGAAAACCAAGTATGGAAAGAAATCAGACAATCATTTAAATGGAGAGGTGACCATAGTGAAGCTTCTGTTGTTTACAATGCAAATGATATAATCAGAATAAATGTTCCTGTAGATAATGACTTTTCTACAAACAACCAATATTCTGGAGACCAAATTCAAAAAATTAGATGTACTTATGTTTGTTTAAGAGAACACACATCTGGTGTCGCAGGTACTTTACCTTGGGACCAAGATACTGATACAGACGCAAACAAGTATTGGGAAAGAATTTCAGAAGAACATCAATTTGATGACGAAACAATTACAGATAGTGGTGCTGTTGCAACAATAGATACTTCATCTACTTCTGCTTCACCTGCTAGACAAGCAGGATATTATCCTTTTGTAAATACTACAAATACTACTGCAGCTGCTGAAAATAGTGGTGCAGGAAGAACTGGTGGATATAACTCTCCTCAAGTACATATTACTTGTGAAGGTTACCAATCAGTTAAAACGGTTGGAAACTTTTCAACTGCACATTACAAAAGAAAACCTGGTATATACAGAAACTTAACACAATCTTCATCTTCTGGTGCTGGTTCAAACTGCACATTTGATATTGAAGTAGATAATAACGGTGCTGTTATTTCAGTTAAAGTTACCAAAAAATCACTTGGTGGTCAAATGGGTGGCTTAGGATATGCTGTTAACGAAACAATTACAATGGGTGACTCACTTCTAGGAGCTGGCGGTGCACCTGACTTTACTTTTGATATATTATCAATTGGTACTTGGGGTGCTCTTCAAATAGAAATCGCTAGAGACCAAAAAAGAGGAATGCAAAACGCACAATGGGAAAATAATGACGAAGCTGAAATGATGGGTGGTGAAAACAACCTTGTAGGTGATTCATTAGCTGTTGACGCACAAGTATTATATTCTGGTGCTGCTATTGCATTTGATGTCGCAAGTACACAGAAAAAAGCAAGAGGTTATCAAAACTTCTTTAGTGGAAACAGATTAGAAGCAATGGCATTATGTAATGAAAACGGACCTATCGGTGATGACCATCCGTTATACAGATTGCCTGGACAATTCCAACAAGCGAATTGTGTTAACTGGCCTTGTTTCATTAACGGTAGAGGCTCAATTACAAGTTGGGGTTCAAACTCTGCTGGTCAAAACGGATTAGAAAGTGGTTCTGTTATGACTGGTGTTGGTATGGTATTTCCATTCCTAGACTGGTACAGAAGTACAGATAACGGTGGTAGTGGTATTCATACTACTCCTGATGGAGAAGTACCAAAAGCAATTCAACTATTATCTGGATATCAAGTTGGTATGGCACTATTTAATAATGGTGAAATATACCATTGGGGTTACGGAGGTCACGGACAAAATGGTGACGCTGCTACTTCGGACAGAGGATACACGGTAAGATGTGGTGGTACATACCAAGAAATTTATCTTGCTGCTAATACTTCAACTCACACATTAAAAGATACAAGAATTAAAAGAATTTATATTACTAATTGGGGCGGAGACAATAACACAAGTACACATAGTTGTTATGCGTTAGATACTGACGGCGAACTATGGGCTTGGGGTTACAATGGATACGGTCAATTAGGACAAAACAATACTTCTGATTTAAGTAGACCTACAAAAATTAATAAGACTACTTACTTCAATGGTAATAAGATTGACGCTTTCTGGACTGCTGGTGCAGGATACGCTTTCTGTTTTGCTTTAGATGTAACCGGTAAATTATATACTTGGGGTTACAATGGTTACGGTGTTTTAGGACACGGTAATACAACTAACTTATCAGTACCAACTGAAATTCCAAGTATCACTTGGGATAACGGTGCAAGTAATCCTGGTAAGATTAAAAAATTACTAGTAGACTCGCAACAATCATATCAAAGATGTGCCATTCTTACTGAAAAAGGTAAGATATATTGGTGTGGAAGAAATGAATACGGTTGGGCTATGATGGGCAATACTACAGATGTCAGCTCATTTACAATTATGTCTAACGGTCCAGGTAGTGGAACATATTCTGATTGTCAAAATATGTGGTTTACAGGAAACGGCAGATACGCAAGTTTCTGGACTAAAGATAGTAAAGACGAAATTAAGTGTTGTGGTTACAATGGTAACTATGAACTTGGTATTGGAAACTCAACAAATCAAACTGCTGCTGTTTCACCAAAATGGCAGATAAATGGAACTACAACTTCTGACTTACACAACATTAAAGACATTGGTTGTAATAGTGAATATGGTAACCAATGGATGTGTAATGTATGGGTATTAACATATGACGGATTTATGTTTAATACTGGAAGAAATAATTATGGACTAGGTGCTCAAGGTTGGTCGTCTGAATATAATGACAGACAATCAGCTAATGGTATTGAAGAAACAGATGATTACTATTTCCAAATGCAAAGAATGCCTAATTACGCTCACGGAAGAGTTGAAGATGTAAGAGGACGAGGTTACTACTCTACAGACGGTAACAGATACCACTTTAGAGAAATTAGAACTTTTGATAACAGATACCTAATTTGGGGTTACGGTGGAGACCATATGCAAGGTCAAAACGACGGAGACTATTGCTCTATGCCACAACCCGCTGTTTTAGGATAGTATAAATATAAAGAACAATTAAGATAGGAAAATAAAAATGGCAAAAATTAATCTCGGAAGAATTAAATTACAATTCCAAGGAGAATTCAATAAGGACCAACAATACAGACGAGACGATATTGTTTATCATAATAACGCAATGTGGATTATGAAACAAGAATACTTTGCTGATGGTTCTTCTGCGTATGCTCCTGGTACAAAAATATTTGGATATAATCCAAAAGACTATACTGGTGACTTCTGGTCAAATGACCCGAACTTCAATGGTGTAGATAGCACTTTTAATCATACACAATATTGGACTGAAAATGAAAGAAGAGGCGAAACAAGTAGAACTGACCAAGACGGTAATCCTATCACAAAAAACTCTACTTACGGCTCTAACGAAGACGGTGCAAATGAAATTAGACACGATTATATTGATTCATCATTAGGAACGGTTGTTCGCCATCAACAAAACTTAATGGGTGAGTATGACGCAATGTTTGCTCAATGCGAAGATGACTATGACCAATTAGACACATATAATCATTACGAACAAAATTACTTTAAATACCACTATATGCCTGTACACAATACTTTTAGTGTAGAGGTTAATGTATCAGGTGGTGTTCCAGATTTCAAAATTGATAACCGAGTAGGTAACGATACTAAAGGTAGACAATTTGAAGGTTATAGAAACTGGGAAAACTTTAAAGAAGGACACACATACAGATTTTCACAAGACAAACCTAATAACAAATATTATCCATTAGGTTTCTCTTATACTTCTGACGGTATACACAATGCCGGCGATACTGGTAAGTCATTAGGACAAGATCCTGATGGACCTTACTATGTTAAAGGTACTGCTTCAAATGGTGATAGTGGATTCTTTTCACCTATGTACAAAACTGAAGCGGCTGCAATTGCTGAAGATACAAGAAGAGGTGGTGCTGGTGCTGCTCATAAACTTTCTTTTGACCAAGGTGATGTACCTGGTTGGGAAACAGAAGCAAGTCCATCATTACAAGGACATTTACATACAGACGGAACTCAATTAAAAGATACCGTTGTATCTGTATTAACAGACGCTAGTAATAACACATACTTACAAGTATCAAATGCTTGGGCAGGACAAACATCAGGTGGTGTTTCTGCACACGCAAGAAAAACAATTTATATTAACACAGGTGACTCAACTGAATATCATTCAATCACTGGAAGCTCACACTCATATGTGTATGTTCAAGGTGCATTAAAAGTTGGTTCTAATGTTTCTGCTGTAATCACTCAACAAAGAGACGATACAACAACTGCAAACGATAGTGCCGGAAGAAAGATATTACTAGTAAATGGTAAACCTGTTTATCAATTAGTTGGCGAAGCTTCAACTGCAACGGTTGGTGGTATCGCAGGTGCTTATCAAGCAATTACAAATGCAGGTACTGGAACAACTACTGCTCTAGGTTCAAGTCCTACTTCAAACGAAAATTTAGTAGACTTGTATATGCCGAAACTTACAGACCCAACAGCAAATGTTGAAAGAACAATGCAAGTTTCAGTTGCTAATCCTGGTTCAGGAAACAAATACTACATTGATGGTGTTTTACCAACTGCAACTTCAATTATGTTAGAAGAAGGAAAAACTTATAAGTTTGACCAATCTGATAGTACAAATGCTGGACATTTATTAAAACTATCTACAACTTCTGACGGAACACACGGTGGTGGTGCTGAACTTACTGCTGGTGTTAAATATGTAGGTACTCCTGGAAACAGAGGTGCATACACAGAAATTAAATTAAGAAACGGAACAGCAAAACTTTACTTATATTGTAATGCTCATTCTGGTATGGGTCAAGCTGCTGAAACATTTGATGTTTCAACAAATCTTGGAAAAACATACGCTCCTGGAAATATTAAAAAGTGGCAAGGTTACAACAAAAACGGTGTTGTTAAATATTACTTAAACAACATACAAGTTGACGAAAACACTTACATTGAAACATTTTTCAATGATAATAATACAAAAGATAGAAACTATCCTAGAACTATGCCTAATGGTAAAGTTAAAGGTGGAAACAAATATACTTTTGAACATATGGCAGGAAGATATGTTGAGATAACTATTCCTTATCAAGCAACACAATCAGACGCTGAAAGTACAAAAATATATCCATTCTGTATAGAACCTAACACGACTGCTAGACAAACTTCTGGAATGTATAACACATTCGGTTGGGACATTGAAAAGTCTTGGAGAGGTTACAGACATTGGGACAAAGTACAATCTTCTATGAGATTTAGAGGAGAGTTTAGTCCTAATACACAATATAACTATAATGATATTGTTTCATACAAACCATTTAAAAGACTTTCTACTGGTGAGAAATTTTACAAACACGGTACTGGTTTATACAGATGTTTAAGAGACAATAGAGGAAGACCACCTCAACACGGATTCCAAGAACCTACAAGGTCGCCATTGATGACTAAATCAACGGTTACTTCTGGAAGATTAACTGGAAGAAGTGAACACGAACAAAACAATGAGACAGGTAAGAATTATCCTGCACATATTCAATCGTACCACAACTGCTGGGAATCTTGGGCTGGAATGAACAACCAAGAACAAGGTGCTGGTGTTTGGTTCCCGAACAAAGGACCTATTGCGTGGCCATATAAACACGGTCATTCTAGTGGTGCTAACATCTACAGATGTCATATGTACATTGATAAAAATGGTTCTGTATGGACAATCGGACACGGTACTTCTGGACACAATATGGAACAAGACCGTTCTTCTTCATACTTTAGAGAAGTAACCTTTAGATGGAGAGATTTCTACAATTCTGAAAACAGAAACGAAGGCGGTTACAACGAAAGAAGAAGTAGTAAGTGGACTCGTTATGACAGAATGAGAACACCTAGAGCTATTCAAATTGAAATGTCTTACGACGGAACAATGATTTTGTTTGACAATGGACAAGTATTCCACGGTGGTTACGGTTCACACGGTCAACAAGGTACTGGTTATGATGGTGCTCCTGGTTCTGCAATGTCACCTGACGGATTAGAAGATGTACACTTTATCAAAATCGCAATGAAATTAATGAACGAAGATTCAACACATACTCCTTGCGGATTAACAGATGATGGAGATGTATACACTTGGGGTTACAATGGTTACGGTGAAGTCGGAGACGGTAGAACAGATAACGCATACGGTCCTAAGAGAATACCAAGAGAATTCTTTAATGACGAAAAAATTATTGATATTTTAGCAACTGGTGGAGATAGTACTTCATTCTATGCTAGAACATCACAAGACAACATTTACGGTTGGGGAAGAAACAACATCGGCCAATTAGGAGATACAACAACGACTGACAAATACAGACCAGTATTAATGACTGGATTTAATGCTGCTGACAATGGTGGTATCGCTGTATGGCAAGGTGACGCTCACTCATCTAATTCTGCTTTCTACATATTAGACGGAAACGGATTTATATGGGCAACAGGTTACAATGGTTATGGTAACTTTGTTGATAACTCAACATCTAATAGAACACAATTAACTCAATCAACTGCTTCTCCTAATGGAGATATAGCAGACTTCTGGACAATGTACTGGAATGGATATCATACAACATTTATGAGATTGAAAAATGGTGAAACTTGGACTGCTGGACATAGTGGTGGATACTACAACTCTGGTGATGGTGGAACTGGAACAAACCAGGCACCTGTACAAGTAGATAAGATAACTAACCTAAAAGAAGTTTGTATATGTAATACATATTCAGACCAAGGTAGAAGTTATTGGTTAACAGATAATGGTGAATTCTTTAGTCAAGGCCGTGATGTATACGGTTCTATGCCAAATAGTGTTGCTGGAGATAACTGGAACGGTGAAGATGGAACATACAAACCTTTCCACGCTTTTGTACCTGCAGGAACTAGAATTAGAACTATGTGTATTCAAGGTATTGACCAATCAACTAACTATTACGGATTACAACCAATGGTTGGAACAGAAGATGGACAAGTCTTGCTTTGGGGTTACTCAAACAACAATAACCTAGGACACCACGCTAGTGCAACTTACTCATCAACGGGTCGTTCACAAATGTGGAATGCTGGTATTGGTAGATAATATAAATAGAAGTATAACAAATAAAGAAAACGGAGAAAAAACAAAATGGCAAAAGTAATTTATTCAATGACTGCTGGAATCGGTCAAGGTGACGACTATACTGCTCCTACAGGAGATACGCCAATCAGTTTAGGAGAATTAAGTGGAAAAACTTATTTCTCAATTGATGATGGTAATACTACTATCACAACTGATGGTGCAAATGATTCTGTATACGGTGTAGCTGTTGTAACCGACGCTGATGAAAAAGCAAGTTTACAAGCTGCTTCAAACTATGTTGCACAAGGCTTGGGAAATTTAGATAACGAATTTATGAATGGTAAATCAATGATTGACTTATTAGCTGATGTGGCTGATGATACTGCAGGAACTAAAACTGCAATCGCAACTCACAAAGCTGCTAAAGCTTCATTCCTATCAAACTTAGGATTCTAAAGACAAATTAAATAAAAAGAAGGTAATAGCAAATGGCACTAGATATACAAAACTTTAAAGTATCCTGGAAAGGAAACTGGAAAGATAAAGAGAAGTATTATAAGAATGATATAGTTTACTGGAGAGGTAAGTCATACAGATGTACAGAAGAGACACCTGATAACTTTACTATTTCAAGTGAATCTATGGTCAATACGAACTCTTATGGCCAATATCAGCCTACGGTTGTTAGACGGTCATATAGACCCGACAACAATAGATACTGGACGCTATTGCTTGCAGGTAACGACAACATTGAAACTTGGCAGTATTGGAGACAATATGAAAGAGGTGAAATGTGTAAAGTTGCCGATAAGATTTATCTTTGTTTGAAAAAAACAAGATATTGTAATACTTGGGTAGAAGAACACGATGGTAGACCATCAAAATATTGGGCACTTGTTTACATTAACGAAAACAAGTGGAGTACAAGAAACGAAGTTATTTCATTTAACAACCGAGCTCCGTTAGGTTGGAAATATAATATGGGTGTTGACACACAAGATAGTGCTGACCAAACATATAGAACTTGTACACTATGCTCAGATGGTTCTGATATGTGGGTAGGTTCTTCTGAAGGAACTGGTTCATCTGGATTAGGTGACGGTGTTGCTGGAAATGACGAACCTGGAAAACACTTTTCTACAGGATTTACATTTACTGATTGGATGGCTTCTACAGACAACCAATCTTGGAATATTAATGCTACAGGTAGAATGACTACACCTGATGGAAAAGCACCAAGAGTAATACAAGTTAGAAAAAATCAAAATAGAACTTTCTGGTTAATGAACAATGGTGAAGTTTACGCCGCTGGTGAAAATGGAAACTACGGTTTAGGAAATTCAGAAACTTCAGATAGAAATTATAGTGTAAGGGTTACTGCTAATGATACACAAGATTGGCAAGGAAACACTATAGGCAAAACATTCAATCAAACTAAAATGGTTAAAGTCGGTATGTCCGACGCCGGACACGACGCTGGAACATCATCTTGTTTCGCATTAGGTGATGACGGTTCAGTATGGGTTTGGGGTTACAATAACAACGGTCAATTAGGACTAGGTAATCCATCAATAAACAATTCAACAGACACTTCTGGTGGACCAACAGGTACTGCTTTCTATAGTGCCAATGTTACCAGACCAGTTAGATTACCTCAATCATACTTTGATGGAAGACAAATCATTGATATGTGGACTTCAGGTTCAGAAGAGGCGTGGTTCCACGCATTAGACGAACACGGTCAACTATGGGCTTGGGGACATAACCAACACGGTGAATTAGGAGTAGGAAACAGAAATGGCACTTACTACTACACACACCCAACAAGAGTTGGTGTCAACTGGAACAGATACGGTGGAATTAAAATGTACAAGACAACTCACTCAAACGGTGGACACTCTTGTACTCACATATTAGACGGCGAAGGCTATATGTGGTTTACAGGTTACACAACTTCAGGTGCTTGGCCAATCGGCTCACCTGGTTACACAGATACGCACCATATTGGTTCGTTCAGAAGAGAAGGTCACTTCTTAAATGGAGACATTGACTTCTTCTGGTGTGGTGGAGATGAAAACAAATGGTTATATATCAGACAGAAAACTACTGGTATGCTATGGGTACACGATGGTAACTATGGTACATACGGTGGTCGTGGACAATCAGTTGAAAGTAATGGATACTGGTATGCTTCAGGTGGTCACCCAGGAAGTTTCATACATATGAAAGGTCCTAAATGGGCAGTTAATGTATGTGATGTAGGTATGAGTAGAGCTGATGGTTCTTATATGTACTCTTTCCCAATGATACTTGATGACGAAGGATTGATTTGGGGTGGTGCTCCATATTCAAACAACGAGCAAGGTATGGGTGGTGACACTAACTTTAATGACCAATTTACCAACGGTGGTAGAAACGATACCGGTCAAGGTATGGAAGACAATGAAATGTTTAGAACAAGAAAGAAAATCGTATTTCAACCAGGTGGTGGACATAGATGGACAGACTTATTCTATTCAGGAACTGGTTCTTCAAATATACCAAGAGCTGTTAACCAAAGAGGTCAAGTATACTGGACTGGTTATGATGGTGGTGCTTCGGTAACTATGAACTATGACTACTATTCAGAAGGTGCAAACTCAAACCAAGTTTCTTACTTCTTCCATTTGGGTCCTAGAGACTAATATAAATAATTATACATTAAGACTTCACGGTCTTTTACATTAAACAATTGAGGTGAATATGAAAGCAATAGAAGAATTTGTTGAACAGGCTCGTAAAAAGTTTGAATCACAACCGTTCATTAACGACTATCTAAACAAGAAACTTAAACACAAAGAAGCTGTTGGTACTTACTTGTACAATCAATGGGTCTATGTATGTCAAATAGAAGGACATTGCAAAGACGCAGGTGTACTTGATGGTATTGAAGAGATTTGTATTAAAGAAAATCTAAAAGAAGCGTGGAAAGCAGAATGGCCTTATGACGCTAATGATATAACAAAACCTTGGGTAGAACCATCTGTAATGTATGCAACGCAAAGTTGGTGTACTTCTATTATAGATGTTAAAGAAGATAAAGATTTATTACTCGCACACCTATATGCCTCTCATAGTGAGATAATGACCAATCAAGGTACTTCAATTCTCAAAGATAGACTTACAGAAAAATTTACAGAAGCATACAATCGTAGACCAGACGAAATGCTTAACATTATAAAACTAAATTGGGACTTTAAAATTGGTATGTCTGGTGATTTAGAAGCACACAACGAACATTTAGAAGAAGTCTTACCTAGAATTTCTTTATTCAAAGTTGCTGCTAAAGAAATTGGTGAAGACAAATCAGGTTTAAATGATATGTCTGGTGGTAGTAGAGACGAATCAGAAGACCAAAAAGTAAGAGCAGAATTAATGGCAAATCAAATCTTTATAGGTGAAATGAATTTAGATGATGTGCCAGAAGATTATCAAAGTTTTGTAAAAGAAGACTTACATCAACTTGAACAAAAGAAAAAAGAGACTGAAAAAACATTTGAAGAAGCCCCTAAAAGATGAAAACATTAAAAGAGTTAACTTGGGAACATCATAAAGAAGCAGAAAGACAACACTTTGTAAAAGTATTAATGTCTGGAAAGATATTAGAAGAAGTTTACGCTGTTTATCTTTACAATCAACATCAAGCATATAACATATTAGAAGCAGTCGCAATGGCAGACGGTTTCTTTGATGATATGCCACAATTAAGAAGAGCACCTGAAATCTTAAAAGATTTTAATGAACTATGGACTTGGAAACATAAACCTTGGTTATGTGAAAGTACAAAAAAATATGTTGAATATGTAAATAAAAATTTAATGGATAATCCTGAAAAAATAGCTGCACATATCTATGTAAGACATATGGGTGATTTATCAGGTGGTCAAATGATTAAAAGAAAGACACCAAGTCGTAATTATTATTATGATTTCAATTTTAAGAAAGTTGATGATGGTGTACAAAAATATAAAAGCGTACAAGAAATAAAAGACGCATTAAGATTAAAGATAGATAGTTTTCAAAAGTATTCAGACGCAAGTACACTTACAGAAAATGTAAATAATGTTGTATATGAAGCAAGAGTTTGTTTTAGTTTTGCAACGGAACTATTTAAAGAAATGATGACATTTATTAATAACAATGAAAAGAGGTTTGGTGATGGAACGAAGAAGTAGAATATGGGAAATGCTTGAGCAACACACTCATAGTATTATTGCAAATTTTGAAAGAGAAGGTGAAGAGATATTTGAACCTGCAATGAAAAAGTTTAATAGACCTGAAGAAGGTTGGGTTAATAGAGTATGGAAAACACCTGAAGCAAGAAGATGTCATTTAGATGTAGTTGACGCTAGAGACGAAAAAGGTTTGTTTATGTTTCATTGTTGCGTGTTTCCTAATCTAACAAGTGAAGCACCTATATTTGGATTAGATGTAATCGCAGGTGCAAAAAAGGTTACAGGTTTCTTCCACGACTTTTCTCCTCTTGCAAAAAGAGACCATTCAATGGTAGATTGGTTTGTAAAAGAATCAAAGAATTATACACCATCAAAAGCAAGACCATTACCTGATTGGGCAATGAAAATTTTTAGTCCAGGTATGATTGCGGCTGGTAATATTAATACTGAAAAAGAATTAACACAAGCGTTAAGTATGGCACAATCAAACTTACAAGTATATTTTACATTATTAAGAAGAAACAAAGAAGTAGGAGACTTACAGGAAATCAAAGACGCACAAAACAGATACGCAAAACATCAAAGAGAAAATCCACATACACCAAGAGTAATGTTAAGTTTAGGTTTACCTGAAGATGATGTAAAAGAATTTTGTACAGACGCTTTATTTCCTTATGTGGAATAATGGAACATTTAGACAAGTTTAAACAAGTAATAACAGAATTAAAAGATGACGGTAGATACCGTGTATTCAATGATATCCTACGAACCAGAGGTAGTTATCCTAACGCAATCTGGTATTCAAAATACTCAATCAAAAAAATAGTTAACTGGTGTTCAAATGATTATCTAGGTATGGGACAGCATTCCTATGTGTTAGATAGTATGAAAACAGCACTGGAGACGAGCGGAGCGGGCGCTGGAGGGACGAGAAACATCTCCGGCACAACTCACTATCACATTGCTTTAGAACACGAATTAACTCAATTACACGGCAAAGAAAGTGCGTTATTATTCACTTCAGCATACAATGCTAATCAAACAACTTTAGAAACAATGGGCAAGATTATGCCTGACTTGTTGTTTATTTCTGACGCCGAAAATCACTCTTCTATCATACAAGGATTAAGACATAGTAAATGTAAAAAAGAAATATTTAAACATAATGATTTAGATGATTTAGAAAGTATCTTAATGTCTAACCCTGGTCCTAAATGTGTAGTATTTGAAAGTGTGTATAGTATGGACGGAGATATTGCACCTGTAAAAGAGATTGCTGATTTATGTAAAAAGTATAAAGCTATATCTTATATTGATGAAGTACACGGAGTTGGTTTATACGGACCTAACGGTGCTGGTATTTGTGAACGAGATAAAGTTGATGTTGATATTATCAATGGAACATTAGCTAAGGCCTACGGTGTACAGGGAGGTTACATTTGTGGAAAGAGAGAGTTTATAGACGCAATTAGAAGTATGGCAAGTGCGTTTATATTTACAACTAGTTTATCGCCTGTACTATGTGCTGGTGCATTAACAAGTATTAAGTATGTTAAAGACCATCCTGAATTAAGAGAAAAACTACAAGAACGAGCACAAAAAACAAAAGAAGAATTAACAAGACAAGGTATAGAAGTATTACAAAACGATAGTCATATTGTACCAGTAATTATAGGTGACGCTAAAAAATGTAAAGCAGTTTCAGATGAATTACTTTATAAAGATGGTATCTATGTACAACCTATTAATTATCCTACGGTTGCTGTTGGTACTGAAAGATTAAGATTTACACCTACACCATTTCATACAGATACAATGATATTTGATATGGTAGTTAAAGTTAAATCTGCTATGCGAAGATGTGGTAGAACTAAATGAACATAAAAGAAGAACTTGATTGGTTAATAGTTGATGGTGCAAATGGTTTAGAAATCTTATGGTTTATGTTAAGATACGACACAACTATACAAAGTTTGTTAGGTATAGGGGTATTATTGGCATTAGTATGTTGGTATTTTGATAAAAAAGACGATAAAGAGACGAATTGGGATAGCGACCCTCACGGAAAATTATAAATATTGCTAAAGATAAAGGAATAAAACTATGGCAATACCTAACACTAGACAGACACTTATCTCATATGCAAAGAGAGCATTGGGACATCCTGTTATTGAAATTAATGTTGATGACGACCAAGTAGATGATAGAGTTGATGAAGCAATACAATATTATCAACAATATCACTATGACGGTATCAAAAGAGTATATTTAAAATATCAATACACACAGGCAGATTACAATAGAATTAATACAGATACTTCTGAAGGTGCTACAAAAAATTCTGTAACCACAACTTGGAAAACAGGAAACGGTTATATCGTTGTTCCTGATTCAATTGTAGGAGTACAAAACATATTTCCTTTTTCAAACAAAGGTAGTATGAATCTATTTGATGTTAGGTATCAATTAAGATTAAATGACCTTTACGATTTCTCATCTACAAGTGTTATCAACTATGATATTGTAATGAGACAATTAGATTTCCTAGACCATATACTAGTTGGTGAAAAACCATTAAGGTTTAATCAACACGACAATAAATTACACATTGATATGGATTGGGGAAGCGACTTAGCAGTTGGTGAGTATCTAGTTATTGACGCATACAGAAAACTAGACCCAGACACTTATACAGATGTATATGATGACATTTGGTTAAAGAGATACACAACTGCATTAGTTAAAAAACAATGGGGTGCCAACCTCTCTAAATTTAATGGAGTAGCAATGATTGGTGGGGTTACATTAAACGGACAACAAATCTATTCTGAAGCACTACAAGATGTAGAAAAATTAGAAACAGAAATTAGAAGCTCGTTTGAATTAAACCCAGCAATGTTAATAGGATAAAAATAAAATGGCCGTTAATCATTACTTTCAAGGCGGCGATGGCATAGGTAGTCAAAATGAGAAAAGATTAATAGAAGATTTAATCGTTGAAAATTTAAAAATCTATGGTCACGCTGTTTACTATTTACCAAGAACTCTTGTCAATAGAGATTTAATTCTAGGCGAAGACTCTGCGTCTAGGTTTGACGAGTCGTATCTAGTTGAAATGTACTTTGAAACGGTAGAAGGATTCCAAGGCGAACAAGAAATAATTAGTAAGTTTGGTTTAGAAGTAAGAGACGATACAACTTTTGTAATTGCAAAAAGAAGATTCCAAGAACAAGTTGATGATACTGCAAACTTGGTAGTAGACGGTAGACCTAACGAAGGTGATGTAATTTACTATCCTTTAATGAACAAGTTTTTTGAAGTTTCATTTGTTGAAGACCAAGAGCCTTTCTTTCAATTAGGTTCTTTACCTGTTTACAAATTAAGATGTAAAACTTTTGAATATTCAAGTGAAGAGTTTAATACAGGAATTGGTGATATAGATTCAGCAGATGATAGACTATCATTAGATACAAGTTTACAATATCAATTTAGACTTGAAGATGGTACACTAAATCAGTCTTCTTATTCTGGTTTCTTACAATTAGAACAAGGTGACGCAAATGGTAATCCTCAATATGTAATACAAGAAGAATTTGATGATATTACTACAGACGGAGACGCCGCTACAAGTATACAAACAAAATCTGTTTACGCTGATAATTTAGATTTAGATACTGAAGCAGGTTTTGATACTGCAACGGTTTCAGATGACATATTAGACTTTACAGAAAGTAACCCATTTGGAGATGTTAAGTAATGTTCGGAACACATTTTTATAACGAAGGATTAAGAAAATTGACTATTGCATTTGGTCAGATTTTTAATAAGATTGTTGTACAAACAAAAGACGCAAATGGTTCAGTTGTAAAACGATTTACGGTGCCTCTTGCATATGCACCTAAAGAAAAGTTTATTACAAGATTAACACAACAACCTGACTTGCAAGATACACAATTTTCAACTATTCTACCTCGTATGGGTTTTGAAATATCTGGTCTACAATATGACCCTAGTAGAAAATTAAATAAGTTGACAAAAACTAGAACACAAACAGATGATGGTTCTACTTCTTTTCAACAAAACAATATGAAGTTTAATTATACACCTGTTCCGTATAACATAAATTATTCTTTGTTTATCTTTACTGCAACAGCAGAAAACGGATTACAGATTATGGAACAGATAGTTCCGTATTTTCAACCTGATTATACGGTGACTATAAATATGATACCAGACTTAAATATTAAGCGTGATGTACCTATTGTTATAGGCAACATTGCATACGAAGATAATTATGACGGAGACTTTAATACAAGAAGAGCAGTAATTTATACGATTAACTTTACTGCAAAAACTTATCTATATGGACCATCTACAAATCAAGGTGTTGTTAAAAGAGTACAAACAGACCTTGGTACAGATACAATAGATAAAGCAAGAGAAGAAAGAATAGTGATAACACCAAATCCATCTTCAGCAAAACCTGGTGATGATTTTGGATTTACAACAAACATATCATTCTTCAATGATGGAAAGAAATATGATCCAACAAGTGGAAGTGATACATAATGAGAGGCAAAAATGAACAAAGAAGATATACTAGTATTAGACAATGTTTTACCAGAAGTTGTAAATAACAGCTTTCAACAAAACATTACAAGATTGGCATATATCCTATCTATGGATATTCTACCTAATCAAATGGACAATAAAGGTATTATGAGTGATGAGAATACATTTACATCTACACAAATGGTACACAGAGTCTATTTACATAATCAACCTCAAAAAGGTCCACAAAATCCTGCTATTGAACCGATAAAACATTCATTATCTGAAATGGTTGGTAAAGCAGGTCTGTTAACTAAAGACTTTGATAAAGTAGAATTGTTAAGAGCAAAATTTAATTTAATGTTTCCACATCCTGATTTCAAAGATGGTCAGTACAATGTGGCACACATTGATGACGAACAAGAAGAACATCTTGTTTGCATTTATTATCCACAAGATACAGATGGTGATACCGTATTGTTCAATGAGTTTTTTAATAAAGATAAGAAACCAGAAAAATTAACTATTGCAAAGAGAGTTGAACCAAAAGCAAATCGTTGTGTAATTTTTAATGGTTGGAGATTTCACGCAAGTAGTAATCCAAGTGCATATAATAATAGAATAGTTTTAAATACAAACTTTAGGATTGTAAATAATGGGTAAACTAGAAGACAAAGTAAATGATATTTTAGGTATCAAAGAAGAGAGTACTCCTGTAGCAGAATTAATGTTGCAAGAGAAGTCTGTACCTGTACCTAGAGTTGAAGACCCAAAGAAAGATGATATAGAAAACGATTACAAATATAGTAGAGAGAATTACTATAATTTAATTGAACGAGGACAAGACGCAATACAAGGCATTTTAGATGTTGCAAAAGAAGGGCAACACCCGAGAGCATACGAAGTCGCAGGTGCATTAATTAAAAATGTAGCCGACACCGTTGATAAATTACAAGACTTACAAAGTAAATTATCTAAACTAAAAGATGTACCTAATAAGACAACTAATAACATTAAGAATGCTTTGTTTGTAGGTTCAACTGCTGAACTACAAAAACATTTAAAAGATAAAAAGTTTGATGAGAATAATAGAGACACAGCAAACGATCCTTTTAAAGATACACCAATTGAAGGAAAAGATTAAGTTATGTCTGACGCATATCTAGGTAACCCTAATCTAAAAAAAGTAAACACACCACAAGAGTTTACTTCGGACGAGATTAAAGAGTTTAAGAAATGTGAAAACAATCCTATATACTTTATGAAGAAGTATGTACAAATTGTTTCACTTGACGAAGGACTAGTGCCTTTTGATATGTATCCTTTCCAAGAAAAAATTGTAAATACAATACACGAAAATAGATTTACGATTTGTAAACTACCTAGACAATCAGGTAAGTCTACAACAACTATATCATATCTATTACACTATGCGTTGTTTAATCCTAATTGTAATATCGCAATTCTTGCCAACAAATCTTCTACTGCAAGAGATATATTAGGAAGACTACAACTTGCATATGAGAATTTACCAAAATGGTTACAACAAGGTGTGTTAAACTGGAACAAAGGTAATATAGAATTAGAGAATGGAAGTAAAGTAGTAGCGGCCGCAACATCTTCAAGTGCTGTCCGAGGAGGTTCATATAACATTATCTTCCTTGACGAGTTTGCTTTCGTACCAACAACTATTGCTGAACAATTTTTTAGTTCCGTTTATCCTACGATTACTTCTGGTAAGTCAACTAAAGTTATTATTGTTTCAACTCCTCACGGAATGAATCAATTTTATAAACTATGGGTTGACGCTGAAGCAGGACAAAACGATTACATACCTATTGAAGTATCTTGGAGAGAAGTACCAGGTAGAGACGAAAAGTGGAGAGAAGAAACAATAAGAAACACTAGTGAGTCTCAATTTGCTAGTGAGTTTGAGTGTGAGTTTTTAGGAAGTATTGATACACTTATCAGTCCTGCTAAAATCAAAGCGACACCGTATAAGACACCACTTAAAACAAATGGACGATTGAGTATCTTTGAAGAACCTATAAAAGGCCATACTTACTTATGTACGGTTGATGTTGCCAGAGGTACACTAAAAGATTTCTCAGCGTTTATTATATTTGATGTAACCGATTTACCATATAAAGTTGTTGCAACATTTAGAGACAATGAAATTAAACCTATATTGTTTCCTGAAATGATTGCGAAAGTTTGTACTCAATATAACAAAGCACATATACTTGTAGAAGTCAATGATATTGGCGCTCAGATTTCAGATGGTTTACATTATGAATTAGAATATGATAATATACTAATGACTACACAAAAAGGTAGAGCAGGACAAATACTTGGTGCAATGTTCAGTCAAAGAGGTTCACAATTAGGTGTACGAATGACTAAACAGATTAAGAAAATGGGTACTGCTAACATCAAAGCGATTATAGAGTCTGATAAAATAATTATTAATGACTTTAATATTATTGGAGAAATGTCTACCTTTACAAGAAAAAATCAAAGTTGGCAAGCTGAAGAAGGCTGTAATGATGACTATATGACTTGTCTAACTATATTAGGTTGGGTTGCAAATCAAAGGTATTTCAAAGAAATGACTGATAGAAATATCAGAGCAGAAATGTATAAAGAACAAGAGAAGTTAATAGAACAAGATATGGCGCCGTTTGGGTTTGTTGATAATGGTGTTGATACACCAGAAGAACAACCATTTTCAGATGAATATGGCCAGGTATGGCATCCCGTGGTACGCAAAGGTAGTTAATGAAGATCCCCTATTTGATAAATATAAACGATTGAGAAATTTGAATATGGGCGTATGAATAATACGAATTTTGACAAAGGAAAACATTATGTATTTTTATAAAAATACAAACAATAAAATAGAGGAGAAAACCTAATGGCATTTCAAGTATCACCAGGTGTTCTCGTACAAGAAAAGGATTTAACTAACATAATTCCTGCTGTTTCTACTAGTATTGGAGCTTTTGCTTTCAATTCTACAAGAGGTCCAGTTGGAGAGATAACGCTTATCTCTTCTGAACAAGAATTAGTTAGTATCTTTGGGAAACCTACTGCAAGCAACTTTGAAGAGTATTTTACTGCTTCATCTTTCCTTCAGTATTCCAATGCTCTGAAAGTTGTACGAACTGAAAACACTGGAATTTTAAACGCTGTAACCAATAGTGGTTCAGCAGTACTGGTCAAAAATACTGACCATTACAACTCAACATACTTAGCAGATGGTGCTTACACAGGTATTTCTGGTAGGGAGTTTGTTGCTAGAACAGCAGGCGCTTATGGAAATGGATTATCTGTTTCTGTATGTCCTTCTGCAACTGCATATGAGCAAGAAGCGGTAACAACCGTTAACGATAGTGCTGTATCAGTTGGCGACACAACTATAACAATGACAAGTGGAACTAACATTAGTGTTGGTGACATACTTGCATTTTCAACAACAGCCGCTACTAACGATTATGATGACGGAATTGAATACGAGGTAACAGCCGTAAATTCTAACGACATTACAATTAAGAAAAGAGTTGGTGCTGGTGGTCTAACAAGAGTTGTCATAGACGGCGCTAATGTTAGAAGAAGATGGTCACATTACGATTCAGTAAATGGTGCACCTGGAACATCTCCAGATGTATTAGCTGCTGGTGGTAGTGATGATGAATTACACATTGTTGTAACCGACGCTGATGGTTCTATATCAGGAACTAAAGGCGAAGTACTAGAAGTATACGAAAAAGTATCAAAAGCTAAAGACGCAAAAGATAGTGGTGGTTCTAATAATTTCTACCCAGAAGTTATTTACAAAAAATCATCTTTTATCTATTGGGGAGACCATAACGGAAACGGAACTAATTGGGGTTCAGTAAAGACAACTTCTTTCACTGCTGTTTCAGGACCTATTGCATTAACATTCGGAAACGGTGTTGATGGAACGGTAACTGACGGTGCTAGAAAGTCTGCATTTGAATTATTCCAAGATAGTGAAACCGTTGATGTAGGATTGATTATGGCTGGTAACGCAAGTCTGAACTTGATTGGTGATTTAATTACAATCGCTGAAACAAGAAAAGATTGTATAGTATTTGCTAGTCCACAAAGAAGTGATGTAGTTAATATTGCTTCTGCTATAACTCAAACTAAAAATGTACTTGCATTTTTCAATGCTGTACAATCATCTAGTTATGTAATCTTTGATAGTGGTTACAAATATATGTATGACAGATATTCTGATGTATATAGATATGTACCATTAAACGGAGATATGGCTGGTTTGTCAGCAAGAACTGATTTAACTAATGACGCTTGGTTTAGTCCTGCTGGATTAAACAGAGGTATTATTAGAGGGGCAGTTAAACTTGCTTATAGTCCAAACAAAACTCAACGAGACGAACTTTACAGAGCGAGAATCAACCCAGTTGTTTCTTTCCCTGGTCAAGGTATTATCTTGTTTGGTGATAAGACTGGACTAACAACACCATCTGCATTTGATAGAATAAATGTACGAAGATTGTTTATCGTTTTAGAGAAGGCGATTGCTACAGCTTCTAAATTCCAACTCTTTGAATTCAATGATGAGTTTACAAGAGCTAACTTTAGAAACCTAGTAGAACCTTTTTTAAGAGAAGTACAAGGTAGACGAGGTATCACAGACTTTTTAGTAGTATGTGATGAAACTAATAACACAGGCGAAGTAATTGATAGAAACGAATTTATTGCTGAGATTTACATTAAACCAGCAAGAAGTATCAACTTTATCACATTATCTTTTGTCGCAACAAGAACTGGCGTGGCTTTTTCAGAAGTCGCAGGTTAGTAAAGAGGAGAAATAAAAAATGGCAAACATTAATGACTTCAAAACTAAACTTGCTGGCGGCGGCGCTAGAGCAAACCAATTTAAGGTAACAATGCCTTTCCCTGGTTATGCACAAGTTGGTGGAGAAACAGAAGAATTGGCGTTCTTATGTCAAACAACTACAATCCCGGCAATGAATATTGGAACTACTACGGTTAACTTCCGTGGAAGACCTGTATATTTGGCGGCTGATAGAAACTTTGAACCTTGGACGATTACGGTACTTAACGACACAAACTTTAAATTAAGAGACGCTTTTGAAAGATGGCAAAATGGAATCAATAATATGTCTGATAACGAAGGATTAGTTAATCCAGTAGATTATCAAGTAGACGCTTTTATTGACCATTTAGACAGAAATGGCTCTACTATTAAATCATACACTTTAAGAAGTTGTTTTCCAACTTCAATCGGTGCTATTGATTTGAATATGGAACCAACAGAAGCAGTTGAAACATTTGAAGTATCGTTTAGATACCTTTTCTTTGAAGCAAGAACGACTACTTAATAGTTGAATAAATATATAATAAAAAGTAAACTTGTGAGGAAATTATAATGGCGGAACTTTTCGGTTTTCAAATTACTAGAGTTAAAGATACTCCAGACCCGAAGCAAAGTTTTACTCAACCTAAGGCAGATGACGGTACACAAACCGTCGCTGCCGGAGGTTACTTTGGACAATACCTTGATATGGAAGGTAATGCCAAGACAGAGCAAGACTTAATAAGAAGGTATAGAGAGATTTCAATCCATCCTGAATGTGATATGGCTGTTGAAGATATTGTCAACGAGGCTATAGTAGCAAACGAGATAGATAGAGACCCGGTGCGAGTAGATTTATCTGACACGGACTTTAGCGATAAAGTTAAGCGTAAGGTTGAAGATGAATTTAAAGAAATACTAAGGTTAATGAACTTTAGTACAAAAGGACACGACATATTCAGAAGATGGTATGTTGATGGAAGAATTTACTATCATAAAGTTATTGATAGAGAATCACCTGTAAAAGGTATAACAGAATTAAGATATATTGATCCTCGTAAAATTAAAAAAATACGAGAGATTAAAAAAGGTCGTCCAGTTGCTATGGCAAACATACAAGTGGTACACGACTACAACGAATATTTTTTATACAATGAAAAAGGTGTTGCAGGACCTGGTATGGCAAGTGGTGGTATTAAGATTGCCACAGACGCTATCTCATTTTGTCCAAGTGGATTAGTAGACTTGAACAAAAATATGGTTATGGGTTATATGCACAAGGCAATTAAACCTGTCAATCAATTAAGAATGATTGAAGACGCTGTTGTTATTTACAGAATTGCAAGAGCACCTGAAAGAAGAATATTTAAAATTGATGTAGGTAATTTACCTAAAGTAAAAGCAGAACAATATCTCCGTGATGTTATGGCAAGATACAGAAACAAACTTGTCTATGACGCAAGTACAGGAGAGATTAGAGACGATAGAAACTATATGTCTATGCTTGAAGACTTTTGGTTACCTAGTAGAGAAGGTGGAAGAGGAACTGATATTACTACATTACCTGGTGGACAAAACCTAGGTGAAGTATCTGATATTGAATACTTCCAGAAAAAATTATACAGAAGTTTAAATGTACCAGTAAGTAGATTAGAAGGAAGTCAAGGTTTCAATTTAGGTAGAACAACTGAAATTACTAGAGACGAACTTAAATTTACAAAGTTTGTACATAGATTAAGAAAGAAATTTACAGATTTATTTAATGACTTGCTTAGAACTCAATTAGTTTTAAAAGCAGTTATAAATGAAGAAGATTGGCAATCAATAAGTGAAAAAATTAAATATGATTTTCTTGCTGATGGTCATTTCTCGGAACTAAAAGACGCTGAACTATTAAGAGAAAGAATAGCATTAGCAAATGATGTGAGAGATTATGTTGGTAAATACTTTAGTGTAAAATTTGTACGACAAAGTATTTTAAAACAATCTGAAAGAGAAATTGAACAAATTGATAGTCAAATTAGAAAAGAAATTGATGATGGTCTTATCGCAGCTCCACAAACTAGTGTACCTGACGACAATGACATTATGTAATATAATAAGGAGAAAATAAAATGGCAGACAATGAAATAAGTAAAGTAGATACTTTTGTAGACCAATTAGCAAAAGGCAACAACGCAGAAGCCGGTGAAGCTTTTAAAGACGCTTTAAGAGATAAAGTCGGAGACGCATTAGATACAAGTAGAAAAGATTACGCTTCTTCTCTATTTCAAAGTGCGGCTGATGTTATGACTGGACAGACAACAGATGTAGTTGATACTACAAATGCTGCTGAAGGTCATTCAGACGCAAAACCTGATGTTGCTACACCTATTGGACAAAGTGCTACACAAGACGAAGTACAACAAGCATTTAACCAGGCAACACCTGGTAACACAGGAGAATAAAAATGGCATTAACGGTATCAAGTATTGTAGGACATACATCTGGTTACATCAAAAACGATAGATATAACGCTCTATCGCCAGCGATGAAAACTAGTGTAGAAACTTTAGTAAGTGGCCTTGACGCAATTGATTGGAAGCAACCACAAGATTTAGTTGACATTATTGAAACTAAAATCACAGAAGTTGCTGCCGGCGATAGCGATGTAGAGACTGCATTGACAACATATTTTTCGGAGTAATTAAATGGCATTAAGTATTGTCTCAAAGGTAGACGATACCACTAAAGCTATTATTACGGCTAGTGGTGCGGACAACGAAAGTGGAACATTATATTCTGCTGGTCAATCTGTATCTTTAGCGAATGTATATTATGAGATTAGAGGAACAGGCACAGCGACTCTTAAACTCGGAGACCAATCTTTAAGTTTAACAGGGTTTGGTAATTGGGGATTAAAAGAAGGTGAAGCTCGTAAAGTAATTGAACAAGAATTAAATACGGCAACAACTTTAGAGATTACGACAGACGCTAATGTTTCAAAATTTAATATGGCTGTAGAAGTACAGAAAGAAACGGAGACAAAATAAAATGGCAGATTTGGTAACACAACAGATAGTATCGGATACAGCAGGTGTTAAGTATGTTGTAAAACAAACTAACTATTCTGACGGCACAGGTGAAACAAACACCGTGATTGCTAATCCAACAACTTCTAACTTTATGACAGCAGATGGTACTAAAGAGATTGCGAAAGTGTGGTATTCTATCAATACTGCAAACAGAAAATCAGCAGTAGAGATTGCTTGGGGAGGCGCTACTGAAAATACAACATCATTATTATTATCAGGACAAGGGTATTTAGACTTTAGGGATGCTGGAAATGACATAGTAAACAATGCGACAAACCCTAATGGTTATGTCTATTTAAGTACTAAAGACTTTGCATTGAACGATAATTATACGATTGTTGTTGAATTTAGATAAGAATTATTATAAATATTAGGAAAGAGAGAGATAAACTATTATGAAATTAATTACAGAAACTTTGGAAAATGTAGAGTACATTACCGAAGAAGTTAAAGGTAAAACGAATTACAAAATTCGTGGTGTATTTTTGCAATCTGAAATCAAAAACAGAAATGGCAGAGTCTATCCTAAGCAAACACTAGCTAATGAAGTTAGTAGATACAATAGAGAATTTGTGGAACAGAAAAGAGCGTTTGGTGAGTTAGGACATCCTGATGGACCAACGGTTAACTTGGAAAGAGTAAGTCATATGATTACTAAACTCTATCCAGACGGTAACAACTTTATCGGTGAAGCAAAGATAATGGACACTCCATACGGTAAGATTGTAAAAAATCTTATTGATGAAGGCGCTAAGTTAGGCGTTTCTTCTCGTGGTATGGGTTCATTAGAGAGAAGTCGTGGTGGTGAAGCAAGAGTTGGAAACGACTTTTACCTTGCAACTGCAGCTGACATTGTGGCAGACCCATCTGCTCCTGACGCTTTCGTAGAAGGCATTATGGAAGGAAAAGAATGGATTTGGGACAATGGTGTAATAAAAGAAAGAGATATTGAAGAGTATAAACAATACATTAAGGAAGCAAAAAGACTAAAACTTGCCGAAGCAAAAGCAGAGGTATTTAGTAAGTTCCTTAAAGGATTGTAATATTATAAATATCTTATAACAAAACAAGAAAATAATTATTTTTTTTAAAAGAAATAAGGAGAACTTCAATATGGCCGAGACAGAAAAACAGGTTGTAGAAATGACGGCTCCAGACGCTCCTAAAAAGAACGCTGTAGCTGCTGAAACTTCACCACTATCTAATAGTGCTGAAGATTTAGGTGCTGCTGTAGTAAAACCTACAGATAGTAATCCAGACGCAACTAAAAAAGTTAAAGAAGTTTCAGGTGACGCTCAACAGAAAAATTCTGGTAGTGCGGATCCAATGCCTTCTGTAAAGAAGGAAGAAACTGATTCTGAAGGCGAGAAGATTTCCGAGGGAGAAATGCCTGACGGTCTGAAAAAATTCCTAGATAAAAAGAAAGATAAAGAGTCAAAAGAAGAAGGCTATAAGATGAAAAAAGAATCTGAAGCTGAAACTAAAGACGCTAAATCTGCTGAAAAATCTGAGGAATCTACTGACCAGAAAGCTAAAGACATTGATGTAAAAGAACACATTGACGCTTTGACCTCTGGTGAATCAGACTTGTCCGAAGAATTTAAAACAAAGGCTGCTACTATTTTTGAAGCTGCAATTACTAGTAAAGTAAAAGAAATTGCTGAAGAAATGGAAGTAGACTATAATAAGAAATTTGAAGAAGAAAGCTCTAAAGCTAAATCTGAACTAGTTGAGAAGGTAGACAATTATTTGAACTATGTTGTCAACGAGTGGATGAAAGAAAACGAACTTGCTATTGAAAAAGGTATCAAGGGCGAAATTGCTGAGGACTTTATTTCTGGTCTGAAAAAACTTTTTGAAGACCACTATATAGATGTACCTGATGAAAAATATGATGTGTTAGAAGACCAAGCTTCAAAAATCGAATCGTTAGAAAATAAACTTAACGAACAGATTGCGAAAAATGTTGAATTGAATAGTAAGACTAACTTACTTGAAAAATCTGACATTTTAGCTGATGTTGCTTCGGATTTAACAGATGTCTCTAAAGAGAAATTTGCTAAACTAACTGAAGCAGTTGAATTTTCAAACGGTGAAGATTTTAGAAACAAGGTAACTACTATCAAAGAAAGTTATTTTGGTGCTAAAAAAGAAGCTAATTCTGACAGCGAAGTAGATAATGCGGTAGCTGATAATGGCGGTGTAGATTCTACACAAGATTTATCTAATGCAATGGCTGCTTATACTACCGCTATTAGTAAAACAAAAGACTTGAAACTTTAATGTTCAAGTTAATAAAATAATAATAGGAGAGAGGAACAAGATATGTACTTATCTGAAAACTACCAAAAAAAGTGGCAGCCAGTATTAGAGCATCCTGATTTACCAAAAATCACGGATACTTATAAACGAGCTGTTACCAGTGTTATCCTTGAAAACCAAGAGAAAGCACTAAAAGAAGACGCTCAGTTTATGACTGAAACTGCGCCTACTAACGCTACTGGTTCATCTATCGCTAACTGGGATCCAATCCTAATTAGTTTAGTTAGAAGAGCTATGCCGAACCTTATCGCTTACGATATTGCCGGCGTTCAACCAATGTCTGGTCCAACTGGACTTATCTTTGCAATGAGAAGCAGATTTAAGGCTCAAAACGGAACTGAAGCATTATTTGACGAAGCTGAATCACAATTCTCAGCTGCGAAAACTACAGCAAATGTACCCGGTTCTGCTGGAACATCATCTGCTGGAGAAACAAATCCTGCTGTACTTAACGACTCGTCACCTGGAGCATATACTGCTGAAGGTGGAATGTCTACTGCTACGGCAGAAGCATTAGGAGACTCTGCGAACAATAGTTTTGCTGAAATGGCATTCTCAATTGAGAAGTCAACGGTAACTGCTAAGTCAAGAGCTCTAAAAGCTGAGTACACAATGGAACTTGCACAAGACCTTAAAGCAATTCACGGTTTAGACGCTGAGTCTGAATTAGCGAATATTCTTTCTGCTGAAATCCTTGCTGAAATTAATAGAGAAGTTGTAAGAACTATCTATGTTAATTCAGAAAAAGGTGCTCAAACTGACACAACTGCTGCTGGTATCTTTGATTTAGATACTGACTCAAACGGTAGATGGTCTGTTGAAAGATTTAAAGGACTTATGTTCCAACTAGAAAGAGACGCTAACGCTATCGCACAAAGAACAAGAAGAGGAAAAGGTAATGTTATTATCTGTTCTTCTGATGTTGCTAGTGCATTACAAATGGCTGGTGTTTTAGACTATACACCTGCATTGAACAACAATTTATCTGTTGACGATACAGGAAACACTTTTGCTGGAGTATTAAACGGCAGATTTAAAGTGTACATTGATCCATATAGTGCAAACCAAGCAAGCAAACAATTTTATGTTGTTGGTTATAAAGGTACTTCACCTTATGACGCTGGTATGTTCTACTGCCCTTATGTGCCATTACAAATGGTTAGAGCAGTTGGTCAGGACACTTTCCAACCGAAAATCGGTTTCAAAACTAGATACGGCTTACAAGCAAATCCTTTTGCTGAAGCAGGTTCTGGCGATGCAGCTGTTGTTAACGGTTCAGGTTCTGCAAACGCTAACAGATACTACAGAAAAGTACAAATCACTAACCTTGCGTAATTGCAAATAGTGATTGTATAGTAGACAATCTTACGAAAAAAGGCGATGTTAAAGTCGCCTTTTTTTTAGCCCAAATTATAATATCAGTATATTCAGATTGCTAGGGGTTTATTAGGTCTTATAAATAGTATTATGACAAATACAAACGCAATAACACGACAACCAACACAACTTGATTATGCGTCACCAACGCAATTTAAGTTTAATATCATAAAGCTTCCAAAGGTAGAATACTTTTGTACAGAAGTTAATATCCCAAGCCTACAAATGACCAATGCAACACAGGTAACTCCATTGAGAGATATACCTTTGCCTGGAACTAAACTTGACTTTGGAGATTTAGTACTTACATTTATGATAGACGAAAAGTTAGAGAACTATGAAGAGATATTTGGTTGGTTAAGAGGTCTAGGTTTTCCTGAAGACCATAGCGATTATGCTAATTTGTTATCTTCTGGAAGAGATAGATTTCCTACACAAGGCAAAGATAGTCAAAATCTAAATGCTGGTAGAGAAGGAACTGCTGCTCCTCAAGGAGGTATTTTGTCTGACGCCACACTAACAATATTAAGTGCAAAGAATAATCCGATTAAAGAAGTAAGATTTAAAGATATATTTCCTGTTTCGTTAACCGGCGTAAATTATAGTCAACAAGCAAGTGATGTTCAATACTTAACTAGTAGTGTTAGCTTTAAATATACGACTTATTCTTTTGCTGAACCCGGCAAACCTTCTACGCTTTATACCTCATAGAAGCTTGACAAATAACTAGATTTAGTATATAATTATACTTAAAACTAGAGGAAGATACTAGATTATGACATTAGAAGAATTACAAGAACTTTCAGATAAGAAATTAAAAATCAATGATACTGAGCTTGATATTGAAGCTCTTAAAACACCACAACTACATAATGAGTTTTTGAAACATTACAATAAGTTTAATCTTTTACTTACTAAAACTGAAAGTGAGTTAAGGATTATAAAATTACATAAGTGGGAATATTACACAGGGAAAGCGGACCCAGCAGTTTATCAAACTAAACCATTCAATTTAAAAATTCTAAAGCAAGATGTTGATAAGTACATTGAAGCAGATGAAGATTACATAAAGATAAAACAAAAAGTAGATTACTTAAAAACTATATGTGATTATCTGGATAAAACAATCAAACAAATATCAAATCGTGGATTCCTAATCAAGGATGCTATTGAATGGCGTAAGTTTACTTCTGGCGCTATTTAATAGATGGTAGAAAATCGTTATTTAATATTAGATAAGAAAGACGAAGTATATCTTTCAATAGAAGCCGAGAGCGATATTCGTAGAGAACTATCGGAGTTTTTTACATTTGAAGTTCCTGGTTATAAGTTTATGCCTCAATATAGAAATAGATATTGGGACGGAAAGATAAGACTTTTTAAGTATGCAAGTGGTGAGATTTACTATGGTCTCTTACCATATATCAGAAAGTTTTGTGAAGATAACAATATAAAAATTGTATCTAACATAAAAGAGAAAGCAAAACCATTAGATAAGTTAGAGTGTGCTAGATTTTGTAAAGCATTAAAGATACCTAAAATTACTATTAGAGATTATCAATTCAATGCTTTCTATCACGCAATACAAGAAGATAGATGTTTATTACTATCTCCAACTGCTAGTGGTAAATCACTTATTGCATATCTTATATTGAGATTTCAACTATTAAGAATTAAAGAAAAGAAAGCAAACAAAGTATTAATCATTGTACCTACAACATCACTAGTAGAACAATTATATAAAGACTTTGCTGACTATGGTTATAATACTAAACACATACATAGAATATATCAAGGACACGACAAAGACACAACAAAGAAAGTAGTAATATCTACTTGGCAATCAATATATAAACTACCTAAAAAGTGGTTTGCACAATTTGGTTGTATACTTGGTGACGAAGCACATTTATTTAAATCCCAGTCCCTTACAAGTATAATGACAAAGATGACTAATTGTAAATATAGAATAGGTATGACTGGTACACTAGATGGTTCAAAGACACATAAACTAGTGCTAGAGGGTCTATTCGGGGCTGTAAATAGAGTTGCGAGTACAACTGACTTGATAGAGAAGAAACAACTAGCAGACTTTAAAATACATTGTTTAATACTTAAACACGGAAAGAATAGTAAAGACTTTTTAAAAGATAAGAACTACCAAGAAGAAATGGATTTCTTATGTGCTAGTAAAGCAAGAAACAAATACATTACGAACTTGACAAATGGTCTTCAAGGTAATACACTATTGTTATTTCAATTTGTAGAAAAACACGGTAAGGTATTACAAGAACTAATTGAAAAGAAAGTAGATGATGGTCGTAAAGTATTTTTTGTATATGGAGGAGTATCAGCAGATGATAGAGAAAACATTAGAGCAATTACAGAAAAGAGTGATAACGCTATTATTGTGGCTTCGTACGGTACCTTTTCAACGGGTATCAATATACGAAACTTACATAATATTATTTTTTCTAGTCCTAGTAAGTCTAGGATAAGAAACTTACAATCTATTGGTCGTGGTTTAAGACTAGGTGATAACAAAGTTAATGCGACACTATATGATATATCAGATGATGTTTCATACGGAGAAAAAGAGAATTATACATTACAACACTTTAGAGAAAGAATAAATATATACAACGAAGAAAACTTTGATTACGAGATACATAATGTGGAGTTAAAGGAGTAGTATGGACAAAAACAACGAAACTAAACCAGAAATTAAAATCGTAAAGATTATGAATGGCACAGATATTGTTTGCCATATACCTCAGGTAGCAAATCAACAACGAAATCCGTTGCTGACATTAGACAAACCATTAGAAATAAAATATGTACCACAGATTACTAATCTTGGTATCAAAGACTACATAGCGCTTGTGAAGTGGGCAGCTTATACAAATGACCAATTGGTTACTATTCCTAAAGATAAGATACTGACTATTACAAATGCAAGTGCTGAAATGATTAAATCATATACACAAGTTATTAGCGACTACACAAACCACGACAAGGTTATGAGACGAGAAGACAATCCGAGAACTGAAAGACTTATGGATAGAGAAGTAATGCGAGAAGAAGAATTGGAAGAGTATGATGAAATATTTGAGGCCTTTAATGACATTAAAAAGAAAAGTACAATTCACTAGACGCTACTCTATAGACTCTATCTCTACCCAGCGACACGCTGATAATAACATAGGATCCAATATATGTCAAGCGCCTGTGCCAATAAAATTAAAAGTGTTAGGTGCTTGACTTATTTAACAACATATAGTATAGTGAGAACATAATGAAAACTAAAACAGATAAAAAAATTGAAACGGCAGAAGTGCCTGAAAAAAAGAAACGCATACGAACACCGGCGAAGAAGGAACACTATGTTAATAACAAAGAGTTTCTAGCTGCAATGGTAGAGTATAAAGACAAATGTAATAAAGCAGAAGCAAGAGGCAGAAAGAAACCTCCGGTTACTAATTACATTGGAGAATGTTTTTTAAAGATTGCAAACCACTTATCATATAGACCTAACTTTATCAATTATACTTTTAGAGACGATATGATTTCAGATGGTATTGAGAATTGTTTACAATATCTAGGTAACTTTAATCCAGAGAAGTCAAACAATCCATTTGCATACTTTACACAAATTATCTATTATGCCTTTGTAAGACGAATACAGAAAGAAAAGAAACAAACAACAATCAAACATAAGCTTATTATGGATGCAAACTATGACGATATGACTTTGCAACCAGGTGATGATAGAGACTTTAAAAATCAATTTACAGAATTCTTACAAAAGAACTTACCAAGCCAAGAACCAACAAGTGAACCTATAGAAACAAAACCTAAAGGTGCAAAACTAAAGAGAACCCGAAAAGCGAAGATAAATTTAGAGAACTTTTAATTATGAAGATAGCATTGTTGAATGACACTCACTTTGGTGCAAGAAGTGATAGTCCTGCATTTATTAAATATTTTAACCGGTTTTATGATGAGATATTTTTTCCATACTTGGAAGAGAATAACATTACAACCTTAATACATTTAGGCGATGTAGTAGACAGAAGAAAATTTATTAACTTTAATACTGCTCATAACTTTCAAAATAAGTTTTGGAAGAGACTATGGGATATGAAGATTGATACACATATTATACTAGGTAACCACGACACATACTATAAGAACACAAACTCTATTAATAGTATGCAACAACTAATTACAACCTTTGATGGTGTAAACGAACCATTTATATATGAGAAACCAAAGACGGTTGAGTTTGATGGTTTGCCTATTCTATTCATACCTTGGATATGTCCAGAGAATGAAGAAGAAAGTCTAAAAGCAATATCAGAAAGTCAAGCACAAATATGTATGGGTCACCTTGAAGTTAAAGGTTTTGAAATGCACAAAGGACACTTCCAAGAACACGGTTTAGAAATGGACTTGTTTAAAAGATTTGAGAAAGTATATTCTGGTCACTATCATAGAAAATCAGATAATGGTACTATCTTTTATCTAGGTACACAATACGAGATTACTTGGTCAGATTATCAATGTCCTAAAGGTTTTCATATCTTTGATACAGATACAAGAGAACTAACAAGAATTCCTAATCCTATCAATATGTTTAAGAAGATAGTATACAATGATAAAAAAAATTCATATAGTAATATGGATATAAGTGAATATGAAGATTGTTTTATCAAAGTTATTGTAGAAGAAAAAACAGATGTCAACCAGTTTGGTGACTTTATTGATAGACTACATAATGATATACACACAAACGAAGTAAATGTTATTGAAGATAGTTATAATATCAATTCAACTGCTGATGTTAATATAGTAGACCAAGGAGAAGATACACTATCTTTCTTACAAAATTATATCAATAGTTTAGATACTGAATTAGATAAAAATAAGATGAATAGTATAGTGAAAGACTTATATAGTGAGGTGCAAGATAAGTGATAATATTTCATAACATAACCTGGAAGAACTTTCTTTCTACAGGTAATACACCAATCAGCGTAAACTTAAATGAATCACCTACGACATTAATCATAGGTACTAATGGTTCAGGTAAATCAACTTTACTTGACGCTTTATGCTTTGCATTGTTTAACAAACCTTTTAGAATTATTAAAAAAGACCAGATGGTTAATACAATCAACAATGCTGATACCGTTGTTGAAGTTTATTTTAGTATTGGTCCAAAGAAATACAAAATACGAAGAGGTATTAAACCTAACATATTTGAAATATACCAAGACGGCATTTTATTAAATCAGGATGCTTCTTCTATAGATTATCAAAAGTACCTTGAACAGAATATAATGAAACTTAATTACAGGTCATTTTGTCAAGTTGTAATTTTAGGTTCTTCTTCTTATGAACCATTTATGAAGATGAGAGCAAGTTATCGTAGGGATGTAATTGAAGAGATACTAGACATTAAAGTATTTGCAAGTATGAACTTATTGTTAAGAAGTAAACAACAAGACTTGACCAAAGACATTACCACAATGAGACATCAGGTAGATTTAATTGAAAACAAAGTTAATCTACAAGAGAAACATTACGAAGAATTACAAGGTAGAGATACAGACGCTATCACTAGAAAAAAAGAAGACATAGAGAAAGCACAACAAGGTAAAAGAGATTATATGGTTCGTATCAATAGTCTCAATAACGAAATTGAAACAAACAAATTAAAACTACAAAACAAAGAAACGACTAAAAGTAAGTTTCTTCAATTACAGAAACTAGAAAGTAAGATTGATACTAATTTAAAGACACACAAAAGAACATTAAAATTCTTTGAAGAGAATACTAATTGTCCTGTTTGTACACAAGAACTTGAACCTAGTTTCAAACAAGAGAAAATCAATGAAGAGAAGGCTGCTGTAGATAAACTTAATGAAGGTTATAAACAACTATTAACTGAAATTACTAATACAGAAGAGAAGATACTAAACCTTGATAAAGTATCAGAAACTATTAGAACTATAGAAACAAATGTTTCAAAACTTAATCATAGTGTTGATGAGATTAAAAGACATAGTGATAGAATACAAGATGAGATTGAACTCTTACAAGTAGAGGATGCTTCAGGCCTAAATATCAAAGAAGAGATATTGAAGTTGAAACAAGACCTAGTTAAAACAATTGCAGAGCGAGACGAGGTTATTGAAGAGAAGAAATATATTGATGTATTAAGACAGATTGTAGACGATAGTGGTGCAAGAGCACAAATTATTAAGAAGTATATTCCAGTAATGAATACACTTATTAATCAGTACCTACAATCAATGGACTTCTTTATATCTTTTCATTTAGACGAAGAGTTTAAAGAGACGGTTAAGAGTAGACATATGGATTCTTTTAACTACAATAATTTTAGTGAAGGTGAGAAGATGAGAATTGACTTGTCATTACTATTCACTTGGAGAAGTATTGCGAAGATGAAGAACTCCGTTAATACTAATTTATTAATACTTGATGAGATATTTGATAGTAGTTTAGATGGTCAAGGAACAGATGACTTCTTTAAGATTATCGCTACACTTTCAAAAGAAAATGTCTTTATCATATCACACAAAGGAGATATTATGTTTGACAAATTTACTAATATAATTAAATTTGAGAAATACCAAAACTTTACGAGGTTAGAAAATGTCTAAAGATTTAAAAGATAATCCTACTACTGCTGTTCACACAGGTGATAGACAAAGAATGTCTGTTGCAGAAGAAGAGAAATTTAAAGATGATTTAATGAAAATGGCAGAAGAGAAAATCAAAGCAGGTGATGTTGAACAACAAGAAGATGGTCAATGGATTGATAACAAAGATGTTATGAAAAAATTAAATGAACAAAGAGACCAAGGCTTTGTTGAAGATATGACAGATAAGAATAAAGATGTTGAAATTAGAAAAGGTATAGACCCTAAATCATTTCAATACGAATTATTACCACCACAGGATCCTAGAGTTAGACAACCTGTAGCACCTTTCAAAGATGAAATGCTAGAAGAGTATGGTCTAAAAAGTAGACAAGAACTTATGGACGGTATGTTTGCTCTTATGCACAAATATGGTGGTATCGGTTTAAGTGCGATACAGATTGGGTTACCTTTCAATATGTTTGTTGCAGGAGACCACGAATCAATAGAAAAAGGATTGAAGATAGCGGCCTTTAATCCAGTAATTATACAGACCAGTAGTGAAGATGTACTTATGAAAGAAGGCTGCTTGACTTTTCCTTTTTTATTTGTTAGTATTAATAGACCTCGTAAATGTGTTATGAAATACGAAGATGAGAATAGAGATTTAAAAGAAGCACATTTAGATGGTATGATGAGTAGAGTATGCCAACACGAATACGACCACCAAAAAGGTGAGTTAATGGTTCAGAAAGTTAGCAAACTAAAATTAGACTTAGCATATCGTAAAGCAGAAAAGGAGATGAAAAAATGGAAACGATACCAAAAAGCAATGAAGGAGTCCCAGCCACAGAAAGTAAACCTTGGCAAAAAGGATTCCAAATAGATTATTTAAAAGATTTAGAAAAAAGATTTACTTCTTATAATGACTATGCTCAGCACGAAATGAGTAAGTTTAAGAAGAACAATATTGCAGAAGCATTATCTAAAGATGAATTGCAACTATTAGGCAAAGGTCTTATTCACTATTCACAAGTAAAAGTTAAATCTAATATCTTTATGTTTCCTGGTGTATTGATAGGTACTAAACTACCTGGAGATATTCATATTAAACATCTAGGTTATACAGACGAATTTGATAAAAGAAATATTATTACAACATTAATGGAAGATACACAATATACTAATAATAATGTATGGTTGTTTATTAATGAAGAAAGTGGTCCTGATAAACATATCGCAAGTGAGACAGGATTTGATTATGTAGGTAGTAAGTTTAATTCAGTTGCAGATATTATAGGTGTTTATTTTAGACACGCAGGTAATGTATTAGAAGATAGACAACACCCAAAAATACCTGTCTATGAGAAGTATACATTGAAACCTATGAATGTATCGTTTGATGATATTACAAAACAACTTGCAAAACAACTACACGATTTAGAAGTAGAATTTACCAATCATTATTCAAACTACAATAAAGCAAAGTCTTGGAGTGCAATCTCATTAAGAGGTTATTCTTCTGATTATAAATTTATTACAAAACCTGTAGAAATGAATAAGAAATGGAAAGAAGAAAACAAAGATGAACAATTTGAATTACAAGATACAGATTGGCGTAAGAAGTTTCCTCTAGTAGAAAAGATACTAGATGTATTTGAAACAGAAATACATAGAGTAAGATTTATGAATTTAAAACCAGGTGGTGGAGAATTACAAAGACATACAGACCAAGTAGACCCAGACCTAGGAATTGCAGATGGTAGATTAATGAGAATACATATACCTATCAAAACAAATCCAGATGTAGAGTTTACAAGTTGGTCTACTTCAGGTACTAAAGTGATGACTAATATGGAAGAAGGAAGTTGCTGGTACCTAGATATTAGAAAACCACATATGGCAATTAACAATGGTGACGAATGGAGAACACATTTAGTTATTGATGTTGTTGCAAATGATAAAGTGAGAAAATTATTTAATGCTGACGCCCATAGAAAAATACGATAATATATATTATAAACGAGACGATTTGTTTGCTCCATATGGAGATGTCAATGGTGGCAAAATGAGACAAACGATTGCCTTGTTTGAAAAATACAAAGACAGGATAAAAAATGAACACAATAACGGAGTTATACAATCTGTTTCAGTACATAGTCCTACCGCTAGTGTTATCAGTAGAGTTGCAAAAGAGTTTGGTTTTAAATCAATATTTGCAGTTGGTGGTACTAAACCTGAAACATTACAAAAACGCCATATAATGCACCTTGCACAATACTATGGTGGAGAAATAAGAATAGTTGCAGGACACGGTATCAATAGTGTACTTGCAAAGAGAACAAAAGATATTATAGAAAAAGAAAAATACTTCTATACATCTTTTGATAAATGGATTATGGAAGAACCTGAATTGATGTTAGAGACTAATGGCGAACAAGTGCAAAACTTACCAGATGAAATAGACAATTTAGTTATGAGTTGTGGTGTAGGTATTCAGATGTCAGCAGTAATGTATGGTTTAAAGAAGTATAATAAGAAAGTAAAAAGAGTTATCGGTGTCGGTGTAGGACCTGATAGAACAAAGAATATAAGAAGTTATTTTGGCATAGAACAAAATGATTATCCTTTTGAATTTCACACACCTAAAACTAGTTATAGTACTCCTCTGAAAACGGAGATAACAAATCCTAACTACACGGATTCAGAAGAGTACTATCCTAAAGAAAAATCATTTATGTTAGATGACTTATACGAAGCAAAAGCACATAAATGGATGACCGAGAACATAAACATATATGAAGGTACTAATGTATTCTGGTGTGTTGGTAGAAGACTAAATCAAAGTGAAGTACACGAAATAACCGGAGGTATACAATGAAGTATGATATGACAACATTTTTTAAAGATGGTTTTTATACAGGTGATGTAGATATTAATGTACAACTATTTGATGATGTAAAGTTTCCTAGTATTGATTACAATCCTGAAGACTTAAAACTATCTGATAATTGTAAACAAGAGATTAAGAAAGTACAAGAACAACTAGAAGAAGTTATATCAGAAACATATCCTAAATTTGAACTTACAGAAGAACCTGGTTTATGGAACGGAGTAACCAAAGAGAATAACGAATTTCACAATGACTTTGTTGCAGGAGATAAATTCAATTCAAACATATTAGTATACCTAGATGAAGGTAATGATATGAATGAAAATTATATTGAGATTGCAGGTGAAGACATTTTAGATAAAGAAGGCATACCATATGGTGTAAGTAAGTGTAGAATATTCTGTAGACCAGGACAATTTGTCTGGTTAAATCAATCGCCTCAATTTGAACATAGAGCAAACAACGGAAGTGGGAATAGAAGATTGATACACTTTGCATATTATATACCGGAGATAAAGAAATGAAAGATGTAATTAATAAGTTTCATCACGGTGACGCTTTTGATATATTTCCTAAAGTAGCAGACAAGAGTATTGATTTGACCTTTACTAGTTTACCTGATATATCACAAGGTCCGTGGGGTAAAGACATAGAACAATACCAAGAGTTTCAAAATAGAAGTTGCGACCAGATGGCAAGAATTACGAAAGACGAAGGTTTCGTGGTTATATCACAAACAGATAGAAAGATTAATGGTGAGATACTACCTAACCATATAACATATCATCAAGCAATGATAAGAAATGGTTTTAAATTAAAAGACTATAAGATAATGGTAAGAAATACTCCTGTTGAAAAGAGAGATATGTATTACTTCAATTATCAACATACACTTGTATTCACAAAGAAAGGTACCATTAAACGAGGTGGTGACTGGTTAAAGAACATATTAGTATATGAAACAAAGAGATTAGGTAATATCAAAGGTCCTTTCAATCTATATGTGTGGAACGATAATTTTATTAAACTTATAGTTGATTATCTATCAAAAGAGAATCAAATAGTATTTGACCCATTTGCTGGTAGTGGTATTGTACCTTGGATTGCAAAAGAAATGAGAAGACAATACATTGGAATTGAACTAGACAAAGAGGTTTTTGATAAATCATACTTTAATCGTTTAGACCTGCTTGACAAGTTTGGAAAAATAGTGTAGAATAAGTACTATGAATAAAAATAAAGAAAAAATATATGAAAGGAATCCAAACACAGGTGTTATTCGTTGGCGTTATGTAGGCGAAAGTCCTGATAAGTTTGGGTGGCCTAATTATGGACGAATCCTACGAGAAGGAAAAAAGAAAAAGAACACTAATAACATTAAGTAATATGAAAATGAAAACACAACACAAAGTAGATATAACAGACTATCAGGATGTAGCAGATTGTATTAGAAGTGACCAAGTCCCTGCTAATCACATTGCAGAATACTTTACTGATAAGAAATTCTATGAGTGGTACAAAAAGAAATACTTATGAAAAAAGAAACCGTTGAAGAGTTTTTAAAAAGAGGTGGCAAAGTAGAGAAGTTAAGACCTGGGTACCCATTGAATGTCGGCAGTATGGACAAATCAGGAAAACCTAGATTTAATAAACAAGAAGTAGAATCCGGTAATGACAAAGGTACAGCACCTATGCCTGATTTAACTTCTATAAGAAAACAAGAAGCCTACGGTAATGCAACCGTAGAATATGGTGACAAAGTTCCAGTAAATGGACCTAAAGGCACCGGTAAATCAGATATGAGTGGACAATAGAATATGAAAAAACTTACAGATACAAAAGGTAGTGCTTCACTAGAAGCGTTTGTTGACATACAAGGCGAAGAGAATATCACAAGTAAAGGTAATCTCAAAGGTGTTGTAACCGATGAAGCTGAACTAGAAAGAAACATAGATGAAGTCTATGAGTATTGGCAGACTAGAGGCTTTCCTTATTATTCTGTAGACGAACAATGGAGAAAAGAAAAGTTTGCTAAACTATCTGGTGTAAATTGTAAAGATTTATTGACACAAGATAAAGTAATCAAACCACACCAAGAAGGTCTATCACTTGCTTGGTCTTATATGCCACATAGTTTTGGTATTAGATGTGGTAAGATGAAAACTCCTATGGAGATATATGAGAACGAAGAACACTTTAAGAAAGGTATTAAGAAACTATTAACTGGTTCTTTCTTTGGTAAGTATTCAGTAAATCAATTGAAACCTATTTCATATGACATCTATGGTAATGAGACACACACAAGCGACCAAGCAAAGCACAAAGCAGAAAGTACAATGCGAAGTCTATTAAGAAGATATACAGGTACTCAATGTGTATCTAATTTCAGACCAACAGCAGCTGCTTGTTTATATCAAAACTTTATGCAACCTGGAGAACTAGTCTGGGATATGAGTATGGGTTATGGTGGTCGTATACTTGGTGCAATGATTTCAGACATTAACTATGTAGGTACAGACCCAGCGACATTGACATTTAAAGGACTAACAGAAATTAAAGCAAATCACGCTAATCCTAATAGACACTACTTCTTAAATAAACAAGGTAGTGAAACATTTAAACCTAAAGAGAATACACTAGACTTTGCATTTACAAGTCCACCGTATTTCAATTGGGAACAATATAGTGATGACGCTGAACAATCATTTAAAAACTTCAGCACTAACGAAGATTGGAACAATGGCTTCTTACGAGAGACTATTAAGAATGTTTATCAAGGATTGAAACCAGGTAAGTTTATGGGATTGAATGTAGCGAATATCAAATCACATAAAACCTTTGAAGACGATACGGTGCGAATCGCAGTTGAGGAAGGCTTCAAACATAGTGATACATACAAGCTTCAACTATCATCACAAGAGAGTGGCGCTAAATACGAGCCAGTCTTTATACTACAAAAACCCTAAATCCGGCAGATACTAACACTCACGGGAGCTCCCTAAACCCTCTTGTCCGCCCTCCTAGCCCCTCGTTTTTTGACGATTTCAGCAGAAATTGATAAGATATACACAAAACCCTATATTCCATACGGATAAAAAAAGTGAAAAAAAAGTGAGCATTTGCTCGGAAAGTGCTTGACATATGCTAGGAACTATGGTATTATGTATATATTAAATGAAACAAAAGGCAACACTAATGAAAAACACTACTATAAATTTTGACGCAAAATCAGGACTTGCTAAATTATTAGCAACAGAAAATCTACAAGTACAACACGACAATGTACAGACCGCTTCTTTTAATTTAGAAGATAGGGTACTTACTATTCCAGTTTTCAAAAATCCAAAAGGTGCAGTTTACGATATGTTGATTGCCCACGAAGTTGCCCACGCTTTACATACTCCTCAAAAAGGTTGGAAAAAATCAGTAGAAGAGAATGGTGATATTAGAGATTATATCAATGTATTAGAAGATTGCAGAATTGACAAGATTATTAAGAAACAATATCCTGGTGTAGTTGCCGACTACCAAGACGGTTTCAAAATCTTATGGGCTGATAACTTCTTTGGTTGTTCAAACAAAAATTTAAATACAGACTTAATGTTAATTGACAAGATTAACCTTTTTTACAAATCATCTGAAACATTATCATTTGATTTATCAGATATTGATAAGACTTGGTTTGCTGAAGTAGAAAAAATCAAAACTTTTAAAGATGTTGTTGAACTTGCTAAGAGACTTGCTGAATGGCAGAAAAAGATGAATGAAAATTTATCTAAACTTCCTGACTTTGACAATCACCCTCTAGTGAAAGCATACGGACAAAAAGAAAAGGAACAAGAAACTGATGGTAATTCACAATCACCTTCTCAATCTCAATCGTCTGACCAATCTAACGAAGAGACGGAGAGTGGAAAAGATAAACAAGACGGAAACAAATCTTCAAAAGAAGAAGGAGACAACTCATCAAAATCAGAAGACGGAGAAAACAAGAACAACAACGGAGACGGCGAAGACAAAGAAGATAAATCTTCTAGTGTAAAAGACCAACACGCTAATCCAGACGGTGCAGGTGGTAAAGATGTAAAAATCAATATGCCTTTGAAGTCTATTACTAATGAGAGTGCTGAAAAATCTACACAAAAAGATTATGTTGATACACAGCATAGAGGTTATTCATATATGACTTTGCCTGATAGTAACCTTGATGATATTATCATAACTAATAAACAATGGTTAAATGAAAACATTAAAAAGTGTAAAGACTATACTCATTGTTATTCAGATAATATGGAAAGATTTAAAACATTCCATAAAGATAGTAAAAAAACTATTCAGTATCTTGTAAAAGAATTTGAAATGAAGAAGTCTGCTGATGGTTATAAGAGAATGACTACCGATAAGACTGGTATCTTGGATCCTCTTAAACTAAAAGACTATAAATTTTCAGAAGATATTTTCAAAAGAATGTCTATTATTCCTGACGCTAAAAATCACGGTATGATTTTATTGCTTGATTGGTCAGGAAGTATGGCACCTGTTATTGGTAAGACGGTTGAACAATTATGTCAACTAGTTTGGTTTGTAAAACAAATCAATATTCCTTTTAAAGTTTATTTCTTTGCCGATAAAGTTGAACTTGGTTCTAATGATTACAATTGGAAAGATAGAGCTGAAAAAAGAAAAGCAAGAAAGTCATTTAAATATAATTCTGGTGACGCTCACTTTGATGACTTCAATCTAGTTGAAGTTGCTTCTCATACTATTAAAAAGACAGACCTTGAACAATCGTTAATGTTCTTATGGTCATATGCTAAACACTATGAAGGTGATAGACATTGGAAAAGAGACGGTTATGTTGAGTATCTATATCCACCATATGCTTTCCATCTTTCATCTACACCTTTGAATGAAAGTTTGGCTGCAATGAATAAGATTATTCCGTTATTCAAACAGAAATATCAAGTTGAAAAAATGTCATTAATTACTTTGACAGACGGTCACTCTAATAATGATAACAAAACAACTTACAAAACAGATATTGACGGTACGCTTCAACCTAAAAGAGAAGGTTACGGTAAGACAGCATTACTTAAAGTTGGTAGTAAGTATATAAAGACTAAAGGTAATACAACTGCTTTACTACTTCAAGGTATTAAAAGAAAGTATAATGTAACCACTATCGGTTTCTTTATAGTTAAGACCAGAAGAAGTTGGGAGTTTGAGAGATACCTTGGACTTGACCATATCAAAGATTACTTTTTGAAAGCTCAGAAAGCAGATATGTTAAAGAAAGAATTTTCTAAAAACAAATCAGTTGCTGTATCTCAAAACGGTTACAATGAATTTTATCTTATTAATGGTAAGGATATGTCAGTAGACAATGCTAACCTTAATGACTTAAAAGAAAACGCTAATAAAGGTGATATTAAGAGAGTATTCACTAAATCAATGAAATCCAGAACGGTATCCAGAGTGCTGTTAAGTAAATTTATTAAGCAGGTTGCCTAATGAGGGAGAAATCGTTGAAAACCTTAGTAAAAAAAAATGAAAAAATGCTCACTTTTCGCTTGACAATGCTTTTAAAGTGTGGTATACTACAAGTATAAAATGAAACAAAAGGAAAACACTATGATGACACTAAATGAAAAACAACAGGAATTCGTAAACGCCTGTACAAAAATGTTTCCGAGTAAAGATACTTTAGATAATGCTGAATTATTATCAGTATCTAAATCTCTTGGTATGAATTTCAAACCACAATGGTTAGTTAGGAATCCAGAGTTAAGAGTAGGCAGAGGAAGTTATAAGATTCCTACAAACGGCGAAGTGCCAACTGCTGCTAAAATTACAATGCCTAATGTCTTAAATGATACGGCAACTGATACGCCAACAATACCAAAAGTTGCTGAGACTACTAAAGTTTCAGAAGCTGCATATATTGTTTCGTCTTTAGTTGACAATCTTGTTCCGAACAAAGACGCTACTTTCGTTCCTTTCGGAAATCATCCTGATGTTAGAAACATTGTTAAGTCAAAACAATTTTATCCAATATTCATAACCGGTCTATCTGGTAATGGTAAGACTTTTTCAGTTGTTCAAGCTGCCGCTGAGGCAAAGAGAGAACTGATAAGAGTAAACATTACAATTGAAACCGATGAAGATGATTTACTTGGAGGTTACAGATTAAGAGACGGTCAGACCGTTTGGCAGAATGGTCCTGTTATTGAGGCAATGGAGAGAGGTGCAATATTGCTCCTTGATGAAGTTGACCTTGCTTCTAACAAGATTATGTGTCTACAACCAATCCTTGAAGGTAACGGAGTTTATGTTAAGAAGATTAACAAATTCGTTAAACCAAGTGCTGGTTTCAATGTAGTCGCTACTGCTAATACTAAAGGTCAAGGAAGTGATGATGGTAAGTTTATCGGTACTAACATACTGAACGAAGCTTTCCTAGAAAGATTTCCAGTTACCTTTGAACAGCAGTATCCAACTGCTAAAACTGAACAGAAGATACTTAACAACACTCTTGCTCTAACAGGTAAGAAAGATGTTGAGTATGTTGAGAAGTTATCAACTTGGGCTGATGTAATCAGAAAGACCTACTTTGAAGGTGGGGTTGATGAGATTATCAGTACGAGAAGATTAGTACACATTGTACAAGCTTATTCAATCTTTGGAAATAAGATGAAGGCGATTGAACTATGTACTAATAGATTTGATACTGATACAAAAGCTTCTTTTGTTGACTTGTACACGAAAGTGGACGCCGGTGCTACTGCCGAGAGTATTGCTCAAGAGCAGAAAGAAACAGCGTTAAAGGAACAAATGATGTCCAATGATAGTGAGGAAGGTGACGATACCGAAGAGGACTTCGTCTAATAAATCTATCCATAGTGTGGTCCTTGGGGAGAGGTGTAGTGGCCTCTCTCCATTTTTTACACTAGTAATTTGAATATAAATAGAAGGTACATTATGAAATACAATGAAGATAAAATTATAAAAGAAATTAAAACATATGTTGAAAGCACATATGGTGAACATTATAGTACGACCAAAGATGGTTTTCAAGTGCAAGATATGTTAAGACACTTGGATGTAGATAAAGATTTTTGCCAAGCAAATGCTATTAAGTATCTTTGCAGGTATGGTAAGAAAGCAGGAAGAAACAGAAAGGATTTGCTGAAAGCAATCCATTATGTTATATTATTAATGAGTAGTGAAGACAATACCTTGAAGGGAGGTAAATAAGTTTGAGTATACTTGTAACCGTTCGTAATGGTAACTTGGAACAAGCAATGAGAGTGCTTAAGAAAAAAGTTGCTAAAGAAGGACTAGTCAAGGAGATACGCCAAAGACAATATTACGAGAAACCTAGTGATAAAAGGATCCGTAAGAATAAAGAAATGGCTGCTGCCTGGAAGAAGAAGCAAAAGAAATTAAAAGCACAAAGAGGCTTTTAAATGAAATTATCCTCCTCACCGATTGTGAGTGTATATATAATACTGATAGGCAATTCATAAGACCTTATCAGAGGATATAGGGTGCCGTAGTTACCCAATGTAGATAGAACATTAAATACGGTGTCGCTAGAGTAAGTTAGGTATGAAAATGTCCTATGGTTCTGCTCTTTAAATTCTGAACCTAAAGCGCTGATTGTTTTGGTGGTACACAATTAAAAGAAACCACCACCTAATTTTTTTGAAAGACTTGACAAATGAGATATAATGATTATATAAATAACTATGAGAACGCCATAATGGGTTCTCTTAACATTAACTTTGCTTACTAATAAGGAGGTTCATAATGACCAATCACAGAGCAATTTCATTTTTTAACAATTTAAGACCTATGACCGTAGGGTTTGATGATGTATTTAATAGTTTTGAAACTATGTTAGATACTACAGACTTCGGTGCTAGAGTCCCAAACTTTCCACCATATAATATCGTAAAGACTGGAGACTTTACTTACGATATTGAATTAGCATTAGCAGGATATTCTAAATCAGATGTTTCTGTTGATTATGCTGATAGTGTTTTATCTATCAAATCTTTACATAAAGACGAGGCAGATAAAAAAGGACCTGAAGTTTTACACAAAGGTATTGCGAAAAGACATTTTAGTCGTACTTTCACAATCGCTGATGATGTAGAAATCAAAGGTGCTGAACTCAAAGACGGACTTTTAAAAGTTAGTTTAGAGAAGATTGTTCCAGATAGTAAAAAACCTAGAACAATCAAAATTAAGTAAGTCGCTGAATTAGATTCGGACATTACTTAATAACATACACAAAGGAGAACGGTTTACATAGGCGATGGGAAGTGCGCCAGATAGAATTCAACCATCGCCTATTGACTTAATTGTTTAGATATGTTATATTATAGAGAATTACAAAAGGAATAATATGAAAAATGAAATGAAGATACCAAAGGTCACTTTTAGAGTACGAGAAGGTGACGAGATTTCATCGGAAGGCGGTTGTCCTATCGGTGGTAAATGGTTGAATAAGACAACAAACGATTATTTCAAAAATAAGAGAGTTGTATTATTCAGTCTACCTGGTGCATTTACGCCGACTTGTTCAAGTCAGCAGTTGCCAGGGTTTGAAGAACACTATGATACTATCACAAAGTTTACAATAGATGAGATTTATTGTATTTCAGTAAATGATAGTTTCGTAATGAATGCCTGGAGAGACCATATGGACATTGAAAAAGTAAAATTCATTCCAGATGGTTCAGGAAACTTTACAAGATTTATGGGAATG